>Ga0208938_1000164_pt1 | contig 61847 bp, 50 predicted proteins | sample AD_UKC125_MetaG_FD_184434 | JGI IMG/M metagenome (GOLD analysis project Ga0208938, IMG submission 184434) | Active sludge microbial communities of municipal wastewater-treating anaerobic digesters from USA - AD_UKC125_MetaG (SPAdes) (version 2) | ecosystem: Engineered > Bioreactor > Anaerobic >... | reverse complement strand
CGTCGGGGCGGCCGGCGCTCTGGCCGTCCTCGTCGTACAGGTAGATCAGGTCGATGTCGCTGGAGACGTTGAGCTCGCGCGCCCCCAGCTTGCCCATGCCGATGACCCAGAAGCGCGCGCGCTCGCCGGCCTCGGTCAGCGGCGCGCCATGGCGTTCGTCGAGCTGGGCGAAGGCTTCGGTGAAGGCGGCGTCCAGCGCCAGCTCGGCCAGCTCGGTCATGGCGCCGGTGACGGCACGCAGCGGCGCGCCCTGCTCGCAGTCCAGCACCACCAGGCGCTCCAGCACCAGCTGGCGCAGGATGCGCAGGCGCTCGCCCAGCGCGTGGCCGCGCGCCGCCAGCGCCGCCAGGCAGGCGTCCATCGACGCCAGCGTGGGGGTGCCGGGCGGCAGCAGCGGCAACTCGTCGGCGTAGCGGCGGCGCAGCCGCTGCACCAGGCGGGAATGGGCGGCGCTGGCCGGCGGGCCGGCGTCGGCGCTTAACAAAGATTCACCGTGACCACGAGAACCTTGCACATCGGCAGAGGTCATAATTTCTGTCGTTTCTCCGAGGCGCCGGGCGGCGCGCGCCGCGCCGCCCGTGGGCCTTGCTCCTGTCTTCGTCCGCAAGCCGCTTGGTTCAGTCGTTCATCCACGTTGCCGCTGTCCTGATGCGCTGGGTCGTCCGCGGTGCCGGCGTCCTGCTGTTGCTGATGCTGCTGGCCGCGGCCGCCTTGCACTGGGTCATTGTGCCGCGTATCGACGAACTGCGTCCGCGGCTGCAGCAGCTGGCCACGCAGGCCATCGGCGCGCCGGTGCACATCGGTCTCATCGAGGCGCATTCCAACGGGCTGGTGCCTTCGGTGGCGCTGCGCGACGTGCGCGTGCTGGATCCCGAAGGCCGCGCCGCCCTGCAGGTGCCGCGCGTGCTGGTGGCGTTCTCGGTACTGTCGCTCAGCACGCTGGAGCTGGAGCAGCTGGTGATCGACGCGCCCGAGCTGGAGCTGCGTCGCACGCGCGATGGTCGGCTGCTGGCCGGCGGCATCGACCTGTCGGGTGACGCCGCCGGCGACAGCCGGGCGGCCGACTGGTTCTTCTCGCAGGACGAGGTGATCGTGCGCGACGGCCGCGTGCGCTGGGTGGACGAGCAGCGCGCCGCGCCTCCGGTGTGGCTGAGCGAGGTGCTGTTCATTGCCCGCAACGGCTACGGCCGCCACCAGCTGCGGCTGGACGCCACGCCCGAGCCGGCCTGGGGCGATCGCTTCAGCCTGATCGGGCTGTTTCGCCAGCGCGTGTTCTCGCGCCACCCGGGCTACTGGCGCGACTGGGACGGCCAGGCCTTTGCCAGCACGCCGCGCGTCGACGTATCGCGGCTGCGCCAGTACGTCGATCTGAAGGCCGACTGGGGCGTGGACGTGCAGGACGGCCACGGCGCGCTGCGCCTGTGGCTGGAGCAGAAGAAGGGTCGCCCCAGCGCCGTCACCGCCGACATGGCGCTGGGCGCGGTGTCGGTCACCCTGGGGCCGCGCCTGGAGCCGCTGGCCTTCAGTGAACTGACCGGGCGCCTGGCCTGGCGCGACCCCGGCGACGGCATGACGCTGGGCACGCGCGACCTGCGCTTCGTCGACGCCGACGGCCTGGCCTGGCCAGGCGGCAACGTGCGGCTAGCGCTGCACGACGCCGTCGGCAGCCGCCCGGGCGGTGGCGAATTCAGCGGCGACCGGCTCGACCTGGCGGCACTGGCCAAGATCGCGCAGCGCCTGCCGTTGCCGCCAGCGGTGCACGAGCGGCTGCAGGCGCAGCCGGTGCAAGGCCTGGTCGAGCGCATCGAGGCGCGCTGGCAGGGCCCGCTGGAGGCGCCGACCGACTGGCGCGCGCAGGCCCGGGTTGGTGGCCTGGCGCTGGCCGCGCTGGCGCAGGCGCCGCGGGCCGATGGCGAGCCGGTGGCGGGCATCCCCGGCCTCGAAGGCGCCGCGCTGGAGCTGGAGGCCACGCCGACCGGCGGCCGCGCCAGCCTGGCCATCGCCGACGGCGCGCTGAGTTTTCCGGGCGTGTTCGAGGAGCCCCGCATCCCGCTGGCGCGGCTGGAGCTGCGCGGGCGCTGGCGCGTGCAGGGCGAACATATTGCGGTCGATGTCGAGCAGCTCGAACTGCGCAACGCCGACGCCACCGGCAGCTTCAAGGGCAGCTGGCAGACCCTGGCCGGCCAGTCGGGCGCGGCGCGCTTTCCGGGCGTGCTGGAGCTGTCGGGCAGCTTCAGCCGCGCCAACGGCGCGCGCGTGCACCGTTACCTGCCGCTGGTCATCCCGGCCGAGGCGCGCCACTACGTGCGCGACGCCATCGTGCGCGGCGACGCGCGCGACGTGGCGGTGCGCATCCGGGGCGATTTGCGCGAACTGCCGTTCGACAAGCACCCCGGGGCCGGCGAGTTCCGCTTTGCCGGCCCGGTGCAGGGCGTCACCATGGCCTACGTGCCGCGCGCCCTGCAACCCGAGGGGCAGCCGCCCTGGCCGGCGCTGGAAGGCCTGGCGGGCGAGCTGATCTTCGAGCGCAACAGCATGCGGGTGCGCAACGCCAGCGCGCGCGTGCAGGGCCATCCGGGCTGGCGCTTCACGCGCGTGCAGGCCGACATCGCCGACCTGGAACATGCCCGCGTGCAGGTCGAGGCCGAAGGGCGCGGCGTGCTGGCCTCGGCGCTGGACATCGTGCGCACCTCGCCCGTGACCGGCTTCATCGACCACGCGCTGGACCGCACCAGCGCCAGCGGCGACGCCAGCCTGTGGCTCAAGCTGGACTTGCCGGTCGAGCACATCGAGCAGGCCAAGGTGGCCGGGCGCGTGACGCTGGCTGGCAACGAATTGCGCATCGCCCCCGAGGCGCCGCCGCTGGCGCAGGCGCAGGGCGTGGTGACGTTCAGCGAAACCGGCTTTGCCATCGCCGACGCGCGGGTGCAGCTGCTGGGCGGCCAGGCGCGCCTGTCGGGCGGCATGCCCGGCGGCGTGCCGGGTGGCCCGGCGGTGCTGCTGCGCGCCGCCGGCACCGCCAGCGCCGAGGGCCTGCGCGAGATGGCCGACTGGGCGCCGCTGCCGGCGCTGGCGCGCCAGGCCAGCGGTAGCGCGGCTTACGAGGCGCAGATCGGCTTTCGCGGCAGCGAGCTGGAGTTGCAGGTGCGCAGCGACCTGCGCGGCCTGGCCTTCGACCTGCCGGCGCCGCTGGACAAGCCGGCCGACGCCGCCTGGCCGCTGCGCTACGACAGCGGCCCGGTGGCCGGCGCCGCCGAGCGCCGGCGCCTGCGCGTGGCGCTGGCCGATCGCCTGGCCGTCGAGTACGAGCACGCCGCCGGCAGCGGGCGCGTGCTGCGCGGGCTGATCGGGCTCGGCCCCGCGGCCGCCGCGCAGGCGCTGCCGGCCAGCGGCGTGCAGGCGCGACTGGAGCTGCCGCGGCTGGACGCCGAAGCCTGGAGCGCGGCGCTCCAGCGCGTGTTCGGCGGTGGCTCGGCGCTGTCGGCCGGCGCGGGACTGCTGCCCACCCAGTGGTCGCTGCACGCCGACGAGCTGCTGCTGGACGGGCGCAGCCTGCACCAGGTCAGCGCCAGCGGCACGCAGCAGGCCGGCAGCTGGCGCGGCGAGGTGCAGGCGCGCGAGCTGGCCGGGCGCATCGAGTACCACGAAGGCGCCGACGGCCGCGCCGGCAAGGTATCGGCGCGGCTGGCGCGCCTGAGTATCCCGGCCGGTGGCAGCGACGACCGCACCCTGCTGGCGCAGCCGCCGTCCCACATCCCGGCGCTGGACGTGGTGGTCGATCAGTTCGAGCTGCGCGGCAAGCGCCTGGGCCGGCTGGAAATCCAGGCGGTGAACCGCGACGTGGCCTCGTCCTCGTCGGGCGCGGTGCTACAAGATTGGGAGCTGTCGCGACTTGCCCTGCAAGCGCCAGAGGCCGATTTCATTGCGCAAGGACGCTGGGCCGCGCTGGCGCGCGGGCCGGGTTTGCCGCTCGACCCGCGCGGCCCGCGCGCGCCCGAGGACCGGCGCCGCACGCAACTGGACTTCAAGCTCGACGTCCGCGACGCCGGCAAGCTGCTGGCGCGGCTGGACATGCCCGACGTGCTGCTGCGCGGCCGCGGCGAGTTGCGCGGCCAGCTGGGCTGGCGCGGCACGCCGTTTTCGCCGCACTACCCCAGCATGGCTGGCCAGCTGCACCTGGACGTCGGTGCCGGCCAATTCCTCAAGGCCGAGCCGGGCGTGGCCAAGCTGCTGGGCGTGCTCAGCCTGCAGGCGCTGCCGCGGCGGCTGACGCTGGACTTCCGCGACCTGTTCTCGACCGGCTTTGCCTTCGACTTCATCCGCGGCGACGTCGAGGTGCAGGCCGGCATCGCCCGCACCAACAACCTGCAGATGAAAGGCCCCAGCGCGGCGGTGCTGATGGACGGCGAGGCCGACATCGACCACGAAACGCAGCGCCTGCGCGTGCTGGTGGTGCCCGAGATCGACGCCGGCACCGCCGCGCTGGTGGCCACCGCCATCAACCCGGCCATCGGCATCGGCGCCTTCGTGGCCCAACTGGTGCTCAAGCGCCCGCTCATCAAGGCGGCCACGCGCGAGTTCCAGATCAGCGGGCGCTGGGACGACCCGCGGGTGACGCCGGTGGGCGCGCCCGCCGCCGGCGCCCCCGCGCCAACCGACCCCGCCGCCCCGTCGGCCCCACCCTCGTCGGCCGACACGGCCCAGGAGGAACGCTCGTGAAAGTCGCCGCCATCCAGATGGTCTCCGGCCCCCGGCTCGCCGACAACCTGCGCGGCGCCCAGGCGCTGCTGGCCGAGGCCGCGCAGGCTGGCGCCGAGCTGGCCGTGCTGCCTGAGTATTTCTGCCTCATGGGCCAGCGCGACACCGACAAGCTGGTGCTGGCCGAGCCGCTGGGCGAGGGCCCGATCCAGCGCTGGCTGGCCGACACCGCGCGCGCGCTCGGCCTGTGGCTGGTGGGCGGCACGCTGCCGCTGGCGCCGGACGGCGTGGCGCCGCCACTCACCCACTGCCGCAACACCACGCTGGTGTATTCGCCCGCGGGCCAGCGGGTGGCGCTCTACGACAAGATCCACCTGTTTTGCTTCGACGACGGCACGCGCCGCTACGACGAGGCGGCGGTGCTGGTGCCGGGGCGCCAGCCGGTGCGGTTCGAGCTGCCCTCGCGCGACGGCCACCGCTGGTGCGTCGGCCTGAGCATCTGCTACGACCTGCGTTTTCCCGAGCTGTACCGCCAGCACGCCGCCGCCGGCGCCGACCTGCTGCTGGTGCCCAGCGCCTTCACCCACGTCACCGGCCAGGCGCACTGGGAGCCGCTGCTGCGCGCCCGCGCCATCGAGAACCTGTGCGGCGTGGTCGCCGCCGCGCAGGGCGGCACGCACGAGAACGGCCGCCGCACCTGGGGCCACAGCATGGTGATCGACGCCTGGGGCCAGGTGCTGGCGCTGCGCGACGAAGGCGCGGGCGTGGTGCTGGCCGAGCTGGATGCGGTGCAGCTGGCGGCGCGCCGCGCCAGCCTGCCGGCGCTGCGGCATCGGGTGATGGGGTGAACACGCGCCGGGCCCGCCCGCGCCAGACTCGCCCCCGCGTGGCGACGGGCCGATGAGCAGCACGGCGTCGCCGCTGGACGCCGGTATCGGCGCCGCCCTGCGCCGGCTGCGCGCGGGGGCCTGGCGGCGCCGCCTGCTGTGGGGCGTGCTGAGCCTGGTGGTGCTGGGGCTGCTGGCGATCCTGGTGTGGCTGGCGCGCGGCCACGAGATCGAGCAGGTGCAGCGCTCGCTGGAGCGCGACAGCGCCGACGCCGCTCAGGTGCTGCGCGAGCGGCTGGCGCGCAATCTGCAGGACCTGCACGGCCTGGGCAGCGCGCCAGGCGATCCGGGGGCCTGGGCCGGCAGTGCCGCGCGCCTGCTGGAGAGCCACCGTGAGTGGCTGCGCCTGCAATGGCGCGACCCGGCGCTGGCGCCGCGCGCCGAGGCCGACAGCCCCTTCCATGCACCGCTGCCGCCCGACGGGACGGTGGCGCCATCGGACCTCGAACGCGCCTGCGCGCAGGCACGCGCCCAGGGCGAGCCGATCTACGCGCCGTCCAGCTTCGTGCTGCGCAGCGGCGGCCTGGGCGGTGAGGTGATGACGCTGTGCGCGCCGCTGCGGGGCACGCCGCTGCAGGGGTTCATCGTCGCCAGCTACACGCTGGACGAGCTGCTGCGCCTGCTGCCCGCCGAGCTGACGCGCGGCCAGAGCGTGGCGCTGACCGAGCTGGACGGCACCCGGCTGGCGGTGCATGGCACGCCGCGCCGCGGTGCGCGCCTGTTCGTGGTGCAGCAACCGCTGGACCTGGCCGGCGCGCCCATGCTGTTGCGGCTGGAAGGCGCGCGCCCGCTGCCCGACGTGTTTCCCAACGTGCTGACGGCGCTGGTCACCGGCCTGTCGATGGCGCTGATCACGGTGTTGCTGCTGCTGGCGCGCGACTTTCGCCGCCGCCAGCAGGCCGAGGCCGAGCTGGCCGAGGCGCTGGCCTTTCGCAAGGCGATGGAGGATTCGCTCATCACCGGCCTGCGCGCGCGCGACCTGCAGGGCCGCATCACCTACGTCAACCCGGCCTTCTGCGCCATGGTCGGCTACGCGCCGCAGGAGCTGATCGGCCAGTCCGTGCCCGCGCCCTACTGGCCGCCCGAGCGCGCGCAGGAGTACGGCAAGCGGCAGGCGCTGCGGCTGGCGGGGCAGACACCGGTGGCGCGCGAGGGCGTGGAGACCGAATTCGTGCGCAAGGACGGCACGCACTTTCCGGTGCTGATCTTCGAGACTCCGCTGATCACCGCCCAGGGCCAGCACACCGGCTGGATGGGCGCGGTGGTGGACATGAGCGCGCAGCGCCGCGCCGAGGAAGCCTCGCGCGCCAGCCAGGAGCGCCTGCAGGCCAGCGCGCGCCTGGCCACGGTGGGCGAGATGGCCTCGCTCATGAGCCACGAGCTGAACCAGCCGCTGGCCGTCATCGCCAGCTACGCCAGCGGCTCGCTCAACCTGCTGCAGGCGACGGCGGGCGAGCACGCCCACGCGCGCGAGCTGCGCACCGCGCTGGAGCGCATCGCCGAGCAGGCCGGCCGCGCCGGCAAGGTGATCCACAGCGTGCGCGATCTGGTGCGCGAGCGCAGCACGGCGCGCCAGGCGGTGGCCCCGAAGGCCCTGGTCGACACCGTGCTGCCGCTGGTGCAGCTGCAGGCGCGCAAGCTGGGCGCGCGCGTGCAGGTCGACGTCGCGCCCGATCTGCCCGCCGTCTGGTGCGAGCCGACCATGATCGAGCAGGTGCTGCTGAACCTGGCGCGCAACGGCCTGCAGGCCATGGCCGACCAGTCCGGCGAGCGCGTGCTGTCGCTGCAGGCCCGTATGCTGGCGCCGGCCGGTGGCCAGGCCGTGCTGGAGTTTCGTGTGGCCGACACCGGCGAGGGCATCGACGACGCGGTGGCCGAACGCCTGTTCACGCCGTTTTTCACCACCAAGCCCGAGGGCATGGGCCTGGGCCTGTCGCTGTGCCGCACCGTGATCGAGCAGCACGGGGGCACGTTGCGGCACGCCCCGCGGACGCCGCGTGGGACGGTGTTTTCGTTCACTCTGGCGGTGGCGGCGGGTTGAGCGCCAGGCACCGCATACCAAATACCGAACGCAGAGGACGCTGAAAAGTCAAGAAAGTGGGTGAAGCCCTGGCGCCCGCGACAAGACCGTGTCATTGCCGCAAATGCGGGCATCCAGGGAGAACGCCAACGCAGCCATGAGCGTCAGCGTTCGCGCGGCTTTGGCGAAGATCGCAAGCGGTCAACGGCCGCTTCTAGTCCGCTGAAACATTGAAATGGGTGGTGAAGGACAGTCGAGACGGGATGCGATGCAAGGCGCAAAGCGCAGCGATACCGGGCGGTATCGCGAGCATTTGCAACGCCGCAGCGCGCCCGTATCGGCTGGACAGCACCGATCCGATTTCAGTGTTTCAGTGGACTAGGTTCAATGACGGCGGCTGCGCCAGCATGACCCACCGCGAGGCGTACTGCGCCGTCATTTCGTCATTGACGCATGCGCGGCCAGCAAGGCCGCGTGAAACGCCAGCGCCGCGCGCGAAGGCTGTGGCGAGCGGCGCAGCACGCTGACGAAGTCGCAGTCGTAGCGCAGCCGCGCGGGCGCGATGGCGCGCATCTGGCCGCGCTGCACGAAGGCTTCGGCGTAGTGGTCGGGCAGAAAGCCGACGAAGCGGCCCGACAGGATCAGGGTGGCGATCGCCTCCTGGTCGTAGGCGGTGGCGCCGCGGCGCAGCCGCTGGCCGTGCGCCAGCTGCATGTTGGGCGAGTGGTAGCCCAGGCCGGCAAAGTCGTTTCTGGCCCGCAGCGCCCGCCAGTCGGGCGCCGAATGCTCTGAATTAAATAGCGAATGAGTGACGCCCCCATACAGGTGCATGGTCTCGCCAAACAGCCGCTCGTAGCGCAGGCTGGCCGAGGCGCGGTGCGCCGGGATCACGCCGACGGCGAAGCTGCCGTCCATCACGCCGCGTTCGATGGTCTGGATGCTGCCCACGTGCAGGTGCAGCGCCACGTCGGGCGCCTGGCGGGCAAAGGCGGCGATGGCGGCGTGGATGCGCGCCTGCGGATTGCTGGCGGTCTTGTCGAACAGCGCCACCGACAACTGCCCGCCCATGCGCTGGTGGATGTCGTCGATGCCGGCGCGAAAGCCGTCCACCGCCGCCAGCAGGCGCAGCGTCTCGTCGTACACGCGCTGGCCCTCGGGCGTGAGGGCGAAGCCGCCGCGTCCGCGTCGGCACAGCGTCAGGCCCAGGCGCGTTTCCAGGTCCTTGACGTGGCGGCTGACGGTGCTGGTGCCGATGTTCAGCTCCAGCTCGGCCGCCGCCATGCCGCCGCACTCGACCACCGCCTTGAACACGCGCAGCAGGCGCAACTCCATGTCGCTGACCTGGCCCAGCACGGCGCGGATGCGCGGTGAGTTCTCTCTTACTTGCATGGATCGGCAAATGAACTTGGATATATGCGTATTTAACCCATCAAACTGCGGATCGACAATGCCGTCGATTGCACTTGTCCGACCCGAGGAGACCTGCCATGCCCGTGACCACCGCTTCCGTCCCCGCTGCTGCCGCTGTCCGTCGCGATGCCGCCTGGCTGGACGCGCACTGGATGCCCTTCACCGGCAACCGCCAGTTCAAGCGCGATCCGCGCCTGATCGTCGCCGCCCAGGGCGCCTACCTCACCGACGCCGACGGGCGCCAGGTGTTCGACGGCCTGTCGGGCCTGTGGTGCACCGGCCTGGGCCATGGCCGGCGCGAGATCGCCGAGGCCGTGGGCCGCCAGGCGGCGCAGCTGGACTACGCGCCGGCGTTCCAGTTTGGCCACCCGCTGGCGTTCGAGCTGGCCAACCGCGTCAAGGATTTGACGCCCGCCGGGCTGGACCACGTGTTCTTCACCAGCAGCGGCTCCGAGGCCGCCGACACGGCGCTGAAAATGGCGCGCGCCTACTGGCGCCTGAAGGGCCAGGGCGGCAAGACCCGGCTGGTGGGGCGCGAGAAGGGCTACCACGGCGTCAACTTCGGCGGCATCTCGGTCGGCGGCATGGTGGGCAACCGCAAGGTCTACGGCCAGGGCATCGAGGCCGACCACCTGCCCCACACCCAGCCGCCGGCCGGCACCTTTGCCAAGGGCCAGCCCGCCGAAGGCGGCCGCGCGCTGGCCGACCGCCTGCTGGACCTGATCGCCCTGCACGACGCCAGCAACATCGCCGCCGTCATCGTCGAGCCGTTTTCCGGCTCGGCCGGCGTGGTGATCCCGCCGCTGGGCTACCTGCAGCGCCTGCGCGAGATCTGCACCCAGCACGACATCCTGCTGATCTTCGACGAGGTCATCACCGGCTTCGGCCGCTGCGGCACCATGACCGGCGCCGACGCCTTCGGCGTGGTGCCCGACCTCATGACCTTCGCCAAGCAGGTCACCAACGGCGTGCAGCCGCTGGGCGGCGTGGTGGCCAGCAAGGCGATCTACGACAGCTTCATGGCCGCCGGCGGGCCCGACTACATGCTGGAGTTCGCCCACGGCTACACCTACAGCGCCCACCCGGTGGCCTGCGCCGCCGGCATCGCCGCGCTCGACCTGCTGGAGCGCGAGGACGGCCCGGGCCGGGTGAAGGCGCTCAGCCCCCACTTCGAAGCCGCCGTGCACAGCCTGAAGGGCGCGCGGCACGTGCTGGACATCCGCAACTACGGCCTGGCGGCTGGCTTGACCATCGCGCCCGTGGCCGGCGAGCCGGCCAAGCGCCCGTACGAGATCGCCATGGCCTGCTGGAAGAAGGGCTTCTACGTGCGCTACGGCGGCGACACCATCCAGCTGGCGCCGCCCTTCATTAGCGAAAAGGCCGAGATCGAGCGCCTGGTGAACGCGCTGGGCGATGCGCTGAATGAAGTGGCGTGACCCCAGCATACTATTGTTTTTGTAGCTGTTGGCGCGCGACCGACAAGCGCTGGACCGTTGTTTGATTGACGGTGCATTGCGCTCGCGCCTGACGCTTGAACCTAGAAACGGCAGTTGACCGCTTGCGACCATCGCCAAGGCCGCGCGGGTGTTGGCGTTTGTGGCTTCGATGGCGTTCACCGAACAGGTGAGCGCGCTGCGCACCCACCAGCACCGCGCTCGCCGCGCCAGGCGTCGTTGCTCGTCCTTACAGGCAATGGCCTGCCGCGTCCTCGCGCCTAGCCTGACGCGCCGATCACGGCACTGGCGGGCGCGTTCAACTGCCGTATCTAGGTTGAAGCAAAAAAAGCCGCCGCGCCCCTGAGGCCGGCGGCTTTTCTTCTGTGGCGGGCCGATCAGGCTGGTGCGTGCTGGTGAAAGCGTCGCGCGCCCGGCGCGCCGCGGCCGTAGCGCTCCAGCCCCAGCCCGTCGGTGCGGATGTCGGGCTGGCGGCCCAGCGTCAGGTCGGCCACCAGCTTGCCCGAGCCGGCCGCCATGGTCCAGCCCAGGGTGCCGTGGCCGGTGCTGAGCATCAGGTTGGCGTAGCGCGTGGCGCCGACGATGGGGGTGCTGTCGGGCGTCATCGGGCGCAGGCCGGTCCAGAACTCGGCCGCCGGCAGGTCACCGCCGCCATCGAACAGGCCGCGCGTGACGTGCTCCAGCGTCTCGCGCCGGCGCGGGTTCAGGCGCAGGTCGAACCCGCCCAGCTCGGCCATGCCGCCGACGCGGATGCGGTTGTCAAAGCGGGTGATGGCGACCTTGTAGGTCTCGTCCATCACGGTCGAGCGCGGCGCGCGCGCCTCGTCCACCAGGGGCACCGTCAGCGAATAGCCCTTGACCGGGTAGACCGGCAGGTCCAGGCCCAGCGGCGCCAGCAGCGCACGCGAGTAGCTGCCCAGCGCCAGCACGTAGCGGTCGGCCGTCAGCGTCTCGCCGGGCGCGCCGAGCTCGCCTGCCAGCCGCACGGCGCTGATCTGGCCGTTGCGTTGTTCCAGCTCGGCAACCTGCACGCCGAAGCGGAACCGCACGCCCAGCGCGCGCGCCCTGTCGGCCAGCTCGGTGGTGAAGCGCTGGCAGTCGCCGGTCTCGTCGCCCGGCAGCTGCAGGCCACCGACCAGGCCCTGGGCGTGCACCAGCGCCGGTTCGTATTCGGCCAGCTCGGCCGCGTCGGTCATCAGGCGGTAGGGCACGCCGCACTCCTGAAGCACGGCGGTGTCGCGCTTGGCCGCCTCCATTTGCGCGGCGGTGCGAAACACCTGCAGCGTGCCCTGGGTGCGCTGCTCGTATTCGATGCCGGTGTCGGCGCGCAGCTGGCGCAGGCAGTCGCGGCTGTATTCGGCCAGGCGCGTCATGCGCTCCTTGTTGATGGCGTAGCGCGCGTCGGTGCAGTTGCGCAGCATGGCGGCCATCCAGCGCAGCTGAAACAGGCTGCCGTCGGCGCGGATGGCCAGCGGAGCGTGGCGCTGGAACAGCCACTTGATGGCCTTCAGCGGAATGCCGGGCGCGGCCCAGGGGGTGGAGTAGCCGGGCGAAACCTGGCCGGCGTTGGCGAAGCTGGTTTCCAGTGCCACGCCCGGCTGGCGCTCCAGCACCGTGACCTCGGCGCCGGCGCGCGCCAGGTAGTACGCCGTGCTGACGCCGATGACGCCGCCGCCCAGAACGATGACTTTCATGCCTGTCTCCACTGTTGCTTTCGAATGCCGAAAGTTTAGGCAGAGCGGCGCAAGAAGAGTCACTGAAGTTGCTTCACATCAGTTGGTTTCGCAGTCAAAATCACTTTGATTCTGGCCATGAAAAGTGAATCATGCTGAAACTCGACCGGATCGACCGGGCAATCCTCGAAGAGCTGCAACGCGATGGCCGCCTGCCCATCACCGAGCTGGCGCAGCGCGTGGGCCTGTCCACCTCGCCGTGTTCCGAGCGCGTGCGCCGGCTCGAGCGCGAGAAGGTGATCCTGGGCTACCACGCCCGGGTCGACCCCGAGGCGCTGGGGCGCGGCCTGCTGGTGTTCGTCGAGCTGACGCTGTCGTCCAAGTCCTCGCAGACCTTCGAGGCGGTGCGTCAGGCGCTGCTGGCCGAGCCGCGCGTGATCGAGTGCCACCTGATCTCGGGCAGCTTCGACTACCTGGTGAAGGCGCGCCTGTCGGCGATGCGCGAGTACCGCGACCTGCTGGGCCAGATCCTGCGCCAGATACCGGTGCCGGCGCAGAGCAACAGCTACGTGGTGATGGAGGAGATCAAGGAAGGGTTGGCGCTGCCGGTGGATGCGCCGCCGGTGTCATGAATCAAATTGGCTGCTGGCGCTTGTCCAGCAAGCGCCAGCAGCTATCAAAAAGATATCAACCGATCAGAGGTCGCGCGCCAGTCGCCCCATGCGCTCGACGGCGAAGCGGAAGTATTCCGGCACGCACTTGAGGTGCCCGTAGTCGGGCGTGGTGCAGTCGGTCAGGCTGATGTCGCGCGCGCCCGCGGCCTGCAGCGTCCGCAGCGCTGACGTCGCCGCGGCGTACGGCACGGTCAGGTCGTCGCGGCCGTGGAACAGGTACACCGGCACGCCGGGTGCCCAGCCCAGGTGCACGCTGTGCTCGGCGGCGATGGCGGCCTGGTCGTCGGCCATGTAGCGGTCCAGGAACAGCGTCTGGTAGCGCACGTCGGCGTCGTCGGGGATCATCTGGCGCAGCAGCAGGCGGCGCAGCTCCTGGCGCACCCATTCCGGCGCCTTGGACAGGCGATGCGGCTCGAACAGCTTGCCCAGCGTGCTGTTGCGCTCGCGCACGGCTTCGACCTGGGCGTCCATGGTGGCCTGCACGTCATACGGGCCGCCGCCGGGCACGCTGGCCTGCAGCTGCTGGCGCAGCGTGCCGCCGGCCTGCTCGATGGCGCGCTGCGCGGCCAGGGTCACGTAGCCGCCTTCGGAGTAGCCGGCCAGGAACAGCTGGCCGTTGTCGGCCACGGCGTTCTGCTGGCGCCAGCTCTGCGCGGCGTGCAGCATGTCCACCACCACGGCGGCGCTGGGGGCGGCGGTCAGGTACGGGTGCTCCAGGCCCTTGGCGGCGCCAAAGCCCACGTAGTCGGGCGACACCACCACGTAGCCCAGCGAGGCCAGCACGATGGGCGGCTCCACCGGCTCGACCTTGTTGCCGGGCGCCTGGTCATCGCGGAAGGTGGTGGCGTGCTGGTAGCCGAGCACCGGGCTGGGCGCGCCGGCGGCCTTGAGCGGCACGCTGATCAGGCCGGAGGCGGTGACCGGCGCGCCGTGCTTGTCGCTGCTGACGTAGGTGATGCGCCAGGAGCGGACGGCGTAGCGCGGCGCGACGCCGCTTTGCACCTTGCTGTCCGGATCGGCCATGGCCTGGGTGATCTGCTCCGGCGTCAAGGTGTTGACCGGCGTGCTGGACAGCAGGCTGCCGGCGGCCTGTGCCGGTGGCGGTGGCGGCGGCGGGGCCACGTCGTCGCTGCCGCCGCCGCAGGCGCTCAGGGTCGCGGCCAGGCACAGGGTGGCCCAGGCGGCCAGTCGGGTGGGAAGATGAAACAACACGAGAAAGCCTTCAACATTCAGGATGCCCGATGTTACGGTTTCGCAGGCTCGGGCACCGGGCTCCCTAGAATCGGCGCATGTCCGCCACCGATGCCATGGTCTACATCGTCGACGACGATGCCGAGGTGCGCGAGGCGCTGGCCTGGCTGCTGCGCTCGCGCCGGCTGCCGTCGCAGGGCTTCGACAGCGCCCGCGCCTTCGAGCAGGCGCTGGATGCCGCGCCGCCCGAGTCGCCGGCCTGCATCCTGCTGGACGTGCGCATGCCCGGCACCAGCGGCCTGGCGCTGTTCGACCGGCTGCTGGAGCGCGGCATCGCCAGCGCCTGGCCGGTGATCTTCCTGACCGGCCACGCCAGCGTCGCCACCGCGGTGGAGGCGGTCAAGCGCGGCGCCTTCGACTTCTGCGAGAAGCCGTTTTCCGACAATGCGCTGGTCGACCGCATCGAGCGCGCGCTGGCGGTGTCGCGCGAGCGCGTGGCGCAACTGGGCGCGCAGCGCGCGCTGCGCGCCCGGCTGGACGAGCTGACCGAGCGCGAGCGCGAGGTCTTGCAGCGGGTGGCCAGCGGCCGCCCCAACAAGCTGATCGCCGACGAGCTGGGCATCAGCGTGCGCACAGTGGAGGTGCACCGCGCCCGGGTGTTCGAGAAGATGGACGTGAAATCGGCCGCCGAGCTGGCTCAATTGCTACATTAATTGTAGCTGTTGGCGCTTGTCCGGGGCGCGCTATCGCCCGGTTTGATCCTGAGTCGGCGGCGGCGCGTCCTCGGTCTGCCGCGGCAGCTCGCCTTTCTTGCGGCCGGAGAACATGGTCCACCACACCAGCAGCACGAACAGCAACAGCGCGCCCAGCGCTTCCAGCAGAATCAGGGTCATGCAACGAGTATCACGGATTCTGGCGGCCGCGGCCATGGTGGCCCTGCTGGCCAGCTGCGCCCAGCGGCCGCCGCCGGCGCCCAGCACGGCGCCGCCCGCCGAACCCGGCCTGCCGCCCGCCGGCCCGGTGGCCGACACGGCGCCGCTGGGCCCGGCCATCGAGCGCGCGCGCAGCCGCTGGGTGCCGGTGCGCTGGGCCGAGCTGCCCGGCTTCGAGCAGGACGACACGGCGCAAGCCTGGAACGCCTGGATCAAGAGCTGCGAGCGCCCCGGCCCCACGTTCGCCCGCCTGTGCAGCGAGGTGCGGCGCCTGTCGCTGGCCAGCGCGCAGCAGCAGCGCGACTGGATGCGCGCGCGCCTGCAGCCCTACCGGGTCGAGCCGGCGGCCGGCGCGCCGGCCGGCGAGGGCCTGCTGACCAGCTATTTCGAGCCGGTGTACGAAGCCTCGCGCGTGGCGCGCCCGGGCTTCGGCGCGCCGGTGTACCGCCTGCCGCCGGCCGCCAGCCAGCGCAAGCCCTGGTTCTCGCGCCAGGAGCTGGACAGCCTGCCCGAGGCGCGCGCCCAACTGGCCGGGCACGAACTGGTCTGGCTGGCCGACCCGCTGGACGCGCTGATCCTGCAGATCCAGGGCTCGGGCCGCGTGCGCGTGCAGGAGCCCGACGGCAGCCAGCGTCTGGTGCGCCTGGCCTTTGCCGGCACCAACGAGCACCCCTACCGCAGCCCCGGCCGCTGGCTGATCGACCAGGGCCTGCTGCGCGGCGACGTCACCTGGCCCGGCATCCGCGCCACGCTGGCGGCCAACCCGCAGCACCTGCAGGGCTTTCTGTGGAGCAACCCGCGCGTGGTGTTCTTCCGCGAGGAGCCGCTGTCGGCGCTGGACGCGCAGTTCGGCCCGCGCGGCGCCCAGGGCGTGGCGCTGACGCCGGGGCGCTCGATCGCCGTCGATCCGCAGAGCATCCCCTACGGCACGCCGGTCTGGCTGGCCTCGCAAGGGCCGGTGGCCAGCCTGAACCGCCTGGTGCTGGCGCAGGACACCGGCAGCGCCATCGTCGGCGCCGTGCGCGCCGACTACTTTGCCGGCTGGGGCGCCGAGGCCGGTGACTTCGCCGGCCGCATGAAGCAGCCCCTGCGCCTGTGGGTGCTGTGGCCCAGGTGATGCCGGCACGCCCGCCGACCGGCAGTGGCGCACCGGCGGTGCTGGCGCTGCGGGGTGCGGCGTGATATCTGCATCCAAAACGGCTCCAGCGCCCGTGCAGAGAGCGCCAGCAGCTTCTCTTTTTGTAGCGTCCCGGTGGCCGGCGAACCTGCTGGCGCTGGCCCTGCTGGGCGGCTGCGCGGCCTGGCAGGACGCGCCGCGCCTGGCTTTCCAGTGCCCGCGCGAGCTGCGCTTCGAGGCCCGGCTGTACCAGGACATGGCCCTGCTCGAAGGCCTGCGCGGCCACGCGGTGCTGGAGCGCGTGGCCGGCGACGACGGCGCGCTGCACTACGCCGACCCCACGGTGCAGGCCCGCTTCGGCCTGGGACTGGACGGCCGCCTGGTGCGGCTGGACTACACCGGCATCCCCGAGCCGGTGTACTGCGAGCACCAGCCCGGCGCCGGGGCGCCCGCCGTGCGCGCCATCGCCCGCCCCGGCCCGCGCCCGCCGCCGCCGCGGCCAGACCCCAACGCCCCGGTGCAGACTAACATCCGCCAGGGTGACGGCAACAACGGGCCAGGCTGATCGACCGCGCTGGGGTGCCCCCTGCCGTGCAGCGCTACAGCGGCAGCGCCACGACGGGGCGCCACAACCCGGTGGCGGCATGAGGAAAACCCCTTGGCGCGTAGCGCCCTACACTTGGCCCATCGAACCCACCCCAAGCGGCCGCCGGCCATGCGCCAGGCGGCCCGACGCAGGAGACCAACCCGATGAACGCCCCTTTGCCCGAGCACATCCGCAAGGCGCTGGAAACCGTCACGCTGGACGACAAGTACAGCCTGGAGCATGGCCGCGCCTTCATGAGCGGCATCCAGGCCCTGGTCAAGCTGCCGATGCTGCAACGCCAGCGCGATGCGCTCGCCGGCAAGAACACCGCCGGCTTCATCAGCGGCTACCGCGGCTCGCCGCTGGGCGGCTATGACCAGGCGCTGTGGGCGGCGCGCAAGCACCTGCAGGGGCAGCACATCGTGTTCCAGCCCGGCGTCAACGAGGAGCTGGCCGCCACCGCGGTCTGGGGCACGCAGCAGCTGGGTTTCGCGCCGCCGGGCAGCAACCGCTTCGACGGCGTGTTCGGCATCTGGTACGGCAAGGGCCCGGGGGTGGACCGCAGCGTCGACGTGTTCAAGCACGCCAACATGGCCGGCACCACGCCCTGGGGCGGGGTGCTTGCCGTGGCCGGCGACGACCACTTAGCCAAGAGCAGCACCGCCGCGCACCAGAGCGACCACATCTTCAAGGCCTGCGGCCTGCCGGTGTTCTTTCCGGCCAGCGTGCAGGACATCCTGGACCTGGGGGTGCACGCCTTCGCCATGAGCCGTTACGCCGGCGTGTGGGCCGGCATGAAGACGATCCAGGAGATCGTCGAGTCCAGCGCCAGCGCGCTGATCGACCCCGAGCGCGTGCGGATCGCGCTGCCGACCGACTTCGAGATGCCGCCCGGCGGCGTGCACATCCGCTGGCCCGACGCCTCGCTGCCGCAGGAAGAGCGCCTGTTCAACACCAAGTGGTATGCCGCGCTGGCCTATGTGCGCGCCAACCGCCTGAACCACAACGTCATCGAAGGGCCCAACGACCGCCTGGGCCTGATCGCCAGCGGCAAGGCCTACAACGACACGCGCCAGGCGCTGCTCGACCTGGGGCTGGACGATGCCGCCTGCCGCCAGCTGGGCATCCGCCTGCACAAGGTGGCCGTGGTGTGGCCGCTGGAGGCGCAGATCACGCGCCAGTTCGCCACCGGCCTGCGCGAGATCCTGGTGATCGAGGAAAAGCGCCAGGTGATCGAATACCAGCTCAAGGAGCAGCTGTACAACTGGCGCGCCGACGTGCGCCCCAACGTGCTGGGCAAGTACCGCGAAGGCGTCGAGGGCGATTACAGCGGCGGCGAATGGTCGCTGGACAACCCCTCGGCCAACGTGCTGCTGCGCGCCACCGCCGACCTGTCGCCGGCGCTGATCGCCCGCGCCATCGCCGAGCGCCTGAAAAAGCTCGGCATCGACGCCGACACCACCGCCCGCATCGACCGCCAGCTGGCCATCCTGGACGCCGGCGAGCGCAACCTGCAGGTGCTGCAGGCCGGCAGCAGCGGCGCCGACCGCCAGCCCTGGTTCTGCTCGGGCTGCCCGCACAACACCAGCACCCGCGTGCCCGAGGGCTCGCGCGCCATGGCCGGCATCGGCTGCCACTTCATGTCGATCTGGATGGACCGCAACACCGTCGGCTTCACCCAGATGGGCGGCGAGGGCGTGCCCTGGGTCGGCCAGCAGCCCTTCAGCAACGAACAGCACGTGTTCGCCAACCTGGGCGACGGCACCTACTACCACAGCGGCTCGCTGGCGGTGCGCCAGTCGGTGGCCGCCGGCGTCAACATCACCTACAAGATCCTCTACAACGACGCCGTGGCCATGACCGGCGGCCAGCCGATCGGCGAGCGGCCGGAAGGGCTGTCGGTGATCCAGATCGCGCAGAACATGCGCGCCGAGGGCGCGGTGAAGATCACCGTCGTCACCGACGAGCCCGAAAAATACGCCCAGGCGCGCCAGCACGGCCTGCCCGAGGGCATCGACGTGCAGCACCGCGACCGGCTGGACGCCGTGCAGCGCGAGTTCCGCGATATCGCCGGCACCACGGTCATCATCTACGACCAGACCTGCGCCACCGAGAAGCGCCGCCGCCGCAAGCGCGGCACGATGGTCGACCCGGCGGTGCGGGTGATCATCAACGAGGCGGTGTGCGAAGGCTGCGGCGATTGCAGCGTGCAGAGCAACTGCCTGTCGGTGGAGCCGCTGGACACCGAATTCGGCCGCAAGCGCCGCATCAACCAGAGCACCTGCAACAAGGACATCTCCTGCGTCAAGGGCTTCTGCCCCAGTTTCGTCACGGTGGAGGGCGGGCAGCTCAGGAAGCAGGCCAAGGCCAGGGCCAGCGTGTCGCCCTTCGAGCTGGGCGCGCTGCCCGAGCCGGTGCTGCCCGAGCCCCAGGCCGGCGGCGCCTGGGGCATCGTGGTGGCCGGGGTGGGCGGCACCGGCGTCATCACCATCGGCCAGTTGCTGGGCATGGCCGCCCACATCGAGGGCAAGGGCATCGTCACGCAGGACGCCGCCGGCCTGGCGCAAAAGGGCGGCGCCACCTGGAGCCACGTGCTGATCGGCGCCACGCAGGACGACATCCGCACCACGCGCGTCAGCGCCGCGGCGGCCGATCTGATCATCGGCTGCGACCCGATCGTCACCGCCAACAAGGAAACCGTGGCCCGCATGCGCGAGGGGCGCACGCACGTGGCGCTGAACGCCCACGCCACGCCCACGGCGGCCTTCGTCAAGGACGGCGGCTGGCAGAACCCGCAGGCGCGCTGCGCCGCCGACATCGCGCGCGCCGTCGGCGCGCAGGGCCTGGCCAGCTTCGACGCCGACCGCGTCGCCGGCCGGCTGCTGGGCGACACCATCTACGTCAACCCCATGATCCTGGGCTACGCCTGGCAAAAGGGCTGGGTGCCGCTGACGCGCGCGTCACTGCTGCGCGCCATCGAGCTGAACAACGTGCAGGTCGACAACAACAAGGCGGCCTTCGAATGGGGCCGCCAGGCGGCGCACGACAGCGCCCGCATCGAGCAGGCGCTGGCCAGCGCCGGCGGCGTGCAGGTGATCGAGTTCAAGCCGCGCGAGACGCTCGAATCCATCGTCGCCCGCCGCGTCGAATACCTCACCGGCTACCAGAACGCGGCCTATGCCGAGGCCTACCGCGGCTTCGTCGCGCGGGTGCGGCAGCAGGAGGCCGCGCTGGGCAAGACCCAGCTGAGCGAAGCCGTGGCGCGCTACCTGTTCAAGCTGATGGCCTACAAGGACGAGTACGAGGTCGCGCGCCTGCACAGCGATCCGGCCTTCCTGGCGCGCATCGACGCCATGTTCGAGGGCGACTACAAGATCCACTACCACCTGGCGCCACCCATGACGGCCGAGTGCAACGAGCGTGGCGAGCTGCTCAAGAAGAAATACGGCCCCGGCATGGGGCGGGTGTTTCGGCTGCTGGCCGGGCTCAAGGGCCTGCGTGGCGGCGCGCTGGATGTGTTCGGCAAGACCGACGAGCGCCAGACCGAGCGCGCGCTGATCGAGCAGTACCGCGCCAGCATCGAGGAAGTGCTGGCCTCGCTGAGCGCCGACAACCACGCCACCGCGGTCGAGATCGCGCGCATCCCGGAGGCCATCAAGGGCTTCGGCCACGTGAAGGAGCGCCACCTGAAGGCGGCGCGCGCGCGCTGGGACGAGCTGCTGGCGCAGTACCGCCAGCCGGCGGAGGCGCCAGCGCGCCAGCTCGCCTGACCGAAAAAACACCTGTGATGCCCGCCGGAACTGCGCAAACAGCTATCGCATCAATAGCAAATTGAACAGACAGCCACGGCCGGCTGGTCCGCCGTCAGGCGGGCCGGCAGCGCCGGTGGGCCGATGGCGGGCGCGCCCGGGCCGTCCGGCCGGCGCGCCTTACAATGCACGGTTACCTCGCGCGCCTGTGTTCGGGCGTGTGTCCGCGCCCAATGCGCGCGCGATCCATCCATCACCGCCCATTTCAGGAGCCTGCCGGTGTTCATCTCCAACGCCTACGCCCAAGCCGCCCCCGCCGCCCCGGGGGCCGACCTCGCCTCCACCTTCACCAGCATGCTGCCGCTGGTGCTGATGTTCGTGGTGCTGTACTTCATCATGATCCGCCCGCAGATGAAGAAGCAGAAGGAGCACCGCGCCATGATCGATGCCCTGGCCAAGGGCGACGAGGTGGTCACCGCCGGTGGCCTGCTGGGCCGGGTGACCTCCCTGTCGGAGGGGAACGTCGGCCTGCAGATCGCCAATGGCGTCGAAGTGCAGCTGCAGCGCAGCGCCATCGTGCAGGTGCTGCCCAAGGGAACCCTGAAGTAAGCCCGGACTCGGCCGTCCCGGCGTCGCCCCCCTGGCCGCCCCCATCCCGCCGTTGCCATGAACCGCTATCCCGTCTGGAAATACATCGTCATCCTCATCACCCTGGTGGTGGCTGCGCTCTACACCCTGCCCAACTTCTTCGGCGAGGCGCCGGCGGTGCAGGTGTCGGCCGGCAAGGCGACCACCCGGGTGGATGGCGGCACGCTGTCGCGCGTGGAAAGCGCGCTGCAGTCGGCCGGCGTGACGCCCCAGCGCCTGACGCTGGAGGGCAGCTCGGTGTGGGCGCGCTTTGACACGCCCGACACCCAGCTGAAGGCCAAGGACGCCATCGAACGCACCCTGAACCCGGACGCGGCCGACCCGGCGCACATCGTCGCGCTCAACCTGGTGTCGCGCTCGCCGGCCTGGCTGGCCGCCATCAACGCCAAGCCGATGTACCTGGGGCTGGACTTGCGCGGTGGCGTGCACTTCATGCTGCAGGTGGACATGCGCACGGCCATCACCAAGCGCCTGGACACGCTGGCCAACGACATTCGGGTGGCGCTGCGCGAGAAGGACGTGCGCCACGGCGGCATCAGCCGCGAAGGCAACAGCATCGAGATCCGGGCCCGCGATGCCGGCACGCTGGAGGCCGCGCGCCGCGTCATCGCCGACACCCAGCCCGACCTGCAGGTGGAGCCGACGCCAGGCGCCGAGCCGCGCCTGGTGGCCAGCTTCAAGCCGCAAGCGCTGCAGAAGGTGCAGTCCGAGGCGGTCAAGCAGAACATCACCACGCTGCACAACCGCGTCAACGAACTGGGCGTGGCCGAGCCGGTGATCCAGCAGCAGGGCGCCGATCGCGTGGTGGTGCAGCTGCCGGGCGTGCAGGACACGGCCAAGGCCAAGGACATCCTGGGCCGCACCGCGACGCTGGAAATGCGACTGGTCGACGAAAGCGCCGAAGGCCGCGCGGCCGAGACCGGCGGCGCGGTGCCGTTCGGCTCCGAGAAATTCCTGGAGCGCGATGGCCGCCCGGTGATCGTCAAACGCCAGGTCATCCTGACCGGCGACAGCCTGACCGACGCGCAGCCCGGCTTCGACCAGCAGACGCAGCAGCCCAAGGTCGACCTGACGGTGGATGCCAAGGGCGGCCGCGTGATGCGCGACGTCAGCCGCGAGAACCTGAAGAAGCGCATGGCCATCGTGCTGTTCGAGAAGGGCAAGGGCGAGGTGCTGACGGCGCCGGTGATCCAGGCCGAGCTGGGCACGCGCTTTCAGATCTCCGGCTCGATGACCGTGAACGAGGCCAGCGACCTGGCGCTGCTGCTGCGCGCCGGCTCGCTGGCGGCGCCGATGGAGATCATCGAGGAGCGCACCATCGGCCCCAGCCTGGGCGCCGACAACATCGACAAGGGCTTTCACAGCGTGCTGTGGGGCTTTCTGGCCATCGTCGTCTTCATGATCGCCTACTACATGCTGTTCGGCGTGTTCTCGGCCATCGCCCTGACCGTCAACCTGCTGCTGCTGGTGGCCATCCTGTCCATGCTGCAGGCCACGCTGACGCTGCCCGGCATGGCGGCGGTGGCGCTGACGCTGGGCATGGCGATCGACGCCAACGTGCTGATCAACGAGCGCATCCGCGAAGAGCTGCGCGGCGGCGCCTCGCCGCAGGCGGCCATCCACGCTGGTTATGACCGCGCCTGGGCCACCATTCTGGACTCCAACGTCACCTCGCTCATCGCCGGCCTGGCGCTGCTGGCCTTCGGCACCGGGCCGGTGCGGGGCTTCGCCGTGGTGCACTGCATCGGCATCCTGACCTCGATGTATTCGGCGGTGTTCTTCTCGCGCGGCCTGGTCAACCTGTGGTATGGGCGACAGAAGAAGCTCAAGTCGGTGTCGATCGGCACCGTGTGGCGGCCCGACGCCGACAAGCCGCTGGCGGCGGGCGGCTGAGCGCGCGGGCCAGGGCGACAGACAAGCAAGGAACACGCAGATGGAGTTCTTCAAGATCGGACGGGACATCCCGTTCATGCGCTATGCGCGGCTTTTCAACATCATTTCGATCGTCACCTTCCTGCTGGCCGTGGTGTTCCTGTTCACCCGCGGCCTGCACCTGTCGGTGGAGTTCACCGGCGGCACGGTGATGGAAGTGGCCTACAGCCAGCCGGCCGATCTGGCCCAGGTGCGCGGCACGGTGGCCGCACTGGGCTACGGCGACGTGCAGGTGCAGAACTTCGGCACCGCGCGCGACGTGATCATCCGGCTGCCGGTGCAGCAGGGCAAGAGCTCGGCGCAGCAGAGCGAGCAGGTGCTGACCGCGCTGCGCGCCGCCAGTCCCGACGTGCAGTTGCGGCGCACCGAGTTCGTCGGCCCGCAGGTGGGCGACGAACTGGCGCGCGACGGCCTGTACGCGCTGGCCTTCGTGATCGTCGGCATCGTCATCTACCTGTCGATGCGCTTCGAGTGGAAGTACGCGGTGGCCGGCATCATCGCCAACCTGCACGACGTGGTGATCATCCTGGGCTTTTTTGCCTTGTTCCAGTGGGAGTTCTCGCTCTCCGTGCTGGCGGCGATCCTGGCGGTGCTGGGCTATTCGGTCAACGAATCGGTGGTGATCTTCGACCGCATCCGCGAGAACTTCCGTCGCTACCGCAAGATGAGCACGGTGGAGATCATCAACAACTCGATCACCGCCAACATCAGCCGCACCATCATCACCCATGGCTCGACGCAGATCATGGTGCTGTCGATGCTGCTGTTCGGTGGCGAGACGCTGCATTACTTCGCGGTGGCGCTGACCATCGGCATCCTGTTCGGCATCTACTCGTCGGTGTTCGTCGCCGCTGCCATCGCCATGTGGCTGGGCATCAAGCGCGAAGACCTCATCAAGACCGGCCGCAAGGACGGCGACCCGGGCGACCCGAACGCCGGGGCGATGGTGTAGAGGCCGGCGGCGGCCGGCACGCCCGCGGCGCCTGGCGCCCGGGATCCGGCGTGAGATACTGACCGCCCACAGTCGCTCCCATGGTTTCGACGCCGCAGCCGCCCGTGCCCCCGCAGCGCCTCGCGCACCAGTTGCGCGAGCGCTTCGTGCATGCGCTCGACGCCTTCGTCGTTGAACTGGGCGAGCGCATCCAGCTCCAGTTGCAGACTGGAGGCCAAGGCGGGTCACGCAGTGGTTCCGTGACCGACATGCAGCGGGCGATGGACACCGAGGCCGCGTTCCGGCGCGAGCGCCAGGCCTGGGTGGCGGCGGCGCGGCGCCACTGGCGCGAGGCCTGGACGCAGATGACCGATGCCCGAGGCGTGCCCGGCGGCAGTCTGCCGGCCGATCTGGGCCTGGTGGACGACGAAATCGTCGAGCGCAAGATCGCCGCCTCGCGCCTGGGTGCCGCGGTGCAGGATGCGTCGGGCGCCGAGTTCAACGACCTGCGGCTGCGCGTGCAGTCGCTGGAGCGCAGCAGCGATCTGCCGGCGCGCGATGTGCTGCGGCCAGACACCTTCGGCCAGCAGCTGCTCAAGGCCTGGGCGGACCGCGGCCTGACCCGGCCGATGTGGGCCCTGGTGCATCCGCTGGTCCAGGCCGCCATGGTCGAGCGCATGGTGCCGCTGTACCGGCAGGCCAACGCCTTCCTCGTGGAGCGTGGGGTGATGGCCGAAATCAACCTGAAAGCGCTGGTGCGCCGTGGAGAGGGTGACGCCGGAGGTCGCGGAGGCGGAAGCACGGGCGCAGGTACAGGTACAGGCGGCGCCCACGGCGGGGCCGGGGTCCAGGCCGCGTCGGGCGGCCCTTCGGGCGCCGGCGGTGGCTCGATGTCCACGGTGCCTGGTGGTGGTGGTGGCTGGCAAGGCGGCGGCCACGGCGCGGGCGCGACGCGCTTGGCCGAGGGACACGGCGCGCGCCCGACGATGCCAGGCGCGGCCCCTTCGACCACGAGCACCGCCTACGGAGGCGGCCACACCCAGATGCCGGACGTGCGCCATTCGGCCCTGGCGCGCGCTGGCCAGGAAACCCGCATGATGACCGCGGTCTCGCCCATGACGCGCGTGCGCCAGCGGGCGCAGGGCGTGCTGGGGCAACTGCGTCGTCTGTTGACCGACCAGCTGTCGAACTTCGACGTGGCGGCGCCACCGGGGCCGCCTTCGCCGGCGCTGGCCCGCGCCATCGCCGAGGCGACGCCGTTCGCGGTGACCGAGCTGATGGACTCGCGCCAGGGCGACGCCACCATCGCGCAGCCGATGGCCAACGTCGAGGTGGTGGCCACGCGTTTGCGCCAGCGCGCCACCGAACTGAAGGCCAAGGCCGAGAAGCCGAGCGAGAAGGCCATCATCGAGATCGTGGCCCTGATGTTCCAGGCCATCCTGGCCGAGGAGCGCATCGCGGCGGCGATCCGCGTCTGGTTCGCGCGCCTGCAGATCCCGGTGCTGCGCCTGGCGCTGGCCGAGCCGGACTTCTTCGCCTCGGCGCAGCACCCGGCGCGCCAGCTGATCGACCGCATGGGGGCCTGCGCCCTCGGCTTCGACGCCTCGCGCGTCAGCGGCAGCCGGCTGGAGCGCGAGATCAAGCGCATCGTGCAGGTGATCGAGCAGTATCCGGAAACCGGCCGGCGTGTCTTTCAGCTGGTGTTCGAGGAGTTCAAGAAATTCCTCGGTCGCGCGCTGACCGAAGGCGGCGCGGCCCAGCAAATGGCGTCCCTGGCGCAGCAGATCGAGCAAAAGGATGCGCTGACCGTGCAGTACACCATCGAGCTGCGGCGCATGCTGGAGCCGGTGCCGGTGCCCGAACCGGTGCGCGAGTTCCTGTTCCGCGTCTGGTCCGAGGTGCTGGCCATGGCGGCGGTGCGGCGCGGTCCGCAGGCGGCGGACACGCTGCGCTACAAGCAGGCGGCGGCCGACCTGCTGTGGGTCGTCAGCCCCAAGTCCGACCGCGCCGAGCGCACGCGCGTGGTGCAGCAACTGCCCAGCCTGCTGCACACCTTGCGCGAGGGCATGGAGGGCCTGGCGCTGTCCACCGCGGACCAGGACGCCCACATCAAGAGCATCAACGACGCGGTGGTGCAGGCCTTCGTCTCGCGTGGCGAAGGCCTGTCGTCCGAGCGGCTGGCCGAGCTGTCGCGCAGCCTGGCCGGGCTGGAAGACGTGGTCACCGACGACCCCCAGGGCGACGTGCTGCTCGACCCCGGCGTGATCGAGCTGATGTTCGGCGCCGAGGGCGATGCGCTGGAGGTGATCGCCAGCGGCGGCTCGCAACCCGGTGATGGCATGCTGCACTGGGCGCAGGAGCTGGAGCTGGGCGCCTGGTTCTCGCTCGACTACCAGGGCAGCGTCAGCCAGGTGCAGTACGTCTGGCGCAGCCAGCGCGGCCAGCTGCACCTGTTCGGTGACGGCGCGGGCAAGAGCTACCTGGTGCAGACGCGGCGCCTGGCCTCCTACCTGCAGGCTGGGCTGCTGGTGCCGGTGGAGGACGAAACCCTCACCGTGCGCGCCACGCGCGAAGCGCTGGCGCGGCTCAACGCCGAGCCCGATCGGCTGCTTCAGTGAACGGCAGGCAAGGGCGTCAAGCCTGACCCAGGCGCTGGAACAGCCCGCCGGGCAGGCGGCCCACTTGGCCGGCCAGTTCCAGCTCCAGCAGTTGCGCCTGCAAGGTGGCCGTCTGAAGGCCGGTGCGTGCCTGCAGCGCATCCAGGCTCACCGGGTCGGCGCCGAGCGCCCGCAGCAGTCCCTGGTGAGGGTGATTCAGGTCGTCGTCCGGCGCGGAAACTGCGCCAGCAGCTTCATTTGTCATAGCTAGAACGGCCTGTGGCCAGCGCAGCTCTTCCAGCACGTCCTGCGCGGTCTCGACCAGCTTGGCGCCCTGGCGGATCAGCGCGTGGCTGCCGCGCGACTGCGGGCTGTGGATGGAGCCGGGAATGGCAAACACCTCCTTGCCCTGCTCGCTGGCCAGGCGCGCGGTGATCAGCGAGCCCGATTGCAGCGCCGCCTCGACCACCAGCGTGCCCTGGCTCAGGCCGGCGATCAGCCGGTTGCGGCGGGGAAAGTTGCCCGGCAGCGGCGGCGTGCCCAGCGGGTATTCGCTGACGATCAGGCCGCGCGCGGCGATGCGGTGCGCCAGATCGCGGTGCTGGCGCGGATACACGCGGTCGATGCCGGTGCCGATGACGGCGATGGTGGCCGGCCCGGGAGCCGACGGCGGTGCGCCGTCCAGTGCCCCCTCGTGCGCGGCGCCGTCGATGCCCAGCGCCAGGCCCGACACCACGCAGATGCCCTGGGCCGCCAGCGTGCGCGCGAACTGGCGCGCGTTGGCGCTGCCCTGGGGCGTGGGATTGCGGCTGCCGACGATGGCCATGGCCCGCAGTGGCCAGTGATTTGCTCCTGATTCAATAGCTGTTTGCGCTTGTCCGGTAAGCGTTGTAGCCGTGTCGGACCCATCATCCAGGGTGGCCAGCCGGCCCAGCAGATACAGCAGGCAGGGGGGATCTTCAATGGCCAGCAGGGCCTGCGGGTAGGCGGCGTCGCCCAGGCTGACGATGCGCCGCGGCATGCCGTCCTCGGCCGCGTCCAGCCAGTCAAGGCAGGTCTGCAACTGCGTGGCCAGGTCGTCGGGCGGCTGGGCCAGCGCGCTGGCCTGGGCCGGGGTCAGCAGCTGGCGCAAGGCGGCAGGCGACTGGGCGAACACGTGCTGCGGCAGGCCGAAGGCGGCCAGCAGGCGCCGCGCCGTGTCGTTGCCGACGCCGGGCGTCAGCGTCAGGCGCAGCCAAGCCTCGAGTTCCTGCCGGTCCATGGCGGGTGGGGGGCTGGGCGCCGGCAAAAGACGCCCTGTCCCCTCAGTTGGGGTTGACCAGCTTGTCGCCCACCTGCACCGGGTTGGTGATTTCCATCACCAGCACGTAGGACACGCGCTCGAACGGGCGGAACACCATGGCGATGCCGTTGCGCTCGTCGGGCAGCTTGATCAGGCTGCGCGACGCGTCGGTCTTGTCCACCAGCTTCGGGCCGGTGCTCATCAGGGCCAGCACGTGACCGCTTTCCAGGCCGTCCTGCAGGCCCCGGTTGATCACCACCACCTGGTTCTGGCCGGCGTAGCGCACGGCGCTGCCGGGCACGGCGACGACGCGCGCGTCCACCGGCATTTCGGGCACGCGCGGCACGTAGTTGCGGTATTCGCGCGGCGGCTCGGGCAGCAGGCGGTCGCCGGCGCGCATTTCTTCCTTGCTGCCGATGACGTCCACGGTGGCGGGCACCGGCAGGCCGGCCGGCGTTGCAGGGGTCTCGGCCCGGCGCGGTTCGGTCTGGACCTCGCCGTTGGCGTGCCAGCGCGTCGGGCGCGGGGCCGGCGCGCTGCCGGGCTCCTCCTCGGATTCGCTTTCGCCCCGCACCAGCGTGGCCTGGCCGACGTAGTGGCCTTCGTAGCCGAGGATTTCCTTGGTGAGCGGGTCCTTCAGCGGCGTGGCATTGCGGAATACCCGGAACTCGGTCGGCAGGCCGGGCGTCCTGAGCAGGGGCGCGTCGGCCGGCCCGCGCACATAGGCGCGGTCGCCCTTGGCCACCAGCACGCGGCTCTGGTTGGCCAGCGCCACGATGCGCGGCGCGCGCTGGAACGTGTCGTCATCGACCACCAGCGGCTCGGTCAGGAAGGGCTCGATCAGGTGCGGCTCCAGCGTCGGCAGCGGGCCGGTGCCCAGCATCTCGATGCGGTTGCGCGGCGACACGCGCACGGTGTCGCCCGGCTCGCCGTCGGCGCCGCGGCGCGCGCGCAGGAAGGCGCGGTCACCCACGCGCTCCAGCACCAGCTGCTGGCCGGGGTAGATCAGGTGCGGGTTGCGGATGTCGTTCAGGTTCATGCCCCACAGCTCGGGCCAGCGCCAGGGCGACTTCAGAAACAGGCTGGAGATGCGCCACAGCGTGTCGCCGCGGCGCACCGTGTACTGGTCGGGCGCGTTGGGCGCCAGCGCCGACAGCGGCACGCCTTGCGCGGCCACCTGCTGGGCGGTGGCGCGTTGCGTGGGCGTCACCGGCAGGCGCGAGGCCGCCTGCGCGGCGGCGGGGGGCGCGCCGAGCAGGGCCGCGGCCAACAGTCCGAGGGGCGCGACCAGCGCGCGCGTGGCACCAGGAAAAAGAGGTTTCATTGTTTTGCTGAAAGCAGCTGCCAACTTGACAAGTCACCGGACATTCTGCATTCAAGCCCTTGATCCGGCAACGAAATCACTCACCCAGGGCAGCGCGAACTTCAAAAAGTAGCGAAAATCGCCACATCCGAGACCTTAGGAACCTCGGCATAAGCTCCTGCGCCGCAGGCATCTGCGGTCTCGGGCGGTCTGCGGCGTTGCAAATCCTCGCGATGGCTGCGGCCATCGCCGCGATTTGCGCCTTGCATCCCATCCCGATCCGCAGCGCCTGCTTACCGCCAGAACTTATGCCGAGGTTCCCTTATTCCCATGGCCCTGCTTCCCATTCTTCGTTACCCCGACCCGCGCCTGCACAAGGTGGCCCAGCCCGTGTCGGCGGTGGATGCGCGCATCAGGACGCTGATCGACGACATGTTCGAGACCATGTACGACGCCAAGGGCATTGGCCTGGCGGCGACCCAGGTGGACGTGCACGAGCGGCTGATCGTGATGGACGTGTCCGAGCAGCGCAACCAGCGCCTGGTGCTGATCAACCCCGAGCTGGTGTGGGCCAGCGACGAACGCGTGCTGGGCGAGGAGGGCTGCCTGTCGGTGCCCGGCATCTACGACGGCGTCGAGCGCGCCGAGCGCGTGCGCGTGCGCGCGCTGGACGAAACCGGCCAGGCGCGCGAGATCGAGGCCGACGGCCTGCTGGCCGTGTGCATCCAGCACGAGATGGACCACCTGCGCGGCAAGGTGTTCGTCGAATACCTGTCGCCGCTCAAGCGCGGCCGCATCAAGACCAAGCTGCTGAAGGCCGAGCGGCAGGACAAGACCGACAGGGCGCGGGTGACGGCGTGAGCGCCTACTCACCGGCACAGCGACTACCGGCGTGGATCGAACGGCCCCTGGGCGCCCTGCTGCTGGCGGCCGGGGTGCTGCTGGCGGGCGGCTGCGCCAGCCCCGGTGGCGTGGCCCCCGGCAGCCCGGCCACCGAGCTGGCGCAACGGCTCGGCCCGCCCACCGCCCGTTACCCGGCCACGACGGACGCGGGGGAGCGCTGGCAGTATTCCTACCAGCCGGCCGGCCAGCAGGTGTACAACCTCGACCTGGACGCCCAGGGCCGCGTGGCGCGCGTCGAGCAGGCGCTGAGCGAGGGGCTGTTCGGTGCCCGCATCCGGCCCGGGCGCTGGACGCGCGACGACGTGCTGCGCGAATACGGCCGGCCTGCGCGGGTGACCCGCGTGCACAACTTCGACGGCGACATCTGGGTCTGGCGCTACCTGGACGGCCCCACCTGGCGCCTGCTGTACATCGACATCGACCGCGCCGGCGTGGTGCGCGGCTGGTCCAGCGGCGACGAGAACCTGCCCGACCCGCCGGAGCCCAGGTGAGGTCGTGAGCGCACCGCTCCCCGGCTTGTCCGCGGCGACCGTCGTTTACCCATAAAACAAGACTTTTGCGCTTGCCAGTCAAGCGCCAGCAGCTATCAAAAAATGAGTTTTCGCGTCGTCTTTGCAGGCACTCCGGAATTCGCCCGCGTGGCCCTGGCGCAGTTGCTGGCGGCGGGTTTCGAGGTGCCCCTGGTGCTGACCCAGCCCGACCGCCCGGCCGGGCGCGGCCTCAAGCTGCACGCCTCGCCCGTCAAGCAACTGGCCGAGCAGCACGGCATCCCCGTCGCCCAGCCGCGCAGCCTGCGCCTGGACGGCAAGTACCCTGAAGACGCCGCGGCGGCGCGCGCCGCGCTGCAGGCCGCCCGCGCCGACGTCATGGTGGTCGCCGCCTACGGGCTGATCCTGCCGCAGTGGGTGTTGGATGACATGAGCACCGCCCGGCCGCCCGAAGGCGCGAAGGCCCCCTCGGGGGGCAGCGCAACAGGCGCAGCCGTGGAGCGTGGGGGCCTGTGGAGCGCCGCCCGGCCGTCCGAAGGCGCGAGGGCCCCCTCGGGGGGCAGCGCAACAGGCGCAGCCGTGGAGCGTGGGGGCATGGGTCTCGGCTGCCTCAACATCCACGCCTCGCTGCTGCCGCGCTGGCGTGGCGCCGCGCCCATCCACCGCGCCATCGAGGCGGGCGATGCACGCACCGGCATCACCATCATGCAGATGGACGCCGGCCTGGACACTGGCGACATGCTGCTGGTGCAGGCGCTGCCCATCGGCCCACGCGCCACCACCGCCAGCCTGCATGACGAACTGGCGGCCCTAGGCGGGCAGCTGATCGTGCAGGCCCTGCAACAGGCCGGGCAGGGCACCTTGCGGTCCGTGCCGCAGCCGGCCGAGGGCGTGAGCTACGCGCACAAGATCGACAAGCACGAAGCGGCCATCGACTGGCGCCAGCCGGCGGCGCTGATCGAGCGGCGCATCCGCGCGTTCGACCCCTTCCCCGGCGCCAGCACCACGCTGGGCGATGCGGCGATCAAGCTGTGGAGCTCTGAAATCGATAGCTTCTTGCGCACGCCAGATGCGCGCTGCGGGCAGATTCTTGCCATCAACGACGCGGGCATCACGGTGGCCTGCGGCGACGGCGCGCTGCGCTTGACCGAGCTGCAGCGCCCCGGCGGCAAGCGCCTGCCGGCGCGCGAGTTCCTGCGCGGCTTCGCGCTGGCGCCCGGCCAGTGCCTCGGCCAGGCGGGCGACGCGCCATGAACATGCCGCTGCCGCCCGACCCGGGCGAGCTGCCGGCGCGCGGCCGGCTGGGCGCCTGGCTGTCGCGGCGCGTCGACCGCTGGGCGCACACGGCGCGCCACCCGCTATTCTGGGTCGGCTCGCGCGAGATGGCGGGGGTCTCGATCGGCCTGACCGCCTGGGCCTTCATGACCGGCGTGGCCATGGTCAAGAGCGGTATGAGCATCACCGAGAGCGTGCTGATGTCGCTGCTGGTGTTCGCCGGCAGCGCCCAGCTGGCCGCCATTCCGCTGATGGCCGCCGGCGCGCCGCTGTGGGTGGTGCTGGCGGCGGCGTTCTGCGTCAACCTGCGATTTGTCGTCTTCAGTCTGCATTTGCGACCGTATTTCATGCATTTGCGTCGATCGTCCCGCTTGTATCTGGGCTACTTCACGGGCGACGTGACCTATGTGCTGTTCACCCGGCGCTTTCCGCGGCCGCCCGAGACCGACGGCCAGCGCCGCGCCCAGATGGCCTATCTGTGGGGCGGCAACGTCACCAACTGGGTGTTCTGGCAGTCGCTCAGCATGCTGGGCATCTTTCTGGGCGCGGCCCTGCCGGCGCGCTGGGGGCTGGAATTCGCCGGCACGCTGGCGCTGCTGGCGGTGGCCTGCTCGATGGTGACCAACCGGCTGCGCGCGCTGTCGGCCATCACCGCGGCGGCGGCGGCCATCGTGCTGTTCGAGCTGCCCTACCGGCTCAACATCGTGGCGGCCATTGCCGTGGCGGTGGCCATCAGCCTGTACGTCGAGCCGCGCTGGCCGCGTGGCGGCGAGCGGGAAGGGGCGCGCCATGCATGAGCTGGACGGCGGGACGCTGCTGACCATCCTGGGCATGACGGCCATTTCGGTCATCACGCGCGGCTTTTTCTTCATCAGCGAGCGCGAATGGACGCTGCCCGAATGGGCCGAGCGCGGCCTGCAGTACGCCCCCATCGCCGCGCTGACCGCCGTGATCGCCCCCGACATCCTGCTGACCGAGGGCGCCATCGGCCCGCTGCTGCGCGACGCCCGCACCTGGGGCGCGCTGGCGGCGGCGGGCTTTTACTTCTGGCGCCGCCGCGGCAGCTACGTGCTGCCGGTGGCCATCGCGGTGGGCATGGCGGTGTTCCTGCCGCTGCGGGTGGGGCTGGGCTGGTGAACCGCGCGCCTTGGCCCGTTCCAGGTCGAAACCGCCAACGGCCGAACGAAAACATCCGCGAGAAGAGCCTGAAATAGGCCTATAGCGCTTGTCCAATGAGCGCAAGCAGCTCTGATTTGGATAGCGTTTTTCAGACTGAAGAAGGTCAGAGTGATGTCGGCCTGGGCTCCTACAATGGCGACGCACTCACGTGGCCGGCACCTGACCGGCCTGGCTTTTCCTCATCTCAGCTGCCTGCCATGAACGTCATCCGCTTTTCCGACCTGTGCGCGCAAGGCGCCGTGCAGGGCAAACGTGTCTTCATCCGCGCCGACCTCAACGTGCCGCAGGACGAGCGCGGCGCCATCACCGAAGACACCCGCATCCGCGCCAGCGTGCCGGCCATCCGCATGGCGCTGGACGCCGGCGCGGCCGTCATGGTCACCTCGCACCTGGGCCGTCCGACCGAGGGCGAGCTCAGGCCCGCCGATTCGCTGGCGCCCGTCGCCCGCCGTCTGGGCGAGTTGCTGGGGCGCGAAGTGCCGCTGGTGACCGACTGGGTGAACGGCGTGTCGGTGGCGCCGGGCCAGTTCGTGCTGCTAGAGAACTGCCGCGTCAACAAGGGCGAGAAGAAGAACGATGAAGCACTTTCTCGCAAGATGGCCGCGCTTTGCGATATTTACGTGAACGATGCCTTCGGCACCGCACACCGTGCCGAAGCCACGACCTACGGCATCGCCCAGTTCGCCTCGGTGGCCTGCGCCGGCCCGCTGCTGGCGGCCGAGATCGACGCCCTGCAAAAAGCACTGGCGCACCCCAGGCGGCCGCTGGTGGCCATTGTCGCCGGCAGCAAGGTGAGCACAAAACTCACGATCCTGAAGTCTTTGGCTGCCAAAGTCGATCAATTGATCGTGGGTGGCGGCATTGCCAACACCTTCATGCTGGCCGCCGGCCTGCCCATCGGCAACAGCCTGGCCGAGCCCGACCTGGTGGACGAGGCCAGGGCCGTGATGGCGGCCATGGCGGCCCGCGGCGCCGAAGTGCCGATCCCCACCGACGTGGTGGTGGCCAGGCAATTCAAGGCCGACGCCGCGGCCACCGTCAAGCAGGCGGCCGACGTGGCGGCCGACGAGCTGATCCTGGACATCGGCCCCGACACCGCCGAGCGACTGGCCACGCAGCTCAAGGCCGCCGGCACCATCGTCTGGAACGGCCCGGTGGGCGTGTTCGAGATGGCGCCGTTCGAGAACGGCACGCGCACCATCGCCCGCGCCATTGCCGACTCGCCCGCCTTCAGCATCGCCGGAGGTGGCGATACGCTGGCGGCCATCGCCAAGTACGGCATCGACAAGGACGTGGGCTACATCTCCACCGGCGGCGGCGCCTTCCTGGAGGTGCTGGAAGGCAAGCAGCTGCCGGCCTTCGAGATTCTCGAAAAAAGGGCCGCCAGCGCTTGACAGGCAAGCGCGAACAGCTATAAAAATCATAACATCGCGGTGCCCGGTCACGGCGCCGTCACCCGGCGCTGGCAGAATCAGGCCACCGTTTTCCCCGCCTGAACCGAGCCTGCCCATGACCTACCGCGCCACCAAGATCGTCGCCACCCTCGGCCCCGCGTCCAGCGACCCGGGCCTGCTGGAGCAGATGGTCCGCGCCGGCGTCAACGTGGTGCGGCTGAACTTCAGCCATGGCAAGGCCGACGACCACGTCGAGCGCGCGCGCCTGGTGCGCGAGGCCGGCGAGCGCGCCGGCCGCGAGGTGGCCATCATGGCCGACCTGCAGGGGCCCAAGATCCGCGTCGGCAAATTCGCCGACGGCAAGGTGCTGCTGCGGCCGGGCGCCGCCTTCGTGCTGGACGCCGCGCGCGTCGAGCCGGGCGACGTGCACGGCGTCGGCCTGGACTACAAGGAGCTGCCACGCGACGTGCGCCCCGGCGACACCCTGCTGCTCAACGACGGGCTGATCGTGCTCACCGTGGAGGCGGTGCGCGGCGAGGCCGTGCACACCACGGTCAAGGTCGGCGGCGAGCTGTCCAACAACAAGGGCATCAACAAGCAGGGGGGCGGTCTGACGGCGCCGGCGCTGACGGCCAAGGACATGGAGGACATCAAGACCGCCATGGCCCTGCGCGCCGACTACGTGGCCGTCAGCTTTCCCAAGAATGCCACGGACATGGAAATGGCGCGCCAGCTGTGCAACGTGGCCGGCGCCGAATGGGGCCACAAGCCGCAGCTGATCGCCAAGATCGAGCGCGCCGAGGCCATCCCGCGCCTGGCCGAGATTCTGGCCGTCAGCGACGGCATCATGGTGGCGCGCGGCGACCTGGCGGTGGAAGTGGGCAACGCCACCGTGCCGGCGCTGCAAAAGAAGATGATCACCATGGCGCGCCAGGCCGATAAGCTGGTGATCACCGCCACCCAGATGATGGAAAGCATGATCACCAACCCGGTGCCCACCCGCGCCGAGGTCAGCGACGTCGCCAACGCCGTGCTTGACGGCACCGACGCCGTCATGCTGTCGGCCGAGACGGCGGCCGGCAAGTACCCGCTGGAGACCGTGCGGGAGATGGCCGCCATCTGCCAGGCCGCCGAAGAGCACGACCCGGCCGAGCTGGACGCCGACTTCAGCGGCGCCACCTTCCAGCGCATCGACCAGTCGATCGCCATGGGGGCCCTCTTCACCGCCTACCACCTGGGCGCCAAGGCCATCGTGGCGCTGACCGATTCCGGCTCCACCGCCCTGTGGATGAGCCGCCACCGCGTGCGCATCCCCATCTACGCGCTCACGCCCAAGATCGGCACCCAGCGCAAGCTGACGCTGTACCGCAACGTGCGCCCGCTGCTGATGGACACCAGCGCCCTGCGCGACGAAGCCCTGATGCAGGCCGAGAACTACCTCAAGGCCCAGGGCGTGGTGGAAGCCGGCGACGTCTACGCCATCACCTGCGGCGAGCCCATGGGCGCGCCCGGCGGCACCAACATGCTGAAGATCTGCCGCGTCAGCTGAGAGGCTCAGCCGCCGGCCGGCGCTCCCGAGCGGCGGCGACCGGTGCGTACCGCGCCAGCGCCGCGCCCGCCGCCTGCACCAGCGCGGCGCACAGCACGCCCAGGCACAAGCCGGCCAGGGCGTCGGACGGAAAGTGCAGGCCCAGCGCCACGCGGCTCCATGCCATTGCCAGCGCGCTGGCCAGCAGCAGCCCGCGCACCGGCCAGCGCAGCGGTGCCAGTGCCGCCGACGCCGCAAACGCCGCCGCCGCCGCGGTGTGCGAGCTGGGAAAGCCCGCCGTCGCCCCATGCGGCAGCCAGGCCGTGCCCAGCCCCAGCATGAAGGGCCGCGGCAGGTGAAAGCCGTGCTTGAGCGCCGCCGCCGCGCCGGCGGCCAGCGCCAGGCTGCACAGCACGCGCCCGGCCTGGGCACGCCAACGCGGGCGGCCGGTCAGCACCACCGCCAGCGTCGCCGCCACCATCCAGTGCGGCCATTGCAGGCTGATGGCGCGCGCCGCCTCCAGCAGCCAGGCCGGTGCGCCCGGGCCCAGGTTGAGCCACAGGAACAGCGACTGGTCAACGCCGTTCATGGCGGCCCCCGCACGCCCGTGGCCAGCGCCAGCCGCGGCCGGCGCGCTCGCCACGCCTGCACCGCCAGCCACAGCAGGCCGCCCGCCAGCCAGCAGAACCAGCCGGCCCACAGCACGTGGCTCAGGTAATGCGCGCCGCGCGCCATCTGCACGGCGCCAAACAGGGCGCCGGCCAGCAGCGTCAGTCCCAGCCACCAGCGTGCGGCGCGCGGCGCCCGGGGCCGTAGCCAGAAGAACCCGGCCAGAAAGGAGAACGCCGTCGATGCGTGCCCGGCCGGAAAGCAGTGCCCGCCGCCGCCGTCGGTCACGCCCCAGCGCCAGTGCGACACGTACCGGGCCGTGCCGCCGAACGCCTGCAAGTCCCACGGGCAGCTGGTCAGGCTGGCGCGCTTGAGCAGTTGCACCACCAGCACCGACAGCAGGATGCCGGCCACCAGGCCCACGCGGTCGGCGCGCGGCAGGGCGCGCAGCGGCCCCAGCGGGCGCCAGATCATCGCCACCAGCGCCAGCAGCACCGCCCAGGCGGCCTGGCGCGCGCCGGTGTGCAGCACCTCCTGCAGCCACCAGTCGTGCGTCAGCGCAAAGCCCTGCCCGTTGCCGAACCAGCGCGCCAGCGGCAGGTCCAGCGCGCTGGCGTCCCAGGCCAGCACCAGCGCCAGGGCGACGGCGGTCCAGGCGGCATGGCGGCGCAGGGCAGGGGACAGGGCTTCGTGCATCGCGGTCGGTGTGCCCGACGCCGGGGCGGCCGAGTGGGCAGCGACACCTTAGCGACGCGGTCTGAACGCCGGCTTAAGGTGACGCTGAATGAGTCACCGCGATGTGGCGCGCCCTGTCTGGGGATGGGATGCAAGGCTGAGTGCCGCGGCTCCAGGGATACCTGCGTATCCCTGGACGGCACGAAGAAGGCCCGACTCTGGCGGGCCTGCGCCCTGCAAGGGCAAAGCGCAGCCATAGCCCAGGCTATGGCGAGCATTCGCAACGCCGCAGACCGCCCCAGACAGGGATGCGACGCGCGCGAAGGACTTGTTCAGCGTTGCCTCAAGTACGGTCTCCGTCAGGGGTGGCCGGGTAAAATCGGCCGCATTCACGGGCGCTTGCCGCCCCGCGCCGCTTCTTTGACTTCCGGAGGATTCGCACCATGCCACTCGTTTCCATGCGCGAGCTGCTCGACCACGCCGCTGAGCACCACTACGGCATTCCCGCCTTCAACGTCAACAACCTGGAGCAGGTGCAGGCCGTCATGGCCGCCGCCGACGAGGTGGGCGCGCCGGTCATCCTTCAGGCCAGCGCTGGCGCGCGCAAGTACGCGGGCGAGCACTTCATCAAGTACCTGATCCAGGCCGCCGCCGAGGCTTACCCGCACATCCCCCTGGTGATGCACCAGGACCATGGCACCAGCCCCGCCATCTGCAAGGGCGCGCTTGATCTGGGCTTCGGCTCGGTGATGATGGATGGCAGCCTCAAGGAAGACGGCAAGACCCCGGCCGACTTCGCCTACAACGTGCGCGTCACCCAGGAAGTGGTGGCCATGGCGCACAGGATCGGCGCCACCGTGGAGGGCGAACTCGGCTGCCTGGGCAGCCTGGAAACCGGCGAGGCCGGCGAGGAAGACGGCATCGGCGCCGCCGGCAAGCTGGACCACAGCCAGATGCTGACCGACCCCGAGGAGGCCGCGCAGTTCGTCAAGGCCACGCAGCTGGACGCGCTGGCGATCGCCATCGGCACCAGCCATGGCGCCTACAAGTTCACGCGCCCGCCCACGGGCGATGTGCTGGCCATCAGCCGCGTGAAGGAAATCCACGCCCGCATCCCCAACACCCACCTGGTGATGCACGGCTCGTCGTCGGTGCCACAGGATCTGCTGGACATCATCAACCAGTTCGGCGGCAAGATGAAGCAGACCTATGGCGTGCCGGTCAAGGAGATCCAAGAGGCCATCAAGCATGGCGTGCGCAAGATCAACATCGACACCGACATCCGCATGGCGATGACCGGCGCGGTGCGCAAGTTCCAGTTCGAAAACCCCGACAAGTTCGACATGCGCGAGTGGATGAAGCCGGCGCGCGCCGCCGCGCAGGCCATCTGCAAGCAGCGCTACCTGGAGTTCGGCTGCGAGGGCCAGGGCGCCAGGGTCAAGGGCATCCCGCTGTCCACGATGGCCGAGAAATACGACCAGGGCGAGCTGGCGCAGCAGGTGATCTGAGCCTCTGAATACTATAAAAACAGTAGCTGCTGGCGCTTGACCGACAAGCGCCAGCAGCTTTTTTATTCACAAACATTGAATCGACACCCGCATGAACCCGGCCCTGCACACCAGCCAGCTCCACAGCCTGCCCTTGCTTGCGCGCGGCAAGGTGCGCGACAACTACGCCGTCGGCGAAGACCGCATCCTGATGGTGGCCAGTGACCGCATCAGCGCCTTCGACGTCGTCATGGCCCAGCCCATCCCCGGCAAGGGCCGGCTGCTGACGCAGATGGCGCTGTGGTGGTTCGCGCAACTGGCGGACATCGTGCCCAACCACCTGACCGGCGAGGCGCCCGAAAGCGTGGTCGCGCCCGACGAAGTGGCGCAGGTGGCCGGGCGCAGCATGCTGGTCAAGCGCCTCACGCCGATCCCGGTCGAGGCCGTGGTGCGCGGCTACCTGGCCGGCAGCGGCTGGAAGGAATACCAGCAGGGCCAGTCCGTGTGCGGCGTGCCGCTGCCGCCGGGTCTGCAAAACGCCAGCCGCCTGCCGGCGCCCATCTACACCCCGGCGGCCAAGGCGGCGGTGGGCGAGCACGACGAGAACATCACCTACGAGCGGACGGTGGAGATGATCGGCCCCGAGCTGGCCGCGCGCATCCGCGACGTCAGCATCCGCCTGTACCAGCGCGCCGCCGAGATCGCCCTGGCCCGGGGCATCATCATTGCCGACACCAAGTTCGAGTTCGGCCTCGACGCCGCCGGCGAACTGGTGCTGATGGACGAGGTGCTCACGCCCGACTCGTCGCGCTACTGGCCCGCCGACCAGTACCGCGAAGGCACCAATCCGCCCAGCTTCGACAAGCAGTACCTGCGCGACTGGCTGGAGCAGGCGCGGGTGGACGGCCGGCCCTGGGCCAAGCAGCCGCCGCCGCCCACCCTGCCGCCCGAGGTGATCGAGGCCACGGCGGCGAAGTATCGCGAGGCGATGGCGCGGCTGCTCGGCTGAGGCTGCGCTATCCGCCCATGCCCGGCCAGTAATGGCTGTCCGGCAGCGCCCGCGAGCCGAAGATGGCCTGGCCGACGCGCACCACGGTGGCGCCTTCCTCGATCGCGATTTCGTAGTCGCCCGACATGCCCATCGACAGGCCGTCCAGCCGGGCGCCGGCCGGCGCGTCCTGGCGCAGCCGGTCGCGCAGCGTGCGCAGGCCGGCAAAGCAGGCACGCACCCGGTCCGCGTCGGCCGAGAACATGGCCAGCGTCATCAGGCCGCGCACGCGCAGCGCCGGATAGGCCGCGAGCGCGCGCAGGAACGGCGCCGCTTCCTCGGGCGGCAGGCCCCACTTGCTGGCCTCGCCCGAGGTGTTGACCTGCACGTAGACGTCCAGCGCGCGTCCCTCGGCCTGCAGGCGGCGCTCCAGTGTCTCGGCCACGCGCAGGCGGTCGAGCGCGTGGAACTCGTGCGCGAAGCGCGCCACCAGCCTAGCCTTGTTGGTCTGCAGGTGGCCGATGGCGCACCAGCGCAGGTCGGCGAGGTCAGCCATGGCCTCGGCCTTGGTGGCGAGCTCCTGCGGCTTGTTCTCGCCCAGCGCGCGGCAGCCGGCGGCATGGGCCATGCGGATGTGCGCCTCGTCGATGGTCTTGCTGACGGGCAGCAGGCGGACATCGGCAGGGTCGCGCCCGGCGCGGGCGCAGGCGGCGGCGATGCGCGCCTGCACGATGGCCAGCCGTTCGCGGAACTCGGCCACGCTGCGCGCCTGCGGGTAGTGGCCGTGCAGGTCCACTTTGGGTCGGGTGCGGCGGGAATCAGCCGGCTCGATAGGGTCGCTCATGCCGGGACTCTATCCACTTCAGTGCTCTGGACGCTTGCCAACATGGTAACGATAACGATTCGCGTTTACACTCTCGCCCACGCCCGGCCCTTGCCGGCGCGCTTGGATGGAGGAGTGACGCATGTCCCGAGATTTCCGGGCCCGCCGTCTGGCGGGCGTTTTGCTGGCGCTGGGCGCCAGCGCCTTGCTGCTGGCCTGCGGCGGCAGTGGCGATGCGGGCGACGCCGGGCTGTCGGCCGAGGCGCGGCTGGGCGAGAAGATCTTTTTCGACGCCTCGCTGTCGGCCTCGGGGCGCCAGTCCTGCGCCAGCTGCCATGACGCGGCGCGCGGCCACGCGGCGGGCAACGCGCTGCCGGCGCAGTTCGGCGGGCCGCTCGGCACGCTGCAAGGGGTGCGCAACACGCCGGGTATCCGCTACCTGGCCAGCAACACGGCGTTCTTCTTCGACGAGGAGGGCACGCCCACCGGCGGCTTCTTCTGGGACGGCCGCGCCGCCTCGCTGGCCGAGCAGGCGGGCGGGCCGTTCCTGAACCCGCTGGAGATGGCCAACCCCGACAAGGCCAGCGTCGTCGCCAAGCTGGCCGCCACCGCCTACGCGCCGGAGTTCAAGCGCGTCTACGGTGCGTCGGTCTTCGGCGATGTCCAGACCGCCTATCTGCGCCTGACCGAGGCGCTGCAGCGCTACCAGCTGGAAGACGTGGAGTTCAACGCCTTCACCAGCAAGTACGACGCCTACCTGCGCGGCACGGCGGCCCTGAGCGCGCAGGAGTCGCGCGGCCTGGCGCTGTTCAACTCGCCCACCAAGGGCAACTGCTTCGCCTGCCACCCGTCGGCCGCGGGCGCCGATGGCAAACCGCCGCTGTTCACCGACTTCACCTATGACAACCTGGGACTGCCGCGCAACATGGCGCTGGCGGCCAATGCCGATCCGGCTTATGTCGACCTGGGCCTGTGCCAGCGCGCCGACCTGGCCGGACGCGAGGACCTGTGCGGCGCCTTCAAGGTGCCCTCGCTGCGCAACGTGGCGCTGCGCCAGGCGTTGTTCCACAACGGTGTGTTCACCTCGCTGCGCGAGGCCGTGCAGTTCTATGTGCAGCGCGACACCCAGCCCGAGAAGTGGTATCCGCGCCGTGCCGACGGCCGCGTCGACAAGTTCAATGACCTGCCGGCGGCCTACCACGGGGGCGTCAACACCAGCGAGGCGCCCTACGACCGCCAGCCGGGCGACGCACCGGCGCTCGACGAGGCCGAGATCGACGATCTGGTGGCCTTTCTCCAGACCCTGACCGACGGCTACCGCGCGCCGCCCGAGCAGCCCTGAGGGGTGTCCGGCACCGGCTTACAGCGTGCGCACGCGGATCACGTGCGGCACGGCGCGCAGGGCGTCGATCACCGCCGCGCCGGGCGCCGTCTCGACGTCGATCAGGTTGTAGGCCAGCGCGTCGCGGCTGCGGTTGCTCATGTCCAGCACGTTGACCTGGGCCTCGGCCAGCACGCCCAGCACGTGGCCCAGCACGCCGGCCACGTTGTCGTTGGCGATGGCGATGCGGCTGGAACCGGGCGCGCGGTGCATGCGCAGCGCCGGGTAGTTGACGCTGTTGACGATGTGCCCGTGCTCCAGGAAGTCGATGATCTGCTCGGCCGCCATGACGGCGCAGTTCTCCTCCGACTCCTCGGTGCTGGCACCGATGTGCGGCATGGCGATCACGCGCGGCTCGGCGGCAAAGCCCGGCTCGGGGAAGTCGCACACGTAGCGCCCCAGCTTGCCGGCCGCCAGCGCCGCCAGCACGGCGGCCGGCTCGACGATGCTTTCGCGCGCGAAGTTCAGCAGCACGGCGCCGGGCCGCATGTGGCGCAGCGCCTCGGCGCTGATCAGGTGGCGCGTGGCGTCCATGGCCGGCACGTGCAGGCTGACGTAGTCGGCGCGCGCCAGCAGCGTGGGCAGGTTCTCCATGCGCTGCACGGCGTTGGACAGGCGCCAGGCGGCATCGACCGACAGCACCGGGTCGTAGCCCAGCACCTGCATGCCCAGCGCCAGCGCCATGTCCGCCACCATGGCGCCGATGGCGCCCAGGCCGACGATGCCCAGGGTCTTGCCCTTCAGCTCGCGACCGGCAAAGCGTGACTTTTCCTTTTCCAGCAGCGCGTGCATGGCGGCCGAGTCGTCCATGCCGGACAGCGACTGCGCATAGGCGATGCCCGGCAGGATGCCGCGCGTGGCCAGCAGCATGCCGGCCAGCACCAGCTCCTTGACGGCGTTGGCGTTGGCACCCGGCGTGTTGAAGACGACGACGCCGCGCTGGCCGTAGTCGGCCACCGGGATGTTGTTGACGCCGGCGCCGGCGCGCGCCACCGCCAGCAGCGACGCCGGCACGGCCTCGCCATGCAGCTTGTGGCTGCGCAGCAGCACGGCGTCGGGGTGGCCGATGTCGCCGCCGACTTCGTAGCGGTCGCGGCCAAAGCGCTCCAGGCCCTGGATCGCGATGGCGTTGTAGGTCTTGATCTTGAACATCGAATAACTTCAAAAATGATAGCTGCTGGCGCTGTCTGGACGGGCGTCAGGCCTTGATTTGCTCATAAGCCCAGGCCAGCCAGGGCAGCAGCGCCCGCACGTCGGCGGTTTCCACCGTGGCGCCGCACCAGATGCGGATGCCGGGCGGGGCGTCCTTGTACGAGCCGATGTCGTAGGCCACGCCTTCCTTTTCCAGCAGCTTGACCAGCGCCTTGACCTGCTCGGCCGGCAGATCGAGGGACAGGCACACGCTGGTGTTGGAGCGCGTCTCGGGCGTTTTGGCCAGGAACGAGATCCACGGGTGGGTGGCGACGAAGTCCTCGATCGCCTTCAGGTTGGCCGTGCTGCGGGCGATGGTGCCGGGCACGCCGCCCACGCGCTCGCACCACTGCAGCGCGTCCAGGTAGTCGGCCACGCACAGCATGCTGGGCGTGTTGATGGTGTCGCCCTGGAAGATGCCCTCGCTCAGCTTGCCGCCGCTGGTCATGCGGAAGATCTTGGGCAGCGGCCAGGGCGGGCTGTAGCTCTCCAGCCGCTCGACCGCGCGCGGGCCGAGGATCAGCATGCCGTGCGCGCCTTCGCCGCCCAGCACCTTCTGCCAGGAGTAGGTGACCACGTCCAGCTTGTGCCAGGGCAGTTCCATGGCGAACACGGCGCTGGTGGCGTCGCAGATGGTCAGGCCGGCGCGCTCATCCGGGATCCAGTCGCCATGCGGCACGCGCACGCCGCTGGTGGTGCCGTTCCAGGTGAACACCACGTCGTTGTCGAAGTTGACCTTCGACAGGTCGGGCAGCTCGCCGTAGCCGGCCTCGTGGCGCGTCACGTCCTTCAGCTTGAGCTGCTTGACCACGTCGGTCACCCAGCCGGCGCCGAACGATTCCCAGGCCAGCATGTCCACGCCGCGCGCGCCCAGCAGCGACCACAGCGCCATCTCGACGGCGCCGGTGTCCGAGGCCGGCACGATGCCCACGCGCCAGCCGGCCGGCAGGCCCAGGATGCGGGCCGTTTCGCTGCAGGCCGCGCCCAGCAGCTGCTTGCCCAGCGCCGAGCGGTGCGAGCGACCCAGCGCCGACAGATCGAGCGCCGCCACGTCGTAGCCGGGGCGCTTGGCGCAGGGGCCGGAGGAAAAGTTGGGGACCTGGGGCTTGCGGGTGGGGCGGGTCATGCTTTTCTCTTGCTGCGAAAGTACAAACAATCAATTCTAGGCGGCGCCCCAAGACCTTGATGGCGCTGGGCGGCTCTGCCGGCCGCGTCCTCCTAGAATGGGCGTCCATGAACTTCATCGACCAGTTGCGCCAGGCCGAAGCGCAGAACCAGTCCATGCTGTGCGTGGGGCTGGACCCGGAGCCGGCGCGCTTTCCGGCCGGCGTCGCGCGCGATGCCGAGGGCATCCACCAGTTCTGCGCCCGCATCGTCGAGGCCACGGCCGACCTGGTGTGCGCCTTCAAGCCGCAGATCGCCTACTTCGCCGCGCACCGCGCCGAGCCGCAGCTGGAGCGCCTGATCGCCCACATGCGCGCCGTGGCGCCGCGCGTGCCCGTGATCCTGGACGCCAAGCGCGGCGACATCGGCAGCACCGCCGAGCAGTACGCCCGGGAGACCTTCGAGCGCTACGGCGCCGACGCGGTGACGCTGTCGCCCTTCATGGGTTTTGATTCGGTGGCGCCCTACCTGAAGTACCAAGGCAAGGGCGCCTTCCTGCTGTGCCGCACCTCCAACCCCGGCGGCGACGACTTGCAGGCCCAGCGCCTGGCCGACGTGCCCGGCCAGCCGCGGCTGTACGAGCATGTCGCGCGCCTGGCCCAGGGGCCCTGGAACCTGAACGGCCAGCTGGGCCTGGTGGTGGGCGCCACCTACCCGCAGGAGATCGAGCGCGTGCGCGCGCTGGCGCCCACCGTGCCGCTGCTGATTCCGGGCGTGGGTGCGCAGGGCGGTGACGCCGAGGCCACCGTGCGCGCCGGCTGGCGTGCCGATGGCCCGATCGTCGTCAACAGCTCGCGCGCCATCCTGTACGCCAGCGGCGGCGCCGACTTTGCGGACGCCGCGCGCGCCGCGGCCCAGGCCACGCGCGCGCAGCTGAATGCGGCCAGGGCCTGAGCCGGGCTGCCAGGCACTTTGTTTTTAATAGCTGCTGGCGCAGGACTGGCGGGCGCTGCGGCCTTTTTTAATCCAGAAAATCCGCCTGTTTCCGAGGAGATTCGACCCATGATGCCCCGCCGAGCCTTCCCCCTGGGCGCCCTGTGCGCCGCCGCCCTGCTGACCGCGCCCGCCGTGCTGGCGCAGCCTGCCTATCCCAGCAAGCCGATCACCATCGTGGTCGGCTACCCGCCCGGCGGCAGCACCGACCTGACCGGCCGCACGCTGGGCGATGCGCTGTCGCGCCAGCTCGGCGTGCCGGTGGTGATCGAGAACCTGGGCGGCGCCGGCGGCACCATCGGTGCGCAGAAGGTGGCCAGCGCCGCCCCCGACGGCTACACCCTGCTGGTGGGCGCCAACAACGAGGTGGCCATCAGCAAGCTGGTGACCAAGACCGTCAAGTACGAGCTGAAGGATTTCACCCCGCTGGGCCTGATCGCCTCGCAGCCCATGGTGCTGGTGGCCTCCACCGCCACCGGGGTGAAGAACCTGGGCGAGTTCATCGCCAAGGCCAAGGCCGCGCCCGGCAAGTACAGCTACGGCAGCTCCGGCGTCGGCACGGCGCTGCACCTGGCCGGCGAGATGGTCAAGGAGCGCGCCGGCGTGTTCATGACCCACATCCCCTACCGTGGCGTGGCGCCGCTGACCAGCGACCTGGTGGGCGGCAACCTGGAGTACGGCGTGTTCGTGCTCTCCAGCGGCCTGCCGCACATCAAGAGCGGCAAGGTGGTGGCCCTGGGCACGACCGAGGCCAGGCGCTCGCCGCTCACGCCCGATATCCCGGCGCTGGGCGAGCACCCGCAGCTCAAGGGCATCGACATCGGCACCTGGTTCGTGCTGATGGGGCCGGCCAGGCTGCCCGAGGCCGTCACCACGCGCCTGAAGACGGCGCTGGCCGAGGCCCTCAAGTCGCCCGAATTCCGCCAGAAGATGGAAGCCTCGGGCTCCACCGTGGCGGCGCCTGGCGCCGACGTGCAGCAGTTCCTGGCCAGCGAAGTGGCCAAGTACCAGAAGATCGTGCAGTTCGCCAAGATCGAGCAATGAGCGCCGCCCTGCGTTTCGAGCTGCCGCTGCCCGATCTGGCGCCCTGGCGCGCCGGCAACACCGGGGTGGCGGGCGTGTGGCACTTCGACAGCGGCCAGCCCGGGCGCGCGGTGCTGATCACCGCGCTGATCCACGGCAACGAGCTGTGCGGCGCCTGGGCGCTCAAGGGCCTGCTGGAGGCCGGCGTGCGGCCGGCGCGCGGCACGCTGACCCTGGCGCTGTGCAACCTGGCGGCGTTCGACCGCTTCGACGCCGACCGGCACGACGCCGCCCGCTTCGTCGAGCAGGATTTGAACCGCCAGTGGACACCCGAGCGCCTGCGCGCCGCCGACAGCGTGGAGCGCCGCCGCGCGGCCGAACTGGCGCCGTTTGCCGAGCGCGCCGACTGGCTGCTGGACCTGCATTCCATGCACGAACCCAGCGCGCCGCTGCTGCTCACCGGCGTGCAGCCGCGCAACCTGGCGCTGGCGCGCCAGCTGGCGGCGCCCGAGCACATCGTCATCGACGCCGGCCACAGCGACGGCGTGCGCCTGCGCGACTTCGGGCGCTTCGGCCTGCCCGACGCGCAGGCAGGCGATTCGCGCTCGCTGCTGCTGGAATGCGGTTTTCATGGCGATCCGGCCAGCCGCGCCGTGGCGCAGGACATGTGCCGGCGCTTCTTGCAGGCCGCCGGCACGCTGGACGCCGCCGCGCTGGACGCCGCCCTGCCCGGCTGGCGCCTGCTCGACGCGCCGCGCCAGTGGGCGCTGACGGTGGACGGCGCCGCGGTGGCGCGCAGCCCGCGCTTTGCCTTCACCGACGAGTTCACCGGGCTGGAGCACTTCGCGCACGCCGGCACCGTGATCGGCCACCACGACGGCCCCGGCCAGGGTGAGCCCGTGGTCACGCCCTACGACGACTGCGTGCTGGTCATGCCCTCGGTGCGGCAGGCGCGCCAGGGGGTGACGGTGGTGCGCTTCGCGCGCCGGCGCGCGCTGATTTGAACTGCCGAGCCGCTCGGGCCGCAGCGCGTCAGCGCCGCGCCGCCTCGTACAGCGGCAGCACGCGCGGCATGGCGGCCTGCAGCGCGCCCATGCGGTCGCCCGCGCTGGGGTGGGTGGACAGAAAGCCCGGCCCGCTGCCGCCGCCGGCCTGCGCCATCTTCTGCCACAGCGTGATGGCGGCGCGCGGGTCGTAGCCGGCGCGCGCCGCCAGCTCCAGGCCGTACAGGTCGGCCTCGCTTTCCATGTGGCGCGAAAACGGCAGGTCCAGCGCCAGCTGCTTGCCCAGGCCGGCCAGCTGCACCGCGCCCTGGCCCACGCCCAGCAGCGCGCCGCCGACGGCAATCGCCAGATCGCCCGCGGCCGCCTGCGACATCTTCTCGCGCGTGTGCTCGCGCAGCGCGTGCGCCATCTCGTGGCCCATGACGGCGGCGATCTCGTCGTCGCTCAGGCGCAGCTTGCGGATCAGGCCGGTGTAGACGGTGATCTTGCCGCCGGCCATGACGTGGGCGTTGACGGTGTCCTCGTCGATCAGCACCAGCTGCCACGGCCAGCGCGCGGCGTCCGGGCGGAACGCCGCGACCTGCGGCACCAGCCGCTGCATGATGGCGTTGACCCGGCTCCACTCCGGGCCGCTGGTGACCAGCTGGCCCTTGGCGCGCGCCTCGCGGTTTTGCTCGTCGTAGTACTGCAGCGACTGCTGCATCACCTGCTCGGGCGACACCAGCAGCAGCTGCGAGCGGCTCTTGCCGCCAGTGGCGACAGAGCCGCTGGTGGTGCTGGCACAGCCGGCGGCCAGCAGGGCGGCGCAGAGCAGGGCGGCGAGGGACGAGCGCGGAGTCATGGCAAGAACTCGGGTGGGCAGGGCAATGCAGGGCATTGTGCCGCCAACGCCGCCGGTGGCGGGCCGCGCCGCCGCACCGCCACGGACATGGCAGTGCTTATCGTGAAAAATTGGGCTCCAGAGCTTTGTAGGCGAGCGCCAACAGCTACGTTTTTAATAGTGAATATGTCTGGGTGGCGGGGTGCCGTGCCCTCACTTGGGCATGGCGCAGTGCCCGCCGCTGGCCGGGCTGCCCGAGCCGGCGGTGATGAGGGGCGGCTCCAGCCGCAGGTTGACCGGCGCCGAACTGGCGAAGTCCCAGGCCACGAAGCCGGTCAGCAGCAGCCAGAAAGCCCAGCGGCGCATGGTGGTGCCTTGCATGTGGTGACCCCTGTCCTCAGAAACCGAAACGGCGGCGCACGCGCAGCCCCACCAGCGTGCCGGCAAAGGCCAGCGGCACCCACAGCCAGCCGTGCAGGCTGCCGGTGCTGATGCCGCTGACCATGGCGCCCACGTTGCAGCCAAAGGCCAGGCGCGAGCTGTAGCCCATGGCAAAGCCGGCCAGCAGGCCGATGGCCCACTGCGCGCTGGTCAGCGGCCGTGGCGGCTCCGGGCGCCGCGCCGACACCCACAGCGCGCCGGCCAGGATGCCGATGTTGGTGATGCTGGTCACATCCAGCAGCAGCGTCTGGCTTAGCCGCTCGGCGTGGCCGGGATCGCTCCAGAAGGCGTTGGCGGCGGGGTCGAACAGGCCCAGCGCGGTGGCCGCCTTGGCCGCCCACAGGCCGAAGCCGTACACCACGCCCCAGGGCTGGCCGGCGATCAGCAGGTTGAGCGCCGCCAGCAGCGCCAGCCCCAGCGCGCCCCACAACCAGCGGCGCGGCAGGCGACCCAGGTGCAGGCGCTGGCCGCTCCACAGGCCGACGCCCAGCGCCAGCAGCGCCAGCGCCACCCCGGTGGCTGCCAGCGCGCCGCCCGCCCCGAGTGAGGTGACCAGGCCGACCGGCGGCAGCGCGCCCAGCGCCAGCCAGCCGTTCAGGTGGGCCGAGCCGGCAAAGCTGCCGAGCGCGAACAGCGGCAGGATGGCCATGTTCAGCGGCACGCCCAGCCCGGCCTTGTACAGCGTGCCCGAGCCGCAGCCGTCGGCGATCTGCATGCACAGTCCGAACACGAAGGCCCCCACCAGCAGGCTGACCGACAGTGGTCCCAGCGCGGCGGTGGCTTCGGGAAAGCGTGCCAGCAGCGGCATCGACAGCGCTGACAGCAGCGCCAGCAGCAGCAGCTGGCCATAGACGCCCGAGGGGTCGCGCTGCTCCACCAGCACGCGCCAGCCGGTGGTGAAGCCGAAGCGCGCGCCCGCCAGCACGCCGCCCAGGCCCACGCCCACCAGCAGCAGCAGCGCCTGCCGCGCCGACACCGACCACAGCAGCCAGCCGAACAGCGCCAGCACGGCCGCCGCCAACGGCAGGCGCTGCGGCCAGGCGCGCGCGCGCATGGGTGCCGCGGCGTCGGTGCTCAGGGGGGTGGCAAGCGTGTTCATGGGGCGGGCGTTCCGAGGTTGCGGTGCGCCCAGGTCAGCAGCGCGTAGCGCAGCTGCTGCCAGCGGCCGGGCTCGTGGATCATGGGCAGCGGGGCGGGCGAGAGGGTCCAGTCGACCATGGAGCCGGGGTACATGCGCACGTTGGGCTGGCCCAGCACTTCGGACAGCACGAACCAGTCGGTGGCCGACCAGTGGCCGGCGTTGCAGAAGGTGATGATCGGCTGCCCCGGGGCGGCGTTCAGGGCGTCGGCCTCGCCTTGCAGCGCCGCCGGGTCCAGCAGCACCGCGCTGCCGAGGTCGAAGAACAGTTCGCTGTCCAGGTGGACGGCGCCCGGCAGCGTGCCGCGCGCGCGGGCGTTGTCGTGCGCCAGGCGGCCCTGGAAGTACGGCGCCGGGCGCGCGTCCACGCGCAGCAGGCCGGGCTGGCCCAGGCTGGCGCGCACGTCCTCGCGCGTGGCCATCCAGCGCGCATCCAAGCGCGGCTGCCAGCGGCTGCGCGGCGCGCTGGCGGGCTGGTCGCTGACGGGCAGGCCGGCCGCCTTCCAGGCCGTCAGGCCACCGTTCAGGATGGACAGGCGCGTCATGCCCAGCGACTTGAGCGTCCAGTAGGCGCGCGCCGCGCCGCCAAAATCGGTGGCGTCGATGCCGGTGTAGATGAGAACGGCGCGCGTGTCGGGGTTCAGACCCAGCTCCTGCACCAGCTGCGTCAGCTCGGCCAGCGTGGGCGGCAGGCCCAGGTTGGCGCCGGTGGCGCGCCAGCGCGGGTAGGGGGCCGACAGCGCGCCCGGCACGTGCTGCATGGCATAGGCCGATGCCTCGCGCACATCGATCAGCCGCACCGCGGTGTCGGGCGTCAGCGCCTGGACCTGGGCGGGCGTGAGCAGCGGCTGGGCGGCCAGCGTGCCGGCGGCCCAGCCGAGGGCCAGCACAACGGTACGGAACAGGCGATGCATGGAGGGCAGAAACGGGCAGGATGCTCTGACAGGGCCCCGCATTGTCGTGGCTGCCGTGGCGAGCGCCAAATACGAAGTCGTCAGAAGCTTATGGAACCTCTCGCGGCAAGCAGGCGCTGCGGATCGGGATGGGATGCAAGGCGCGAACCGCGGCGATGGCCGCGGCCATGGCGAGGATTTGCAACGTCGCAGACCGCCCGAGACCGCAGATGCCTGCGGCGCAGGAGGTTGTGCAGAGATTCCCTTATGTTCATGTGCGTCGGGCGCGCTGTCGGTGCGCCGCTCCATGTCACGGGCGCGACAGAAAAGCGCCATTTCCGCACGACCGTGCCAGACTGCTAAGGGTTTGTCAGGGATTGGGCGGAGGGGCAAGGCCACTAGAGTCGGGCGCACTTTGATTCAGCGCAACAACAGGGTGGGCAACGCGTGCAGTTCGTGCAATTGGTGATCAGCGGGGTGGCCCTGGGCTGCATCTACGGTCTGATCGCCCTCGGCTTCGTGCTGATTTACAAGGCCACCGAGACCGTCAACTTCGCCCAGGGCGAGCTGATGATGCTGGGTGCCTTTTGCGGCCTGGCGGGCGCCACCCTGCTGGGCTTTCCGTTCTGGGTGTCGGTGCTCGCCACGCTGGCGGCGATGGCGGTGATCGGCGTGCTGACCGAGCGCCTGGTGATCCGCCCCATCCTGGGGCAGCCGGCGTTCTCGATCGTCATGCTGACCATCGGCATCGGCTATGTGGCGCGCGGTGCCATCACCATGATCCCGGGCATCGGCACCGAAACCCATACCCTGCCCGTGCCGTACAAGGATGAAGTCCTGAAGCTGGGCGAGCTGGTGCTGAGCGCCGAGCAGCTCGTGGTGATCGGCGTCACCGCCGTGCTGTGCGCCCTGCTGTATGCCCTGTTCCGCTTCAGCAAGCTGGGCATCGCCATGCAGGCGACGTCACAAAACCAGCTGGCGGCCTACTACATGGGCATCCCGGTCAAGCGCCTGAACGGCCTGGTGTGGGGCCTGGCGGCGGTGGTGGCGGCGATCGCCGGTCTGCTGCTGGCGCCGATCACCTTCGTCTACGCCAACATGGGTTTCATCGGCCTGAAGGCGTTTCCCGCCGCCGTGGTGGGGGGCTTCGGCAGCCTGCCGGGGGCCATCGTCGGCGGCCTGATCATTGGTGTCGTCGAGTCGCTGTCGGGCTTCTATCTGCCCGAGGGCTTCAAGGACACCGCCGCCTACATCGTGGTGCTGGTCATGCTGATGGTCAAACCCAACGGCCTGTTCGGCGAAAAACTGCGCAAGAAGGTGTAGAGCGCCCACCATGCGATTCATCTTCAAGACGAGTTACGAGCAGGACATCCGCCTGGCCAAGCACGGCGGCCACCTGTTCTGGTACGGCCTGCTGGCGGTCGGCCTGGTGCTGGCGCCCTGGCTGCTGCCCGAGTACTGGCTGGCGCAGCTCACCTTCGTGCTGATCTACGCCATCGCCGGCCTGGGGCTGATGCTGCTGGCGGGCTTCACCGGGCAGTTCTCGCTCGGTCACGCGGCGTTCCTGGGGGTGGGGGCCTACGCCCAGGCCATCCTGACCAACGCCGGCTGGCCGTTTCCGCTGGCCATGGTGTGCGCCGCCCTGCTGGCGGCCGCCGTGGGGGTGGTGGTGGGCCTGCCGGCGCTGCGTGTCAAGGGCATCTACCTGGGCATCGCCACGCTGGCGTTCGGCTTCATCGTCGAGGAGGTGCTGGCGCGCTGGGAAAGCCTGACCGGCGGCAACGCCGGCCTGATGGCCGGGCCGCCGGCCCTGTTCGGCTGGACCATCGATTCGAACGCTGGCTTCTACGCCATCTGCCTGGTCACCGCCGTGCTGGCCACCCTGGGCACGCTCAACCTGCTGCGCACGCCCACCGGGCGCGCCTTCATCGCCATCCGCGACTCGGAAATCTCGGCGCAGAGCATGGGCATCCACCTGGCGCGCTACAAGACGCTGGCCTTCGCCCTGTCGGCGGCCCTGGCGGGCCTGGCGGGGGCGCTGTACGCGCACAAGCTGCAATTCCTGTCGCCCGACCAGTTCAACATCCTGCAGTCGATCGACCTGCTGCTGCTGGTGGTGATCGGCGGGCTGGGGTCGGTGCACGGGGCGTTTCTGGGCGCCATCTTCCTGATCGCGATGCCGCAGCTCATATCGCTTGGCAAGGACTACCTGCCCGAAGCGATCGGCCAGGCGCCGGGTTTGCAGGCCGTGGTCTACGGGGCGGTGCTGATCGCCTTCGTGCTGTTCGAGCCGATGGGCTTGTACGGTCGCTGGTTGAAGGTGCGTACCTGGTTGCAACTGTTCCCGTTCTACCGCCAGGGCATGTTCAAGCGGCAGAAATCGTTCCAGAAATCGGATCGCCTGAAATGACGCCCGATACCCTGCTCTCGGCCCGCAACCTGAGCGTGCGCTTCGGCGGCGTGCTGGCCGTCAACGATGTGAGCTTCGACGTGCGCGCCGGTGAGGTGTTCACCCTGATCGGCCCCAATGGCGCCGGCAAGACCACGGTGTTCAACCTGATCAGCCGCATCTACCAGCCCACCAGCGGCGAGATCGACTTCGCCGGGCCACAAGGCATGGTCAGACTGACGCAGCAGGCGCCGCACCAGGTGGCGTCGCTGGGCATCGCCCGCACCTTCCAGAACATCGAGCTGTTCGAGCACGCCAGCGTGCTGCACAACCTGCTGGTGGGCCACCACACGCACCGGCGCACCGGCTTCTGGAGCGACCTGCTGTTCACCCCGGCGGCGCGCGCGGCCGAACTGGCGACGCGGGAACGGGTCGAGCGCGTGATCGATTTCCTCGACCTGCAGCACCACCGCGAATCGCTGGTGGCCGGCCTGCCCTATGGGGTGCGCAAGGTGGTCGAGCTGGCGCGCGCCCTGTGCACCGAGCCGCGCCTGCTGCTGCTGGACGAGCCCTCGTCCGGCCTGAACGTCGAGGAAACCGACGACATGGCGTTCTGGATCCAGGACATCGTGCACGAGTTGGGCATCACGGTGCTGATGGTCGAGCACGACATGAGCCTGGTGTCGCGCGTGTCCGACCGCGTGCTGGCGATGAACCAGGGCCAGGTGCTGGCCATGGGCACGCCGGCCGAAGTGCAGGGCGATGCCAAGGTGGCCGAAGCCTACCTGGGCTCGATCGACGATGTGGCTTCGCTGCGGAGGCAGCCATGAGCGCCGCCGCGGGGCATGGGGGTGACATGGGCGGGCCCATCCTGCAACTGCTGAACGTCGAAAGCTCGTACGGCCCGATCAAGGCCATCCGCGGTGTCAGCCTGCAAGTGGCGCCGGGCCAGATCGCCACCGTGCTGGGCAGCAATGGCGCCGGCAAGAGCACCATCCTGAAAACCATCTCGGGCATCATCGACCCGGGCAAGGGCACGGTGCACTTCAAGGGCGAGGACATCACCGCCCGCGACCCGGCGCTCATCGTCCAGCGCGGACTGTCGCACGTGCCCGAGGGCCGAGAGGTGTTCCCGCTGCTGTCCGTGCACGACAACCTGCTGATGGGTGCCTACACCCGGCACGACCGCGACGGCGTGGCGCGCGACATGGAGCAGGTTTATGCCTATTTCCCGATCCTGAAGGAGCGCGCGGCGCAGGACGCCGGCTTGCTGTCGGGCGGCCAGCAGCAGATGCTGGCGATCAGCCGCGCCCTGATGGCCAACCCGCAGCTGATCCTGCTGGACGAGCCCAGCCTGGGCCTGAGCCCGAAGCTGACCAAGGAAATCTTCGAGATCGTGGTGCGCATCAACCGCGAGCGCGGTACTACCATCCTGCTGGTCGAGCAGAACGCCAACATGGCGCTGAACGCCGCCGACTACGGCTACGTGCTGGAAAACGGCCGCATTGTGATGGAAGACACCTGTGCCGCGCTGCGCGAAAAGGAGGACATCAAGGAGTTCTACCTGGGCATGAAGGACGTCGGCGTGCGCGGCGAGCGGCGCTGGAAGAAGAAAAAGACCTGGAGATAAGCCTGATGTCCAATCTTTGGGATCTTTCGCATATCGAGCCGCGCACCGACGTGGTGCTGGCTGGAGATACCCTGGCCGCCATGTTCTGGAACGCCGTCACCGAGCGCGGCCCGCGCGTCTGGCTGCGCGAGAAGGATCTCGGCATCTGGCGCAGCTGGACCTGGAACCAGGTGGGCGAGGCGGTGCGCGAAATCGCCGGCGGCCTGATGAGCCTCGGTTTCGCGCCGGGCGACACCGCCTCGATCCTGTCCAACACGGTCGTCGAATGGGTGCTGGCCGACCTGGCGGTGCTGTCCTGCGGTGGCGTGGCCAACGGCATCTACCCCACCGATGCGGCATCGCAGGTGCATTACCTGTCCGAGGACTCGCGCACACGCGTGCTGTTCGTCGAGGACGACGAGCAGCTCGACAAGGCGCTGGAGGTGCGCGAGCGCCTGCCGCTGCTGGCCAAGATCGTGGTGTTCGACATGGAAGGCCTGCGCGAGCTGCAAGACGAGGGCGTGATCAGCCTGGCCGCGCTGCGCGAACTGGGCCGCGCCTACAACCAGGTGCATCCGGACGAGCTGCGGCATCGCGTGGCCGCCGTGCGGCCGCAGGACCTGGCGATCCTGGTCTACACCTCGGGCACCACCGGCAAGCCCAAGGGCGCCATGCACACGCACGGCGGGCTGGTGTACACCACGCGCGGTTACAACACGCTGATCGCGCGCAGCGAGCAGGACGAGTGCATGGCCTTCCTGCCGCTGTGCCACATCGCCGAGCGCATGGGTGGCGAGTACTTTGCGCTGTACACCGGGGCCCGGCTGAACTTCGTGGAGAACCCCGACACCGTGCCGGAGAACGTGCGCGAGATCGCGCCCACGGTGTTCGTCGCCGTGCCGCGGGTGTGGGAGAAGTTCTACTCCGGCGTCATGATCGCCCTCAAGGAAAGCACGCGCCTGCAGCAGGCCGCCTACGCCTGGGCCATCGGCGTGGGTCGGCAGATCGCCGAGCGCGTGCTGGCGGGCCAGCCGGTGAGCGGTTCGCTCAAGGCGCGCTTTCGGCTGGCGCGCTGGCTGGCGCTGGACAACGTGCGCAAGCTGATCGGCATTCATCGCGCGCGCTACCTGGTGACCGGGGCGGCGCCGATCTCGCCCGAGCTGGTCAAGTGGTACCTGTCGCTGGGCGTGCCCATGCTGGAAGTCTGGGGCATGACCGAGACCTGCGGCGCCTCCACCGGCGTGCTGCCCTCGCGCATCAAGCCCGGCTCGATCGGCCCGGCGGCGAGCTACAACCAGGTGCGACTCGACCCGGTGACCGACGAGATCCAGGTCAAGGGGCCGAACGTGTTCGCCGGCTACCTGAACCTGCCCGAGAAGACCTCTGAAACCTTCACCGATGACGGCTGGCTGCGCACCGGCGACGTCGGCAAGGTGGACGAAGAGGGCTTCTACCGCATCACCGACCGCATGAAGGACATCATCATCACCGCCGGCGGCAAGAACGTCACGCCCAGCGAGATCGAGAACGAGCTGAAGTTCAGCCCCTACATCACCGACGCGGTGGTCATCGGCGATGCGCGGCCGTACCTGACGGTGATCATCATGATCGACCAGGAGAACGTCGAGAAGTACGCGCAGGACCACGACGTGCCGTTCTCCAACTACGCCAGCCTGACGCGCGCCGCCGAGGTGCAGGCGCTGATCCAGGGCGTGATCGACGAGGTCAACAAGAAATTCGCGCGCGTCGAGCAGATCAAGAAATTCTTCCTGCTCGACACCCAGTTGACGGCCGAGGACGAGGAACTCACGCCCACCATGAAGCTCAAGCGCAAACTGGTGCAGACCAAGTACGCCGAGCAGATCGAGGCCATGTACCGTGGTTGAACCGTCCATTGTTTTGTTTGTCCCACCCGCAAGGAGAGCACCCATGACACCGCGAACAAGCCTTCTGGCCCTGGCTGGCATGCTGGCCCTGGCAACGCCCGCCCTGGCGCAAACGCAGGGCGTGGGCAAGAGCGAGATCGTGATCGGCACCATCCAGGACCTGTCCGGTCCGGCCGCCGGCCTGTCGAAGCCAGCACTCGAAGGCATGCAGCTGCGCGTGGAGGAGGTCAACGAGCAGGGCGGCATCAATGGCCGCAAGCTGGTGCTCAAGACCGAGGACTCGGGTTACGACCCCAAGCGTGCCGTGCTGGCGGCGCAGAAGCTGATCGACCAGGAAAAAATCTTCGCCATGGTCGGTCATCTGGGCACGGCGCCCAACATCGCCACCTTTCCCGTGTTGTTCAAGAAGAACGTCTTCAGCTTCTTTCCGCTCAGTGCCGGGCGCCAGATGTATGAGCCGCTCAACCGCCTGACCTACGCCTTCATCGCGCCGTACTACGGCCAGATGCGCGCGGCCACGCCACGGCTGGCCAAGGAGAAGGGTGCCAAGAAGGTGTGCGCGATCTACCAGGACGACGATTTCGGCCTGGAGGTGCTCAAGGGATCCGAGGACGGCCTGAAGGCCGCCGGCATGGAGATGGCGGAAAAAGTGAGCTACAAGCGTGGCGCCACCGATTTTTCCTCGCAGGTGGCCAAGACCAAGGCCGCTGGCTGTGACTTGGTCGTGCTGGGTACCATCATCCGCGAGACCATCGGCGCCATGGGGGAGGCGCGCAAGAGCGGCTTCAACCCCACCTTCCTCGCCTCGGCGGCGGCCTACATCAACGCCGTTCCCAAGCTGGGCGGCGCGGCGGTCGACGGTCTGTACATCGCGATGACGATCGGCGTGCCCTACACCGACTCGCCCGAGCAACCCGTGCGCTTCTGGGCCAACAAGTACAAGACCCGGTTCGACAAGGAGCCCGACACCTTCTCGGCCACCGGCTACGTGATCATGGACGCCTTCATCAAGGTGGCGCAAAAGGCCGGCCCCAACCTGAACACCGACAGCTTCGTGCGTGCCATGGAGAGCACGACCTTCCCGCCCGACATTTTCGGGGGGCCGGAAATGAGCTTCTCGCCGACCAAGCACCTGGGTAGCGAGGCGTCGCGCCTGTCTCAGATCAAGAACGGCAAGTGGGTCGTGGTGTCCGACTATTTCAAGTGAACCCCGGTACCACCGATCCCACAGACGACAGACACCCATCCAGGAGAACTGCCATGAAACGACGCTTCACCCTGACCGCCATCGCCGCCGGCGCTTGCGCGTTCGCCCTGACCACGCCGGCACTGGCGCAGTCGCAAGGGGTCAGCAAGACCGAAATCACCATCGCCACCATCCAGGATCTGTCCGGTCCGCTGGCCGGCTTCGGCAAACAGGCGCGCAACGGCATGCAGCTGCGCGTGGACGAGATCAACGAACAGGGCGGCATCAATGGCCGCAAGCTGGTGTTCAAGGCCGAGGACTCGGGCTACGACCCCAAGCGCGCGGTGCTGGCGGCGCAAAAGCTGGTCAACCAGGACAAGATCTTCGCCATGGTGGGCCACATCGGCACCGCCGCCAACGTGGCCACGTTCCCGGTGCTGTTCCCCAAGAACGTGATCAATTTCTACCCGCTCACCGGTGCGCGTGAGATGTTCGAGCAACCCAACCAGCGCCTGAAGTACGCCTTCAGCGTTCCGTACTACGACCAGGCGCGCACCGCCACGCCGCGCCTGGTCAAGGAAAAGGGCGCCAAGAAGGCCTGTGCGATCTATCAGGACGACGAGTTCGGGCTGGAGGTGCTGCGCGGCGCCGAGGATGGCCTGAAGACCATCGGCATGGAACTGGCCGAGAAGACCAGCTACAAGCGTGGCGCCACCGACTTCTCCTCGCAGGTGGCCAAGATGAAGGCCGCCGGCTGCGATTTCGTGGTGCTGGGCACGGTGATTCGCGAGACCATCGGCACCATTGCCGAGTCGCGCAAGACCGGCTTCAGCCCCACCTTCCTGGGCACCACGGCCGCTTACACCGATCTGGTCCACAAGCTGGGCGGCAAGGCCATGGACGGCTTGTACGCCACCATGGCGGTGCAGGTGCCGTATCTGGACGAGGCCTCGCAGCCGATCCGCTTCTGGGCCAACAAGTACAAGACCAAGTTCAACGAGGATCCCGGCGTGTTCTCGGTCTACGGCTATGAAATCATGGACAACTTCATCCAGGGCGCGCAGCGTGCCGGTGCCAACCTGAGCACCGACAGCTTCATCAAGGCCATGGACAGCGCGGCGATCCAGCCCGACATGTTCGGCAGCGACATCATGAAGTTCAGCGCCACCAACCGGCTGGGCACGGATCGCTCGCGCCTGTCGCAGATCCAGGACGGCCGCTGGAAGGTGGTGTCGGACTACTTCAAGTAAACCCGGGCCGGCAGGCCACGGACAAGGCCGCCTTCGGGCGGCCTTTTTGCTGAACGGCGAGCTCGGCTCGCCTGTCTGAAAGTGCAGGGGCTGCCGATGTCCTCGGATGCCCTCATCGCCATCAGCGGGCGATCCGAGTGCTCAAGAGAGGCCCGTTGCTCAGCGATGCGACAGCGGCATGCCCAGCACCTCGTCGATCGCCAGGCCCTGGCGCTGGATGGCCGTCTTCTGCGCCTGCTGCGCGCGCGCGTAGCCCTCGCGCTGACCCAGGCGCTGCCAGTAGGTGGCCACGTTCGGATGGTATTGCTCATCGAGCTTGAGCACCGTGCCCAGCAGCAAGGCGTAACCGACCGAAATGTCGGCCACGGTGAAGCGCTGCGCGCACAAAAACTCGCGCCCGTCCGCCAGGACGGCCTCGATCGCTCGCAGCCGCGCCAGGAACCACTGCGCATAATCCTGCGCCACCTGGGGCTGGCGTCGTTCCTTGGGCTCGAAGCGCGCGTAGCGCAGCACCAGCGTTTGCGGAAAGGTCAGCGTCGCCTCGCCAAAGTGCGTCCAGTTGAGGAAGGCGCCGTAGTCCGGCTCATCCACCGCCACCGCCAGCGGGCTGGGTCCATGGCGCGTGGTCAGGTAGTGGCAGATGGCGGCCGACTCGGTCATGCGCGTGTCGCCGTCGAGCAGCAGCGGGATGGTGCCCAGCGGATTGAGCTGCTTGTATTCGGGTGCCAGCGCGCGCGGCGGAAAGGGCAGCACCGTCAGCTCATACGGCAGGCGCATTTCCTCCAGCGTCCACAGCGGGCGCAGCGAACGGGCGTTGATGCAGTGGTAGAGGTGAATCATCGCGCCCACCTCACGCACCGAAGGCCTTGGCGGCCAAGTCGGCAAACTGCTGGCGCAGCAGGTGCTTTTGCACCTTGCCGGTCGAGGTGGCAGGCAGCTGATCGACGAAGTGGATCAGCTTGGGCACCTCGAAGTCGCCCAGCTGCTGGCGGCAGTGCGCCAGCAGCGCCGCCTCGTCCAGCTCGGCCCCGGGTTTCTTCACCACGAAGGCGCATACCGCCTCGGACCAGCGCGGGTGCGGCAGGCCCAGCACCGCCGCGCCGGCCACGCCTGGGTGCGCGAGCACCACGGCCTCGACCTTGACGCTGGCGACGTTTTCGCCGCCGGTCTTGATCATGTCCTTCTTGCGATCCAGGAACAGCATCTGCCCGCCCGGCCCCCACAGGCCCAGATCGCCGGTGTGGTGCCAGCCAAAGCGCTGCACCGCCGCCGTGGCCTCGGGGTCCTTCAGGTAGCCCAGCATGGCGTTGGCGCCGCGGTGCACGATCTCGCCCGGCTGGCCCTCGCCCAGCAGATTTCCCTCATCGTCCATCACCGCGGTTTCGTTGTGCGGCAGCGAAATGCCCCAGTAGTTGGCATCCAGTTCGGGGTGCGCCAAAGGCTTGAAGGTCATGGTGCCGGGATACATTTCGGTCTGGCCGGTGGCCAGTTGCACGTTGGCCGACATGCGCGCGGCGATCTGCGGGATCAGCGGCTTGGGGATGGGCGCCATCGCGTAGATGCACAGGCGCAGGGTGTCGTCGCAGCGGAACTGCGGGTCGGCCAGCAGCGCCGCGTACATCATCGGCAGGCCGGTGAAGACGGTGTACTTTTCCGCCCTGATGGAGGCGCGCACCTCGTCCGGCACGAAGCCGCGCAGCAGCACCACGCAGCCGCCGGCGGCGTGCACCGCCGCCGCCAGGCAGTGCTGCGCGCAATGGAACAGCGGCAGCACGCCCGAGAACACGTCCTGCTCGGTCATCGCCAGGCCGGCCATGTTGCCCATCAGCGCGGTGGCGACGGAGACGTGCGAATGCACCGCGCCCTTGGGGTGGCCGGTGGTGCCGCTGGTGTACATGATCAGTGCCGGCGCATGGCCGTCGATGTCGATGGCGGGCAGCTCGGCGCGCTGGCCCTGCTCAGCCTGGGCCAGTGTGACGGCGCCCGCGATCGCGCTCGTGGTCTGCACGGCCATGGTCACGATCAACGGCACGCCCAGCCTGATCAGCATTTCGGCTACGCCGGGCGCGGCATGAAAGGCTTCGTCGACCACCACCGCCGACACCTCGGCGTGACGCAGGATGTAGTCGATCGCCGCGACGTCCAGCCGGATGTTGACTGGCACCCACACGTTGCCCGACTTGTGGATGCCGCTGTAGGCCACCACCATGTCGGTCGAGTTGGCGCACAGCATGCCGATCTGTTTGCCCTGACCGAGCTTGGCGATCAGGTGATGCGCAAAGCGCGAGCTGCGCGCGTCCAACTCGCCGTGGCTCAGGCGCGTGGCGCCATCGACGATGGCGGTGCGCGCAGGGAACTTCAGGGCGCTGCGATGCACCAGGTCGCCCAGGGCAACGCGATGGATGCGGCGCAGGGCCGCCGAGGCGGGCATGTCGATCATGGTCTTGTCTCCTTCAATTCAAACCGATGCGGCGGTGGGCCGGCGCGCGTACTCAGCGCTGCACCGCGGCACCGTCGCCGCCGAACTGCCGGCGCAACTCGCGCTTGAGCAGCTTGCCCGTGGTCGTGCGCGGCAGGCTGTCGACAAAGCGGACCACCCGCGGGCACTTGAATCCGGCCAGGCGCTGACGCGCCCAGGCGATGAGCTCGTCCGCGTCCAGTTGCTGGCCGGCCTTGAGCGCGATCACGGCCGTGACGGCCTCGCCCCACCTGGCGTCGGGCGTGCCCAGTACGGCGACCTCGGCGATCTCGGGGCGCTGGTACAGCACCTGCTCGATCTCGGCCGGGTAGACGTTCTCGCCGCCGCTGATCACCATGTCCTTCTTTCGATCGACGATGTAGCAGTAGCCCTCGGCATCGACGCGCGCCAGGTCGCCGGAATGGAACCAGCCGTCCTCGTCCAGCACCTCGCGGCTGGCCTCGGGCTTCTGCCAGTAGCCCACGAACACATTGGGGCCGCGAATCAGCAACTCGCCCACCTCGCCCGTGGGCACTTCGCGGCCGTCATCGCCCACGATCCGGTACTCCACATGGGCAATTGGCTTTCCCACCGAGCCAGCGTGCGTGATCACCTCGTCGGCGCCCAGCGCCGAGGCGACGGGCGCGG
>Ga0208938_1000163_pt1 | contig 62381 bp, 67 predicted proteins | sample AD_UKC125_MetaG_FD_184434 | JGI IMG/M metagenome (GOLD analysis project Ga0208938, IMG submission 184434) | Active sludge microbial communities of municipal wastewater-treating anaerobic digesters from USA - AD_UKC125_MetaG (SPAdes) (version 2) | ecosystem: Engineered > Bioreactor > Anaerobic >... | reverse complement strand
GAAACCGCGCCGATGATATTGCACTTCCGTGTGAGAAAGTAGGTCATCGCCAGGCTCCACAACCCCAAAAACCCCCGCCAAACCACAAACCGGCCGGGGGTTTTTTTGTTGGACCGGGCCAGGGATTTGCGGCCTCGCCGTGCTAATATTCGGGGCGGCGGGTCTCCCCGCATTGCAGTGCGGTGAACCTGGTCAGGTCCGGAAGGAAGCAGCCACAGCCATTTGCTGCAAGTGCCGGGGGTTAGGCTCGCCATTTTCTTTTCTTCATCCTTGTGGGGCGCATGAGTTACCAGGTTCTCGCGCGAAAATGGCGGCCGCGCAGCTTCACCAGTCTGGTCGGGCAGGAACATGTGGTGCGCGCCTTGACGCATGCGCTGGCCAGTCAGCGGCTACATCATGCCTATCTTTTTACTGGTACCCGCGGGGTAGGAAAGACGACCCTGGCGCGAATCCTCGCGAAATCCCTCAACTGCGAAACCGGTGTCACAGACACACCTTGCGGCATTTGTTCGGCATGTCAGGAGATCGACGCGGGGCGCTTCGTTGACCTTCTGGAAGTCGACGCGGCGACCAATACGCGGGTCGATGAAATGCGCCAGTTGCTGGAGAACGCGGTTTACGCACCGACCCGTGGACGCTACAAGGTCTATGTGATCGACGAGGTGCATATGCTCTCCAACTCGGCGTTCAACGCGATGTTGAAGACGCTCGAGGAGCCACCCGAACACGTCAAGTTCATACTGGCGACGACCGATCCCCAGAAAATTCCCGTCACCGTCCTCTCGCGATGCCTGCAGTTCAATCTTAAACAGATGACGCCGGGCGCGATTGCAGACCACTTGGCCCATGTCCTGCAGACCGAGAGCGTGGCGTACGATTTGCCGGCGCTCGCGTTGATTGCGCGGTCTGCAGCGGGCAGCATGCGCGATGCGCTCTCCCTTCTCGACCAGGCGATAGCGCATGGTGCCGGCAAGGTCGACGAGGCGCAGGTTCGCGCCATGCTCGGGACCGTTGACCTCGACTATCTCTTTTCAATCCTCGATGCCGTTCAATCCGGCGACTCGCCGGAACTTCTGCGCCTGGCTGCCGATATGGCCTTGCACAGTCTTTCGTTTAGCCTCGCACTTCAAGAGTTGGCGGGTTTGCTGACCCGTCTGCAGGTAATCCAGTGTGCCCCCAACTTGTTGGAAGACGAGAATCCGGACCGCAACCGTCTCGACGGTCTGGCTGCCAGGCTCTCGCCGGAGTTCGTCCAGTTGGCATATCAGATCGTGATTCACGGTCGGGCTGAACTGCCGATGGCACCGGACGAATATGCTGGCTTCGTCATGACCCTGATGCGCCTGCATGGCTTCCGGCCGGAGTCGGTGGCTGACGTCGTGCAGGTAGTGCAGTCGTCGGTTCAGCCAGTGGCAGCGGCGAAGGGTCCGGGCGCGAGTGTGATGCAAGCGTCGCGCGCACCCCAAAGCTCGCAGGGGCAGCCCAACGGCAAAGATAGAGCCGAGGGCGTTCCCAAGAATCAGTGGCGGGACATAGTGGCCGCGCTTCATTTGAATGGTCTCGCACGGGAGCTTGCGCAGCATTGTGAACTCATGGAGATTAGCGAATCCGGTTGCGTGCTTCGCCTGGCGCCGGTGCATGGTCATCTCCAAATGAAACCGGCGCCGGAAAGATTGCAGCAAGCGCTCAGTACCTATCTCGAGCGTCCCGTTGCCATCCGCTTCGAAATTGCGCCGACCGCGGGCGATACCCCGGCTGTGGCCGTCGACAGGGAGCGGCGCGAACAGCAGGAAGAGGCAATTGCCTCGATCCGGAAGGATGCATTTGTCCGGGACGTCATCGAGAATTTCGATGCCTCGCTGGTTGAATCATCAATCAAACCCATCGTATAGCGGAGATCAAGAGATGATGAAAGGTGGCTTGGCGGGCCTGATGAAGCAGGCCCAGGCAATGCAGGACAACATGAAGAAGGCGCAGGAACAGCTTGCGCTGACGGAGGTTGAAGGGCAGTCCGGTGCCGGCATGGTCAAGGTGGTGATGACCTGTTCCCATGATGTCCGTCGGGTGAGTATCGATCCGTCTGTCCTCGATGACCGCGAGATGCTTGAAGACTTGGTTGCTGCCGCAATCAACGATGCCGTGCGTCGCGGTGAGGAACTGAGCAAGGAAAAGATGGCCGGCTTTGCGGCGGGTCTGAACCTGCCCCCCGGGCTGAAGCTGCCGTTCTGAACGCGTGAACCCCTCGGGTCTGCAGGTGCTGATCGAAGCGTTGCGCTGTTTGCCTGGCGTAGGACCGAAGTCGGCTCAGCGCATGGCCTACCATCTCCTGCAGCACGACCGGAAAGGGGCGCAGCATCTTGGGGACGCCCTGTCAAATGCGCTGGCATCGGTGCGTCATTGCCGACGCTGCAACACCTTTGCCGAGAACGAGATTTGCGAGCGCTGCGCCTCCTCACGCCGGGATGCATCGTTGCTCTGCGTGGTCGAAACCCCGGTTGACATGAACATGATGGAACAGACGCATTCCTATCATGGGCTTTATTATGTTCTGATGGGTCGAATCTCCCCGCTGGATGGGGTCGGCGCCCGTGAACTCGGCCTTGAGCAACTGATTTCGCGCGTACTCGATGGCGTGGTTCGGGAGGTGATTCTGGCAACAAACTACACCAACGAAGGTGAGGCAACCGCGCATTACATCGCCGCCATCCTACAGCCGAAGGGAGTCAGCGTGACAAGAATTGCCCGCGGCGTACCGGTCGGTGGTGAGCTCGAATATGTCGATAGTGGAACTTTGGCCCAGGCTTTGCGGGAGCGCAGAACTTGTTGAAGGTGACAATGGCTTTTATGACGAGTTCCCGTAGCGTATAATTTAGTGTTTCTTTTTAATCCCATTCAATTCCTTTAGGGGTCAGCGTTATGAGCAATCAAGGAAAAATGGACTGCGGCAGACGGCGTCTGATCGTCGCTACTGCGGCCGTGGGCGGGGCTGGTGCGGTTGCCGTACTGGTGCCGTTCGTCTCCAGCTTGCTTCCGTCCGAGCGCGCCAAGGCAGCAGGCGCACCGGTAGAAGCCGATATCGGCAAGCTTGAAGCCGGCCAGATGATGACCGTCGAATGGCGCGGCAAACCGGTCTGGATCATCAACCGGACCAAGGAAATGCTGGCCACGCTGCCCAAGCTCAATGATCAGATGGCTGATCCGAAGTCGGAAAAGGATATGCAACCGGCGTACGCTCAGAATGAAAACCGTTCGATCAAGCCGGAATATATGGTTGTCATCGGCATCTGCACGCACCTCGGCTGCTCGCCATCGTCGAAGTTCAAGCCAGGCGCCGAGGAGGGTATGCCTGCTGACTGGCTCGGCGGCTTCCTGTGCCCGTGCCACGGCTCGACGTTTGACTTCGCCGGGCGTGTTTTTAAGGCGAAGCCTGCCCCGACCAATCTCGAAGTGCCGCCGCACGTGTATCTGTCAGATACGCGGATTCTGATCGGCGAAGACAAGAAGGGAGCATAGAAATGGCTGCTGGCAAAGTCGAAAAGTACAAGTCTGATGGGTCCCTCGGCGGCAACGCCCTGGAGTGGGTGGACGCCCGTTTTCCGGCCACGTCGCTGTGGAAGGAACACCTCTCCGAGTACTACGCTCCGAAGAATTTCAATTTCTGGTATTTCTTCGGTTCCCTGGCGTTGCTGGTTCTGGTCATCCAGATCGTCACCGGTATCTTCCTGGTCATGCACTACAAGCCGGATGCCGCGCTGAACGCCAACGGCGTGCCGGTTGCATTCGCCAGCGTCGAGTACATCATGCGCGACGTGCCCGGAGGCTGGCTGATCCGCTACATGCACTCGACCGGCGCCTCGGCGTTCTTCATCGTCGTCTATCTGCACATGTTCCGCGGACTGCTCTACGGTTCCTATCGCAAACCACGCGAACTGACTTGGCTGTTCGGGGTCGGTATCTTCCTCGTGCTGATGGGCGAAGCCTTCTTCGGCTATCTGCTACCCTGGGGCCAGATGTCGTTCTGGGGTGCGCAGGTGATCGTGAACCTGTTCTCGGCGCTGCCTCTGATCGGTCCCGATCTGTCTCTGATCATCCGTGGCGATTTCGTCGTCGGCGACGCGACGCTCAACCGTTTCTTCTCGTTCCACGTCATTGCTTTTCCGCTTGTGCTGCTCGGCCTTGTGGCCGCGCACATTCTGGCGTTGCACGAGACCGGGTCGAACAATCCGGATGGCATAGAGATCAAGGCCAACAAGGATGCAAACGGTATCCCGCGTGACGGCATACCCTTCCATCCGTATTACACGGTGAAGGACGTCGTCGGCGTCGTAGTCTTCCTGATGGTCTTCTCGGCGGTACTCTTCTTCGCGCCGGAAGGTGGCGGCTACTTCCTCGAGTACAACAATTTCTACCCGGCCGATCCGCTCAAGACCCCGCCGCACATCGCGCCGGTCTGGTACTTCACGCCCTACTATTCGATCCTGCGCGCCATGGTCTGGAACTTCTTCGGCCTCGATGCCAAGTTCTGGGGTGTGGTGGCAATGGGAGCCTCGGTCGTGATCTTCGCCTTCATGCCCTGGCTCGACCGCAGTCCGGTCAAGTCGATCCGCTATCGTGGCCCGATCTACAAGACCCTGTTGACGCTGTTCGTGATCTGCTTCTTCATTCTCGGCTATCTCGGCACGCAACCGCCGTCCCGGATGGGCGAACTGGTCTCGCAGATCTGCACCCTGTTCTACTTTGGTTTCTTCCTGGGCATGCCGTGGTGGTCCCGCATGGACAAGTTCAAGCCCGTGCCTGAACGCGTGACGATGAAGTGAGGATGGGAAAGATGAAAAAATTTCTGATGGCATTGCTTTTTGCGCCTCTCACCGTTCTCGCGAGCGGCGGTGCTCACCTCGACCACTGGTCAGGTGGAGTCGGCGACAAGGCGGCATTGCAGAACGGTGCCAAGTTGTTCGTCAACTACTGCCTGAACTGCCATGGCGCCTCGCATCTGCGTTACAACAAGCTGACCGAGATTGGCCTGACCGAGCAGCAGGTGAAGGACTCCCTGATGTTCACGTCCGACAAGATCGGTGATCAGATGCGCGTTGCTGCCCGCTCCGATGAGCAGAAGCAATGGTTCGGTGCGGCTCCGCCCGATCTTACGGTCATCTCGCGGGCGCGTGCTTCCGAGATGGGTTCTGGCGCCGACTGGCTCTACACCTATCTGCGCTCCTTCTATCGTGACGAGAAGCGCCCGACCGGCTGGAACAACGTGGTCTTCGAAAATGTCGGCATGCCGCATGTCCTTTATGAACTGCAGGGCGTGCAGGTGCTGAATCATGAAACGCACAAGCTGGAACTGGCTGTTCCGGGCAAGCAGACACCCGCCGAGTTCGACAAGTCGGTTTCCGATCTGGTCGCCTTCATGGTCTGGATGGCCGAGCCGAACCAGCTTTACCGCCAGCATCTTGGCTGGTTCGTTCTTGCTTTCCTGGCTGTGCTTTTCGTGCTGGCCTATGCACTGAAAAAGAACTACTGGAAAGACATTCACTAATCCGTACCGGATTAGCTGACGGCATCGCGGGTTGGCTTAGGTCAACCCCCGATGCCGAATCTCATTTTGAAGGTTTCTGCAAATGATGAACCTCTACTCGGGCACGACCTGCCCATTCAGCCATCGCTGCCGGATTGTCCTCTACGAAAAGGGCATGGATTTCCAGGTCATCGATGTCGACATGTTCAACAAGCCGGAAGATCTGGCCATCATCAATCCGCACAACCGGGTGCCAGTCCTGGTTGAGCGCGACTTGGTGCTGTTCGAGCCGAACATCATCAACGAGTATATCGACGAACGCTTTCCGCATCCGCAACTGATGCCTGCAGATCCGATCATGCGCGCCCGCGCCCGCCAGTTGCTGGTCGGGATGGAGCGCGAAATCTTCTCGTTCATGGAAACGATAGAAAAGCATGCCAAGACCGCCGACAAGGCGCGCCAGGAAATTCGTGCCCGCCTGACCGAGATCATTCCCATCTTCAACAAGCAGAAATTCATGCTGGGTGACGAGTTCTCGATGCTCGACGTGGCGATCGCACCGCTGCTGTGGCGTCTCGACCATTATGCCATCGATCTCGGCAAGAATGCTGCGCCCTTGATGAAGTATGCCGAGCGCATCTTCAGTCGTCAGGGCTTCATCGATGCGCTGACGCCGTCCGAAAAGGCGATGCGCAAGTAGCCCATGGATCTGCCGTCGACCAAACCCTATCTGTTGCGGGCCATCTGGGAATGGTGCTGCGATAACGGCTTCACGCCCTATATTGCCGTGCAGGTCGATTCGCGCACGCGCGTTCCGCGCGAATTCATCCGCGACGGACAGATTGTGCTCAATATCGGCCCGGACGCCAGTAACAAGCTGATGATCGGCAATGACTTTATCGAGTTCCAGGCCCGCTTCGCCGGCGTGGCCCGCGAATTGTCGGTGCCGGTGGAGCAGGTGACGGCAATCTATTCGCGGGAAAACGGGGCCGGGATGGCATTCGAGATTGAAGGCGACGCCGCACTGCCCGCCGGCGAGGCACCCCCCGAGCAGGAGCAGGGGGTGACCGGCGGCGACGTTCCCGAACCACCGCGCCCGGAAGGCGGGCGTCCGAAGCTGCAACGCATCAAATAGGGCTGCCGGTTGCGGTCGACGCACCAAAAAGGGAAGATTTCCGGAGGGGATCTCCCTTTTTTGCATTCAGGCCGATGATTCTTCCACATGGCACGCCTGTTGCTCAGAGGCTGTCTGGAAGGAATTTCATGAACCGACAAGTCAAATCCACCTGTTGTTACTGTGGCGTCGGCTGCGGCGTCATCATCGAGACCGGGAACGGCACGATCACCGGCGCCCAGGGAGACCCTGACTACCCCGCCAACCGCGGTCGCCTGTGCACCAAGGGGGCGACCCTCGCCCAGACCACCTCACGTATCGGCTGCAGCACCCGGAGCGGCGCCGCGCCAGGGGCGGCAGTCACGAGCGGGTCGACTGGAACGCGGCGCTCGACGAGGCGGCCGGCCGATTTGCCGAGACGATTCGCGCCCACGGTCCTGACTCCGTCGCCTTCTACATTTCCGGTCAGTTGATGACCGAGGACTGCTACGTCTTCAACAAGCTGGCCAAGGGGCTAATCGGCACCAACAATGTCGATACCAATTCGCGGCTCTGCATGTCTTCGGCCGTCGCCGGCTACAAGCAGACGCTCGGCGCCGATGCGCCGCCCTGCTGCTATGAGGACATCCTGCAGGCAAAGGTCATCTTCATCGCCGGCGCCAACCCGGCGGTGGCGCATCCGATCGTCTTCCGCTACATTGAGGATGCACGGGCAGCCAACCAGTCGGCGCACGGCATCCACAACAACGCCGGCATCATCCATCTGCATCTGGGGACCGGCCAGATCGGCAAGCCGGGGGCCGGCCCCTTCTCGCTGACCGGGCGGCCCAACGCCATGGGCGGGCGCGAGGTCGGCGGCCTGGCCAACCTGCTCTCGGCACACCGCGATCTCGGCAACCCGGCGCACCGCGCCGAAATGACCCGCTTCTGGGGCGTGCCCTTCGTGCCCTCCAGGCCGGGCAAGTCTGCGGTCGACCTGTTCAAAAGCCTGAAAACCGGCGAGATCAAGGCGGTCTGGATCGCCTGCACCAATCCTGCGCAATTGTTGTGTGCCCGACATCAAGTGCCTGGCTGCCGAATTCAAGACCGAAGAGACGGCGCCGGCCTGAGCGCCGCGGAAGGAGACCATGAGTTACGCCCGGTACGTCAGGGAAATCGGCCGCGGTGCCGAGGGTGCGCGCGATCTTTCGGCGGACGATGCTAGCCAGCTCTACCTGGCCATGCTCGATGGCGGCGTTCCGGATCTGGAACTGGGTGCGATCATCCTCGGCCTGCGCGTCAAGGGGGAATCGCTTGCCGAGATGCTGGGCTTCCTTGCAGCTACCGAGGCGCGAATGCATGCCATGCACCGGCCGCCCGGCCGGGTCCGCCCGGTTGTCCTACCGACCTACAACGGGGCGCGCAAGGAAGCCAACCTGACCCCGTTGCTGGCGATCATGCTGCAGCGCTTCGGTGTGCCCGTGCTGGTGCATGGCCTCATCGAAGGTTACGGTTGCGTGACGACCGGCCAGGTCTTCCGCGAGCTGGGCATCATGCCATCGCCGTCGATCATCCATGCCGAAGCCAGGCTGGAAGAGCAGGGACTGGCCTTCGTTCCGCTCAGTGCCCTGTCACCGGGCGCGCACAACTTCCTCCTGCTGCGTTCTCGCCTCGGAGTGAGGAACAGCGCGCACAGCCTGGTCAAGATGCTCGACCCTTTCTGGGGCGAAGGCGTTCTCGTCACTGCGGCGACCCATCCCGAGTTCCTCGACTGCATGCGCAACATGCTGCTGACGCTCGGTCGGCGTGGCATCCTGTTGCGCGGCAGCGAAGGGGAGCCATTCGCCAATCCGAAACGCCGGCCGCGCCTGGAGTTCATCCATGACGCCCGTGCCGGGATCCTGTTCGAAGCCGAGCATGACAGTCTGCGGAGATTGCCGCATCTGCCGGAAGTGGCCGATGCGCCGAGCACGGCGGCCTGGATCCGGCGGGTGCTCGACCAGCAGGTGCCGGTGCCGAAGCCGATCGCGAATCAACTGGCCTGCTGCCTCTTCGCCTCGGGTTATACCGAGGATCTCCATCGGGCCAAGGCCATCGTGGCGGTCGAAGGGAACGGACACGCGGCGGCCGCCTAGCCGGCCAGCCTGGAAGTCCGCCACTGCTGCACCGCAGCGGACGATTGTGCACCACCCTGGTGCGTGGTCGTTGCGGTCGACTGCTGGAAAATGCCAAAAATCAATGACGTAGGTTGCTGGCATAGTGATTGTGACACTCAGGCCAATACAGCGAATCAACTGTCAACGCCGACGGCTCGATGGCAACGACGTCATGCGCTGAAACAGGTCTTGCACCTGCGGGTGCGCGCAACGTTGGAGTCCCTCATGAGCAAATCCTGTCTCGTCCTGATCGGCAACGACATGGCCGGTGTCCGCACCGTCGAAGAACTGCTGAAGATCAAGCCGGATCATTACGACATCACGATCTTCGGCGCCGAACCGGACCCGAACTACAACCGCATCCTGCTCTCGCCGGTGCTGGCCGGCGAAATGACCCGTGGGCGACCTCGCGTGAAGCGCAGGCGATCAAGCAGCTCATCCCCATCGCTGTCGCGGTCGACGCCTGAAAACACCCGAAAACGAGGAAACGCAAATTAGCAACTGGAAACTGATCTGACCGCTGGAAGATAAGCTGCGGCCGGATGGTGGGAGTAGGCTTTGACCATCTCCGGCATGGTCGCGAGTTGCTTCATGAAGGCGTTCGCTTTTTCCAGCAAGGTCTTCTTGTCATGGCTGACCGCTCCCGTGCGCAGGGCCGTCTTGAAGTGACGATTTCTTCGGGCGAACGAGATCGTCCAGCCACGGAAGCTCGACCTCCAGCACGTGCTTGTAAAGGAACAGCAAGGCCGACAAGGCCTGCTGCTGGGTAGCCGCGGCCACGTCGCATTCGACCGCCAGGTAGGACAGATACGCCGTCACCTCGCGAGCCCCCATCTCGCGCGGATGCCTTTGCTGCCTTTACGATCTTGGGGGTGGGTGGCCAGCCATTGGCGAAGTTGGGTGGCTTATGTTGTATGACAAGACCGTCATGCGTCTCTCTGCGGCACACACGACGTGTCCCATCGGACGCTTTGCCGAACCGAAGATCGAGCCGGAAATCGTCGTCCACTTTCGGTCGGCGCCGCCGGTGACTAACGACTTGGCCGAGATCCTTGCGTGCGTTGACTGGATTGCCCACGGCATCGAGATCGTCCAGTCGCATTTTCCCGGCTGGCAGTTTCAGGCCGCCGATACCATTGCAGACTGGACGCTGCATGGCACGTTGCTGGTGGGCGACCCCAGCCCTCCCGATCCACTCTGGTGAAACGTGGACCACGGAACTCCACGGCATTGCACTGCCGGGCCTCTCCGTGCAGTTCGTGGTGTGACAGCGGATGAAGGAAGGCGGCCTTACCCTTCCATTGGGGAAAATCCCAAGGGCAGACACACGAGCACCGGAGGTCGATCCGCGGTTGAATTTGCGGCATTTTTTCGATCTTAAGGTGGTGAGCCTTACGCCGGAACCTCGGCCTCGACCAACTGCGCCAGCAATGCCAGCGACTCCTGCCAGCCCAGATAACAGGCTTCGGCGGGAATGACCTCCGGGATACCCCGCTGCACGATGTCCAGTTCCACGCCGCAAAATACCGGCCGGAGGGCAATTGTCGTTTCCATTTCGCCCGGCAGGTTGGGGTCGTCGAAGGAATCCGTGTGGCGGATGCGCTCGTTGGGGACCAGTTCCAAATATTTCCCACCAAAAGAATGGCTGTGGCCGGTCAAGAAATTGGTGAACGACATCTTGTAAGTCCCGCCGACGGTTGCATCCAGATAATGAACCTTGCCGGTGAAACCATGCGGTGGCAGCCACTTCACCATGGCTTCGGCGTCGAGAAAGGCTCGATAGACCCGGTCGGGCGGCGCCCGAAGCACTCGCTGCAGGGTGACGGTATTGGTGGCCATGAGCTTTAACCTTGTCTAGTTGGCAGTGACAGCAATTGAACCGGCATAGCCTGCCGACCATTCTTGGGCGTCGGGTGGCGGCCAAGGTTCAAGCGATTTGCGCCATGAAGGAAAATCGGTCTGGCCCTGGGAGGCTGCCAGAACGTGAGGATGAACCGGCTCACCTCCGTGATGCCCAGAAAGCCGGGCGGCGAGCAATCCGGCGCTCAAAATGCTGCACTGAAATGGCGTGGCATGCCTTATTTTGGTGCGGCATTTTATTGGCCGAGCTTTATGAGTCTTGATAAATCAACGGCTTGCATTGTTGGCACGCGGCTTGCGGATGGTTGCTCATTCCAGCGATTCATCCGCCAACGGGGGCGGTTCCATGGCAACGACACTCTCGGCTCTGGTCCTGCGCGGGCGACGCTATTACACGGTGGATATCGGCGACAGCCGGATTTACCGGATGCAGGGAGGGCGGCTGGCCGTACTGACCGTCGACCGCACCTGGGAACACCCGGAACTCAGGAATGTGCTGTCGGCCTCGATCCGCGCGTGCTGATGGACTTCACCGATGGCGAACTGATGTTGAACGATCGCTTCCTTCTGGTTTCCGACGGCGTCTGGGGCGTGCTGCCCGATGCGCTGACCAGCCTGGCACTGGCCCATGGCGGGAACGACAATACGATGGCGGTTGCGCCGCCGGCACCCGGCTTCGATCTTTACGCCGCCGGTGTTACGCTCTACCATCTGTTGACTCGCAAGTACCCGTATGGCGAGATCGAACCCTTCCAGAAGCCGAAATTCGGCGAGCAGCTCGCGGTACCCGGCCGACAGCCGCTGGTCCAGCGCAACCCGCTCATGCTGTGGAAAATCGTTGCCGCCGCGTTGCTCGCGGTCAACTTCGTTTTGTTGCTCAAAATCCTGCACTAGGCGGGGGTCGGCATGAGCGGCTCGACAAGGTCGACGCTGGGGCAGATCCCGTCGGGCGTCTGGGTGCTCGGTTTCGTCAGCCTGCTGATGGATATCTCCTCGGAGATGATCCACAGCCTGCTGCCGCTGTTCATGGTGACCACGCTCGGCGCCAGCGCGCTGCTCGTTGGGCTGATCGAAGGGCTGGCCGAGGCGACGGCGCTGATGGTCAAGGTGTTCTCGGGGGTGCTCAGTGATTACCTCGGCAGGCGCAAGGGGCTGGCCGTCTTCGGCTATGCGCTAGGAGCGCTGACCAAGCCGGTCTTTGCGCTGGCTTCCGGTGCCGGCATCGTCCTCGCCGCGCGCTTGCTCGACCGCATCGGCAAGGGCGTGCGCGGCGCGCCGCGCGACGCGCTGATCGCCGACATCGCGCCGCCGCAGGTGCGCGGGGCGGCCTTCGGCCTGCGCCAGTCGCTCGACACGGTCGGCGCCTTCGTCGGCCCGCTGCTCGCCACCGGGCTGATGCTGCTGTGGGCCGACGATTTCCGGGCGGTCTTCTGGGTCGCCGTGATCCCCGGCCTGCTCGCCGTCGTTCTGCTCTGGGCCGGTGTCAGGGAGCCCAACCGGCCGCCGCAGAAAAAACGCGGCAACCCGATCCGCTGCGACAACCTGCGCCGGCTGGGTGGTGCCTACTGGTGGGTGGTCGGCGTCGGCGGTCTGTTCACGCTGGCCCGCTTCAGCGAAGCCTTTCTCGTCCTGCGCGCCCAGCAGATCGGCATTGCACTGGCGCTGGTGCCGCTGGTCATGGTCGTGATGAACATCGTCTACGCGCTGGCAGCCTACCCCTTCGGCAAGCTGTCCGACCGCGTCAGCCATGTCCGCCTGCTGGCCGGCGGACTGGTGGTGCTCATCGCCGCCGACCTCGTGCTGGTGGCCGGCAGCCACTGGAGCGCGATGCTCGGCGGGGTCGCGCTGTGGGGCATTCACCTCGGCATGACGCAGGGACTGCTGGCGACGATGGTTGCCGATACGGCGCCGGCCGATCTGCGCGGCACCGCCTTCGGCTTCTTCAATCTGGTCAGCGGGCTGGCCATGCTGGTTGCCAGCCTGGTTGCCGGTCTGCTCTGGGACAGCCTGGGCGCGGCATTCACCTTTTACGCCGGCGTCGCCTTCTGTCTGGTGACGCTGCTGGCGCTCGCCTGGCGTCCTGCCTGCGCACGACAAGCCCCGGTCAGGCGGGAAAGCTGACCCATGACCACCGCCCTGATCCTCTTCGCCCACGGCGCCCGCGACCCGGATGCCGATGCTCATCGCCCAGGGCGGGCACCTGAAGCGCGAAGTGCCGGAAATGCTCGACCGGTTGCGGTCGACCTGGCCGGAAGTCCGGTTTTCACTGGGTGGCGCCGTCGGCGAGAACGAAATCGTCGTCCAAGCCATGGCGACTGCGGCACTGGCGGTAGCTGGCGGAATACTGACCGAGCTGCCCGGCGAAAGCCGATTCCAGCATGATGATAAATGATAATTTGCCGACCGGTGCTTCACGACCCTCAACTGCTTGGTGATGTTTGCAAGCGCTATGGCAGCTCTCTCATCCCCAACCTGCTTGTCGAGTTTCGAGGGTGATTGGCTCTGTTTCGCAAGCGCAGGTACAAGCGCCAAGCGCTTCCGATCAAGCGCCGGACATGGGTAGTGCCATCTTCCCCGACGCCGAGTGCTACCGGCGGCTAATCCGGGCGCTCTGTGTCGAGACGCAGGGGACCTGGCTGGAGGACAGCAGCCGCTATCTGAACATGTTGTTCCTCGCGGCGCAGAAGAAGGGGGCGCTGAGACTGGCCGCCTGAGCGTGGTCGCCCGGGCAAACTTGATCAGCATATTGGTTGATGACGTTTCCATAGTTTGACGCACACAACTTTCAATTCCTTGTCGCAGGTGCTTTGGCCTCGCGAAGACTGTCGCGCACTTTCTGTCATGAAAGGATACAAACCGTTGCATAAGGCCTGCTGCAATATATTGCAGCCTCATTGAATATGATGATCGAGACAGTTCAAAGGAAATCGTCATGGCAACCCTCAGCAGTTGGCAACAAGCCACCATCGCCAACTTTCTTCAGGCTTCGCGCTTGCACTTCAATCTCGGTCATAACCGCACCGGTTATTGGTCTCGCCGGAGACACGCTTATCGAACCATGGTCAAATCGTTGTTGATTGCTGGCAGCATAGGCGGTCAGGTTGGCGACGCTGCGTATGCTGAACCAACTGTGATGAGTGCTGCCGAAACACGTACCGATCGCGAATCGCCAAATCGAGCATCGTCTGCCGTTGAAGAGTGGCGGAGATCGCCTACGCCTGCTGAAATGCACGGCGGGCATGTCCATGAGGTCCACGAGCAGTTTGTCAGGCGTGCGAGCCAGGTATTTCCTGAGGACCAAGTGAGCGCGTGGTCGCGAATCGATCGTGCAGTGTTCAATCACCTGATGTCTCAACTGATTTACCGGCATAACTACGGTGCGATCAGCAACGAAATGCTTCACGAAGTTCGAACCGAGATGATCAAGATCGTCAAAGGGATCACCGGCAGCTGAGGAGGCCAATTTCCCAAACATCCTCGCCATACTCGCTTTATTTGCCCGGTTGATGGATTTTCTGCCGTGGCCGACATTCAACCGATATGTCGCGCGCTACAGTGGTGACAAGGGTGTTCGCACCCTGAGTTGCGCCGAGCAGTTTCGCGTCATGGCGTTTGCCTAACTCACCTACCGGGAAGGCATGTCAGTGCCTCCGAGTGCCGACAACTGATGCGCCGGGTCGAACTCAAGTACGCCAAGACGCGATGAGATTCGCTTGGCACGCGCTGGACGCAACAATCTCCAGAGGGGAGAAAATTGAATGCTCGATCTGACAGGGATAAGCGAGTTTGCGGTAGATGCCGCTGCTTTCGCACTCAGTGCGCTCATGGTCGGAATCTACTATCTTTGGCTGCAAAGCAAAGTTCGTAGCGACCCAACCTACACGATCCATCGTGTCAATGAACTGGCACGCACCCTTTGGGTGGCCAATATCATGCGCAATCCGGGAAAGGACGTCATGGCCGTGCAGACCTTGCGAAACTTCGTCATGGGCGCCTCGCTCATGGCCTCGACGGCAACGCTCCTGATCATCGGCACCCTGACGCTTTCCGGGCAGGCAGACAACATCGCGCGTAACTGGCACGCGTTGAGCATTACCGGCACACACTCGGCCGAAATCTGGATATTCAAAGTGATGTGCCTGCTCGCGGACTTCATCATCGCCTTCTTCGCTTTCGCCATGTCCGTCCGCCTTTCCAATCACGTGGTGTTCATGATCAATGTTCCGGAGTCGGACGCGCACCATAATCTTTCGCCCGAAGCAGTCGCGCGCCGCCTCAACAGGGCGGGCCATATGTTTGCGGTCGGCATGCGCGCCTTCTTTTTCGCCGTGCCGCTCGTATTCTGGCTGTTCGGGGCTGCCTTTCTAGTAATGGCGAGCGCCGGCCTTGTCTTCACATTGCAGCATCTCGATCGCAGCGAGCCTGCGTTACATTGACTGCATGCCAGTTGGCCATCGGTTGGATCAGGCTGGTCGCCAGTGTCGGCAACGTAGCTTGTTCCGGGAAGAGAGAGGCAGAGAGCATTGGCCTGAGGAGCGGGCCGCCAGACTACAGGGCCGAGCGACCGGTAAGCGTCCTCTCCTCCAGCGACGTTTGCCCACCAGCGAAAGCCGGTGGGCTTTTTTCGCCCCTTGACGCATGCGCTTGCATTTATCGGGGACACGGCGCTAATGTGCTGACCATCGACTCACCGAGGCATCGTTGATGCTCTTCCCTGGCAAGCTTTCGCGCAAGATCGTCGGGATGCTGGCCGCCTTCTTTCTGGTGGCCCTGGCGGCGATCGGCATGACGCTCTACCTCTCCTGGCAACTCGAAGGCGTGGCGGCGGCGATCAACGATGCTGGCAGCCAGCGCATGCGTACCTATCGCATGGTCCACCTGATGTCGCACGGGCTGGAAAGCAGGGAGGACGCTGGCGCTCTCGCAGCCAGCCTGAAGGCCGAACTCGGGCGCTTCGACCAGGTTCTGCGCGATCTGCGCCAGGGCGATCCATCGCGACCCATAGCCCCGCCGCGCGACGGCGAAGTCCAGAAGAGGCTGCTGGCCGTCGAAGACTCCTGGAGCGAGTCGATCCGTCCATTGGTCGTTGCCTTTCTGAGCCAGATCCCGGAGCGGCGCGCGGCGGCCCTCGAGAGCTTCGACAGCCGACTGGAGGGCTTCGTCGGGAGTATCAACGACCTCGTGCTGGCGATGGAGCAAAGCTACGCAGCGAATACCAATCTCCTGCGCTCGGTCCAGGCGGCGCTGGTGCTGATGGCTGCGCTGGGGACGGCAGTCCTGGTCTGGTTCTTCATGCACCAGGTGATTCGCCCGGTCAGCGAACTGCATGCCGGCATTCGGCGGATGGGAAAGAATGACCTCGGGGTTCGCGTTCCGGTTGAAAGCGACGATGAATTCGGCGGTCTGGCGAGGGGCTTCAACGAAATGGCCGAGCATCTGCAGGCCGCCTACGGCACGCTCGAGGAACGCGTGGCGGCGAAGACCCGGAGCCTCGGCGAGCGCAACCGGGAACTGGGCATCCTTTACGAAATCACCGCCTTTCTCAGCGAGCCAGTGCCGATCGAGGCGCTGTGCCAGGGTTTCCTCAGCCAGATCTGCGCGGCACTGGGGGCGGATGCCGGCGCCGTGCGCCTCTACGCCGCCGATACCGGGAAGCTCTACCTGATGACCCACGAAGGCCTGTCCGCGGAATTCGTCGCCAACGAGTCGGAAATGGATTGCGGCGACTGCCTGTGCGGCGATGTCATCGATACCGGGATGCCGGTCGCCTTCGATACGGTCAACCCGCCGCCGGGCATGAAATTGCGCACCTGCATCCGCGAAGGCTTCGCCACGTCGACGGCCTTCACCGTGCAGTACGACCGACAGCGGATCGGGGTCTTCAATCTCTATTTCCGGCAGGCGCATCCCGTTTCGGCTCAGGAGGTGAACCTTCTCGAAACCCTTGGCCGCCATCTCGGCGTGGCCATCGAAAACCAGCGGCTGCGTTCGCGCGAGACGGAACTGGCGGTTTCGGAGGAGCGCAACCTGCTGGCTCAGGAACTGCACGACTCGATCGCCCAAGGGCTCGCCTTCCTCAACATCCAGGCGCAGTTGCTGCAGGATTCGCTGAACAAGCAGAATGTCGAGGAAGCAGCCGGCACCGTGGCGCAACTGCGGGCCGGTATCCAGGAAAGCTACGACAACGTCCGCGAGCTGCTGGTCCATTTCCGCACCCGGATGCATCAGACCGATCTCGATTCCGCCATCGCGGCGTCCCTGGCGAAGCTGGAGGACCAGACAGGCATTGCGGCGCACTTCGAACGCTCTGGCAGCGGCCTGCCGCTACTCCCCGAAAGCCAGATTCAGGTCATGCACATCGTTCAGGAATGCCTGTCCAACATCCGCAAGCATGCCCGCGCCTCGACCGTCAAGGTGGCCGTCAGGCGCAGCCGGGAGGGCATGCATGTCGAGGTTGCCGACGACGGTGTCGGTTTTGATCCGGAAACCGATCCGGCGGTATTGTCCGACCGTCATGTCGGGCTCAAGATAATCAGGGAAAGGGCGCACCGCGTGGGCGGCCAGTGCCAGGTGAATTCGGCGGCAGGGCGGGGCACGCGTGTGTCGCTGTGGCTGCCCCGGCGACATAGGGAGGCTGCATAAATGGGAGAAAAGATCCGGGTCCTGATCGTCGACGATCACGCCCTCTTTCGCAGTGGCGTCAAGTCGCTCCTGCAGCGGCATCAGGAATTCGAGGTGGTGGACGTGGCGGGAGACGGCCTCGAAGGCGTCAAGCGGGCGAAGTTCCTCAGGCCCGATGTCGTGCTGCTCGACCTCAACATGCCGGGAGTTCCCGGCCTCGATGCCTTGCGCCTCATCGTCGAGGAGGTGCCGGAAACCCATGTCCTGATGCTGACCGTTTCCGAGGATGCGGAAGACCTCATCGAGACCCTGCGCGTCGGCGCGGCGGGTTATCTGGTCAAGAACATCGAAACCGAAGCGCTGGTCGATGCCATCCGCCGCGCGGCAGAGGGCGAATCCGTCGTTTCGCCGCAGATGACCGCCAAGCTGGTGCAGGGGGTGCGCGGCAAGGCCAAGGCAGATCTGGCGGCCTACCATCACGACAAGCTGTCGCCGCGGGAGAGGGAAATTCTCGGTTGCCTGGCGCATGGCGACAGCAACAAGGAAATTGCGCGGTCTCTCGATTTGGCCGAAAGCACGGTCAAGATCCATATCCAGAACATCTTCAAGAAGCTGAACATGTCGAGCCGGGTCCAGGCGGCGCTCTATGCCGCCGAGCATGGGCTTGGCGCGCCGCCGCGCGACCGTTAGGCGCGAGCCTCAGTCGCGGAGCGGCTGCGGGCAGCGCCTGCGGAAATCCTCGTAGGTGCGCTGGTGGGTGGCGCCGCCGGCGTGGTCGCCGCGCGCGACCGCGCGCTCGGCACGATTCCTGAGCATGCTGCGCATGTGCTCCAGGCCACGCTGCGAACGCAGCAGACTGCAGCCGACCATGACGGCGACGATGGGTGGCAGGTTCTCTTCTTCGGCGATGGCGGCGACCTCCTGTTCGGTAAGGTCGCACATGTCGATACAGTCCCTGAGTGCAAGCATTGCGTTAGTCCTCAAATTTTTCCAGCGAAATCGGACCGCGACAAAAAGCCAAGGTTCCCGCCGATCTGGCATTTCCGGAAAGAATTGAGCCGACGGCGCGCCGGCACTTTCCAAGGGGAATTGCCCGGGAAATCCGGGTCGACCGCGACAGGCTAGATTCTGAGTACTCCGCCGGGCAGCGGGTGAGCGAGCTGCAGGCGGCTGATCGTCGACCGCAGGTCGAGACCGGACGTCGTCTTCAAGCGAAGGGCGCCTTCGCGCATGGCTTCTAGCGTGACCTCCACGGGTTCGCCGCCGGTCGCGAAGGCGATGGTATTGCCACTGTCGCTCGATGGAAAAACCGCCACCCGCCCGTCGAACGCAGTTTCGAGGCGTTCGACGCTGGCGGCGAAACCCTTGCTGCGCCCGAGCAGATTGACGCCGAGCAGACCGCGGTCGCTCAATCGGGCGCGGCAGGCCTGGTAGAAGGGCAGTGTGTCGAGGACACCGGCGCGGGCGTCGGGGTCGAAGCCGTCGACCAGGATGTAGTCGAAACGGCGGTCGCCGGCCAGCATGTAGTCGGCGCCGTCGCCGATTACGACGGCGAGGCGCGCCGGATCGTCCGGCAGGCGAAAATACTGGCGGGCGATGAACTCGACCCGCGGGTTGATCTCGACGACCGTGCTCCGGCACTCCGGCAGGTTGCGGTAGATGAACTTGGCCAGCGAACCTGCGCCCAGCCCGACGAGCAAGGCGCTGCGCGGCCAGTCCGTCTCGTCGCGCAACAGCAGCCCGGCCATCATCTCGCGCGTGTAGGCGAGTTCGAGCGACCACGGCCGGGCAATGCGCATGGCGCCCTGTATCCAGTCCGAGCCGAAATGCAGGTAACGCACGCCGGCCGCCTCGCTGATATCGACGGAATGTTGTGGCGGCTGCTTGCGGACTTTCACGGTCGGGTCATCCTGGACCGCCATTGCCCAGGGCCTTCGCGGCGTCGCTCCAGGCGAGCCCCAGGGCTTCCGCCACCGGCGCGCAAGTGATCTTTCCCTGAAAGACGTTCAGGCCGTCGCGCAGGTGCGGATCGTCGAGCAGGGCACGGCGGCAGCCCTTGTCGGCGAGGGCGAGCGTGAACGGCAGGGTGGCGTTGTTCAGCGCGAAGGTCGAGGTCCGGGCGACCGCGCCGGGCATGTTGGCGACGCAATAGTGCACGATGCCGTCGACGATGAAGGTCGGGTCGGCATGGGTGGTCGGATGACTGGTCTCGAAGCAGCCGCCCTGGTCGATCGAGACATCGACGAGCACCGAGCCGGGACGCAGCTTCCGCAACTGTTCGCGGCGCAGCAACTGCGGCGTCTTGGCGCCGCGAGCGAGGATGGCGCCGACGATCAGGTCGGCATCGGCCGCGCTCGCCTCGACCGCTTCCGCGGTCAGGTGCAGGGTGCGGATGCGCTGCCCGAATCGCCCGTGCAGCGCACGCAACCGCTCCAGAGAACGGTCGATGACGGTGACGTCGGCGCCGACGCCGATAGCGATCAACGCGGCATTGCTGCCGACCACGCCGCCGCCGAGGATGGCGACCCTGCCGGGAGCGACGCCCGGCACACCGCCGAGGAGCACACCCGATCCGCCGCGCGATTTCTCTAGGTTCGCCGCGCCGACCTGAATCGCCATGCGCCCGGCGACTTCGCTCATCGGCGTCAGCAGGGGCAGGCCGCCGACGCGGTCGGTGACCGTTTCGTAGGCGATGGCGGTGACGCCGGAGGCGAGCAGCAGTTCCGTCTGGCGCGGGTCGGGCGCCAGATGCAGGTAAGTGAACAGGGTCTGCTCCGGGCGCAGTTGCCGACACTCGTCCGGTTGCGGCTCCTTGACCTTGACGATCAGTTCGCCGCGTTCGAAGACTTCCGCCGCGCTTTCGGCCAGTTCGGCGCCGGCGGCGGAGTAGTCCGCGTCATGGAGGCCGATGGCCGTGCCGGCACCTCGTTGCACGATCACCCGATGGCCGTGCCGCACCAGTTCGCGGACGCTCCCCGGCGTCAATCCGACCCGGTACTCGTGATTCTTGATTTCCTTCGGTACCCCGACCAGCATGGTCTTCTCCCTGATTCATCGCGGCTGCCATTCTCGCCGAACGATCGTTCGGCCGGGCCAATTTGGTGTCCATCTCCGGTAACGGTTAATCTAACGGAAAATAACATCAGCACGGATCGAACAAATGCCAGAAAACCACGAAATCAGTCCCGAGGCACTGTACACCGCCTGCGATCCGGATAGTCTGGGATTCGCGACGACCGACGGCCTGTCCGATCTCGACCCGGCGCTGATTCATCCGCGTGCCGTTGCGGCCATCCACCTTGGCCTCGAAATGCCGCACAAGGGCTACAGCCTCTTCGTCCTCGGTGAATCGGGAAGCGGGCGCCATGCCATGGTCCGTCGCCTGCTCGAGGACGAATCGCACAAGGGGCCGCCGCCGGTCGACTGGTGTTATGTCAATAATTTCGTCAATCCGGGACAGGCGCGCCTGCTGCAATTGCCCTGCGGGCGGGGCTTGCAGTTGCGCAACGACATGCAGCGCTTCGTCGGTGAGATCGGCGCGGCGATTGCGGCGGCGTTCGACAGCGAACAATACCGCGAGCGCGTCGAGTCGCTTCAGGAAGAGGAAAAGCATCGCGAAGAGGCCGCCTTGCGCCAGCTTGGCGACGATTCCCAGAAGACCGGCGTCGCCCTGCTGCGGACGCCGCAAGGCTTCGTCTTCGCGCCGATGAAGGGTGCCGAGGAGACCTATTCGCACGAGGAGTTCGCCCAGTTGCCGGAAGAGCGGCAGGAGGAACTCGGAAAGCAGGTCAGTGCGTGTTATGAAAAGCTGCACAAGCTGATGAACGAGTTCCCGCGCTGGCGGCGCGATGTGCAGGGCGTCATCAAGGAAGTCGGCAGCGAGGCGCTGCGGCTGGCCGTCGGTCACCTGATCGAGGAAATCAAGCCCGGCTACGGCGATCTGCCCGACGTCACCGGTTATCTCGACGAGGTCATGCGCGACATCATCGAGAGCGGCAAGTCGCTCCATGAATCGACGAAGAGCGACGAAGAATCGGAAACCACCTTCTTCTCCGGCACCATCTCGGTTCAGCGCTACCTGGTCAATCTGCTGGTCGAAAATCCGGCCGGCGGTGCGCGCCCGATCGTGTACGAGGATAATCCGACCCTGCAGAATCTGGTCGGGCGCATCGAACACCACGTGCACATGGGCACGCTGTTCAGCAACTTTACGCTGATCAGGGCCGGCGCGCTGCATCGCGCCAATGGCGGATTCCTCATCCTCGATGCGCGCAAGGTCCTGAGCCAGCCGTATGCCTGGGAAGGGCTCAAGCGCGCCCTGCAATCCGGCGAGATACGGATCGAATCGCTGGCCGATCTGGTCGGCTTCAGCAGCACGGTGCAGCTCGAACCCGAGCCGGTCCCGCTCGACGTCAAGGTGGTCCTGATCGGCGAGCGGATCATCTATTACCTGCTGGCGGAACTCGACCCGGATTTCCTGTCGCTGTTCAAGATCAACGCCGACCTCGAAAGCGAGATCGACCGCACGCCCGAGGGCACTGCGCAATACGCGCGCCTGATCGCCACACTGGCCCGGCGCGATGCCCTGCGCCCGTTGTCCGCGCCGGCGGTGGCGCGCATCATCGACCACGCCGCGCGCCTCACCAGCGATGCCCGGAAACTCAGCACGCGCACCCAGCCGGTGAGCGGCCTGATGCAGGAGGCGGAGCATTTTGCTGCCACCGCTGGCTCGCCGCTGATCGAACGCGCCCATGTCGAAGCGGCACTGCAGGCGCACGAGCAGCGCAACGACCGGATCCGCGGGCGCTATCAGGAAGAAATCCTGCGCGGCCAGTTGCTGGTCGATACCGCCGGTGTCCACGTCGGCCAGATCAATGGCCTGGCGGTCGCCATTCTCGGCGAAAGCACCTTCGCCCATCCCGTGCGCATCACGGCGACGGTGCGCATGGGCGAAGGCGAGATCATCGACATCGAGCGCGAGGTCGAACTCGGCGGGCCGATACACTCCAAGGGCGTCCTCATCCTGTCGTCGTTTCTCGCGGCCCGTTTCGGCTGGGCGATGCCGCTGTCGCTGCGCGCCAGCCTGGTCTTCGAGCAATCCTACGGTGGCGTCGAGGGTGACAGCGCTTCGCTGGCCGAGCTTGCCGCGCTGCTCTCGGCCTTGTCCGGCATCCCGATCCGCCAGTCGCGCGCGGTTTCCGGCTCGGTCAATCAGTTCGGCATCGTGCAGCCGGTCGGCGGGATCAACGAGAAGATCGAGGGCTTCTTCGACATCTGCGCCGCCCGCGGTCTGACCGGGGACCAGGGCGTGCTCATTCCCGCGGCCAATGTCTGCCACCTGATGCTGCGCGAAGCGGTGGTGGCGGCCGTCAGGGAAGGGCGCTTCCACGTCTGGGCCGTCAATGACATCGACGAGGCGATGGAACTGCTGACCGGCATGCAGGCCGGTGAACCGGACGACAAGGGTGAACTGCCCGAGGGTACGATCAACTTCCAGATCGCGGTGCAACTCGCCGAACTGGCGCAGATGCGCCAGAACCTGTTCCAACCCGGCCCGCGCACGCGGCCCCGGAAGAAGGCGAAAGAGCCGAGAAAACCCTGAAGCGAAAGCATGGATTGCCGGCATGCCGGGCCGATCCGGCGGTGGCGGGGCTGCGCTCGCTACTTCCCGCGCTCGGTGCCGGCGAAGGCGATCCCCCAGTAGTTGAAAGAGAGGGGGCGCGGCCCGGGCAGGTACATCGTCTTCAGGTCAGGGCAGGCGAAGCCCGCCTCGTGCAGCAGCGACGGAATGTCGCGGTCGAGGTGACAGCCACCGGCAATCTTCTTCCACCAGGGCGTGATGCGTTCCTGCCAGCGCCGCACCGAGGCATCGGGCGCGCGTCCGTGCTCGCAGAAGAGCAACTGGCCGCCGGGAACCAGGACGCGCCGCATTTCCTTCAGGGCGGCCAGCGGGTCGGGGATCGAGCACAGCGTGTAGGTGACGATGACCGTGTCGAAGCTGGCGTCGGCGCGTGGGATGCGTTCGGCGGAGAGGCCGACCAGATCGACCTCCAGCCCGGCGCTGCGGATGCGCTTCTGTGCCAGCCTGTGCATTTCCAGCGCCGGATCGAGCCCGGTGAGCGATTCGATCCTCGCCTTGTCGTAATGCCGCATGTTCAGGCCGGTGCCGATCCCGATCTCCAGCACCCGTCCATGCGCCAGCGGCACGACCTTGGCGCGCTGGCCGCTGCAGGCGGAATCGATCAGGTAGGGCAGCAGCGTCCGTTCATACCAGTTGGGCTTCATTTGTCCTCCGGTCGGTGAAGACGTGGGCCAGCAACGCGTCGAAGGTGGCCTGGGCCTTGGCGGTGGCTGTGGATCGTTGGGACTTGATGCCATTCATCATTTCAACGCGATCAGCGAAAAGCTGCTGAACGTCGAACGGCGGAACGGGAACAATCATTTCCGGCGATGCTCTTGTCAATTTCGACACTCAGCGGATCGACGCGGATTTGCCGCGTGGCGGCTCGGCGTTCGAGGTCGGATTGCGAGAAGAAGGTTCGGACCGGGCGCGGGTGCGCTTCGCGCTGCCAGTCCCAGAACAGGATTTCCTTGCCGTTGGCGAGGAAGACGAACGGCACGTCCGCCCTTTTGGCGTTGTGCCGCGCTTGCCCGGCGGCTTCGGCGGCATTGATGGACTCGCGCCTGGCTTCGACAATTCTCGGCCATTGTAGGGGCTGGCGCGAGTCGGCGGGGGGACGTGTCGATTTCAGGGGCTCTTGCCCATGCACTTGGTACCCCCAGGTGGAATCGAACCACCAATTCGCCCTTAGGAGGGGCGTGTTATATCCATTTAACTATGGAGGCCGCGCATGCGTCCGGGAGGGGCGCGATCGGCAAGAGCGCATTGTACCGGTGTAGTGCCCGCTTCGGATAGTTGCGGCGATCGTCCGGCGTATCGCGAAGCGGATGCGTTGCGCGCGACGCCAAGCGGATAAAATGTCGCCTCCCTTGGCCGGCGCTGCTGCGGGGCGCCGTTTTCACATTTCCGATGCCTTATCTCAAACTTTCCGACGCCTCCCTTGCCTACGGCCACGTGCCGCTGCTCGACCATGCCGATTTCCTGCTCGATCCGGGCGAGCGCGTGGCGCTGATCGGCCGCAACGGGACCGGCAAGTCATCCCTGCTGGCGGCACTGGCGACCGGACCGGGGAGCGGCAAGCTCGACGACGGCGAGGTCTGGGTGCAGCCGGGCATCCGTGTCGGCTACGTGCCGCAGGAACCGCCCTTCGATGCGCGGTCGACGGTGTTCGCGGCGGTGATTTCGGGGATGGGCGAGGCCTCGCGGCTGCTCGCCGCGTACCACGAAGTTTCCCACCGGATGGCCGAAGGGGCGGGCGATCACGATGCGCTGCTGGCGCGGATGGATGCCTTGCAGCACGAACTGGAAGCCTGCGGCGCGTGGACCTACGAGGCGCAGGCGGAGAAGGTCATCGATCGCTTCGGTCTCGATCCCGAGGCCAGCGTCGGGACACTCTCCGGCGGCCAGAAGAAACGCCTGGCGCTGGCGCAGGCACTGGCGGTCGCGCCGGAGGTGCTGCTCCTCGACGAGCCAACCAACCATCTCGACATCGCCGCCATCGAATGGCTGGAGAACATGCTGATCGAGACCGGCGTCACGCTGCTTTTCATCACCCACGACCGCTCTTTCCTCAACCGCGTGTGCACGCGCATCGTCGAGCTCGATCGCGGCAGGCTGGCCAGTTACCCCGGCAGCTACGGCCAGTACCAGCAGCGCAAGGAGTTGTTGCTGCACGAGGAGGGGCTGGCCAACGCGCGCGCCGACAAGCTGCTCAAGGAAGAGGAGATCTGGATCCGCAAGGGCGTCGAGGCGCGGCGGACACGCGCGGTGTTCCGTGTCCAGCGTCTCGACAAGCTGCGCGCCGAGCGCCAGGCGCGGCGCGAGCGCATGGGCAAGGTCAATCTGCAGCTCGATGCCGGCGACAAGAGCGGCAAGCTGGTCGCCGAACTCGAGCATGTCGGCAAGTCCTTCGGTCAACAGCCGATCGTGCGCGATTTCTCGGCACGCATCCAGCGCGGCGACAGGATCGGCGTGATCGGCCCCAACGGCGCCGGCAAGACGACGCTGCTGCGCCTGATTCTCGGTGAGCTGAAACCGGACGCCGGTGTCGTCCGGCTGGGAACGAAGATCGACGTCGCCTATTTCGACCAGTTCCGCACCCAGCTCGATCCGGATGCGTCGCTGGTCGACGTCATCTCGCCGGGGTCCGACTTCGTCGACATCGGCGGTGCGCGCAAGCACGTGATCGGTTACCTCGAGGATTTCCTGTTCCGTCCCGAGCGGGCGCGATCGCCGGTCAGTTCGCTGTCCGGCGGCGAGCGCAACCGCCTGCTGCTGGCCCGCCTGTTTGCACGGCCGGCCAACGTGCTGGTTCTCGACGAGCCGACCAACGATCTCGACATCGAAACGCTGGAACTGCTCGAGGAACTGCTTGCCAACTACGACGGGACGCTGTTCCTGGTCAGCCATGACCGGACTTTTCTCGACAACGTGGTGACCCAGACCATCGCCGCCGAAGGCGACGGCTACTGGAAGGAATATGCCGGCGGCTACAGCGACTGGGCGGCCTACAAGGCGAGCGTGGCCCGGGAGGCGGCGCGGCAGAAGACCGAGACCAGGCCGGCGGCCAGGGCTCCCGAGCCGGCCAAGGCCAAGGGCGACAGGCTGTCGTGGAAGGAGCAGTGCGAACTCGAGAATCTGCCCGACAGGATTGCCGCACTCGAGAGCGAACAGGCCGAACTGGGCAGGCGCCTCGCCGATGCGTCGATCTACCAGAGCGATCCGCAGGCGGCGCAGAGGGCGGCCGAGCGGCTGGCGGTCATCGACGATGATCTGTTGGCGCTGCTGGAACGCTGGGAGGTGCTCGAGGCGCGTGCCGGGAACCCGGCATGAACGGCGTGTTCGAAACGAATTCCGGAGGCCGTTTCGCATGAACAAGCCCACCTGGCGGACGCCGCTGGTCATCCTGGTCGCCGGCAGCATCGTCCTGACGCTGGCGATGGGCGTCCGCCACACCGGCGGCCTCTTCCTGCAGCCGATGACGGCGGACCACGGCTGGAGCCGTGAAACCTTCTCCGTCGCCTTCGCGCTGCAGAACCTCGTCTGGGGGCTGGGCTCGCCGTTTGCCGGGGCGCTGGCCGACTGCCACGGCGCCGGGCGCACGGTGCTCGGGGCGGCGGCGCTCTATGTCGTCGGGCTGGTGCTGATGGCGTACGCCGCGTCGCCGCTGGCCTTCGATCTCTCGGCCGGCGTGCTCATCGGCCTCGGCCTTTCCGGCACCACCTTCGCCGTGATCATGGGTGTCATCGGGCGCCACACGACGCCGGAAAGACGCAGTCTGGCGCTCGGCATCGCCAGCGCGGGCGGCTCGTTCGGTCAGTTCGCGGTACTGCCGGTGGGGCAGATGCTGATTTCCACGTATGGCTGGCAAAGCGCGCTGGTGCTGCTCGCCTGCGGCGTCGGTCTGATCGCGCCGCTCGCCTACGCCCTGGCCGATGGCCACAAGCCGGCTGCGGGGGCCGGACAGTCGGTCGTGCAGGCATTGAATGAAGCACGTGGCGAGAAGAGCTTTCACTACCTGTTCTGGGGCTATTTCGTGTGCGGCTTCCAGACCGCCTTCATCATGCTGCACCTGCCGTCCTTTCTGGTGGACGCCGGGTTTTCGGCCAACATCGGAATGACCGCGGTGGCGCTGATCGGCCTTTTCAACATCTTCGGCTCGTTCCTCTTCGGCTGGGGCGGCGGGCGCTACAGCAAGAAGAATCTGCTGGCGCTGATCTACGGGCTGCGTGCCGTGGCGATCCTGGTTTTCCTGCTGCTGCCGCTGTCGACCACGACAGCCTGGGCCTTCGCCGCCGTGATGGGTCTCCTGTGGCTGGGCACCGTGCCGCTGACCAATGGCCTGATAGCGCAGATCTTCGGCTTGCGCTACATGTCGATGCTGACCGGCGTCGTCTTTCTCGGCCACCAGTTGGGCGCCTTTCTCGGCATCTGGCTCGGCGGTAGGGTCTTCGACGAAACCGGGTCCTACGACGTGGCTTGGCTGGTCGCCATCGGCCTGTCGGTGGTTGCCGCCTTGTGTTCGTGGCCGATCGACGAGAAGCCGCTGGTCCGCCAGGGGGCCATGGCATGAGTCCGCAGTGGCGCTGGTTCCTGGCCGGCGTCGGCGCGGCGCTGGCGGCGCTGCTGCTGGCGCTGATCTTCATGGCTCACCAGATGCCCGAACTGCTCATCGACTGGGCCAACATCCGCTATTGCGGGTGACCGTCATTGCCGGCACGAGCAGCATGCGATAATGCCGGCTGCTCCATCATTTCCCTGCCGCCATGCGCTACGCCATCATTCCCGTCACTCCCTTCGAGCAGAACTGCACCGTCTTCTGGTGCGAGAAGACCCGCCAGGCGGCGGTCATCGACCCCGGCGGCGACATCGAGCGCATCCTCGATTTCCTCGATCAGGAGAAGCTGACGCTGGCGAAAATACTCGTCACCCACGGTCACATCGACCATGCCGGCGGGGTGGCCGCACTGGCAGCGCGTACCGGCGCGCCGATCGAGGGGCCGCAGGAGGAGGACCGTTTCTGGATCCAGAGCATGCCGCAGCAGAGCAGGATGTTCGGCGTGGCGAGTGCGCTCAGCTTCGAACCGGACCGCTGGCTGCACGCCGGCGACAAGGTCAGTTTCGGCGAAATCGAGCTTGATGTCCTGCATTGCCCCGGCCACACGCCGGGCCATGTGGTCTTCTTCCATGAGCCGAGCCGGCTGGCGCAGGTTGGCGACGTGCTGTTCCAGGGGTCGATCGGCCGCACCGACTTTCCGCGCGGCGACTACGACACGCTGATCCGCTCGATCAAGGAGCGCCTGTTCCCGCTCGGCGACGATGTCGAATTCATCTGCGGGCACGGCCCGATGTCCACCCTGGGTGAAGAGCGACGCTATAACCCATTCCTGAGCGGAAGGTACGGCTGATCGGGTCGCCGGAGATGCTGGCGCGGTCGACGCCATTTCCCGGCCGATTTCCGCCGGGGCCGCGATGATTCCTCCCTACTGGCGGCAGGCCGGGCGCGAACTGGCGGCGAGCGACGAGCGCATGGGCGAACTGGTCGAACGCTATGCCGGCGTCGGTCTCGTTTCGCGTGGCGACCCGTTCGCCACGCTGGCGCGATCGATCGTCGGGCAACAGATCTCGGTGAAGGCGGCTGACGCAGTGTGGGGGCGCTTTGTCGCGGCGCTTGCCGATGTTTCGCCGCAGGCCGTTCTCGCGGCCGGCGCGGAAGGTCTCGCCGGTTGCGGCCTGTCACGGCGCAAGAGCGAGTATGTGCGCGATCTGGCCGCGCATTTTGTCGCCGGGCGGCTCGATCCAGCCGCCTGGGCTGCGCTGGATGACGAGGCCCTGATTGCCGCACTCACCGACGTGCGCGGCATCGGCCGATGGACTGCCGAGATGTTCCTGATCTTCAACCAGTTGCGTCCGGATGTCTTCCCGCTCGACGATCTCGGCCTGCAACGGGCGGTGTTCGAACGCTACTTTGCCGGCGAGCGGCAGCCGCGTCAGGTGCTCGCCGAGTTTGGCGAGCGCTGGCGGCCCTGGCGCTCGGTCGCGACCTGGCACCTGTGGCGCAGCCTGGATCCGCTGCCGGTCGAGTATTGAGCCGGGCGTTTCGGGCTTTGGGTTAGAATACGCGCCATTCAGGAAAACGCACTGTCCATGAAAACAACCTTTCTCGACTTCGAACAGCCGGTCGCCGAACTCGAATCCAAGATCGAGGAGTTGCGCTTTGTCCAGGACGACTCCGCCGTCGACATCGCCGAAGAAATCGAGCGGCTGGAGAAGAAGAGCGCCCAGCTGACCAAGGATGTCTATGCCAAGCTTTCGCCGTGGCAGATCTCGCAGGTCTCGCGCCACCCGCAGCGGCCCTACACGCTCGACTACATCAAGCACATCTTCACCGATTTCGAGGAACTGCACGGCGACCGCACCTTTGCCGACGATCACGCCATCGTCGGCGGCCTGGCCCGCTTCAACGGGCAGCCGGTGATGGTGATCGGCCACCAGAAGGGGCGCGACACCAAGGAAAAGATCTATCGCAATTTCGGCATGCCGCGTCCGGAAGGCTATCGCAAGGCGCTGCGCTTGATGAAGCTGGCCGAGAAGTTCGCCATTCCGGTGATGACCTTCGTCGATACGCCGGGCGCCTATCCCGGCATCGACGCCGAGGAGCGCGGCCAGTCCGAGGCGATCGGCCGCAACCTCTACGTGATGGCCGAACTTAAGGTGCCGGTGATCGTCACCATCATCGGCGAGGGCGGCTCCGGCGGCGCGCTGGCGATCGCGGTCGGCGACATCCTGCAGATGCTGCAGTACTCGACCTACTCGGTGATTTCACCCGAGGGATGTGCCTCCATTCTCTGGAAGAGCGCCGACAAGGCCGCCGATGCGGCGGAAACGATGGGAATCACTGCCCAGCGCCTGAAGACGCTGGGACTCGTCGACAGGATCATCAGCGAGCCGCTGGGTGGCGCCCATCGCGACCACGTGGCAATGGCGCAGAACCTCAAGAAATCGCTGCAGGAAGCGCTCAAGAACCTGACCGCGATGTCGACCGCCGAACTGCTTGCCACGCGTTATGGGCGGCTCATGAGCTATGGCCGCTTCAAGGAACAGTCCCCCAAATAATCTCCCGGCGCGGGTCGCGGCTTTTCTCGCGGCCCGGACGACGCCTGGCGAGCGCTTCTGTATCGGGCTGTCGGGAGGCTGCGATTCGGTCGTCCTCCTGCATGTTCTCGCCGTTCTTGGTCCGCGCGAGGAGTTGCGGGCCGTGCACGTCCATCACGGGCTATCGGAAAATGCTGATCGTTGGGCAGCTTTCTGCACCGACTATTGCCGGAGTCTCGGCATCGACCTGCTCGTCGAACGTGTCGAGGTGGACCGGCACAGTGGTCTCGGACTCGAAGCGGCAGCGCGCGAAGCGCGCTACAAGGTGTTTTCCGCGTCAGCTGGCGAATTGCTGCTGCTTGGGCATCATCAGGGCGACCAGGCGGAAACCCTGCTCTTCAACCTTGTGCGCGGAGCCGGGGTGGCCGGGGCGGCCGGCATTCCGGCGGAACGGCGCGAGCATCACCTGCGCATCCTGCGCCCCCTGCTCGACGTGTCGCGTGACGAGATCGAAGCCTATGCGCGAGATCATAGCCTTGACTGGGTGGACGACGAAAGCAACTGCGACGCCGGATTGTCGCGCAATTTCCTGCGCCACCAGGTGTTGACCGTGCTTGCCACGCGCTTTCCCGCCGCTGAAAGGAATCTGGCGCAGGCGGCGGGACGCTTCGCCGAAGCCGATGTCTTGCTCGGCGAACTGGCCCTCGTCGACTGGCGGGCGGCTGCCGACGGCGACGCCTTGAAACTGACGAAGCTCCGCGAACTGTCCCTGCCGCGCCTGAAGAACTTGCTACGCTACCGGTTGCGCCAGTTGGGTTGGCATGCTCCCGCCGCGGCCCGTCTCGAGGAGTTTTCGCGACAACTCCGGACCGCCGGCGCGGACCGCCATCCGGCGCTCGATCTCGCCGAAGGCAGGATGGTTGCCGGTGGCGGCGTGCTGCGTTGGGTCGCCCGCGGGTAACAATCTGTTACCAAGCGCCATTCCGCTGCCGGGACCCTTCAGTTACAATCGCCGAGTTATTTTATTGCTGAACCAGAAACCATGATTACCGGATCCATTGTTGCAATCGTAACCCCCATGCACGAGGATGGCAGCCTCGATCTGAGTTCCCTGCGCAATCTGATCGATATGCATGTGCGCGAGGGGACCGATGCCATTGTCGTCGTTGGCACCACCGGCGAGTCGCCCACCGTCGATGTCGCCGAGCACTGCGAATTGATTCGGATCACCGTCAATCACGCCGCCGGCCGGATTCCCGTGATCGCCGGTACCGGTGCCAACTCCACCGATGAAGCGATCGAGTTGACCGAGTATGCGAAGAAGGCCGGCGCCGACATGGTGCTTTCGGTAGTTCCCTACTACAACAAGCCGACCCAGGAAGGTCTCTATCGCCACTTCAAGGCGATCGCCGAGGCTGTCGAATTGCCCATTCTGCTCTACAACGTCCCCGGCCGCACGGTGGCCGACATGTCCAATGACACCATCCTGCGCCTGGCGCAGGTGCCGGGTATCGTCGGCGTCAAGGACGCGACCGGCAACCTCGACCGCGCCTGCGATCTCATCGCCCGCGCACCCGAGGGCTTCGCCCTCTACAGCGGTGACGACATGACCTGCGTCGCCTCGATCATGCTCGGCTTCCACGGCAATATCTCGGTCACTGCCAATGTGGCGCCGCGCCTGATGCACGAAATGTGCGTCGCGGCCACTGCCGGCGATGTCGCGCGGGCCCGCGAGATTCACTTCCGACTGCTGGGCCTGCATCGCGATCTGTTCTGCGAAGCCAACCCGATTCCCGTGAAGTGGGCTGTCCAGCAACTCGGGCTGATGCCGGGCGGTATCCGGCTGCCGTTGACACCCCTGTCCGAAGCCAATCATGCCCGGGTTCTGGCCGCCATGCGGCATGCCGGCCTAGTCGCCTGACGGAGCGAACATGAATCATCGACTTTCGAGGTCTGTACCCCTACTGACGTTGCTGGCCATTGTCGTCGCCGGTTGCAGCATCGCCCCGGAATCAAAGAAGATCGAGTACAAGTCTGCGGGCAAGGTTCCTACGCTCGAGGTCCCGCCGGACCTTACGCAGGTAACGCGTGACGATCGCTATGCGGTTCCGGATGCGGCGGGCAAGGGCAGCGCCACCTTCTCGACCTATAATGCCGAGCGCACGCCGGCGGCCCAGGCGAAAAATTCCGTGGTTCTGCCCCAGGTCGAAAAGGTCCGGGTCGAGCGTTCCGGCAACCAGCGCTGGCTCGTGGTGATGGCGCCCGCGGACAAGCTGTGGGGTCCGGTCAAGGATTTCTGGCAGGAGAACGGCTTCATCATCGCCATCGAACGGCCCGATGCCGGCGTGATGGAGACTGACTGGGCCGAGGATCGCGCCAAGATCGATGATGACATCATACGCGGCACACTTGGGAAGTTCCTGGATTCCCTTTATTCGACCGGCGAGCGCGACAAGTTCCGGACCCGCTTCGAACCCGGCGCGGAACCCGGGACGACCGACATCTTCATCAGCCATCGCGGCATGGAGGAGGTCTATACCTCAACCTCCAAGGATGAGACCCGCTGGCAACCGCGCCCGGCGAATCCGGAACTCGAGGCGGAGATGCTGCGACGCCTGATGGTCAGCCTTGGGGCGGAGAACAAGCGCGCCGAAGCCAGCGTCGCTGCGGCCAAGGCCGAGCCGCGCGCCAGGCTGGCAAGCAGCAACGAAGGGAGCGGAACGCTGGAGGTCTACGAAAGGTTCGACCGCGCCTGGCGCCGGGTTGGTCTGGCTCTGGATCGCGTCGGATTTACGGTTGAGGACCGCGACCGCTCGAAGGGGCTTTACTACGTTCGCTATGTTGACCCGGATGCCAACCTGGCGAAGGGCACCGGCTGGCTAGACAAGCTGAGCTTCTGGAAGAGTTCCCAACCGGCGGGCAGCGGCAAGCCGCAGTACCGCATCCATGTCAGCGAATCGGGACAGAACAGCGTCGTTCAGGTGCTTTCCAGCGAGGGTGGCACCGACAAATCGGAAACTGCGAAAAGGATCCTTAGCCTGCTCTATCAGCAGTTGCAGTGATCCGATACGCGTCGCTCGGCAGCGGCAGCGCAGGTAATGCGCTGCTCGTCGAAAGCGGCGCAACCTGCCTGATGGTCGATTGCGGTTTCGGGCAGCGCGAGACGTTGAGGCGTCTCGCGCGCCTGCAGCGCGATCCGGCTGACCTGAGCGGGATTCTGATCACCCACGAGCATGGTGACCATATCGGCGGCGTATTTCCGTTTGCCCGGCGCCATCGCCTGCCGGTATGGTTGAGTCACGGAACCCTCGCGGCGTGCGTAGCGGCGGCGGCCGACGTTGATGTGCGAATCATCGACAGCCATGTCGCCTTCGTGGTCGAAGCGCTGGAAATCCAGCCTTTTCCGGTTCCGCACGATGCTCGGGAGCCGGTTCAGTACGTGTTCTCCGACGGTATCCGGCGACTGGGGCTGCTGACCGATGCCGGTGACGTCACCCAGCACATGCGCAACGTGCTGTCGGGAGTCGATGGGCTGATCCTCGAATGCAATCACGATGCCGCGCTGCTGGCTGCGTCGAACTATCCGCCATCTTTGCAGCGGCGGATAGCTGGCCGTCTCGGTCATCTGGAGAATGACGCGGCTGCGGGACTGTTGCGGGAGATCGATTGCAGCAGGTTGCAGCATGTCGTTGCGGCGCATCTGAGCGAGCGCAACAACCATCCTTCGCTGGCGGTCGGCGCACTCGCGAAAGTACTCGACAATGCCGCCGAGCGGGTCAGCGTGGCCTGCCAGAAAGCGGGCTTCGACTGGCGTCAACTGGCCTGACGGTCAACAAAAAAGCGGGGCCGCAGCCCCGCCTTTGCCGAAACCCGAAGAATTACTTCTTGGCTTCCATGCCCTGCATGCCGGACATGCCCTTCTGGCCTTCCATGCCCTGCATACCGGACATGCCCTTCTGGCCTTCCATGCCCTGCATGCCGGACATCCCGGCTTGAGGAGCAGCGGCGCCAGCCATGCCAGCTTGTTCAGCAGGCTTGGCGGCTTCCATGCCGGCCATGCCACCTTGCTTGCCGGCTTCCATGCCAGCCATGCCGGCTTGCGGAGCAGCAGCCGGAGCCGGAGCGGCGGCGGCAGGAGCGGGCGCCGGGGCAGCAGCCTTCGGCTCTTCCTTCTTGCCACAGGCAGTCAGGGCAACGGCAAGCAGAGCAGCAACGAGAATAGACTTATTCATGGGGATTTCCTTATCGACAAGAAGAAAAAGTATGACAAATATCGATGGTCTTCACGACCAATCATTTTCAATTATATCAATATTTCGAATCAGAGTAGAAAATCCGACATCTCTCCCCATGCTCGGTTTCACAGGCCGAGCGTCGTCGGGGTGACCGGCATTCCGCCCTCGGCCCAGATCTCGGCGAAGCGACGGCGATAGGGCATAACCTCATCCGGTTCGTCAATCAACAGTTTGCCGCGCGGCTGATTCCGGTCGAAGCGGACCAATGCATGTGCGTCGTCGACCAGGATCATCGAATCACGCAGGTGACTGATCTGTTCCGGCGTCTGCTGCGCTGCGCTGTTGTGGCTATAGACGGTCAGCAGGCGCTGTATCAGCGGTTGTCGCTGCTGTAGCGGCTCGCTGTTGCGCAAGGCGATGCGCAGACAGTCCGGGTGCAGCAAGGCGAGGGCTGCCGTGAGCGCTTCGATGCGTTCCGGCGTCTCGAGGTGCAGCATGCCGAGGTCTTCGTCATAGATCCATACCTGCTTGGAGGCGAGGGCCAGGATTCGGTCTATCGCCGACTGGTACTCGTTCCAGGAAGTGATTAGTTCACGAGACATGGTTCGAAGTTTAGACCATTGGTAGAATTTGTGTTTTTTCGGAGCCATTCATGCCGATCGGCATCATCGAGTCCCTCGACCACGAAGCCCGTGGAGTCACTTGTCGGGAGGACAAGACGATTTTTATCGACGGTGCCCTGCCTGGTGAAATTGTAGAATACGCAAGCTTCCGGAGAAAGCCCGGTTATGAAATTGCGCATCTGGTCCGGGTGCTTTCCGGTTCGCCTTCCAGAGTCGAGCCGCGCTGCGAATACTTTGGCATCTGTGGCGGATGCGCCATGCAGCACCTCGAACTGTCGGCGCAGGTCGCCGCCAAGCAGTGTGTTCTCGAGGACAGCCTGCGGGATATCGGGCGGGTTCGGGCAGGGCAGATCCTGTCCCCGATTCAAGGCGCACCGTGGGGCTATCGTCACCGCGCCCGTCTCGGTGTGCGCAATGTGCCGAAGAAGGGAGGCGTGCTGGTCGGCTTTCACGAGCGTCGCAGCAGCTATATCGCCGACATGCGCTCCTGCGCCGTGCTGCCGCCGCACGTCTCGGACCTGCTGCTGCCGCTGCGCGAACTGGTTACCGCCCTCTCCATTTCCGAGCGCTTGCCACAGATCGAAGTGGCCGTCGGCGAGGAATGTACCGCCCTGGTCCTGCGCATCCTCGAGCCGCTGACCGGCAACGACGAGGCGCTCCTGAGAGAGTTTGCCGACCGCCACGGCATCGTTTTCTACCTGCAGCCCAAGGGTCCGGATACGGTGTATCGCTTCTACCCGGTTTCCGGAGCGCGACTGTCGTATGTTCTTCCGGAGTATGGCCTCGAATTCGAATTCCGGCCGACCGACTTTACCCAGGTCAACCACGCGGTCAACCGGGTTCTGGTGCGCCGAGCCCTGCGCCTGCTCGATCCACAGCCGGGTGAGCGGATCGCCGATCTGTTCTGCGGACTGGGCAATTTCACGCTGCCGATTGCCTGTTCGGGAGCTTCGGTAGTTGGGGTGGAAGGCAGTCAGGCGCTGGTCGAGCGCGGGCGCCAAGGTGCCGTCGCCAACGGACTTGCCGATCGTGTCGAGTTCGCGGTCGCGAACCTCTTCGAATGCACGCCGGAATCGCTGGCAACGCTCGGGCGCTTCGACAAGATGCTGATCGACCCGCCGCGCGAGGGTGCGATCGAGGTGGTCAAGGCGCTCCCGGCAGACGGCCCGCGGCGCATCGTCTATGTCTCATGCAACCCGGCAACGCTGGCGCGGGATGCGGCGGTAATGGTTCAGGTCAAGGGTTACTGCTTCAAGGCCGCCGGGGTTGTGAACATGTTCCCCCATACCGGCCATGTCGAGTCGGTTGCGGTCTTCGAAAGGGTATGAAAAAGGGCGGCCGCAGCCGCCCCGTGATCGAGGATGTGACGTTCAGTCGCGGTCGCCGGTGAAGGCCATGATCAACTGCAACAGGCTGACGAAAACGTTGTAAACATCGAGGTAGACCGCGAGAGTCGCCGAAATGTAATTGGTTTCGCCGCCCTGGACGATACGGCTGATGTCGTACAGGATGTAGGCGGAAAACAGGACGACGACAACGGCAGCGATGGTCAGCGACAGTGCCGGAATCTGGAAGAAGATGTTGGCGGCCGCGGCGAGCAGGACGACGATCATCCCGACGAACAGGAATTTGCCCATGCCGCTGAAGTCACGCTTGCTGACCGATGCGATGGTCGCCATCGTCGCGAAAATGGCGCCAGTTCCACCCGCCGCCAGCGCGATCATCGACCCGCCATTCGAGAAGCCGAGGGCGACCTGCAGGATGCGCGACAGCATCAGGCCCATGAAGAAGGTGAAACCGAGCAGCAGGGCAACGCCGAGGCCACTGTCCTTGTTTTTCTCGATACCCCACATGAAGCCCCAGGCGATGCCGAGGAACAGCATGAAGGCGAGGAATGGGCTGCCCGCAAGGAAGCTGAACTGCAGCTGGATGCCGACCAGGGCGCCGATGACCGTCGGCACCATCGACAAACCGAGCAGCATGTAGGTGTTGCGCAGAACCCGGTTTTGCTGGAGGACAAGTTCCCGGGAGCCTTGACCGGCGACTTGGAAGTCGGTTTGCATGCAGAATCTCGCTTTCTGGAGGTTGATACGGTCGCTAAGACTAATCGAGGCGCCCAAAAGTTTCAATAGATTGTTGACCGACCCGCTAAGGTATTCTTGCGCCGCACCATGCTATGATTTCGCCCTGTCTGTGCGGCGAGCGAGAGGTCGAACGTGCCGACGCTGGCGCTTGTCGCAGGCGGGCGCTGGAGGTGTGGCAGAGTGGTCGATTGCACCGGTCTTGAAAACCGGCAAAGGGAAACCTTTCGTGAGTTCGAATCTCACCGCCTCCGCCAATGAACAGCAGGTTATGCTTGGTTTTCCGATTGGACACAGCCTGTTCCGATGTGTTTGACCAGGGAGCCGGGTCATTTCCTGACTTTGCGGGGCCGCGGACAAGACGGGGATGAGATGCCCGCCGGGCGAGCGTCAGTCCGTCCCGGGGCGAACCGCATCGGCCCAGCAATTCGGCGTTTCGTAAAGGCGGACGCGCTCGAGTTGCAGGTGATTCCCGTAGGTGTCGCGGTAGACCGCGTTGAGGCGGTCAAAAGCGATTCTGGCCAGGTTTTCCGCCGTTGGCACGCAGTCAAGGAGGGCTGTCTTGTGGCCGGGAAGCGAGGCCAGGAAACCGACGATGGCGGCATCGCCGGAATAGGCCAGGAAGGCGTGATCCCATGCGTCGACCAGATGTTCCCGCGCCAGTTGCTTGACCTGCGAGAAGTCCATGACCATGCCGTTGGCGGCGTCGCCGGCCTTGTCGATGATCTTTCCCGAGAGCGTGATCTCGATGGCGTAGCGGTGGCCGTGGAGGTGCCGGCACTGGCTGCGGTGATCGGGGATGCGGTGGCCCGCGTCGAATTCGAGGCGGCGGGTGATCAACATGGCGGAATCGTCTTTTGAGTGGTCGCGGATTATACAATGGACGCATGCTGACAACTGCCAACCACCGGCGTGACAGTGCCGGGCTGCGCTACGTGTACCCCGTGGTTTCGCGCCGCGCCGGTGGCGTTTCGGTGGGCATCAACCTCAATGTCAACAACGCCTGCAACTGGGCCTGCGTCTATTGCCAGGTCGAGAATCTGACCCGCGGCGGGCCGCCGGCGATCGATCTCGAACTTTTCGAGCGGGAACTGGCGGGTTTTCTGGATGACGCGCTGACCGGCGACTTCATGACGCGCAAGGTGCCCGCCGAGGACCGTCGCCTGGTGGACGTGGCGTTTTCCGGGAATGGCGAACCGACCAGCGCCGCCGATTTTCCCGAAGCGGTTCTGCTGGTACGGCGTGTCCTGGAGCGTCACGGGCTGGCCGGCAAACTGCCGGTACGCCTGATCACCAATGGCAGCCTGTTGCATCGCCGGAGGGTGCAGGAAGGCATTCGCACTTTGGGCGAACTGGGCGGTGAAGTCTGGTTCAAGCTCGATCGCGGCACGCCTGCCGAAATCGAGGCAATCAACGGCGTCCCGATGGATGCGCAGCGGATTCGCCGCAATCTGGCGCGATGCGCGACGCTGGCCACGACCTGGATCCAGACCTGCTGGTTCGCCCTGGATGGCGCTGCGCCCGATGCTGCCGCCCGCGAAGCCTATTGCGACCTGCTCGGAATGGTGGCGACCGGTGTGGCGGGCATACAGCTTTACGGACTGGCGCGGCCGTCGCTGCAACCCGCCGCTCCGCGCCTGCAACGCCTGACAGCGGATGAGCTCGAGGATTTCGCCGCCGAGATCCGAAAAAAAACAGGCATCCCGGTTCTCGTCTCCCCGTGATACCTGCTGTTTCCGCCCAGTGTGACTTCCTTCAACCGCGGTCGACGGCTTTTACAGTCCGGTTTTCAGGCGGCCTTCTTGCCCTTGCCGTGCGCCGACTTCTTCAGTGACTTGTACATCTCGGGTTCCTTGGTCTTCAGGTACTCGATGACTTCCCAGTCGTCCCGCGTGATCGACGCGATGTTGATTCCCTCGACGTGCACCAGCCGCAACAACTCACGGACGGGCTTCGGCATGTTGCGACCACTCTCGTAGCGGGAACCGCCACTCTGGGTCACACCGAGCGTCGACCAGAATTGTTGCTGATTGAGCCCGAGCCTGCGGCGAATTTCCCGCGCGTCGATTGCTTCCGGGGTTCTTACATTTGCCATCATTCAATCTCCATTTCGTCAGCGTTCCCGAAATACCCAAGCATCCTGACGATCTATGCCTAAGGTCATATGGCCGATTATATTGGCCTATATGACATCTGACAAGTGCCAATGCCATAAAGTTTCCCCGCGGCGAATTGTGCCGGGAAACGCCCGATGCCGCGACGCCCGAGCAGTTGCCCGCCACGGCCATCGACGCCACGGCGCAATTCGATGGCGATGCGCTGATGGGTGTCATCTCCGTCCCCGCTGTCGCCAAGGCGGTTCGCAAAGAGCAACGCTTCGAGAACAAGATGCTCAGGAACTACGTCAACAAGAACTGGGCACGAGCCGCAGATCCGATCGCACGCCGATCTGGCGGGAAGTGAGGCCGCCCAGGGCGACTTTTTTGCGTTTCCGGCCGACGACTGTCCCTTCTTGCTGCGGACCGGCGGCCCAGGCGGCGGATTGGTTGCGGTCGACGTCCTGGAAGGGGTCTTTTTGCTGGTCATGGTAAACTCGTCATTTCATTCTTGACCCACCCTTCCCATGCCCGGCAACACATTCGGTACCCTGTTTACTGTCGCTTCCTTCGGCGAGTCGCACGGTCCGGCAATCGGCTGCGTCGTCGACGGCTGCCCGCCCGGGCTGGCGCTGTGCGAAGCCGATATCCAGGCCGAACTGGACCGCCGCAAGCCGGGCACCTCGCGCCATGTGACGCAGCGCCGCGAGCCGGATACCGTCGAGATCCTCTCCGGGGTTTTCGAAGGGCGGACGACCGGCACGCCGATCGGCCTGCTGATCCGCAACCAGGACCAGCGCAGCAAGGATTACGGCAATATCGCCGACACCTTCCGGCCAGGCCACGCCGACTACACCTATACGCAGAAGTATGGTTTCCGCGACCATCGCGGCGGCGGCCGCTCCTCGGCTCGCGAGACCGCGGTTCGCGTGGCGGCCGGGGCGATTGCCCGCAAGTGGCTGCGCGAGCGTTACGGGGTGACGATCCGCGGTTGGATGAGCGCGCTGGGGCCGATAGAGATTCCCTTTGTTTCCGCCGACGATATCGACGGCAATGCCTTTTTCGCGCCCAACGCGGTGCTGGTGCCGCAACTCGAAGCCTACATGGACGGCTTGCGCAAGTCGCTGGATTCGGTCGGCGCCAGGATCACGGTCATGGCGACCGGCGTTCCGCCGGGCTGGGGCGAGCCGGTCTATGACCGTCTGGATGCCGGGATCGCCTACGCGATGATGGGCATCAACGCGGTCAAGGGCGTCGAGATCGGCGCCGGCTTCGCTTCGGTTGTGCAGCACGGCAGCGAGCACGGCGACGAGATGACTCCACAGGGTTTCGTCAGCAACCACGCCGGAGGGATCATCGGCGGCATATCGACCGGTCAGGATATCGTCGTCAACATGGCGATCAAGCCGACCTCGTCGATCGCCCAGCCTCGGCGCTCGATCGATGTTCGCGGCAAGGCAATCGAGGTGGCCACCGAAGGTCGGCACGATCCCTGCGTCGGCATCCGCGCGACACCGATTGCCGAAGCCATGCTGGCGCTCGTGCTGATCGACCAGGCTCTGCGTCATCGGGCGCAGTGTGCCGATGTCGTGGTCAGCACGCCGCGCATTCCGGGAAAAATCGCGTAAAATTTGAAAATTTGCCGCTGTTCAAAGCGGAAAAGCCGCAAAGGGAGACCAACATGCAAGTCGAACACCACGACCTTCACCACGAATTTCCTGACATGAACGATGCGATCGATGCGCTGAAGGCGGGCAATGCGCATTTCGCCAAGCTGTACCAGAGCTACAATCGCCTCACCGGCAGGGTCGAGGACCTCGAAGAGCATGACATGCCGGTCGCGGATTTCACGATCGAGGACATGAAAAAGCAGCGCGTCAGGCTCAAGGACGAGTTGTACCACCTGCTGCTGGCCTTCCGTGCCGGCCAGAGGTCGGTCAGCGCCTGATAGTCCCTCTGCCCGCGGTGCATCCGGTAAGATTGCCGGATGCATGCTCTGCCTTATTGGCGCCTCTCGGGCTATTACTTCTTCTACTTTGCCTTCATTGGCGCCTTCTCGCCCTACTTCGGGCTCTATCTTCAATCCCTGAGTTTTTCCGCCTGGGACATCGGCCTGCTGATGTCCCAGATGCAGCTCATGCGCCTGTTCGGCCCCAATCTCTGGGGCTGGCTGGCCGATCGCTTCGGGCGGCGCATGGCGATCATCCGTCTCGCGGCACTGGCCGGGTTGGCCGGATTCACCGCCTTCTTCTGGGTCGACCGGCTGGGCGGAATGCTGGTCGCGATGGCGGTTCTCGCCTTCTTCTGGAGCGCCGCTCTGCCCCTGGTCGAGACACTGACCTTCGACCACCTGCGCGAGGAGCGCGGACGCTACAGCCGCATCCGGCTGTGGGGGTCGGTTGGCTTCATCGTCGCCGTGCTGGGAACCGGCGCCGTGCTCGACGTGCTGCCGCTCAACGGCGTGCTCTGGGTGTGCTGGGGAATACTTGCCGGCATCGTCTTGCTCGCCGCGGTCGTGCCGGATGCGCCCGGCGTGCCGCATCCCCACGACAGTCCGGCGGTTCGCGACATCCTGCGCCAGCCGCGGGTGCGGGCGCTGCTCGCCGCCTGTTTCGCCATGTCGGCGGCGCATGGCGCGCTCTATGTCTTCTATTCCATCCATCTGGCTGATCACGGTTACAGCAAGGCCGAGGTCGGCGCCTTGTGGTCGCTCGGCGTACTCGCCGAGATCGCCGTCTTCATGCTGATGGCACGGCTGACCCGGCGCTATTCGCTGCGCGTTCTGTTGCTGGCCAGCTTCGCCGCCGCCGTGTTGCGCTTCCTGCTGATCGGCTGGGCTGTCGAGTCGCTGGCGATCATGGTCGTGGCGCAGTCGATGCACGGTCTGACCTTCGGCGCCTACCACGCCGCGTCAATCGCCGCGATCAACCTGTGGTTTCCCGGTCGCGCGCAGGGGCGCGGGCAGGCGCTCTATTCGAGCATCTCGTTCGGCGCCGGCGGCCTGCTCGGCGGGCTGATCAGCGGCTGGACCTGGGATGGCATCGGCCCCGGCTGGACCTATACGCTGGCGTCGGCCTTCGCCGTTGGCGGCTTGGCGCTGGTGTGGCGCTGGGTGCGCGGTGATGTCGCGGTCGACGCTCCCGGCGAGGCAAAAGCCGCCGATCCTGTGCCATAATTCAACGCCTTACGGTTCAACTGCAGCGTTTCATGGCGAAGACACTCTACGACAAGCTCTGGGAAAACCACGTCGTCCATCAGGAAGCGGACGGCACGGCGCTCCTTTACATCGACCGCCACCTCGTCCACGAGGTGACCAGCCCGCAGGCTTTCGAAGGCCTGAAGCTGGCCGGGCGCAAGCCGTGGCGCGTTTCGTCCATCGTCTCGACGCCGGATCACAACACGCCGACCGACCACTGGGACGAAGGGATCACGGACCCGGTCTCGCGCCAGCAGGTCGAGACGCTCGACGCCAACATCCGTGAAGTCGGCGCGCTGGCCTATTTCCCGTTCAAGGATCCGCGCATGGGCATTCTCCATGTCGTCGGTCCGGAAAACGGTGCGACGCTGCCCGGCATGACCGTGGTCTGCGGCGATTCGCACACCTCGACGCACGGCGCCTTCGCCTGCCTGGCGCATGGCATCGGCACCTCGGAGGTCGAGCACGTCCTGGCCACGCAATGTCTGATGCAGAAGAAGTCGAAGACCATGCTGATCGCCGTCGACGGCAAGCTCGGCAGGGGCGTGACCGCCAAGGACGTGGCGCTGGCCATCATCGGCACCATCGGCACCGCCGGCGGCACGGGCTATGCCATCGAATTCGACGGCAGCGCCATCCGGGGCCTGAGCATGGAAGGGCGCATGACCCTGTGCAACATGGCGATCGAAGGCGGTGCGCGGATGGGCTTTGTCGCGGTCGACGACACGACGATCGAATACTTGCGCGGGCGTCCGTTCTCGCCAAAAGGCGAGGTCTGGGACAAGGCCGTCGCCTACTGGCGGACGCTGCATTCCGACCCCGGCGCCCAGTTCGACCGCGTCGTCACGCTGAAGGCGGAAGCCATCCGGCCGCAGGTGACCTGGGGCACGTCGCCGGAAATGGTCGTCGCCATCGATGCCGTTGTTCCCGATCCCGCCGAGGAAGCCGATCCGGTCAGGCGCGAGGGCATGGAACGCGCCTTGCAGTACATGGGCCTGAATCCGAATACGCCGATCGAGCAGATTGCCATCGACAAGGTCTTCATCGGCTCGTGCACCAATTCGCGCATCGAGGATCTGCGCGAGGCGGCTTCGGTCCTGAAGGGGCGCCACGTGGCGGCCAGCGTCAAGCTGGCGCTGGCGGTGCCGGGGTCCGGCTTGGTCAAGCGCCAGGCCGAGGCCGAGGGGCTGGACAAGGTGTTCGTGGCTGCCGGCTTCGAATGGCGCGAGCCGGGCTGCTCGATGTGCCTGGCGATGAACGCCGACCGGCTGGAGCCGGGAGAGCGTTGCGCCTCGACCTCGAATCGCAATTTCGAGGGGCGGCAGGGGCCGGGTGGGCGGACGCACCTGGTCAGCCCGGCGATGGCGGCGGTAGCGGCGATCGCCGGCCGCTTCGCCGACGTCCGTGACATCCTGTAGGCGATGGCAGCCGTGCGTTGGTGGCTGATCGGTCTGCTGGCAGTCGCGTTTGCCGGCTGCAACACCGCCCAGGGGGTCAAGAAGGACGTTGCGATCGGCGTCGAGAAGACCGGCGAAGCGCTGCAAAAGAGTGGCGAGGCGGTCGGCAACGCGTTGAACAAGACGGGTGACGCGGTTGGGGGGGGCCTCAAGAAGAGCGGCGAAGCCGTGCAGAAGAAAGTGGAATAATGAAAAAGTTCGTTCGTCTGGAAGGGCTGGTCGCGCCGCTCGACCGCAACAATATCGATACCGACGCGATCATCCCCAAGCAGTTCCTCAAGTCGATCAAGCGCTCCGGCTTCGGTCCGAACGCGTTCGACGAATGGCGCTACATGGATGTCGGCCAGCCCGGGCAGGACAGTACGGGCCGTCCGAAGAACCCCAACTTCGTGCTCAACCAGCCGCGCTACCAGGGCGCTGAGATCCTGCTGACGCGCACCAACTTCGGTTGCGGCAGTTCGCGCGAGCATGCGCCGTGGGCGCTGCTCGATTTCGGCTTCAAGGCGATCATTGCCGAATCCTTCGCCGACATCTTCTTCAACAACTGCTTCAAGAACGGCATCCTGCCGATCGTGCTGCCTGCCGCCGAGGTCGAGGCGCTGTTCCGCCAGGTCGCGGCGACGCTGGGTTACAGGCTGGTCGTCGATCTGCCGGCGCAGACGGTCGTGCGTCCCGACGGTCATGGCATCCCGTTCGCGATCGACGCCTTCCGCAAGGAGTGCCTGGTGAACGGCTGGGACGACATCGGCCTGACCCTGCGCCACGCCGACAAGATTCGCGAATTCGAGGCCAGGCGCCGCATCGAGCAGCCGTGGCTGTTCTCTTGACGAGGAAATGACCATGAAAATTTGTGTATTGCCGGGTGACGGCATCGGCCCCGAAATCACCGCCGAGGCGCTGCGCGTGCTCGAGGCGCTGGGCCTGGATTTCGAGATGGAAGAAGCGCTGCTTGGCGGTTGCGCGGTCGACGCGACCGGCGAGCCGTATCCCGAGGCGACCCGCAAGCTCGCCCGCGCAGCCGACGCCGTGCTGCTCGGCGCCGTCGGCGGCCCGCAGTGGGACAGCCTGCCGCGCGAGCAGCGCCCGGAACGCGGCCTGCTCGGCATCCGCAAGGATCTGAGCCTGTTCGCCAACCTGCGCCCGGCCATCCTCTACCCGGAACTGGCCAACGCGTCGTCGCTGAAGCCGGAGGTCGTCGCCGGCCTCGACATCCTGATCGTGCGCGAACTGACCGGCGACATCTACTTCGGCCAGCCGCGCGGCGTGCACGAGGAAAACGGCGAGCGCGTCGGCTTCAACACCATGGTCTACAGCGAGTCGGAGATCCGCCGCATCGGTCACGTCGCCTTCCAGGCGGCGCAGAAGCGCAACCGTAAGCTGTGCTCGGTCGACAAGATGAACGTGCTCGAATGTACCCAGCTCTGGCGCGACGTGATGATCGAAATCGCCCACGACTACCCGGATGTCGAACTCAGCCACATGCTGGTCGACAACGCCGCGATGCAACTGGTCAAAGCGCCGAAGCAGTTCGACGTGATGGTGACCGGCAACATGTTCGGCGACATCCTGTCCGACGAAGCGTCGATGCTGACCGGCTCGATCGGCATGCTGCCGTCCGCCTCGCTCGACGACAGGAACAAGGGCCTCTACGAGCCGTCACACGGTTCGGCACCGGACATCGCCGGCAAGGGCGTCGCCAACCCGCTGGCCACCATCCTGTCGGCGGCGATGATGCTGCGCTACACCTTCGGGCTGGAAAAGCAGGCACTACGCGTCGAAAATGCGGTCAAAAAAGTTTTGGCACAAGGGTTCCGCACCGGCGACATCTACGAGCGCGGCACCAACAAGGTCGGGACGAAGGAAATGGGCGACGCCGTGCTGGCGGCTCTGGCGTAAACCGAACGACGGGTTCGGACGTTAAGCAAAGATTCATTCGGAGATAGTCATGAAGAAGGTTGGTCTGGTCGGCTGGCGCGGCATGGTCGGTTCCGTGCTGATGCAGCGCATGGTCGAAGAGGGCGATTTCGCCCACATCGACCCCGTGTATTTCTCCACCTCGGCAGCCGGCTGCAAGGCGCCGTCGTTCGGCGGCAAGGAGGCTTCGCTGCCGCTGCAGGACGCTGCTGCGGTCGACGTGCTGAAACAGTGCGAAATCATCATCACCTGCCAGGGCGGCGACTACACCAAGGAAGTCTTCCCCAAGCTGCGCGCCGCCGGCTGGAACGGCCACTGGATCGATGCCGCCTCGTCGCTGCGCATGGCCGACGACGCAGTGATCGTACTCGACCCGGTCAACATGCACGTGATCAAGGACGCGCTCGCCAAGGGCGGCAGGAACTGGATCGGCGGCAACTGCACGGTGTCGCTGATGCTGATGGGCCTCGGCGGGCTGTTCCAGAACGACCTGATCGAATGGGCGACCTCGATGACCTATCAGGCCGCTTCCGGCGCCGGGGCGCAGAACATGCGCGAACTGATCGCCCAGATGGGGGCTATCCATTCATCGGTGGCCGACCTGCTGGCCGATCCGGCTTCGGCCATCCTCGACATCGACCGCAAGGTCGCCGAGACCATCCGTTCGGACAGCTTCCCGAAGAAGAATTTCCGCAACACCCCGCTCGCCGGCTCGGTGATTCCGTGGATCGATGTGCCGGTCGACGGCGGTCAGTCCAAGGAGGAGTGGAAGGGCGGCGCCGAATGCAACAAGATTCTCGGCCGTCCGGCTTTCCGTTCTGCCGGTTCGATCCCGATCGACGGCCTGTGCGTGCGCATCGGCGCCATGCGCTGCCACAGCCAGGCGCTGACCATCAAGCTGAAGAAGGACGTACCGCTCGACGAGATCGCCGACATGCTGGCCAAGGCCAACCCGTGGGTCAAGGTCGTACCGAACGAGCGCGAGATTTCCGAGCGCGAACTGACCCCTGCGGCCGTGACCGGCACGCTGACCGTCCCAGTCGGCCGCCTGCACAAGATGGCGATGGGTCCGGAGTACCTCGCCGCCTTTACCTGCGGCGACCAGCTGCTGTGGGGCGCTGCCGAACCGCTGCGCCGCATGCTGCGCATCCTGCTCGACGCCTGATCAGGCAGCTGCGAGATCAGACCGGGGCGGTGGCCCCGGTTTTTTGTTGGAAATATACCAAAAGCCGCTGTTTAGAACGGGGATTAGCTTGATTTGGTAAGTCCATGATGTTAATTTGAAAGTCCATATTTTGACGCTCAGGGTGGTGGCGTGACCGATACAATCCGGACAAACTTCAAGAGACGTGCCGCGGCAGCCGCCGTGGCTTCCTGTCTTTCATTCGCACCGTGGTTGGCGGAAGCCGCAAGCCTCGGCAAGATTACCGTTCTTTCCGGCCTCGGGCAGCCATTGCGTGCCGAGATCGAGATCAGTGCGTCGCGCGCCGAACTGGCTGGCATGACGGCGAGGCTTGCCGATCAGAAGACTTTCCGCGAGGCCGGCATCGACTATTCCTCGACCTTGCACGATCTACGCTTTGCCATAGGGAAGCGAAGCAATGGCGCTCCGGTAATCAAGGTCAGTTCCGGGAATCCGGTGAATGAACCCTTCCTCGACTTTCTCGTCGAGCTCAATTGGCCTTCCGGGCCGGTCGTTCGCGAATATACCTTCCTTCTCGATCCACCCGAGATCGCAGCGAAGGCCGCCGGACGGGCGGCAATCGCCGATGCGCGAGTGGTAGAAACGGTTCGCGGCAGCGGCGCAGCACCGGCGCCGGGAACTGCTCCGGAAGCGGCCAAGCCCGCCCCGGCGCCACGTGCCGCGGCGGAGCCGAAGAGGACTGACGAGTCAGGGTCGCGAGTCGTCCAGCCGGGCGACACGCTGCGCAAGATTGCCGGCGAGACGAAATACGAGGGTGTGTCGCTGGAACAGATGCTGGTCGGCCTATTCAAGAAGAATCCGGCAGCGTTCTCCGGCGACAACATGAACCGGCTGAAGTCGGGAGCCATACTGAACGTTCCGGACCGCGCTTCCGTCGCCGCAGTGCCGCAGGCTGAAGCAAGGAAGTTCTATGAGGCGCAGGCGGAGGACTGGAACAGTTACCGTCAGAAGATGGCCTCGCTGGCTGCCAAGGGTCAGCCTTCCCAGGATGCGGCAGCGCAGACCGCTGCCGGCAAGATTTCCGCCAGCGTCGCTGAAAAGCCGACCGCCGTCGACAAGGCCAAGGATCAGGTCAAGGTCTCCAGTACCGAAATGGCTTCGAAGGGCGTCGCCGGCGGCAAGGCGTCGGCGGCGGTCGAAGCCGACCTGATCGCCAAGGACAGGTCGCTCAAGGAGGCGCAGGAAAGGCTGGCGCTGCTCGAGAAGAATGTCAGCGAGCTGCAGAAACTGGTGGACATGAAGACTCAGCAGTTGGCAGAACTGCAGGAGAGAGCTTCGGGCAAGAGGGAGGAGGCGAAGCCGGCGGCACTTGTCGAAGCGCCAAAGCAGGCCGCACCTGTCGAACCGCCAAAGCCGCCTGAGCCGGCGCCCGCGGCTCCGGCTGCCGAGGCGCCGAAGCCTCCCGCTGCCGAGGCGCCGAAGCCGGCAGAACCACCCAAGACGGCGGAAGAGGCGAAGCCGGCCGAACCGCCCAAGGCAGCGGAAGTCAAGCCCGAGGCGCAACCCGCCAAGCCGGCGGTCGCGCCGGCACCCGGCTTCCTGGACGGGTTCGACGCACTGCCCCTGATCGGTGGCGGCGGCATTCTCGCGCTGCTGGCGGGCTATTTCCTGCTCAGGCGGCGACGCAGCGAGCCGGAGCCTGAATTCACTGCTGCGGTTCCGGGCCCATCGAGTCTCGGGCCGAATTCCGTGTTCCGGATGACCGGCGGCCAGAGCGTCGACACGGCTAACGTGCCTCTGGAAACACGTGATTTTAGCATGGCCGGTCCGGGCACGATCGATACCGATGAGGTCGATCCGGTTGCCGAAGCGGACGTGTATATGGCATATGGCCGGGATGCGCAGGCTGAGGAGATCCTGATCGAGGCTTTGCGCAAGGATCCCCACCGGACCGCGATCCACGTCAAGTTGCTTGAGATTTACGCCAACCGCAAGAGCGTCAAGCAATTCGATACGCTCGCCAGCGAACTGTATTCCCAGACCGGCGGCAACGGGTCCGAATGGGAAAAGGTGGCAGCCCTGGGGGCGGCGCTCGATCCCGAGAATCCGTTGTATGCCGCTGGCAGAAATCTTGCTCCGGCTGAAGTCGGTGCCGCACCCGACGCGGCCGCATCCGTCTTCGATACAAAAACCACTGTGTTGCTTCCTGGTACGCTTGGCGTAATGGCGGCTGGGCTGGGTGAGGTGGCGGCCATCGCGGGTCCGGAAGTATCCACCCCGGAAGATGCCGTTGGCGCCGTCGCCGCTGAAGAGGATAGCCATGTCTCGACGCACGTTGCCGGTGATCTCGGCACACTCGATTTCGAACTGGGCGAGATCGAGCAGATAGCGGCGCCCGCTGCCGAACCGGTGGCCGATATTCCCCTGCCGGAACTGGAATCGTTGGATTTCGACCTCGAGTCATTGCCGCAGGAGTCTTTCTCCGCCACCGAGGTGAATCCGACCCTTGCCCCCACCGAAACCTTGGTGATGAGTGCCGGTGCCGCCGCAGACGATCTTTCGGAAACCTTCACCGGATTCGAAGCGCCGGCAGACTTCTCGGCGAGCATGATCGAGGCCGGCACCGGACTCCTTGATTTCGACCTGGGTGAACCCACGGCCGAAACCGAGACTATACTGAATCCGTCCGCCTTACATGATGCCGTGGGCGGTGACATGGGCAGCGCTACCGTCGTCAATCCGATGGACCTGCAGGAATCCGGCAGGGACGCTCTTTCGGTTGTCGATGGAACGGCTGGCATGTCTGTTGATTTCGCGGCTGAAGATGCCGAGTTCGACATCAACCTGAGCGAGTCGGTCTTCCTCGGACAGCCGATGCCGGTGCCCGAGTTCGACCTGACCTCGATCAACCTTGATCTGGCAGCGAATCCCTCCGAGGAAACCGAGGTCGTCAGCCTGGCCGAAGACTTCGATGGCGGCAAGCCGGGATCTGAGCAGGGGGGTGAGGATGTGGCTACCAAACTCGCGCTGGCAAGGGCATACGAGGAAATGGGCGACCACGATCAAGCGCGCGAACTGCTGGAGGAGGTGATTGCCGAAGGGGGGGGCGATCTGGCCGAACAGGCTCGACAGATCCTCGGTCGCCTGAACGGTTGAATCCCTTTTCGCGAACCGCGCATGGCCCCCGCGTGGGGCCATGCGCATTTTGGGGAGCCGTACCCTTGCATCCTGCTGCAGCCTTGCTGGTCTGCCTGACCGCGATCGTCGTCATCCAGTTCCTTGGTTGGCTGGGGCTTGCGCCGGTGTTTTCCGTTCTGCTGCTGGTGAGGCGAAATTCGCTCTCCGGCTGGTGGCGTCTGCTGCGGCGCATGCGCTGGCTATTCCTGAGTGTCTGGCTAATACTCGCCTATGGTGCGTCCGGTGATGCCGTTTTGGATGTTGCCTGGATGCCTACCCACGAGGGCGTCCGGGATGCGACCCTGCATGTCGCGCGCCTCGGTCTGATGCTGGGTTGCTTGGCGTGGCTGTTTGCCGTTCTCGGCAATCAAGGATTGCTGGTTGCGTTACAGTCCCTGCTCAAGCCATTGTCGGGATTCGGCCTGGCCAGCGAGCGACTCGTAGTGCGTCTGTCACTGGTGATGCAGAATCTGCAGGTCAAGTTGCCGAAGGGTGCGTGGCGCAATATTCTGGGCGGGAGTGGCGGCGAACCGGGCGGTCCGGAGACTCTGCGGATCGAGGCGCCGGCTTGGCGCCCAATCGATTATCTGATCTGCCTCGCCGTCCTGACGTTTTCGGGTTTGGCGATTTCATTGGGGTGAGCGGGCGGTGGCGACGAGAATTGCCCTGGGTGTGGAGTATTGCGGGACCCTGTTTCATGGCTGGCAAAGTCAGGCGGAAGGTCGGACCGTCCAGGATGTGCTGGAATCAGCGCTGCGCGAAATTGCCGGCGAACCGGTCGGCGCGATCTGTGCGGGGCGTACCGACGCCGGCGTCCACGCGACGCATCAGGTCGTTCATTTCGAGACTGCGATCGATCGGCCGCTCTCGGCGTGGGTGCGCGGTGTCAATTCGCATCTGCCCGACGCCGTTGCGGTGCGCTGGGCGCAGCCGGTTGCCGATGGGTTCCATGCCCGTTTCAGCGCGCGCGGCCGGCGCTATCGCTATTTGCTGCTCAACCGGCCGCAGCGGCCTGGCTTGTGGCAAGGGCGGGTTGGCTGGTTTCACCTGCCGCTGGACATCCAGATGATGCGCGAGGCGGCGCAGCAACTGATCGGCCAGCATGATTTTTCCGCGTTCCGGGCAGCCGGCTGCCAGGCGAAGACGCCCGTAAAGACCTTGTGGCGGGCCGACCTCCGGCAGAGCGGCAGTTTGCTGGTCTTCGATTTCGAGGCCAGCGCCTTCCTGCATCATATGGTGCGCAATCTCGTCGGGACGCTGGTCCAGATTGGCAAGAGTGCGCAGGCGCCGGGCTGGATCGGCGAATTGCTGCTGGCCAGGGACCGCACGCAGGCGGCGCCGACCTTTTCGCCGCATGGGCTCTATTTTCGCGGGCCGATCTACGAGCCGCACTGGGGTCTGCCCGACCCGGCAGACGACCTTCTCGACGGAGTGTTCGCTTGAAAACGCGCATCAAGATCTGCGGCCTGACCCGCGAAGAGGATGTCGATGCGGCGGTGGCGGCCGGCGCCGACGCCATCGGCTTTGTCTTCCATCCGCCAAGCCCGCGTTTTGTGACGCCGCAACGGGCGGCAGAACTGGCGCGGCGAATTCCTCCCTTCGTCGCCGTCGTCGGCCTCTTCGTGAACACCACGCCGGAAACCGTACTGGCGGCCTGCGATTGCCTGCCCGTCAGCCACCTGCAGTTTCACGGTGACGAGGATGCAGCTTTCTGCCGCCGGTTCGCCCGACCCTATCTGCGGGCGGCGCGGGTCAGACCGGGGCTCGATCTGTTAGAATTCGCCGGCGCATTTCCCGATGCCCGGGGTCTGTTGCTCGATGCCTTTGTCGAGGGTTACGGCGGTGGCGGCCAAGTCTTCGACTGGTCGCTGATTCCGCCGGAACTGCCCGGCTTTCTGGTGCTCTCCGGCGGGTTGACCGCAGCCAACGTCGGCGAGGCCATCGAACGTCTACGGCCGGCTGCGGTCGACGTGTCTTCCGGGGTCGAAACGGGCAAGGGCATCAAGGATCACTCGAAAATCGCCGCCTTCGTGGCGGCTGTACGGAAAGCTGATGAATCACTATGACTTCCCTGACGCCATGGGCCATTTCGGACCCTATGGGGGCGTCTTCGTGGCCGAGACGCTGTTCGCGGCGCTCGACGAACTGAAGGCCGCCTACGCCGAGGCGCAGAGCGATCCGTCATTCCGGGCAGAGTACGAATACGAGCTGAAGCATTTCGTCGGCCGGCCGTCGCCGATCTACCACGCCAAGCGCTGGTCGGGAATGCTCGGCGGCGCGCAGATCTACCTGAAGCGCGAGGACCTGAACCACACCGGCGCCCACAAGGTGAATAACTGCATCGGTCAAGCCATGCTCGCCCGGCGCATGGGCAAGCCGCGTGTCATCGCCGAGACCGGCGCCGGCCAGCATGGCGTGGCGACGGCAACGGTGGCCGCCCGCTATGGCATGGAATGCGTGGTTTACATGGGCAGCGAGGACATCAGGCGCCAGGCCGCCAACGTTTATCGCATGAAGCTGCTCGGCGCCACGGTGGTGCCGGTGGAAAGCGGTTCGAAGACGCTCAAGGATGCGCTCAACGAGGCGATGCGTGATTGGGTCACCAACATTCACAACACCTTCTACATCATCGGCACGGTGGCCGGTCCGCACCCGTATCCGATGCTGGTCCGTGACTTTCAGAAGATCATCGGCGAGGAATGCCTCTGGCAAATGCCGGAAATGACCGGGCGCCAGCCGGATGCGGTGCTCGCCTGCGTCGGCGGCGGTTCGAACGCAATGGGCATCTTCCATCCGTACATCGATTTGCCGGAGGTGCGTCTGATCGGCGTCGAGGCGGCTGGCGAAGGCGTTGACACCGGTCGCCACGCGGCGTCGCTGACCGCCGGCGTACCGGGCGTGCTGCATGGCAACCGCACCTATCTGTTGCAGAACGAGGATGGCCAGATCATCGAGACGCACTCGGTGTCGGCCGGCCTCGACTACCCCGGCGTCGGCCCCGAGCATGCCTGGCTGAAGGATATCGGGCGTGCCGAGTATGTGGTGATCACGGACGGCGAGGCGCTCGACGCCTTTCACACGCTGTGCCGGATCGAGGGCATCATCCCGGCGCTCGAGTCCAGCCACGCCTTGGCTTATGCGGCCAAGCTGGCGCCGATGCTGGCCAAGGACAAGATTCTGCTGGTCAACCTCTCCGGCCGGGGTGACAAGGACATACACACCGTCGCCGAAAAATCCGGGATCGTATTCTGATGTCGCGCATCAAATCCGCTTTTGATCTTCTCGCTGCCGAAGGCCGCAAGGCGCTGATTCCCTTCATCACTGCCGGCGACCCGGATGCGGCGCTGACCGTGCCGCTGATGCATGCCCTCGTAGAAGCCGGTGCCGATGTCATCGAACTCGGCGTGCCCTTTTCCGATCCGATGGCCGATGGCCCGACCATTCAGCGCGCGTCCGAGCGCGCCCTGGCCGGGGGCATGAGCCTGAGGAAAGTGCTCGAACTGGTGGTTGCCTTCCGCGCCACCGACAAGACTACGCCGGTCGTCCTGATGGGTTACGCCAACCCGATCGAGGCGATGGGTCTGGAGCGGTTTGCTGCCGCCGCCGTGCAGGCTGGCGTCGATGGCGTGCTGGTCGTCGATTACCCGCCGGAAGAGGCGGCGGCATTCGGCGCCACGATCAAGGCGCAGGGAATGGATCCCATTTTCCTGCTGGCGCCGACGTCGACCGCGGCACGTATCGAACAGGTCGCGTCAGTGGCGAGCGGTTACGTCTACTATGTTTCTCTGGCCGGGGTGACCGGTTCCGGCGCGCTGAACATCGGGGCGGTGGCCGAGCGTCTGCCGCTGATCCGGGAGAAGACCGGCTTGCCCGTGGGCGTCGGTTTCGGTATCCGCGATGCCACAACCGCTGCGCGCATCGCCCGGATCGCCGATGCCGTCGTGGTCGGCAGCCGCATCATCGAAGAGATCGAGAAATCGACCTCGGAAAAGGCTTGTGCCAATGTCAAGGCGCTGGTGGCGGAGATTCGTCGCGGTGTCGATGAGGTGGAAAAATGAGCTGGCTGACCAAACTCCTGCCCCCCAAGATCAAGCGTGAACAGGGCGTGCAACGCCGCGGCGCGCTGCCCGAAGGCCTGTGGAGCAAGTGCCCGTCGTGCGAGGCGGTGCTCTACGCGACCGACCTCGAGAAGAACCTCCAGGTGTGCCCGAAGTGCGGCCACCACAACCGGCTTTCGGCGCGGCGGCGTCTCGATCTGCTGCTCGATGGCGAGGGCCGTGCGGAAATCGGTGCCGAGGTGGTTCCGGTCGACTCGCTCAAGTTCAAGGATTCCAAGCGCTACCCGGACCGCCTGATGGAAGCCAACCAGGCGACCGGGGAGAGCGATTCGCTGGTCGTCCTCCAGGGGGCGATCAAGAGCATGCCGGTGGTCGCTGCCGCCTTCGAGTTCGACTTCATGGGCGGGTCGATGGGCTCGGTTCTCGGCGAGCGCTTCGTGCGCGGCGTGAACGTCGCGGTCGAGCAGAGAATGCCGTTCATCTGCATCTCCGCCTCGGGCGGCGCGCGCATGCAGGAAGGGCTGTTCTCGCTGATGCAGATGGCCAAGACGACGGCGGCGCTGACCCGACTTGCCCAGGCCGGGCGGCCGTTCATTTCCATTCTGACCGATCCGACCATGGGCGGCGTCTCCGCGTCCTTTGCCTTCGTCGGCGATGTCGTGATCGCCGAGCCGAAGGCGCTGATCGGTTTCGCCGGCCCGCGCGTCATCGAGCAGACGGTGCGCGAGACGTTGCCGGAAGGCTTTCAGCGTTCCGAGTTCCTGCTCGAAAAGGGCGCCATCGACATGATCGTCGACCGCCGCCAGTTGCGCGACCAGGTTGCCCGCGTCTTGGCGCTGTTGCAGAAATTGCCCGCCGCCGCTTGAATAGTCTTGCAGACTGGCTGGTCCACCTCGAAGGCCTCCATCCCAAGGGGCAGGCGGGAATCGAGCTGGGCCTCGAGCGCGTCCGTCAGGTCAAGGAGGCGCTGGGCCAGAGCCAGCACTGTCCGGTGATCGTGGTCGGCGGCACCAACGGCAAGGGTTCGACCTGCGCCTTTCTGGAATCGATGATCGCCCATGCCGGCTACAGGGTCGGCTGTTACACCTCGCCGCACCTGCTGGCCTACAACGAGCGTGTGCGGGTGAATGGCCAGGAGGCGAGCGACGCCGCGCTGTGCGCTGCCTTTGCCCGCGTCGAGGCGGCGAGACGGGATGCCGGTAATGTCATGCTGACCTATTTCGAGTTCGGGACACTGGCAGCGTGGGAAGTCTTTACCGACGCCGGGGTCGAAGCAGCGATCCTCGAGGTTGGTCTGGGCGGCCGGCTCGATGCGGTCAACGCCTACGAACCGGATGTTTCCATCGTCACCGCCATTGCGCTCGATCATACCGAGTGGCTGGGGCCGGACCGCGCGAGCATCGGTTTCGAAAAGGCCGGCATCTTCCGGGCCGGCAAGCCGGCCTTGTGCGCCGATGCCAACCCGCCGCAAACCCTCCTCGATCATGCGGCGTCGATCGGCGCCGACCTGCGCCTGATCGGCCGAGCCTTCGGCTTCGAGCGTGACCCGGAGGATCGCCGGCAATGGCGCTGGTGGTGCGCATCCGGAGGCCGGCTGGTGAAGCGTTCCTTGGCCTATCCCGGCCTGCGCGGCGCGACCCAGCTACGCAACGCCGCGGTGGCTCTGGCAGCGCTGGATGCCCTGGGCGAGCGACTGCCGGTAACCATGCAGGCGATCCGCCCGGGATTGATCGCAACCGAGCTGCCCGGGCGCTTCCAGGTGATCCCGGGCAAGCCGGCGATTATCCTCGACGTCGCTCACAATCCGCAGGCGATCGGAGTTCTCGCCGACAATCTCGCGAGCATGGGCTTCTTCGATCGCACCCATGCGGTGGTCGGCATGCTCGGCGACAAGGACATCAGGGGCGCGCTGCAGCCGCTCAGGGACAAGGTCGATTTCTGGCATGCGGCGACGCTGGACGGGCCGCGCGGCACCCCGGCGGAGTCGCTGGCAGCGGTCATCACCGCCGGCGGGCTGGGCGGCGAAGTCATCTGCCATGACTCGCCGCGCGTTGCCATGCAGGCGGCCAAGGGACAAGCCGCCGAAAGTGATAGAATTCTCGTTTTCGGATCTTTCTTAACGGTGGCCGGAGCGCTCGAAGCGTTGCGTGCGAAACCTTAGTCATGGAAGACAACGACGCTCAGTCTCAACTCAAGAAGGTTGCCCGCCGTCGCCTGGTCGGTGCGGTGGTCTTCGCCTCGGTGGTTGCCGTGGTCCTGCCCATGGTGATGGATCACGCGCCGCGGCAGGCGGTCCAGGAAGTTGAAATCCGCATACCGGGGCAGGATGAAAAGCCGTTTGCGCCGAAGTTCGCGGTGACCCCGGTGGAGAAGCCTGCAGAGAAGCCGGCGGAACAGGCGGCCGAGAGCAAGTCGGCGGCGCCTGCCGAGAAGGGCGCTGGCGAAGCCGGAGGGGTGAAGCCCGCAGCCAAGCCGGGCGAGGCCTCCAAGGACAAGCCCGAAGAGAAGACCGCCGGGAAGTCGCCTGAAAAGACGCCGGAAAAAACGCCGGCGAAGCCCGAGAAACCTGCTCCCAAGCCGGAAAAGACCGCCGAAAAGGCGCCGGAAAAGCCTGCCCCCAAGCCGGACAAGACTTCGGAAAAGGCCCCGGAGAAACCTGCCGCCACGGAGTCGTCGGCGGAAGCCAGGCGGGCGGCGGCCATCCTTGCCGGCCAGGCAGCGACGCCTGCGGTGGCGCCGGCAAAGACGGGCGAATTCGTGATCATGATCGGTGCCTTTGCCAATGAGGACAACGTCAGGACTCTCCGGAGCAAGCTCTCCGAGAAAGGCGTCAAGACCTATGTCGAGCCGCTCGACACGCCGGGAGGCAAGAAGACCCGGGTGCGGGCAGGGCCGTTCGCCAGCCGCGAAGCGGCCGAGCAGGCGCTCGAAAGAATGAAGCAGGCCGGCGTTTCGGGTGTGATCTCGGGCAAGTGATGGCAGCTTTCGACTATGCGGTGATCGGTATCGTGGCCCTGTCCCTGGTGCTCGGATTGTGGCGCGGCGTGGTCAGCGAAATGATGGCTCTGGCTGCCTGGGTGCTCGCCTTCATGGCCGCGCTGGAATTCGGGGCGCAGAGCGGGCAGCTGGTATTTGCCGGCATCGCCGATCCGGCAGTACGCGCCCTTGCCGGTTGTGCATTGGTCTTCGTCGGGGTGCTGGTGGCCATGTCGCTGGTGCGCCTGGCGGTCCGCAGCATGGTCAAGGCGCTGGGCCTGAGTCTCTCGGATCGCCTGTTGGGCATGTTCTTCGGCCTGGCGCGTGGCGTTCTGCTGGTCATGATCCTGGTTGCAGTCGGTGGCATGACCGCGGCGCCGCAGCAGGTCTGGTGGAAGCAGGCGACGCTGGCGCCACCCCTGCAAACGGCCGTGCTGGCAGCGCGGCCGTGGATGCCGGACGATCTGGCAAAGCGAATTCGGTTCAGTTAGGCGGATAGGATTATGTGTGGGATTCTTGGTGTGGTGGCGACATCGCCGGTCAACCAGCTGCTCTACGACGGTCTGATGGTCCTGCAGCATCGCGGCCAGGATGCAGCCGGCATTGCCACGGCGGAAGGCAACACGTTCAACCTGCACAAGGGGCCGGGGCTGGTCCGTGACGTCTTCCGGACCCGCAACATGCGTGCCCTGCCAGGTAACTGGGGGGTTGGCCACGTCCGCTACCCGACCGCCGGCTCGGCCTACAATTTTGCCGAGGCGCAGCCGTTCTACGTCAACTCGCCCTTCGGCATCGTGCTTGGCCACAATGGCAACCTGACCAACGCCGAGCAGTTGAAAGGCGAGATGTTCCGTCTCGACCGCCGCCATATCAACACCAACTCCGACTCCGAAGTCCTGCTCAACGTGCTGGCGCACGAACTGCAGGCGTCGGCCCATGGCTACGAACTCGATGTCGACAGCATCTTTCAGGCGGTGGCCGGCGTTCATCGCCGTTGCCGGGGCGCCTATGCGGTGGTTGCGCTGATCGCCGGCTACGGCCTGCTTGCCTTCCGCGATCCTTACGGTATCCGCCCGCTGGTCTATGGCAAGAACGAGACGGAGACCGGGACCGAATACCTGGTCGCCTCCGAATCGGTTGCGCTCGACACCCTGGGATTCGAGATGGTGCGCGACATCGAACCGGGCGAGGCGGTGTTCATCGATCTCAACCACCAGTTCCACAGCCTGCAGTGCGCGCAACAGCCGACCCATGCGCCTTGCATCTTCGAGTATGTCTATCTGGCACGACCCGATTCGGTCATCGACGGGGTTTCGGTATATGAAGCGCGTCTGGCGATGGGGGAACACCTGGCCGAAAAGATCCGCAAGAAAATTCCGGTGGGCCAGATCGACGTCGTCATCCCGATTCCCGATTCGAGCCGGCCGTCGGCGATGCAGCTGGCCCAGACGCTGGGCATTCCATTCCGCGAAGGCTTTGTCAAGAACCGCTACGTCGGGCGCACCTTCATCATGCCCGGACAGTCGATGCGCAAGAAGTCGGTGCGCCAGAAGCTCAACACCGTGGGACAGGAATTCAAGGGCAAGCGTGTGCTGCTCGTCGATGACTCGATCGTGCGCGGCACGACCAGTCGCGAGATCGTCGACATGGCGCGCGCCGCGGGTGCGGTGAAAGTCTACTTCGCCTCGGCGGCGCCGCCGGTGCGCTTTCCCAACGTCTATGGCATCGACATGCCGACGCGTGCCGAACTGATCGCCACCGGTCGTACCGATGACGGCATCGCCCGCGAGATCGGCGCCGATGCGCTGGTCTATCAGGACATCGATGCGCTCAAACAGTCGGTGACCGGCATTCGCTCCGACCTGACGGATTTCGAGGCCTCCTGCTTCGACGGTTGCTATATCACCGGCGATGTTGACGAAGACTACCTCGATGCCGTCGAAGGCAATCGCGGCAAGAAGTCGGGTGACCACGAAGACGACGGCGACGGCCAGTCTGCCCAGCAACTCGTTCTGCAACTGGCATCGGCAGGCCTGGACTGATGCCGGACGTACCGAACTACCGGCTAGCAACACTGGCCGTCCGCGCCGGCCAGGAACGCAGCCAGTTCGGCGAGCATTCCGAAGCGCTGTACCTGACGTCGAGCTTTGTCTTCAAGGACGCCGCCCAGGCAGCCCGGCGCTTTTCCGGGGAGGAGGAAGGCAACGTCTATTCGCGTTTCACCAATCCCACCGTCGCCATGTTCGCCGAGCGCCTCGCCGCGCTCGAGGGCGCCGAGGATTGTGTCGCCACGGCGAGCGGCATGTCGGCGATCATGGCGCTGGTCCTCGCGCACCTGAAGAATGGCGACCATATCGTCGCCTCGAACGGTCTCTTCGGTGCCACCGTTCAGCTGTTTTCGAACATCATGCCGCGTGCCGGAATCACCGCGACTTTCGTGTCGCAGACCGACCCGTCTGCCTGGGAGGCCGCAATTCGGCCGGAGACGAAACTGTTCTTCCTCGAAACGCCGTCCAACCCGTTGACGGAAATTGCCGATATTCCGGCGTTGACCGCAATCGCCCACTCCCGCGGCATCCTGGTCGCCGTCGACAACTGTTTCTGTACCCCGATCCTGCAAAAGCCGCTGGAACTTGGCGCCGATCTCGTCGTGCATTCGGCAACCAAGTACCTCGACGGCCAGGGCCGCGTGCTCGGCGGCGCCGTCTGCGGCCCGAGGAAGCTGACCGAGGAGGTGTTCAAGTACCTGCGCACCGCCGGCCCCGCGCTTTCCGCGTTCAACGCCTGGGTGCTGCTCAAGGGCATGGAGACGCTGCACATCCGCATGGAGGCGCAGGGCGCCAGCACGGCGCGCCTCGCTGCCTGGCTCGAGGCGCACCCGAAGGTGGCGCGCGTCTTCTACCCCGGTCTGCCATCGCACCCGCAGCACGTACTGGCGCAGAAGCAGCAGAAAGGTGGCGGCGCCATCGTCTCGTTCGAGGTCAAGGGCGCGCGCGCACAGGCGTGGACGGTCGTCGACCACTGCAAGCTGCTGTCGATCACCGCCAACCTGGGCGACACGAAGACCACCATCACCCATCCCGCCTCGACCACGCATGGCCGCATCACCCCGGAAGCCCGGACCGCGGCCGGCATCAGCGAAGGACTGCTGCGCATCGGGGTCGGCCTCGAAGCGGTGGAGGATCTTCAGGCCGATCTTGAACGCGGCCTCTCTCTGATCTGATACAAGAACGGCGTCGGTTCGATCCGAGGCCACCTGGAGCTTCCATGCTATTCACCGAACTCGGCCTCAGGGCCGAACTCCTGCGCGCCGTTGCCGAGCAGGGCTACGACACGCCCACGCCGATCCAGCAGAAGGCGATTCCCGCCGTGATGACCGGCCAGGACCTGATGGCCACGGCGCAGACCGGCACCGGCAAGACCGCCGGCTTCACGCTGCCCATCCTGCACCGCTTGGCGAGTGCTCCCAATCTCCGCGCCTCCCGGCGTCCGCGGGTGCTGGTCCTGGCGCCGACGCGCGAACTCGCCATCCAGGTCGAGGAAAGCGTGCGCATCTACGGCACGCACCTGCCGGTGAACTCGCTCGCCGTCTTCGGCGGCGTTGGCATCAATCCGCAGATTGCCGCCCTGCGTCGCGGCGTCGACATCCTCGTCGCCACGCCGGGCCGGTTGCTCGATCACGTCCAGCAGAAGACCGTCGACCTCGGCGGCATCGAGATCCTCGTCCTCGACGAAGCCGACCGCATGCTCGACATGGGCTTCATCCGCGACATCCGCAAGATCATCGGCCTGCTGCCGAAGCAGCGGCAGAACCTGATGTTCTCCGCCACCTTCTCGCCGGATATCCGCGAACTGGCCGCCGGCCTGTTGCACCGGCCGGTATCGGTCGACGTCGCGCCGCGCAATACGGCGGCCGAGACGGTGACGCAGAAGGTCATCGAAACCAACCGCGAGCAGAAGAAGGACCTGCTGCTGCATCTGTTCGAAACGCGCAGCCTCAATCAGGTGCTGATCTTCGCGCGCACCAAGCATGGCGCCGACGCGTTGTCGCGTCACTTGGAAAAGGCCGGCATCAAGTCGGCCGCGCTGCACGGCAACAAGTCGCAGGGCGCGCGCACTCGCGCGCTCGGCGACTTCAAGGAAGGCAGGTTGGTCGCGCTGGTGGCGACCGACATTGCGGCACGCGGGCTGGATATCGATTCTCTGCCGCATGTCATCAACTTCGAGATTCCCAACATCCCTGAAGACTATGTGCATCGCATTGGCCGTACCGGGCGCGCCGGCCTCGAAGGCGAGGCCCTGTCGCTGGTCAGTCACGACGAACGCGCCTTCCTGCGTGACATCGAAAAGCTGATCAGGCGCGATCTGGAGCGGGTTGTGGTCGAAGGTTTCGAGCCCGCTGCCCACGCCGCGCCGCGTGCGGCGCTACCGCCACGCCCTCCGCGCAAGGCGCCGGCGCCGGGCAGGACGCCCAACCGAAATTCGCCGCAGAAATCGAGTGGACCGCCGCAACTGCATCGCAGTCGCGGCCGGCACCGCTAAAGGAGTCTTTCTGGGGAATCCGGCGTGATGGTTGGTTGACACGGGCGGGCTAACAATCTCCATCAGTTACCGGCCGTTCAGGTCAGTCATCGATCAGCCCAACGGACAGTTTCAACGGAAACGGCCAAGAAGCGATGGCACACCGGTCGATCGCCGGGGCGCCATTCGGTCAATACAGCCGAATGGCCGTGTCGAAGTGCCAAGTCCGGCGGATCTCGATCACGTCGAAGTCGCGGGCCAGTGCCGGTTGGAACGGTAGATTGGGGGTCTGGCCATGAATGATGCGTCGTACTGCATCATCAATCGCGGCCACACCGCTGGAGCGAATGAATGTCACCGACTCGATCGAACCGTCGCTTCGTATGGCCACGGTCACGATGGGATCGGTGTGAGGCCGCTTCGCCGCCTCGCGCACCATGTCGAACGTCATGTTGAATTGTATCCGCCGGCTCCAGGCTTCCGCGTACAGTATGAGTTCGGCGTTGGGGTCGCTGCGCCCAAAGAGCCTTGCTCGGCGCAAGGTGCTCGATGACGGCGAGGGACGCGATGCCGCCTGATTCGCTTCACGACGTGCCGCTTCCTCGTCCAGTTGGCGGCCCATCGCCCGGCGCGCAGCGTCCCGCCTGGCATCCCGCTCCCGCGCAGCCTCAATTCGTGCGGCCTCTGCGCGAGCCGCCTCCTGTCTTGTTGCGTCCTGACGTGCGGCCTCCTGACGTGCGGCCTCCTGACGTGCTGCTTCCTGACGTGCTGCTTCCTGGCGAGCGGCTTCCTGACGGGTTGCTTCCTGACGGGCGGTTTCCTGACGTGCTGCCTCCTGACGTGCTGCTTCCTGACGGGTTGCTTCCTGACGGGCGGCTTCCTGACGTGCGGTTTCCTGACGTGCTGCTTCCTGACGTGCTGCTTCCTGACGTGCTGCTTC
>Ga0208938_1000162_pt1 | contig 62411 bp, 69 predicted proteins | sample AD_UKC125_MetaG_FD_184434 | JGI IMG/M metagenome (GOLD analysis project Ga0208938, IMG submission 184434) | Active sludge microbial communities of municipal wastewater-treating anaerobic digesters from USA - AD_UKC125_MetaG (SPAdes) (version 2) | ecosystem: Engineered > Bioreactor > Anaerobic >... | reverse complement strand
TAAGTTAATAACAATTGGGGTCCCCTTCCGTGTTATATAAGTTAATAACAATTGGGGTCCCCTTCCGTGTTATATAAGTTAATAACAATTGGGGTCCCCTTCCGTGTTATATAAGTTAATAACAATTTCTACTTCCTTTATAATTGTCTTCAGTGCATTTTCTGCTTGCTGCAGGGTCCCCAGGGTCCCATATATGCCATTTATGCCTATGGGTTCTATATTAAAGCTAGTTATAGGCGCATTTTCTTGAAGCATACAAGGTATACAAAGAACTGGACGTCCAGCGGCATTTATTTTTACACGAATAGGACCCGCTTGTGTTCCTATTTGCTTGTTTCCATTCATAGGTATGAAAAGTACTGAAGAAAAAAGTTCTTGTATACTGTATGCGTCAAGCTGTTTGCTTTGCAATTTCTTCCACCTCCTTTAAGAAATTTAAGTATTCTTCCATTGGAACCTGAATAGAAATTACATTGTCTACGCTATCCATTAATAGTGCAAAATTACTAAGATAAAATGTGTTATTCTGGTATAAAATATATACATCTTCTTCAATATACATGCCATCTGTGCGCATATCTATATCCTGTGAAACAAATAATGTGTAAGCTTGAAAAAGATGCTTTGCAAAGGAACTTCTTTTTACCCAAGGTATACGTACATGTCCCCTGTTATTTATTATATATAACATATCTTCTTTCTTCATATACTGAAGCCCTGTAAAAGAACCTGTCCATGCGGCAGATGAAAGTAAATATAATGTAACATTTTCTTGTCCTTGTAAAATTTGTGATAATTCCTGTAGTTCTTGTATAAATACCTCTAGTTCACTATTTATTATTTGCAATTTATTCCCATTGTCTTTTTTATCTTCAACTATCTTTTTTATAAAGAACCACGGCGGCATCCAGACATACTGTATAGAACTACGAGTACGAAGAACTGGTATAATGTCGCTTTTACTTTTATTTCCTTGTAAAAAAGTTTCTATATCTTTATACATATTTACAACTATATCTTTGTCAACTATAATTTTATTATTTTCATCAACGTATAATAATACCCCGCCTTTTTCTATAAAGTATGTTATCCCCGTTTTACCCTGCCATCCATATGTAGATATTATATTTTGTTCCTGCATATCCTATCTCCCCATTGATATATCTCTTATGTTATTTTTTACAGCAAGAAAGGCATCTTGTACTGTGCGAAATAGTGGTATGGATGACATAGAAAGGCATTCTGTATAGTGCGCTAAAATATCGTCCATAACTTCTTTCATTTCTTTATTTACATTTCTATCTACATAATAAAGTACTTCATCTGGTGCTTTATTTTTTCTATCTATACACCATTGCGTTAATGTTGTATAATAAATGTGATATATTGTATATCCTACAAGGTCTTTGAAAGATATGGTAGAATAAAGATAATTTTTTCCATCTTCACCTTGTACTAGCCATGGTTCTAAGCCAATATGTGAAAGGTCATAATGGTCAGAAAGTATATGCTTAACTAGGCGTTCATCTTTTTCTACATCAGGTAGAAAGTTAGTTTTTTGAAGTATTTCTATATTGCGTAAAAGCTTGTCCATGGGTAAAGTAGCGGCTGTATGTGCCATATCTTGTGCTAAAGCTTGTATATTAGAAACCAATAGTTCATATTCTTCATCTGTAACTAGTTCTTGCAATGCTGCTACAGGGTTCCCAGGGTTCCCAGGGTTCCCAGGGTTCCCAGGGTTCCCAGGGTTCCCAGGGTTCCCAGGGTTCCCAGGGTTCCCAGGGTTCCCTTGTGCTTGTATTAAGTATAATGCTGTTCTTAATACTATAAAATTATCTGAACATCCACTAAGCGTATGCTTGCGTGTAGGACGCATATGATAAAGGTCATAAAAAATGTGTTCCGTGTATATCATCTTTTCTACTTCCATATCCATATTATAGCATAATAGAAATAAAAAAGGTGGCACCACCATGTTAGTTACATGATAGCACCACCCAGTAAGTTAAAGTGTTCTTGCTTTACAACTATCTATTGTAGCCTTGTTCTAAAGAATTCACTTGATAAATTTTCTTAATTTGTTCTAATTTTTCTTGTAATGCCAGTGGTGGGTTCTTAATATCTAATATACCATCTAGTTGCTGATAGGTTCTGGCTATACAGTCTTGTAATTCTTCTAACATGGTTGGCGTGCTGTATTCCATTATAGTGCCTATCTTACCATCTTTAACATCATGTGTTGCCGCTAAGAAAAGAACTGGTGAAAACATTAGCCAATTGCTTTCAGTAAAAAGAATGGGTAGCCCTATAATTTCATTACACCAGTATGCCGCACCCGCTCGTTCTTCTTTTTCTGTCATTTTTATGTTCTTTTCTTCACCTACATAGTGAACAATATCTTCTAAAAGAAGCCCAATTCTATCTACTTCGTCTGCAGTGTCCTTTATTACTGGGTTAATATAATGGATATGCCATAAGCAACCACGCACAGAATATATATTTTCTGCGTAAAATTTTACAAATTCATCATCTTTGAAAAGTGGTAGTATCATTTCTTCTAGTTCCATCCATGCATAGTCGTCATCATGGACAGTGGCTTTTACTACCTTGTCTAGAACTTTATTTGCTATATCTTTATTTTCTTCATTTACACCTCCTATATTATATTTTTGTATTAAGCTATCAGTTGTTAAATACATCATATAAGCATAGGCGGCATTAACTATATTGTAGTTAAGATATTCACTTACTACTTCTAGATAGGGTACTTCAAATACAGATGACCCATCTAATTTGTGTGCTATGTAGTGAAAAAGTTCTTCCTGTTCCTTTTTTAAATTAAATTTCAGTTCACCAAAGTTTTCTTTTATCCACTGTTCTTCTTTCTTCATTTCTATCACCTCTAGTAGTATTATACCTAAATTTTTTCAATTTTCTTTGCTATAACTTTACCACCATCCGTGCGGCAAATAAAAGCATATACTGTATCACCATTATGAAAGGCATTCATGTTACCTGTTATTCTATTGTTAAATATAAATATTTCTGTATCGTCAACTGTGTTCTTAGCATTTATGCCTTTATCTGTGATGCGTGTTATTTCATATATATCTTCACCACTTGTGCTATTATCATCTAGTACTTCACCTACATAATAATTGCCATTTTTCTGTGCACGCACATGGTCGCCTACACGTATAGAAGGTACAAGTGAAGAAAAAGGCACTACTATATGTATTGTCTGTTCACCTATAGCTGTCTGTACAGTTAAAGAAGCTATGCCGTCTTCTGTTTCTGTGGGTACTTTTTCTAGTGTACAAAGTATTTTTACTACAGCCATGGTTGCATAAGGGACCCCCTTATTTGTTCTTTATCTATGGTTCCATCACCATGTATCACTTGTTTAACTTCATCTACACTGTGCGCAACAAATACTACAGCACCACAGCTTTGTAACTGCATAAGCACTTTTTTCTGGTGTTCGGAAAGCTTGCCTATCTTAGGACGCTTCACTTCAATACCTACAAATTGTCCATTTATACAACACACAATATCAGGTAAGCCTGGCATACTATACATGTCACCGTGGGTGTGAAAAAAGAAACAGTTAGGTATTGTCTTAAGATATTTTTTAATACTAACTACTATGCTTTTTTCTAACGGTATTTTACGTTTCAAGCTTATCACCTACTTCACTATACAAAGCTACTGCCTTGGGTGCATAAAGCATGTTAAGTACACCGCAGGGTTCACTAATACTATTTATTACATCTGAAGAAAAATAAGGTGTAATAAGTGTAATAATAGAAGAACGCCATAAAGCCGTAGTATCATAGCGCTGTTCTGGTGACATAGATAATTCCCGTACTTCCTTCATAATAGAAAGTATATCACTGTTATTTTTTAATGTTATATAGTTAGCGGCTTTTATATATGCTTTAAGCTTTTCTGCTTCTGAAACAGCACCACCTCCAGTTATTACAGCTACTATACTTTCTATTTGTGATAAGGAAGTACTTTTACTGCCTGCATCGCCTATAAGAAGCGATAGTAATAATGTCTGTGATACAGAAAGCCCTAACTGTTTTGCAAAGCTTTCTACATTTATATCTAATGGAAGCATAATGCGCTTTGATATTTTTTTACCATCACTAGTAAGATACTTTTTTAATATTTTCATACCGCTTTGTATTTTTTCTTCTGCTTGTGGTATAGAAGCTATTTTTACTGGTATCTTAACGACATAAGCCTTCTTCATTCTACCACCCCATTTCTAATATCCAATTGTATTCTTCACTGTACGGCGATATTTCTTCTATAAATACAAGGTGTGTGGGTAAAATAAGTAAGGAACGTTCCATAGCTGTAACTTTCATGGTGTCACTTAAAATGTCTTCTGGCACAGTAACTTTTACATAGACAAATTCGTTAGTAAATTCACTATTAAATACATTATCTATATGTAGTTCCCCGTAAAAGATATACTGCAGCTTATCTATATTAGTAGCATCGTATACAACTAGTTCTGTGTCTACAGTTCCTATATCAGGAAGTACAATTTTTAAGCCATCTACATTATATGTTTTTATCATATTTATATTATAACACAACCACTACCTATTTAAATTTTACCTATATTATTTTCTATTCACCTATTTCTATATTCTAAATGGATAGGTAAGCTCGTTATACCTTAGATAAAATTCCATTTTCCTTGTAGATGGTGTTATACGTACTGCATCTTTACTATACCAAATAATATTGTAACTAACAATGTCGCAAATATGGTCCAATACATCATCATTTTTAAGTATCTCGTTATTAAATAGCGGTTGTAATTTGTTATAAAATAGCGGTTGTAATGCATCTTCTATATTAAAAAATGCTGTATAAAAAGTGGGCACATAAATTGGTGAAGTAAATGTTAATGGTATACCAGTTCTTTTATACATATAGTACTGCTGAATGATGTTAATATCGTCATAAGTTATTTCTTTACGTTCAAATAGTTCCTGCACAATGTGAATAAAGTTAGCAAATTCATGTTTCTGTGCGTAATTTTCTAAGTACTGCAAAGCCGTATCTAGGTTTTTTTCTATATTGTTGTTGAAAAAGATAGTGTCTTGATAAAATTCATCTTTTTTATTTGTATTTTTATTTGTAATTATATTGTAGTTAAAGAAGTAATGCCAGTAATTTTCTTCATTTACTATCTTCTTTATTTTTATATCTATACCACTTACATAAAGCTTGTATATTAGAAACCCTGTGTCCTGCTTCCCATTTTCTATATCATCTATCACAGCCCTTAAGTTAGCTAAAAAGCTTTCTTTGTTCTGCACGTGAACAGAAGGCATCCACGTATTAGTTCTAATATCATTCTTTATTACATAGCCAATAAAAGCTAAATGCACGCCAACTATGTTTCTATAAGCATTATTAAAGGCTTTTTCAATATTATTTCGTGTATTTGTTTCATCTTCACCATTGCTATTTATAAGTTCATCTACTAATGGCATGTTATCCATGTGAATAATACCTATATTTTCTTTTACCCATTTCTTTTTTTCTTCTTCTGTTATCATTTTATATCACCTCTGGTTATATTATAGCACACACATATTTTATAAGAAGATAATAACCCCGCAACCAAAGTATCAAAATGATACCTTGATAATGAAATAGTTGTAGACAAGTTATGGTACCGTCACCGTGACGCACTTTGTTATAAATTGTCCATAGGTGACGCAACTGTTGCGGTACCTGCGGACAGCTGTAAATGGTCTTAATAACACATAGTTAATGGAAACCACTCGCTATCACAATATCAACTATAAAAACTGGTGCCAGCCATATAAAAAATACTATCAAAAAAGATGATATTTGTAGTATATATACTACAACCTTAGAAATGGCAACTAAGCTAGAAAGTATCAGGGAAAAAAGGGCATGCTGTAGTATATATACTACAACCTAAAAATGGCAACAAAGCTAGTAAACACCAAGCAGAAATGACAATTTTGTAGTAAATATACTACAAGAAAAAAATTTTAGGTACATACCTATAAAAACATATGTATGATGTATGTATGATGTATGTATGTATGTATGTTTATTTGTTATGTACATATGTGTTTATGTTATGTAGTATATATACTACAAAAATACTAATTAACATAGATAAATACTGGGATATTCGGCATTTATGAATGTAGTATATATACTACAACCTGTATTCATCTTGCATAGTTGGTATTTTTCATTCCACACTTTCTTTATAGTTGCACAAATAACGCATAAAAATGAAGAAATTTCAATGAAAACGTGAAAAAGTTCACGTGAAAAAGTTCACATAAGGAAAAAGTGACAAAAATGTCACATTTTTTTATTAAAAAAATGGCAATTTTTCAATTTTTACGTCCGCCATTTTTCGCCATTTTCCGCCGTTTTAGGTGTGTATACCCCCCGTCAATATCGGAAAATATATACCTTTTCTTTCAAAAGCTTCAATTTTCGCCAAAAAGCTTCATTTTACAAAATGGGTGAAAAAATTCACGATATTTTTTTGTTCATTTTTGCGTTCATTTGTAAAAAAGTAAAAAAATGTCAAGCTTGACATTTTTTTAAATGTCAAGCTTTACACATACTGCGTTAGTTGTCGTTGTGCCTGTTACACCATATTGTTCACCCAATTGTTCTGCCGTAGACCGATACCCATTTTGGGTATCGCTTTTAGGATGTATAAATAGAAAGGTATGTTCAAGTTCCCATTTTGGGAACTTGAAAAGTAAAAAAATGTCAAGCAAGCTTTACACATACTGCGTTAGTTGTCATTTTTATATATTTTATCGCCCTAATTTTAACTTATTAGCTTATTAGCGTGATATAATATTAACATGTGGTGGACGATATTTTTAGTAGAAATAGTTGTATGTGGTATTAGTATATTTTTAAGCTATAGGGGACCCTAACAATATAAGGCTTACTATTCCTGCATACCTTACTTTAGCTGTACTAATTTCTTTCTTTTTACCCTTTCCTTATATCTTTGTAGGCTTTGCCGTAGCTGTATGTACTTTATATATAGATAAAAGCATCTTGTGATGTGCTATAATAGTATTATGGATAATAAAGATAAAGATATTGAACTTTTTGTAGATGCTTATAATGGTTCGTTAAATATTTTTCTTCATAGTATATTTTCTTCAGATATGCCACAGTTACTTCCTGACATTACTTTTACCATTACTTCTTCTAATGATATTAATATAAGTAAAAATAATGTAATGCTATATTTAGATAACGGATATATTTTATCGCTAACGCTTCACAAAGAACATGTTACATTAAAAGATATACAGAACGCAGTAATACTAGGTTTACTATTAGCTTCTTACTTCCGCCTTTACATAGAAAAAGGACCACAAGCTTATTTTTCACGTGAATAAAAGGGGTGATGCGTATGCGTATCCTAATTACTAATGATGATGGTGTAGTATCTAAGGCTACAAGACAATTAGCTGTAGAACTGCACAGGCTGGGACACATTGTATCTGTATGGTGTCCTGCCCATAATATGTCTGGTTATGGAAGTGCCATTTCTTTATCTAAAAATATAGTAGTTAAAAAAGATAACAGCGAACCTATACCTATATATGCCGTTAACAGTACTACATCAGATGCTGTTATTATTGGCTTAAAATATGAACATGAAATAGGAAATAATATAGATATGGTTATTAGTGGTATAAATTTAGGTTCTAATTTAGGAAGCGATACTATTGCTAGTTCTACAGTTGCTGGTGCCATAACAAGTATAGTAAAGGGTGTGCCTTCTATGGCTGTATCTATTGCATCTTCACGTCCAAGATATTTAACAAATACTGTATCTTTCTTTGTTTCTTCTTTATTTCCAGTTCTTTCTAGTGTAGTGTCTACACATTATTTCTTAAATATAAATATACCCGATAAAAAAGAAATAAAGGGTGTAAAAGTTGTACCACTTTCTAAATTTGGTTGGGAAAAGCAGTATAAATTTCAAGAAGATAGTGATAATATATATGTTCACATAGTTGCTACTAGCCCTAATAAGATACGTCTAGTAAAAGAAAATACAGACATATATTGGTTGCGTCATGGTTATGTTACTATTACGCCAGTAACAGAACACTTTGTAGATATGAATATCGTTCAGTTAATTAAAGAAAAATTATCTTTTTTGTAACTGTTCATATATCTTTTTCAACATCTTTTTCTGGTATTCATACTTTATAGGAATATTTTCTTTTGCTTTTTCATATACAGTATTAAAGTTGCTTTCTTGCGTATTCAACATACAGTATACAAAGTAGTATTTGTAAAAATTTTCTGGTGGTGGAAAAGTTCCTAATATCTTTTCTATATTACTTATTTGCTGTTTCACTATTTGTACTATTTCTTCTTTATTTACATTTACTATACTTGTTTTTCTTTCTATAACTTCTTTATCAAATAACAATAACGTGTTGCTTTTATTTTCTGTGCTGATATCTGTTTTTTCTATACTAATATCTGTTTCCTTTTTTTGTTCATATATAGCTGTATTTATACCTATTGCTGTATACTGTTCTGGCACTGGCACATAGCCCGTTTCATTTTCTACACCCTTAAAAGCCGCTATAGATGTTACATTGTCACCTACTACATAAAGCCCATCTTTCATATCATTATATACTAAGCTTGCATTTTCTATAGTTATTAGTACTTGTTCTAACTTTTTTTTCGGTAACTTTGCCACTTCTTCTGAAACAATGTGTACGCAAGGTAGTGGTGGCTTCCAACATAAAAGAATATAAGCACTAGTATATGCCATTCTATATGCGCCGCTAAGTGCATTTTCTATAGTAAAGCGATATTTTTTTACTAGTTCATCTAAGGCATTACTATATACTTTGCTATTACTTATCGCAAGCTTTGCTTGGTGGGTCCCCCACCAAGCTGTTATGTAAAATATACCAAGCCGTATATCATATGTCTTACTATACTTAAAAAAGTGTGTTTGAATGTCTTGTTCTTTTTCAAGCCTTATTGGTTCAAATTGATACTTATCATACATATGAGATATCCAGCCTTTCTACAAGTTGTTTCCAATTTTCATCAATAGTTGTTGTTGGTACATAACAATAAGGGTATTGTTGTGGAACAACGTATTCTATCCAGAAGCGTACTTCTTCTTTTACCATTTCATTTATAAAAGGTTCATCACGCTTTACATGGTAAGCAAGAAAATAATTGCCACCGATAAGTACAGCCACATACCATTCTTCTGCGCCCGTCACATACATATATTGCTGAACCTGCGCATAATAGTGTAGTGGTATATGTATCGTGTTCCAGCGTTGTTTCTGTGTAAAAGAAGTTGTTTTACATTCCAAGCCAAGAAACTTATCATTAGTATTTTTTATACGCCTATCTACATTAGCTGTTATAAAAGGATACTGTGTACTGAAAAGCATGTATTGATACTTGTACACGTTCATACCAGTGCGCTTAGCAAATTCTTTAGCAACGATATTTTCAAGAAGTGTGCCCCAATACATACTTTCATTTTGTATATTAGTTACTGTATCACTTGTTTTTTCTTTCCAAAGTTCTTCTATAGTTGTCCACGGTGAAAGCCCAAGTATAATTGCTGCTTCGCTACCACCTATACCCTTTTTTCTTAACATAAGCCATTCTTCTTTACTTAGCTTTGCCACAGGTATTTTTGTATATGGATATTTCATCTTGCGTCCTCCTTATCTTTCTATGTTTACTGAATATATTATAACATCTTCTATACTTTTTTCAGCACGCACACTTTTCTGTATAGCGTCCTGAAGAAGGATACGGTTCTTTTCTGTATCAAGAAGAATATTTTCATTAACATCTAACGGCAACATGTGGTTTTCTAAGTACAACACTTCTGTCGTTGTTTCTTTTTTTGTTATATTTTTTACTACCATATATATACTGTTATTAGGAACATCAAGAATTACGTATTGCAAAGCTACTGTATTTTGTATGTGCAACATATATATATCACCAGTTATGTACCATTTCTTTTCTACTACGTATATGTCCATACTTATAGTATAGCACAGGAACTTTTTATAGTAAATTATATGTGCTATAATAATAGCATGGATGTAATTAAGAAAATTTATCAAGTGAAAAAAGAAACAAATTTAACATAGTTACTTACTACAAAGTACATCTTATATATGCTATAATTTATATATGAAAAAGAAAAATAAAGGCTTTGCAATGGAAATAGCATTACTAACTTTTATAGTAGTATGTATGTTTACCGCAATGCTTCTTAATAGTTATAGTGTATATACACGAACATCACGGTTATTTGCACAATATCCACAGCTACAGGAAGCATGGTATGCTGGTGAACAGTGGTGTTCTTATGTATTATTAACAGATACAATAAATACTGCAACTGTTAGTATAGTAAAAGATAAAGGGTTGCCTAGAAGTGTAATAGGTGGCAATATGTTCACACAAGAAATACAAGTAAGTAACTATACAAGTACTGTTATACCTTTTTCTACTGGACGTCTATATATAGGCTTATATACAGACCCTTCTCCAACCTTACAGCAGCCATTTATTCAGCAATTTGTGTGCGATGTAAATTATTTTCCCCAATTACCAGAAACAGGAAACATGTCTAGTGTACTAGACTACATGGCACGTATAAAAATGGAACGGTATATTACAATTGACCCACTATCTACTTATATATCAGTATATCCAATGGGTATTACTTATAGTACACCAGCTTATGTGTGGCATGCGTTGGAAAAATAAAAAGGTAGGTGATAAAAGTATGAAAAAAGCTTTTACCGTATTAGAACTTGTAGTGGTAATGATATTACTTACAATGTTTGGTGCTATGATATTTTTTACTAATACTAATTTGATAAATTTTGCACAAATACGTATGACACGAATGTTGAATACTAGTAATGCTTTAATAACTAGTATGGCACAAGTAGCGCATATAGCAAATACATCAAAGGTATATACAAGTTCTACAGGTACTACTATGTTATGGTACTGGGACCCTAATACTAGTACATTGTCACACATTAATGCCGCTTATGTTAAAAATATTAAAACAGCTACGAACTTTTACATAGTTGATGTAGACCTTCAGCAGATGTCAAATGTGCCACTTTGCACTGATGAACAAGGCAATATAGGAATATGCCATGAAAAGCAAACACGCACCGCAACTGTAGACCAGCTTTATATACGGCGCTTTATTACAGACTACCCAGCACTAATAAAAGTAGATGGGAATAAGCTGTACTTTTCAGCGCCATTTACTGATATTTGGGACCCGTTCAACCAAGTATGGGTACCGTGTACTAGTGGTGTACGAACAGAAGCTGTAGGACCCAATAATGGCACTAATGCTTATTTGGGCACTCTTATAGGCATACAAGACACGGTTATAGGAAAAGATAAAGTATGTAAAAGCATGATAGTAAGTGGTATTTCACAAGGACATTACTATGTACTTCCTGCGCTGAAGTATCAGAACACAAGCACAACATATGCTATTATATTACAAAGGTGAAGTGGTATGACAAGTAGTGAACAAAAAGAAATAGTAAAATATTTTATAACAACTATACTTCTTTTAACTATAACATTAAGCCTAATATGGTTTCAGCCGCCATTTCGTAAAGAAGAAATTTATCGCTATTTACCTAATGTATATAGAAAGATATCAAATATACCAGTAGTGGGTCCTTATTATGTTAAGCTTTCTACTTATATGTCTCAAGGCATATCTACAATAACAGCATTTCTTCGTTATAAGAAGCTTCTTATACCTTCTTATAGTGTAAATGAACAGTGTGGTATAGAAACCACTTCAGGCACATACTACTTAGCACTTGTTCCTTGTTCGCCTGCTGTTAGGAACTTAGAAATATCATTATTACAAAAATACAATACATTAGGTAGTTATATTTATTTTCAAGCACCAAAGAACCAAGATGAATATAGAAAGCTATACAAGTTACCAGATAATGCGCAAGTAGGGTACATATGGCTTTACATACCACAGCCTAACTTAAAAGAAAAGAATATGAACTTTCTTATTATTACAGAACTGCGCCTGCCTATTTTTATCCCAGAAAATGATAATATTGCAAAGAAAATTTTTTAGCGTATTTATGCTATAATATAATATAGGAGGTGTAAAATTAGATGATGAAAAGAATGATGAAGAAGAAGAAAGGCTTCACCCTTATTGAACTGTTGGTAGTGTTGCTTATCTTAGGTGTGCTTGTAGGCTTAGGTGTACCTCGTTACATGGAAGCGCAGAAGGTTGCACGCTTCAATACCTTTGCGGCTAACGTAAGAAGTATTGCTGAAGCATTAGACAATTATGTGGCTATACAACAGGCTACAGCTACTGGTATGGTAGAATATCCTGCTACTTTAAAAGAATTAAAAGATGCAGGACTTGTTTCTCAGGACTTCATTAACCCGTACACGAAAAGTTCTATGTTAGCTGACCCAGAAGAAGACCCGAATACTGGTATTAAGTATACTAAAACTCTAGAAGGTTACGTTATTTATATTAAACAACTAGATGTAGATGATGTAAATGGCAATGGTGACAACACTAGTGAAACCCTTTATGATGTGAACCCATCTATGTTCCCCACTACAGCAACGCCGTCTAACCCGTAGTAAAAAGTGAAGTAGTATAAAAAAAAAAGGAAGGTGACCCTACTTACTTATAATAGTAAAGAACGGGGTTGCCTTCCTTTTTTATCAAGAAAGGAGTGGTGAAAAAATGGTAAAATATAGAAGGCAGAAAAAGAAAGGCTTTACACTTATAGAACTTTTAATAGTACTGCTTATATTGGGTATTTTAGTAGGCTTAGGTATACCAAAGTATATGCCAGCGGCAGATACAGCACGTATAAATACTTTTGCCAGCAACCTTGCACAACTTGCCCGTGATATAGAAAATTCTGGTATGATAGCACAGGGTGTGTACGGTGCAGAAATTTCTTCACCCACAACATTAAAAGAACTATTAGGTAAAGTTGACTACACTCAGAACCCGCTGAACCCATTTACTAAGGCTAATATGCTAGATACTGTATTGTATCCTGTAGATGGTACTGTGCAGGAAAGTGAAAAAAATAAGGAAACAGGCATAGACGTATGGACAAATGATACGGGTGGTATAGTATTTGTGGTCACACAGAAAGATGCTAAAGGAAACAATATTTATGATAAGTATTCTACGCAAATGCCTCATGGTTGTGTTATTACTTCTTATAGGGCATTAGGTGTAGATGAAAATGAACCTATGGTAAATAAGCAAGCAAAAGTAAGGGAACATATGAAAGAATGTAAAGATAGCGGTATATTTATGGGCAACCCACAAAGTATGGGGCTTTGTCCCGCAACAATGAAATGGAACAGTGATATTATGTCACATCATAGTGATACATTAGATAGTTTAGTGCCCAATACAAGTTCTACCTTAGAAAGCTATGTGACAATTTTTGGTTTTCTAGAAAGCAAAGCAAGCAATATGGTAAATGTAGTATATAAAGATAAAGATGGTAATTTACAAAGTTGTTTGTATATAGGCTATATTAGTAATATTAATGAAGATACTGTATTTACCTTGGAAACAGCTTTAGCTGATAAATGGATGTTTGATATAACACGTCCACAAATACCTGTTACACCAGCATCTATAAAAAGTATAAGAAGTGGTCCTTATTTAACTTTAAAAGATAGAAATGGTAATAGTTATGTATATCAGCCTAACTATATTGGGGGCTACGACTTAAGAAAGCAATTTACTGGCGACAGAAGCTTTATAAAAGTATATTCTATGGCACCATTTATAGGTTTTGGTGGAACAATATTTACTGGTGCTTCAATGTTAAAAAGTGGTAGTACAGAAGAATTTGGTTCTTGGTTCTATGCCAACAATGATAGTAATATGGGTGTTCCCATAGTATTTGATACACTTAATTATGGTGGCGGTGTTCCTATGTTTGATGGTTCTGGCTTCTATAGCACCATTTTAGGTGAAGATGTTTCTGTAACTGTATTGCAAACCTTAAGTGAAGGATGGACACCAAGTTGGAACCCAGATGGAACATTGACAAGTTTACCGCCTACACCTCGCTATGGCGTCAATTTTTCACAATACTATAGTACAGGTGAAATAGAAAGTGATGGAAAAATACATTTTTACCGCATACCTTCTTTAGATACTTACGATGTAATATGGGCTAATAGCATTGGAACCAAGCATTTTGTAAATGTATTTTCAATAACAGAAGGTAGAATACGAACGCTTGTTGCCGATGATATACGTGGACCCTATACGATAGTGGATAGTTTAAATGATGTGGAATGGCGAGGTAATGATATAAATTATAGTGACAATATTTATAGTGTTTCAGGTGTTTATGTTACTAACAATAACCAACCAGTAACTTGTACTAGTAGTGATGGTATTAACTGGACATGTACACCGCAATAGCGATATGCTATAACAATAATAAGTGAGGTGATAAAAAGATGAACGTGAAAAGAACAAAGAATAAAAAAGGGTTCACACTTGTTGAAATGTTAATAGTGCTTGGTGTTATGGCTATTCTTATTGCTATGATAGCACCTAATTTTTCTAAAGTAACTAGTACAGCTAATAAACAAACATATTGCAACGATGTAGCCACATTATCTTCTGCACTTACAACTTATTTATCCACAAATGGCTATACTACATTAACTGATACTATTTTAACACAGGGCATGGAAGCTTTGCTTTCTAACAATAGTTCTTACTTAAAAAGTTCACAAATTAAAAATAGATACGATGCTTCTGTTCCTGTATGGTCTGGTGTAATTAAGAACTTAAATAGTAAACCCGCTACTACTTATGAACCAACTTTAAAGCCAGGACAAGTAGGTATTGTTACATGGCTAGATGAAGATGGCTTCCGTACTAACTGGGAATTTCTTACTAACCCTTCTTGTACTAGCACAACTACAACTAGCACAACTACACCGTAAAGATACAGTTATGATGGGCAATAAAAAAAGCAAGAAAATTTCTTTCTGGATATGGGACCCCTATGTTTCAGGGACCCCTATGTTTGGGGGTCCCATATTAAAGACAGGGTCCTTTCTTTCAGGGTTCCTGTCTTTAATGTCTTTATTTTTATGGCTTTTGTCTTTAGTATCATATATATTTTTAGGTTCTTATTTCTTAGTACCCATTACAGTTGACGATAACATATATTTTAGAAGGGACCCTGAAAGATGAAAATAGGTATTGTTACAGCTAACCCACACTGGGGTCCCTTATTGAAAGAACGTATACAACAAGTACCTGGTGTAGAACAAGTAATAGTATATCAACCCACCATATTGGCTGACCCAGTGCCATCGCCAGTAGATGCGCTTATTATACGTTATGATGATAACTTTGTTAATTTACTTCAGACAACACAACGCTTGCAAAGTGTACAGAAAGAAGATGGTAGCCGTATGGCGATAATTATTGTATCCGATACACAGAAGCCTACCGATATAGAACTTGCTACATGGAAAGAAAATTGGGTACCAGTAGTGCGTACACAAGAAGTAGTAGAAATTATACCAGCTATACCATTTCTTAATAAAGCCATGCCTGAAAAAATGGTACCGCCCAGCTTTTATACTTCACAACAAGTATATGCTTTACAAGTGCGTCTTCTGCGCAACCTACATACCATTTCTATAGCTTGCTTTGTATTATTAGCATTTTGTGTAATAAGGCTATTTTTACTATTATAAGCCTTCTTCTTTTTTCCATGGTAACTTTTCCCGTGGTATCCTAAGTACTTGCATAGAAAATTGTGGTAGTGTATATAATGTATTACCGCTTCCTTCAGGTATAACCACACCTTGTTGCACAAGCATCTTCCATAGTGCGCTTTTTGCAATAGGAAATGTGGTATTTTCCCTTTTTCTTTCCGTAGTAACTAAGCCCCATATTTCTGAAGGTATGAAATAAAAATATTGTTCATCATACCAACCCAATAACCTTGCACGTACCAGTGACCCCATATAGCTTTCACCATTAAGGTTCTGTACATATATTTTCTTATTCAGATATGCTGTGTTTAATATAGAAAAGAACGTTTCTACAGGGTCTTCTTGTGACATAAGGTCTACCGTGCGTTCTATATATGTATAGATAATGTCTAGTAGGTACAGCATGTCTTCGTCTGGGTCTTCTGGGTATATACCTGTTTCTACTGCTTGTTGCAACATACCTATATCCTGTAGCCATTGTACCATAAGCTTGTAACATACAGCAAAGTATGTGTAGCTTTCTTTTATACGTGTTAATGCTTCAGTGTGCTTTATATCATCTTCATTTATGTTGCTATAAAAGAAAGAACGTGCTTGCAAGCGCATATTGTTAAGCATCTTTGGAAAGTTATCATCATTTAGCCATTGTTCTTGTACCCATCTTATCCAGCTTGCCATAGCATATGGTAGTAATTCCTGCTTTTCTTGTATGCGTGTAAGTAGTTCTTGGTTAATATTTTCTGTAGCGAAGTCCACAATAAAAGTACGGCTAATAGAACTTTGTATGTTAAGTAAATTTTCCCCTGTAACAAGCATCATACCTTGTGGTGTGTAGCGTGCCAGTGCATCTCCCGTACCTGTTAGCCTACCACGTCCACCCGCATTAGTAAAGGAACGTATTAGCCTTTGTAATGTATCTTCCATATTACTTTGTTCCTGCTGGTTAGGTGTAGGGTGAAAGTCGTCCAGTACAAATAGCATGTCCTTTACGTATGCACTTACTTTTTCAAGGTAGTTCGCTGTATCTGTAAATTGGAACACAAGGTTATTAACATTTTCTGGTGTGGTAAAGTGTCCTAGTAGTAACTTTGCTATTGTCGTCTTAAAGCTACCTGTGGGTCCTTGGAAGAAAAATATAAATGGTGGTGGGTCAGGCAGCCAGAAGCTTTTTAGTATAGATAGGTAAGGCATAAGAAATACTGGTATAAAGTATCTACCATCAAGTTCTTTATTTAACTTTGCTATAGCCATACTAGCACTTACACCTTCTTGTATACGCTGTATGTCTTGTGTATCTAATGGTATGTATATAGAAGAAAGAATGCGTATAATGTCGTCATCTGTATTTGACGTATTCATGTCCCTACCTGTAATATAGTTCTTTTCTTTTGTCCATCCTGTTTGCGTGTAGTAAGAACGTACCGTTAACGATGCAAAGTCCGTGTTAAGTAGTATGGCTTCTCGTAGCATGTCCTTTGCACGTGTGGTAGATGCGTAGCTTTGTCCCCATACATTCCACTGCGATAGCCATGACATACTTTCAAATTCATCTACGGGTATTTCTAATTTAGGTAAAGGTGTACCATCTGCCGCCGTACCTTCTATAACATAGTATGTTACGTCACCTATAGGTTCATGATAACATATCATACCTGTTATCCTTGCCGTAAAGAAAGAAAGCCTTTCATCTTTGTAAAAGAAACAATTATCTTGTATGGTATATTTTTCATTTGCTAAGTGCCAGCTACGAAATATACTACTAATTTCTTCAACTACGCTTTGTGGTAGTATATCTTTTAAGCCCGTCCAGCCTTGTACTTGGTTTGGTGCCAATGTGTAGGTGCGCCTAAGTACAGTTATGCGCTGTTGCTTTTCCTCATCTTTAAACTTATTTAACATACTATTGAAAAGTTCTTCTGCTGTTTGCAACGGTACATTGTTCTTTCTAAGTACACCAGCCATAGCAAATACGATAGCATCCCTACTTCCTTCTATATAGTATGGTTCTAGTATGTCTTGAAGGTGGTTCCACTGCGCTAGAAACTTTGTCTGCTTTTCTATTTCTTCACTTACTTGCTTACTAGTAAGTATAGTTTCAAATACTGATGGACATGGCGCTATGTCTTGCGTAGTAAGAAAGGTATAGTGCTGTTCTTCTGTACCTGTGGGTGGTAAAATTATTAACCCTTTCGCCCTTATGTCAAAGCCAAATTTAGCACCCAATAATTTGTCGCTTATTTCTACTTTTTCTGGCTTCTTAAAGTAAAAATGTGTGCCGCCATTTATTGTATTAACTGTTAGTGTGGGTGTATTTTGTAATGCATTCCACAGTTCAGGTGCTTGATGTTCCATTTTTTCTGCATCGTCTACATCTACTACAAAGAAATTTGATGTATTCATTATTGCCGCTAAGCCTATTGCATCTGCTTGGTTTCTTTGCTTTTCGCTTATCACATATTCTTCTGTAAAGTACTGTTCTACATCTTTCCATGTCTTAAGGTTCTTCCATTGTACCCGTATTATCTTTTTCCACTTCTTTGCCACAGGGTCCCACTGTAAAAATACGGGGATAGTAAGTATGTGTAACTGTTTCCAGTAAGCGTTAGCTATATCTTTCAACTGTCCTGTGTATTTTACAGGTTCTTGTACTATCTTAAAAAATTTTTCATTTGTCATCTTTTTATCACCTCTAGATATATTATAACACAAAGCATATGCTATACTATTAATGTGAGGTGATATAATGAATGGCTTTCAGAAAGAACAAATAGAAATGTTAGAACAGTTGCTAAAAGAAATGCATTTTACTTATAACGAAGATATTAATTTATTTATTAATGTAAAAGATGATACAGAATACATCATAACACCACAATTAACTGCGGCTATAAAATATTCATTAAGTAAATTACTTAGTAACCCAGAAGTTTACGGCAATATATATATGTACATAGAAAAGAACCCAAATAGTAATGGCTATACTATACTTCTTTTTACGCCCAAAGGAACAGATACAAAAGCACCTATGATAGATATTGTATTTGTAGATATACGAAATAATTCATTTTATATAAGCACACAAAATTGGGACGCAGTAAAATGTATAGTATCCTTCATATTACAGCAAGAAAAAGGTATATCTATAAATAGGAACTATTAACATGATACAGCTAACTAGGGGACCCCTAATAAGGTATAAAGGACCCATTGTGTTATAATATAGTTGGGTGATAAACATGACGGGTAAGGAAATTATAGAAAAAATGGGCTGGATAAATGGTGATGATAGAAACATACTACATTTCATTTATTGTCTAGGTAATTTTAGCTTTGATGAAAATATACCTATAGAAGTATGGTATGAAAAATTAGACAATGTTATTGCTAGTTTAAGTACATTTTTACCTGTTTTTTTCCCATAGCCATTAAATATAATGATGTTGACGCATTAAAAATTGCACTTTCAATTGAAGATATGTTAAAAGAAGAAACAAATATACATATGCTATAACTATTATATGAACATAGATGTTAATGAACTATTTCAACGTTATGAAAAAAGTGGACGTAAAAATAGGACGATAAAGGAAGCTATATTTTTTGCTTCCCAGGGCTTAGTATACTATATTTTACAACATAATGGGCACTTAAATGAAGATACAATACAAGAAGCATATTCACTTCTTTGGGAAGCCATAGATAAATACAATGCCAACAAAGCTAGTTGGTCTACATTTGCCATAATGTATGTGGTTAATGGGTTAAAAAAGTACTATCGGAACACATTTTGGACAGTTCATGTTCCCACAAGTATTTCAGACCAGCTTGTTCGTCCTGTAGTAAAGGAAAATTTAGATGCTTCACCTAAGCAGCTTGCGCAAAAAGCCAATATAGATATAAAAAAGGCAGAAAGAATATTGCAGGCGGCAAGAAAAAATACAATACAGCCATTAGATGAAGAACTTACTTTTTTTAATGACGATACTACTATGTTACTTCCCTTAGCACTAGATAAGCTTTCCACAGAACAATATGTAGTGTTAGAACTATGGGTTGATGGTTACAATAAAAAGGAAATATCTAGACAGTTAGGCATGGGATATGCAAAGATACAAGAAATATTAGATAGTGCTATTGAAACACTTAGAAAAGAACTATCTGGTTAACGGTTCGGGCGGTAGTTTAATACTTTTTACTTCTTTTTGTAGAAGCACATTTTCTGCATCTTCTTGTATTGTTCTTAGTATATTTTCTTTAGGTATGCTTTTAAGGTATTGAAGTACTGTAATATTTCTATCTTGGGCAACGATAAAAGCCAAATTAGTAAATACACGTTCTATACTTTTAGCCGCTTGTTTTACTGTATAACTTGCATTTTTAGGTATGTCTACATGTAAAATAACTGTAGCGTCATCATTTTTACCCACTTGTATAATGTTTATCTTTAAATTTTCTGTGTCATTTAGAAGCTGTCTATAAAGGCTTTTCTGTTCTTCTAAGTATGTGTCTAGTGCATCTATTTCAGCTAATATATTAAGCTTTACCAGTTCTTGCCATATATTTCTATTTACATAGTAGGTTAATATGTTAACTTCTTGGCTTTGTTCCTGAATATAATTTTCCAAATTAGATATGTTATTTTCATTTATAGTTGGCATAAGTTCAAAGTACATGTTATCTAACATTATAGCTGTAGGACCATCTTTATCAAGATATGTTATGTAAAGTTGCTTTTCCTCGTTATTTCTATCACTTAATGTTATTACAGCTTCAAGTGGTATATCTATATTATTTTCTATAATTGTATCCTTTATTGGCGCTGTATACAATGTTAACTTTTTTACTGTATACCATGTTGTTTCTGTAGTAAACCTTGTACCTATTGTATAGGTTAATTCATCGTAATTTAGTTCTACTTGCATCTTCCATCACCTCACTATTATTATACCTTTTTCTTTCCTTTAAGTAGTATATACATATTAATACATTGTTCAGCGTAGGTTCTTGTAATATTATATCACATATGGCTTTTATTTCAGGTATTTCCTTATACTTTTTTCTTACAGCCTTTATTGCCTGTGCATCTGTAGTCGCACGCAAAATATCTTCAGCTGCCGTATCGTATACATGCTGTGTATGTTCCTTTGCTATTTTTTCTAATAGTGTTTCTTTCATATTGCGCTGTACATCTTTTAAGAACTGTATTATATATTTGTTATTTCCACCTATCATATGTGAAAGCACTGTAAGCATCCTTGTATTTTTTCTACAATATGCTTTTTCTGTGTCAGCATCTAGTTCTATGTTCTTTTTCCATAGTTCTCTTACGCCAGCTTCTGTTATACGCATATTACCAAGTTGTAACATAGTATTCCCAATGACAAATATATGTTGCACTATATCTTTATTCCATATAACTTTACCCATACGTTGTAGTTCTTGAATGTTATTTGCGAAATTATCCATAGCTTCCCAGAAAGAAGCGTAGTCAGTATAGCGTGGAAAATTTTTTCCTTTAGTATAGGCTTGAAAATTTTTAAGAATGCGTGGCGTTGTTTCTGTAGAAAAAATTAATGTATGCTTTTTAAGTTCTGTTAATTCAGTGGTAAAGCGTGTTATAGTGGCATTATAACTTCTTAACGGGTTCTTCCACACAGTATATATAGTTGCTTCATAGCCATTATCTTTTAACTGTTGCATCATGGCTTTATACTGTTCCACGTGTCTGGCTGTACCTTCATATACAAAGGAACTATGAAGCTGTGGTACAATTTCCTTCATAGCTTCTTGCATTAACTGTGGGTGTCCCATAGCATCTGTAATTAATGCATAGTTCAAGAACCCTGTCTGTATATAGAACTGGCAAAGTGCGTTATACTGTTTCGGGTATGTTTCTGCTAAGTAGTCCACAAGTATGTGGCGGAAATTATCTGCATTTATTACGGGGTAATTATCTTTACCTATATTACGTATTAAAGTAGAACTTTTACCAGCGCCTGGCACACCAAATACAAATATGGCTTGTGGGCGTCCATTTTCTTCTTTTTTATCTTTGAATAGTTCTTTTATAGCTTCTACATAGCGTTGTTTCAATACAACATAGTCACCCGATGTTAAATGTATATTTTCTTTAAGAAATTGTTCCACTTCTTTTCTTTGTAATTCAGCTACTGCTATTAAGCTTTCTTTTTCTTCCATATTTTTATTATACCTATTTTATAAGCTTATACTATATACTATCTTTGTAGGAATATGGTATAATATAACTAGAGGTGATATAAGATGGCAAGAGCATATGCACCTATATATATAGCAAAAGAGAAGGGCGGTAACTTATATGACGCATTTACATGTTCATAGTTACTATTCACTTCTTGACGGTGTATGTTCTCCACAACAACTAGTAGATGCGGCAGTAGAACAAGGTATGAATGCACTAGCACTTACAGACCATGGATATATGTACGGCATAGTACCTTTTATACAGTATGCGCAAAGCAAAAGAATAAAGCCTATAGTGGGTGTGGAAGCATACTTTACACCCAACATAGAAGATAAAGAAAGAACAACTTCTCATATATTACTACTAGCGCAAAATGAAGAAGGCTATAAGAACTTATGCCACATGTTAACGGTAGCCAGTACAGATAACTTTTACTATACACCACGTATAAGTTGGAAAGAACTGGAACAGTACAATGAAGGCATTATAGCATCTACGGCTTGTCAACACGGTATATTATCAAGAAGTATATTAGCAAAAAATATAGAACAAGCGTACAATGATGCAGAACATTTAAAAAATATATTTGGCGATAGGCTATATGTGGAAATTATGTATCATAATTTACCTGAAGAAAAGCTTTTATTACCGCATCTTATGGAAATAAGTAAAAAATACAATATACCACTTGTAGCTACACAAGATGTACATTATATACATAAAGAACAAAAAAATGTAAGAAATACACTTATACGTATAAGAACCCAAGGTAGTATGCAAGACGCAGTAGATGATATTTCTTTTCTTTCTGAACAAGAAATGAAAAATATACTTTATGAAGTGCTACCCGCATCTATAGTAGATGAAGCTATAACTAACACTGATATTATTGCCCAGCGCATACAATATAAGCCATCTTTTATTTATCATGTACCGCATATAGAAAATGCAGAAGCACTGTTAGAAAAGCTAGCTTATGAAGGCGCACAACAGCGTTATGGTATATTACTATCAGATACGGTAAAAGACAGGCTTAACTATGAACTATCTATTATAAAGAACATGGGCTTTGCGGGGTATTTTCTTATTGTACAGGACTATGTACAGTATGCAAAGGAACATGACATTGCAGTGGGACCAGGACGTGGTAGTGCGGCAGGTTCTATAGTGGCATATTGTCTAGGTATTACAGACATAGACCCATTTAAATATGGTACATTATTTGAACGCTTTCTTAACCCAGAACGTATTTCTATGCCTGATATTGATGTTGACTTCGGTGAAGGCAGGGACGCTGTATTTCAGTACTTACAAGAAAAATATGGCGCAGACAATGTGGCACAAATAATGGCAGTAGGCACTATGGGTAGAAAAAGTGCGCTTAGAAATGTTATGCGTGCAGAAAATATAGCACCCACTACTATTAACATAGTAAGTAGTGTTATAGATGATACAGTGCCATTAACAGAACAAGTAGATAAAGTAGCTAATGCAGTACCACAAATACAGAAAGAAAAGTTAGCAATAATAATGTACCAAGCAGAACAGCTTGTAGATATACCAGACCACGTATCTGTACATGCGGCAGGTGTAGTTATATCAGACAAGCCATTATGGAACTATTTACCATGTCAAAGAAATGATAGTAGTAATGTAGCATTAAAAGTAGTTACACAGGCTGATAAAGATAGTGTAGAAGCCTTGGGGCTGCTGAAGATGGACCTTCTTAGCTTAAAGAACTTAGATGTAATAAAAGAAACAAAGAAACTAGTAAAAGAAAAAACAGGAAAAGATGTAGTAATAGATATAGATGACCCAGCTATTTATAAGTTACTACAAGATGGTGATACAGCTGGCTTATTTCAAGTAGAAGGCAATGCTTTTACTTCTTATTTACGGCGCTTACATCCTACATGCTTCAGTGATGTGTATGCGGCACTAGCACTGTTTCGTCCAGGCACACTAGATAGTGGCGGTGCAGAAAGCTATATAAAAAGAAAGCATGGTAAAGAAGCAGCAAATTACTTTGGCATACCACAGCTGGAACCCATATTGAAAGAAACATATGGTATCATAGTATACCAGGAACAGATAATGCGCATAGCACAGGAAGTGGCAGGCTATACATTAGGTGAAGCAGATATGTTACGGCGTGCCATAGGTAAGAAGCATGCGGAAGAACTACAGAAGAACCACGATACTTTTATAAGAAAGGCACAAGAAAAAGGCTATACGAAAGAAAAAGCAGAAGAAATTTTTAACATTATAGAAAAATTTGCAAATTACGGCTTCAATAAAAGCCACGCAGTAGCATATGCGCATATAACTATGGAAACAGCTTACTTAAAGTATTACTATCCAGAACAGTTCTTCCTTGCATTGCTACGCACTTTTAATGATAAACCAAAAAAAATACGCACATATTTAAGAAACCTTGAACAGCATGGCTATAAATGGTGTACACCAGATATTAATGTATCAGATATGAACTGGACAATTGCTAATGATGGTACTTTTTACATGGGGCTTTTAAGTTGTAAAGGTATAAGGGAAAATACAGCACAAGCCATAATAGAAGAAAGGAAGCTACATGGCACATATAAAAGCTTAAACGAACTTAAAAAGCGTGTAAACTTAGATAAAAACACGCTAAATGCACTTACTACGGCAGGTGCATTGCAAAGCATAGGTATAGAACCACCCAATATACCACTAACATTGCGTTCATATATGGCATTTGGGTGGAACACGACCCCCAATAGTACTTTTTCATTGGGCGATAATTACATATTGGTGCAAGTAAGTAAAAAAGATACAGGCACAGAATGTGTATTTCTTGATAGTGAAAGAAATAGGATAACAGTACCACTGACAAATGCTATAATGCAGTATCTATTACCACTTATACCTTATGAAGAAGATGAAGAAGTAACTATACCAGATGGTCCAGTGCTGATACCCGAGGAGGTCATATATGGACGATAGAAAAAATAATTTTAAGACACCATCTAAGCAGGAAATAAAAATTCTTACAGCATACATAGCAAAAAGGCAAAAAGAAAAAAATACCATAGCAAAGCTAACCCGTGTAAAAGATACAGTAGATGAACGCTACGATACAGCTATAAAGCACAGGAACTTAGATATACTTATAGACAAGAAAAAATATAACATAGAAAAAAACTACTATGGAACACCAAGGAAATTAAGCCATAACTATACTATACCAAAAGAAGAACTAGCTTATATAAGGAACTTACCAGCATTAAAAGAAAATGCTAGTGAAATTGATAGACACTGGCTTGTTATTACTGATACACTTCACAGTGACCCACTTACATACTTTAAGCGTCAGCAAGAAGATGCTTTACACGACATAGTAGAATTAGCAGAAAAATTTCACATAGAAATAGATAAGATAGAACCGATAAAAATAGCATTACGTAATGGTACAGTAAATGAAGTAGTATTAGATAATGCGATAAAGCAACTGTATCAAGAATTATCGGGGGAACATATAAGTAAGGTGCCTTCTTTTCACGAATTACAAAGCATGGATAAAGCAAATATACTTAATACTACTTACAAAGAACATGTATATCTTGCATTAGAAAAATACATGTGGGCAAAGAAAAGTGAAAAAGCACTTCAAGAAGCACGGAACGCAGTAGATGATGTAGTTAAAAAAGAAAAATTAGAACAATTTTATAACTTACAGCATGACACATATAAGCAGTATAAAGAAACCACGAAGCTTTTTAACTATGCCTATGCCACGCTTCACATACCAACTACATTAGATACACAAGAAAAGTTAGGTGAAGATATAATATTAGCACAAAGTGTGTTAAACCGTACACGGAAATATAGTGAACAAGATGCAGCACTTGGCGGGTTGCACATAGTAACCAGTATCTTTACTACTTTTACACGAAAAGATGAACAATTACAAAGAAATATACAAGCTATTACAACAAGCACTATGCAAGAATACGGGTCACTTATAATGTCATTAACAATATTAAACCTTCCTGCATTAGCAGGTTACAGTGAAGTATCTGAAGAACTTAGAACACTACTAGATAACGTATATATACAGACAAAGAACATGAACGTAAACGAAGCACAGCACTTTATAGATACTTTTATTACCACGCATCCAGAAGAAGCAAAACAAATAGCAAGCTTTGTAGAAAAGAATACCCCACAGCTATTAAGACAACAGCCAGTGTTAAAAGAAATGCTAGTACGCAGTGTATTAAGCCAGTTACAAGCACAGGGTATAAATACAAAGGGCAAAGAAGCCTATATAGAAAAAGAAGTATTAAAAAATATCAACAGTTCTTTCCGCTTTGATATTTATGTTATGAAACCGTTAGCACATATGATGGTGTTCTTTGAAGAAGTAAGTGATGCACCCATGACAAAGCAATTACAAATACTTACAAGACAAGTACTATTGCCATTTCTTGCTATAGCGGGTAGCAAACTAATGGCGGTTGCAAACAAAATAGGAACAAGCAGCACTTTTCAAGCCTTAATGCAGAAATTACCGTGGGCAAAAAGTATGGGTGAAAAAGTAACACTTCTGGTATCACAGGCTAACAATATATATAAGAACTTTTCTACACTTTATTTATCTAACTTACAGCACATATATAACATTGGAAATAAATGGGTGCAAGGTGTTAAAAATGTAATGTCTTTCTTAGATAAGCTTTCACGTCCTGGTGATATGCTTGCAGAACTTGGACGTAACTTAATGCAAAATATAACAAAGAAAGCTGTTAATACAATGGCACATCTTGCGGCACAAGTGGCGCAGTTCTTGGCGCACATATTAGCACAAGTTGCGGCAAGTGTAATGTCGTATTTTGCAGTGCCTATAGCCATAGTAGGTGTAGTTATACTACTTTTCTTTCTTTTCCTAGTGCCAACAAAGATACCCACAAGCACAGCAAGGAACCAAGCATTAATGTTTGACCAAATACCAGCCATAGTAGCTATGCAGAACACAGCTTTTTCTTTTATAGGTGATAGTAACGACATACTAGCAAGCCAAGCTATGGTAGTAAGTAGTGGTGATAAAGATGCTATAGCTGAATTTAATAACACAGTAGCACAGGTACAAAGCGACATAAAAGGGTGGAACACAAGAATATTTAACACATATACAGTAAATAAGTTATTAGATACAACTATAAAGATACCAGGTGGACAAAGCATATATGCTGTAAAAGTAGATGATAAGCTTTACAATGTATGGGAACAATATACAACGCTAATAGGGTGTATAAAAAATGCTGATGGAACATGGACAAGTACAGTAATTAGCGGTCCTGCACTATCTTACATAGAAAGCACTTCAACACCTATGCCTGTAATGGTAACGTGCAGTATAGCTGGCGCGGGAACACATACACAAATAACTTATGGTTCTATGTATAAAGCTTATAAAGTTAACTTACTTGAACGTCCTATGAAAAACACTGACGATAGGGCACATACAGATATGGAAGATATGGTGGCTTACGGACCATCAACTACCACATATTTTGCTACACTAAATGAAGAAAGTAAAAAAGATAGATATGTATGGCAACATACATCTATACTTGACCCACGCTTTACACAGATGCTTTACAATATGAAGTATATTAAGCCTGGAACAGCTACAAAGGACATTATAGACACCTTAACTTCTAATGTGGAAGTAGAAAAGAATAAGGCATTTGTAAATTATATTAGTGAACATGGTAAAGTATCTTTGGCTTACGTTTCTTCAAATACACCCATACTATGGGTACCGTATACACCCACAGTAGGGGAATTTAAAAATTACTATCAACAATATTATATTGATAATGCCTACACAAGCATTGCAAAGCAGTTCACAGACAATACATTGGTATTCCGTTGTGATACAGTTGAAGGCACACAGTGGGACCCTAGGGACCCTGAAAGCCTAGAACAAGATATAGCCAACCAGATATATAACACAAATGCTATACTATGTGTAGATAAAGTGGTAAATACAGTAACAATAAATATTGCTAAGTTCGGTGCTACAGAATGGTCTTATACACTACCCGTAGATACAGGAACTACTATAGAAGAAGATAGTACAGTAACCATAGGTGGAAACTTAGCAAGAAATTATTTGGCATTAACTTTACGAAACAATAAAGATATAGTAGCCACATTATACCTTAATGAAGATATGGTAGATATGAAACACTGGATAGAACAGCCTAAGAACTTTCACAGCAACATAGTTGTACCACTGAACCCGTATGCGCACACAACATTATTTGAAATATATGTAAGCGATAATAAGCATGTGTGGTCACATATTGCGGCGGCTGATGTACCATTATTTACTAGTGACACAAGTGGAAATTATGATAGCCTATTATTTATGTATTGGAAAGCACAACAATAAAAAAGTGCCTTGCCTTCCATACCAGCATAGACAAGGCACTGAATGTTGCTAACTTTTTTTTTACACAGTTAGTTCATCATCATCGTCATCATTATTTTCATCTACATTTTCTTCATTTTCAAGTTCTTCAGTTTCCTTATCCAACATTTCTATGGCTTCAGAACGTTCTATAGTTCTTACATTACTATCTTCTATTACAATGTAAGTGCGTCCATCTTTGTCGGCTATTTCATAGATACCATCTTCTGTTAGTACGTATTTTACCACGTTACCATTTGTGCTACTGCGCTTCATAAATGTACGTGTAAAAATGTACTGTTCATCTTTGCCAGTTAACTGTGCTATCCATGGCTTCTTTTCATTAGTACCCGTTACTGTTACCTCAATACCATTTTCTACTTGCTTAATGTTCATTTTCCTTTACCTCCTTACTATCTTATGTGAATGAAACGTGAAACTTTAGCAGTATTAACTATATCTACGATGTACGTAACTGTAGATGTATTGCCTAATGCATTGGTTACCCGTACTGTTACAGTGTGGGTTGTTAAATTAGAAAAGTATAATTTAGTTACAGGTATAGGAATTATGGTCCAGTTTATAGTATATTCACCATAAGTGCTTTGTGGGTCTTTTACATATACAGTATCATCAACTATTATAGTAATGTTCTTTATACCATGCATATCTAAAATTTCTATACCGAAAAAGCTATATGGTATGGGTGTAAGTGTAATAGTAGGTGTAGTTACATAGTTGCCGTTAATATTAGCATAAATGTGTGGTGTAAAATTGTAAATGTCTTTTTGACATCTATACCAATTATCTACATTACATACGGGTGCTGGGGCAGGTTCTAATGTGTCCGTAGCCGCATATATGCTAATAGGGAAAAGCAACAATACTGCGCCAAGTAACATGCTTACTACACTTTTTACTGTTTTTGCCTTCATATTTCATATCACCTCACTTATTACTAATATTATAGCACATTGCATGTATGTATAGATGTCCATGTTACACCGTCTGTTTTATACTGTATAGTAGTGGTATCATTTTTTACTACTTGTACTATAAAAATATCTTTATTTTTAACAACATATTTTATCCACCCATTAAAATTACAAAGTTGAACTATATCATTTTTAAGCGCATATACTTCTTTTTCAGCGCTAGGTATATTTATAACGTTAAGATAATATACATCGCCTATATAAAATACATTTGCTACAGCATATTTTTCTGGTATATCTATTTTTCGTATTATGCTTTCACGTAGCATGTATATTTCATTTTCTTGCGTATTGGCATTTAGCACATTAAGAAATAACGTATCATTTGCGCTGTGTACGTTATATATATACATGTTAGAAAGTTCTTGTATAGCTATATAAGTATTTGTTAGGATATTATAGGAAAATGTGTCATATTTCTTTTTTGTGTCATTACCATAATATATGTTGATAAGCACTTCATTATTTCTGTAAGCATATTTCTTAACCACTTGTGCGCCTAGTTCCATTGTTATCGCCTCCTAGAAATTTATAGCATAAATGTATATGCTATAATAAAATAAGAGGTGAAAAATATGGCAATAAGGTTCGGTGATATACTTGTAAAAAATAACATAGTAACACCCGAAGTGGTGGAACAATTAGTTGAAGAAGCACAAGATAACAACACACCACTGGGCACATTGATACTTAAAAAAGGCATAGTTACGGAAGATACTTTACAACAACTATATGTTCAATACATACAAGAAAAGTATGCTAATGTAATACAACGCTACAATATATTTGTTAGGCAAGACCCAGTAGAACGTCTAGATAGTGTAATGCGAAACAATTTAACATCCTTTGATACATGGAAAAGCTTTTTAGATATGCATAAGCAACAGCAGAAAATAAATAGAAGAACACAGGCTACTTTTACAGCATTATATAACAAGTTTCTTTACTGTGAACAGAACCAAGGTGGTGAAACCTTTATACCAATAGCCTACGACACAAGACAACTTGTTATAGGTGTAAAATTAGATGTTATTTTAGACAATATTTTTAACGATATTTTATTTAATTTCTTTTCTTTTAGTAATTTATCCATAGTAGTAAATGTACTTACAGACAATAATTTTACATCATTAGTAGATACATACCGTCAGCTTTCTAATATAGTTAGTACGGGACAAAGTAGTGTACCAACGGCTACGACAATGCAAGAAAAGAACACGGCTCAAGTTATAGCAGACCATAATAGTGCATTATTAGGAACAAGCATGCAAGTAGCAGTAGATACGGCGCATACAGGTGATGACTATGCTAAGGCTTTGTTAGCGGAAGCACTTTCTATACCAAATACAACTGATATGCATCTTTACTGGACAAGTGCTGGGCTAGTAACAGAAATAAGAAAAGATGGAACATTACAGCAGACGCATATAATAGAAAAAACAACAGGTGAACAAATTTGTAATGTTATACAAAGTTGGGCACAAATAGACCCATACAAGAAAATACCGCAAGATGGACAATTTGAAATAGTGTTTCAAATAACAAGAAGGCAAGTACAAGTAGGTAAAGAAAGTATGCATTACTTTGTACGTGTAGCCACAGCAAGAACACAGCATAGTACAACAAGTACAGACATTTATTTACGCTTTCTACCAGTAGACAACCAAGCCACTATGGAAGATATTACACAATTAGAACACTTAGGCTTTTTACCATGGCAGTTGGAACAAATAAAGGCAGCTATAGGTATGCCATATGGGTTAGTACTTGTAACAGGTCCTACAGGTAGTGGAAAAAGCACTACGTTATACGCTATGCTTAGGCATATTATGTCACAAGAAGAAAAATACAACATTATAACAGTAGAAGACCCTGTGGAACAGCGGTTGGACGGCATTAAGCAGTATCAAATAAATGAACGTGCAGAAAACCCAGCAGAACGTGTAACATTTGCATCTATGCTTCGTGCGGCAATGCGTATGGACCCAGATATCATACTAGTAGGGGAAATAAGGGACCATGAAACAGCAGATACAGCTATTAATGCGGCATTAACAGGACATTTGGTATTAGCTACGGTACATGCTAACACAGCCATACTAGCAATACCAAGGTTATTAGGTATGAACATATCACCAGACATGCTAGCTAGCACGCTTTCCTTTGTTATGGCACAGCGCCTTTTACGGAAGGCAGATGGTAGTGGGCGTATAGCAATAGCGGAAACGCTACCTATAACTTTTGAACTTAAAAGTGCAATAGCAAGAAATGCATCTGAAACAGAACTGTATACTATAGCATTGCGACAAGGCTTTGTTACTATGGAAGAAGCAGTGAAACAGTATACGAACTTAAAGAAAGAAGATATAGAACGCTTTATAGGCACAGAATATGCACAGCTAAGAAAAGTTGTAAATAGTAGTAGTGGTGAAGATAGATACATAGAAATTATAGAAAAGCCTATAAATGAAAATAAGTATACAATTACTGAAGAAAAAAGTAAAGATGAAAATGAAGATAAAGAACCATTTTCTTTTTAAGGTGGTGATAGTATAAGATGGAAATAGTAAATAAAAAATTTAATGGAACACCTATAGGTAATTTATTGAACACCATACAAGCTAAATATCCTAGTTACACAGACATACATCTTACTGTGAATAAGCCCCCAGTAGTAAGGCACAATGGCATACTAATGCCTGTAGGTAACGAACCACTTACGGACATGAACATGATAGCATATGTACAGTTTCTTCTTACACCTGAACAGCAGGCAGTACTTGAAGCGCAGAAAAGTGTGGACTTTTCTTTTTCAGCGGAAGCAGGCAGGTTCAGAGGCAACATATACATACAGCGTGGAAGCTACAGTATAGCACTACGTAAATTAAGTGATAAGATACCTACTATAGAAGACCTTAACTTACCGCCCATAGTATATAATTTCTGTGCAAAGAAAAGGGGACTAGTACTTGTTACGGGTCCCACTGGAAGTGGTAAAAGTACCACGCTAGCAGCTATGATACAATATATAGTAAATGAAGAACCTGTGAAGGTAATAACCATAGAAGACCCGATAGAATACATATTTGACCACGGCTTAGGCATAGTAGACCAGCGGGAAGTAGGTAGTGATGTAAAAAGCTTTGCAGATGCATTGAAGTATGCTTTACGTGAAGACCCAGATGTAGTGATGGTAGGTGAAATGCGTGATATGGATAGTATAGCAACGACATTAACATTAGCAGAAACAGGACATTTAGTACTAGCAACACTTCACACAAAAAGTGCAGCAGAAACAGTAGACCGCATTGTAGACAGCTTTCCAGACATACAGCAACAGCAAGTAAGGCTACAGTTAAGTATGGTACTAGAAGGCATAATTTCACAAAGGCTATTACCGCATGCATCGGGTGAAGGCTTAGTACTTGCTTATGAAGTTGCAGTGGGTACGCCAGCTATTAGGAATGCCATTAGAAGTGCAAAGACACAACAAATACCCAATATGCTTGTAACGGGAAAAGAAGAAGGCATGGTAACCATGGACCAAGTTATAGCTGAACTATGTAAGATGGGGCATATAACAATGGACACAGCAATTGAATATGCAGTAAACCCAAGCGATGTAACGCAACGTGTTAAAAAATAAAAGGAAGGTGGTAAGGGTGAAAAAAGAAAAAATGGTGATAATGCTATGTGGACATGCGGGCGCAGGAAAGACAACAGTAGCGCAATATATAGAAGAAATATGGCAGGACAAAGCAGTAAGGCGTATACCTATAGCTGAAAGCTTAAAAGAAATAGCAAAAAATATGGGGTGGGATGGTAAAAAAGATGAAAAAGGAAGGCGGCTACTAATAGAACTGGGAACAGTGGGACGACATTACGATGAAAATTTATGGATAAAGCAATGTGTGCAAAAAATACTAGAAGATAATAGCCACGATATATTTCTTATAGATGACTGGCGTTTTCCAAATGAACTATATTACACCATGCGTGAACTTCAGCCACGTAGCTATGAAGTAATTACGGTACGCATAGAAAGAATATGGCGTGACCCTACAGCACCACCAGATGACCCATCGGAATGTTCCTTAGACAATATAGTTACTCACTATACTATAGACAATAATGGAACCATGGAAGTATTAAAAAAAAATGTAAGGCTATTGTGTGGGGCGCTAGATGAATGAAATAGCTATTACAGCATATAAAAAAGGCAATTATTCTGAAGTAGCAAATATCATACAAGAAGATATAAGAAATAATAAAGCTACACTATTAGAAATAGCCTATGGCGTAGCAGTAGAAACACTTTTAGAACATTTTACCGAAGCTACAGCATTATATAAAAAGTACTTACACAAAGTTATACGCAAAGATAGTGTAGACACGAAAATATATGTGCTACTAGCAACAACATACTGGCAGTACGCAGAAAGAAAAAGCGCTAGTGCAGTGCTTAACAAGTTACTTTCTATAGAAAAAGAAGATAGTTATCTATATATTGCTATAGCACAGCTTTATTTACAGCAAGGAAATATAGAACCAGCTATAGCTTACGCACAGCGTGTGGTACAGAACAAAGAAAGTAATGTAATATCGTTGCTTTACGCATATATGATACTGATACAAAGCTATATAAATACAAATATAGAAAAAGCATACTACTACGTATTACGTGCCAAAGATATAGTATCTATGCACAATGAAGAAGAAATAGATGCTATAGTACGTATACAGATATTGTACTATGAAAAATTAATACAGTTCTATAAGAACCCAAAAAATATTAAAGAACTGGCAAAGACAATACAGGATACACTACAAGCGGTAGATATACCACTTATAGAAAGAAAAATGCTAGAAGAACTTTTACACATATATGTTACAACAGATAATAAGATACTTGCACAAATACTATACATACAGTTAAAAGATACAAGTTGGAATGTTATTGCGCAGTTAGATATGGACATGATAGATACAGCTATAGATATAGCTACACTACAAAGACACATAGAACAAGCAAGTACGTTCTTTTACAGTGAACTATACCAAGCACGTGTGCTGGAACTTTGTGCATACAAATATATACCAATACAGGAAATGTTAGAAGCATCTGTAATAGATAATATAATAAAAAGTAACGTAGTACTTAATTTTTCTGTACAGTTAACGTCTATAACAGGTTCTTATGCGCTTTTAAAAAGCATTCTTATAGACACGCTATATGATAAAAATTTGTACTATGCGCAGTGTATATATAGGCTTTGGAATAAGCGCATAGATACACTAAAGAACATAGTATCAAATGAAATTTCATTAAATAATGCAGAACTGTTAGGTGAAATATGTTCTTACAAGCTTTATGGCACAAATATAGAAGATATAAATGTAAAAAAAATAATAAAAATGATGCTTAATACAACTTGTGATAGTATAGAAGAACTATGTATATTTTTACACAATTTTTGTTCACTTTACAGCGGCAGTCATGCATATTATTGGCACTTTCAGCTTCCAGACGGTATAGCATACTGGGGGGGAATAGAAAAAGAAAAATTGCGCTTTCTTAATACTGTTATAATTACTATACCAACCCATAACTTATATATAGAAGTTGTTAGCCATTATAAGTATGATGATATATTGCGCAACGTATATATACCCATGCTTGAACACATATACAGCTATAGCTTACAGCATATCTATGGCGGAATAGATGTTATGACAGGTGCTGTAACGCATGCAGTAGGTATACAATACATAAAACGCATGCTGAACATTATAAGGGATAACAGAAATAAAGAAAGCTACATGCTTGTCTTTATAGATGTAGATAATTTTAAGCATATTAATGATACATATGGACACAATATAGGCGACATGGTGTTACACAATTTAGTAAAAAGTATAAAGCAGAACATAAGAAGAACAGATATAGTAGTACGCTGGGGTGGCGATGAATTTTTACTTATACTACAGCCTAGTAAAATAAGTATAAAAAAGCTAAAAGAACGTATGAAAAAAATAGAAAATACTTTACAAGAAATGTGTGGCATGCCTATAACTATTAGCTATGGATACGTTACATATAAGGAAATACTACGGCATGCAGACAAAGATACAGTAATAGAAAATATCGTTCAAATAGCAGATATGCGCATGTATAAGCAAAAAAATGCAAAGAAGGTGGTAAAATGATACAGTATGTGTTAGATATACTTAAGGATAAAAAGTATACTGTAAAGTACAGAAACAATATCTACAGCAACTGTAACAGTGAAACAAGTAACATGCAGTATATACTGTTACCCGACATAGTACTAGACATAGAAGAACACAATGTAGAAATATGGTGTGAAGAAAAAGATAAAGTAGAAGCATTACTAATACATTGTGTAAGTAGTATACAGAAAAGTAACAGCAACACGTTACAGACACTTTACACACTTATAGAAAAGAAAGATATACGCACATGGCAACACAGCCAAGGTGTGGCACAGTTAGCACAGAACTTTACACGTTTCATACAAGAAAATAGTTATGATAAGCAGTTGGCAACTATAGATAGAAGCTATGAAGCACTTAGCTGTTCCTGTGCACCTACAGCCTTGTATACCGCAGGCTTACTTCATGATGTGGGAAAAGTAATAATACCAGAATGGATATTGAATAAGCCTACATCACTGGACAAGGAAGAATTTTCTGTAGTAAAGCAACATGCGGTATGGTCATACGAAATTATAGCTAGCGCAGAATATACTTTACCACTGGCACCACATATCAAGGCACACCACGAGAACTGGAATGGAAGTGGTTATCCAGATGGGCTTCAAGGCTTCAATATACCAGTGGGTGGACGGTTACTGGCTTTGTGCGACAGGTACGATGCGATAATGCGTCCACGGACATACAAGATGGCTTCAGACCCTAATATAGCACTGCACTTACTAGGGCTAGACTTCGTCACAGAACCTGTACAGTTAGACCCGTACTTAGGCATACTGTTCTTGCTTTTCATACTAAGTATTACAGAAACAGAAAAAGTTAATGATAAGCTAGTTAAAGTAGCGCAGGAACAGTATAAAAAATATTTTGGCTAATTAGTAATACTATATACAGCTATGTTGCCGCTACTTGTCTTTGCAAGCTGTACTGTAGCAGTGATGGTTGTGTTCCATATAGTAAAAGTACCAGTAACAGTATAATAGTTAACAGGTTGCGCATATATTACTTCTTTCATAGTTATTTCCCAGCTACTACTACCACTACTTCCTTCAACACTAATAAGTTCCTGGTCTACAACATACCTTGATAAAGCCACAATACTTTCTGTACCATAAAGCCGTGCCATACCTACACGCTGTGTTTCTATTACGCTATTATGAAAAGATACCATTAGTAAAGCAGTAGACATTACAGCTATTATAATAAAAAGCACTATAAGCACTTCTACCATAGCCATTCCACGCTTCATTATTCACCGCCACTACTTTCTATGCTAAATGTATAAGGCATGTTATATACATCATACAATGTTATGTCCAGTGTTGTAGCTGTAGTAGTATACTGAAATTTCCAACATAGTGTGCGGTTACTTATTACTACAGGTTCTATACAAGATGCTGTAGTATCTGTGGTAGGGGACCCTGGGAATAGCGTAGTAATAATGTAGCCATTGGTTGTACTAGTTATTTGTGTTATAAGCGGTACACTATCTACAAGCATAGGTGTAATAGTAGTAGTTGGAAGCGGTACTATGCTTACCGTATGTGTTTCAGTATTCCATATATAGGCATACTGCCCATCTTCGTAAAAAGCTTTTTGATACTTTATATTGCTTAATAAGTTCTGTAAAGTAGCATTATCTTTATTTTCGCTTAAAGCTATATTACGTGGGTATATCTGTACCAGCACATGTAATACACTAGCAGATAATGTAAGTACTAATGCTGATATAAATAAAGCTACAAGTAGTTCAATAAGGGTAAAGCCATGCTTTTTATGTAGTATCATTATTTTCTACTTGTACCTCCAACACTTTATATGAAGAACTTAAAATATCATACAAAGAAGGATGCTTTTTCTTTAACGTCCATATTGGAACAGAAATAATACAATGTAGCTTTGTGCCGCTATTATCATGTATGGTAGCGCACCATAAGTTCTTTTCTAAGTGTTCCAATGTGTCTACTTCCCATTCCTTGTCTTCATAAAGTAAGTACACTTTATCCATCTTTCTACCCTCCTCTTAACATGGCAGGTACTATGTCAAATATAGGCATATACATAGCTATTACTACCACACCCACTACTATACCTATAATTATTATAGATATAGGTTCTATACGTGCTGAAAAGTTGTCTACAGCTTGTGTGTAGTCACTTTGTATAAGTGCCAGGTAATTCTTTAAGCTTTCAGAAAGGTTACCGCTTTTTTCACCTAACGCTATTGTCTTAACAAATACTTCTTGTAAATTACTATCTTCAAAGGCTTCACTTAAAGAACTACCTTGTACCACCTTTTTCTGTGCTTCATGTATGATACGCTTAAATGTTTGGCTAGTAGCTACATCTTCAGCCATTTTCATGATATCTGTTATACTTACACCTGCGTCATAGCCATTAAGCAATACTGTACCAAGGCGTAAGTATTCTGGTTGTTCATAAAGCTGTCCAAATATGGGGCTGTGAAAAAGAAAGTTCTCATATCTATACGTTATGGGTATGGGCTTAGTAAGAACATGTCTTTTTACATATATACCTATACCTATAAGTATTAATACTATCCACCAGTAATTAGTTATAAATGTTCCAAAGCCCATTACAGCACGTGTTATCCAAGGCAATTGAAAGCCCGTCTGTATAAATACTGTGCTTATTTGCGGCATAACATAAAATACATAGGCAAATAGTATGACGAACATCATAACTATAAGTATAACGGGATACATCATAACATTGTGTAGCTTGTTACTTACTTTAATGTCTACATCGTAAAAGTCAGCTATGTTCTGAAGTGCCTGGTCAAGCCTTCCAGTTCCTTCACCTGCACGACAAAAAGAAATAAACAGGTCACTGAAAGCCCCCGTATTTTTTACAGCATCACTGAAAGAAATACCCATAGTGATATTATCCAGTACTTCTTGTACAACTTGTTCAAAGTTCTTATTTACACTTTTTTTAGTTAATAATGATAGTGCATCTGTAATAGGAAAGCCTGTGCGTATAAAAGCTGCCATATTAAAAGCAAAGAACTTCATTTCTGTCTTTCTTAACTTTTTTATGTGTGCAACCCTGCTTTCTTTTATAGAAATGATAGTTATCTTTTTATTAGCTATTTTTATACGTGCTTCTTCTTCACTTCTGGCACGCACTACACCACTAACTTTTTTATTTTTTATGTTATATCCTACATAGCGAAAATAAGTGGTGCTGTCCCTTTTTATTTTTTGTTCTTGTGGTGGTATAGGTGTTTTATCTTTACGCCTTACCATCATATAAGTATCCCTACCTTTTCTTCTAGTTCTTCTTTACTAGCTATGCCTTGCTTTAAGTATACTTCTACTGCTTGCTGAAATGTATATATGGCATTACTTTCTTCTGCGGCTTGATATAGTTCTTTTTCTGTACCATTTTTCGCTATAACATCTTTTATAGCATCTGTAATATATAGACATTCAAATATACCACGCATTTGTCCATTTACATCTTTTACTAGCCTTTGTGCTAATATAAGGTTCATAGCACTACCTAAAAGTTTCGGGTCTGCATCCATACCTAGTAAGCGTGTTACAGTAGCTATGGTATTATTAGTATGAAGCGTAGAAAGCACTAAGTGTCCAGAAAGTGCTGCATCTAGTGCTGTCTGCATGGTTTCCTTATCCCTTATTTCACCAACTAAGATAATGTCTGGGTTCATACGTAATATGGCACGGAATGTAGAAGAAAAAGTTATATCTGCTTTAGTATTAATTTGTATCTGTAATATACCGTCAAAGTTGTATTCTACAGGGTCTTCTATGGTAATTATATTCTTACCGCCTTTGTTATACAATTTCTGAAGTAAAGCATATAGTGTAGTTGTTTTACCTGCACCCGTGGGTCCCGTGGTAAGTATAATGCCGTAAGGCTTAGTTATAGCTTTTTCTACCATGTCAATTTGTTCAGGAAGCATGCCTAGTTCTTCAAGTGTAAGTTGTACATTTCTTTTGTTGAGAAGCCTAAGTTCTAGGCTTTCACCATTTATTGTGCCTACTGTAGATATACGCACATCTATTAACATGTTGTTCCATTCCAGAAATATACTAGCTTGTCCATCTTGTGGACGCCTTTCTTCTGTAATATCCATGCCTGCTACTGTCTTCAGCCTATTAATAACTTTTCTAATATCTTCAGAAGAAAAGAACCTATTAAACAGTGCCACAAGCATACCTTGATACCGTATATAAATGCCATAGCTTCCATTAGAAAATGGCATGAACAATATGTCTGTACACATATTCCATTCATAGTTGTTGCTTACGGTATAAAAGATGTTCGCAAGTATGCCATCAGCTAATGTGTTCTGTACTACTTGTGATGCATTTAATTTTATAACATCTTCACCCATAACTACATTTGAACTATTTGCGGGTGTAGAAGCTTGTGCGTTTGATAAATAAAAAAGTACCTTGTCATATTCCTGTTCTGTAATTTCTTCTATAGTAACACTGCCGCCTAGCCTGCGTTCTATGTCACGCTTGAAAATATCCGTAATAGGTGGCACTTTTACTACTTTAAATGTCCGCTTCTTTCCTTCTACGTTCTTTTCTACTACAAGCCATCGTTCACTATTAAGAAGTTGCCTTACTAGTTCTTCTTGTATATCTATCCACACACTGTATGCGGTTAAGGAAGTTATATTGTTCTGTGTAAATACCGCTTTTACTTCTTCATACGTCATTTTTTCTACCTCCTACAACTTGGTGTAGATATTATTTCCACATTATTATCTTCAGTAATATTATAGCACCAACTACCTTCTTTTTCTAAAGAACTACAAGGCACTATACTATCATAGTAGCTTGTCTGTGTATATGGGTTCATCGCTTGAAGTATTTTTTGTTCTTGTAAGGGTTCATTTTTTATTTCACTTTCCAAGATAGCATTTTTTACTATAGATAATTGAAAACAAAAGTTCTTTTTTCTTTCTGCATTTATAACATACCCCATAGATACACTACCCACCGCACTAACTAACATGCCTAATATAAGTATCACTATAAGAAGTTCTAATAAGGTAAACCCACCACTATACCGTAAGTTCATTTTCTTCTTCCATAATATTTATATAAAATGTCTTCTGCCGCAACGTGTAAAGTATGTAACTGTCTTCATCTAATAATGCTATTTGCTTTTTTAAAGAAAAAGTATACTTGGGAAATATAAAGTATGGCGCAAATATCATCTTTAAAAATATATCACGCACCCGTATATTGGTATTACCTTGAAATGGCAAAGATGACATGTAAATAGTAGCACCTATAAGAACTGCGATAAGTACAGCTACCATACCAAGGCTCCAAATAAAGTTCCAGCACAGTATTACTACTATAAAATAGCCTAATAAAGTTAAACCACCTATGGCGTCCATACCCCACATTGAACTACCTAGAAATTTTATATTTGTTGGTATAGTTACATAATTTTCATCTTGCCCCATATCTTCACGCCCCCGCTAGTTCAAATGCATTCATAATTAACTTACTTAAATATGAATTGGCTTCCATTACTATGCGCCTGAATACTTCTAACATACCCATAAATAGTATGAAGCGTACAAGTTGGTTGCCCCATTCAGCCGCATCTTTCGCTTTAAAATTTATTGCTGACATAATATTAAAGCTAGCTATGGCTTGCCCCATGCCTATAATAACCGCTAGTATAAGTACACTATTTATAAGTAAAATAAGCGTTCTTGATGGGTTGCTTATACGTCCTATAACAGAAAGATATATTTGTATAGGCATTACAACGATAGCAAAAATTATACCCAGTATACCTATAATAAAGTTAGAAATAAGTACAGAAACAGCATTTAGCATGCCTTGAAGTAAGCCAAGGTTCATAAGTAGTATAAGTATGGATAACCCTATGTCTTCTACCCCACTAAGTGTTAATGTGGTGGAAGCTGTAGTAGTACTTGCTGTAGTTGTTATGGTACTACCTACAGTATAAGAAAAGCTTGTGAAATAATTTATTACGGCTTTAACTAATTCCCACCCATAATTATTGCTAATAAAAAGAAATACAAAAATACCACCTACAACTGCTACGTATATTATGTCCTTAACTACGCTAGATATGTATTTTCCATTTATTACCGCATCAACGGTGTATGTGTCTGTGCCTACCATACTAATAAATTCCTGAACAAGGTCTGCAAATACCACTACTGTAAGTATCACCCCAATAATGTTCATAATGTAAGAAGAAATATCACTATTATTGGGTGACACACTGTTCATCATTTTTATTAGAAGTGAACCTTCAGCGCTACCACCACTACCAAGAAACACAGCCATAAAAGTAACTATAAGCTTATTCAAAGAACCTAAGCCTACATTGATAGCATTTATAAGCGTTAATATTAGCCCTGTCATTGTTCGCTAAGAACCTTCTCGTCTTTATTTAATTTACTAAAAGTTCAGTAAACTAGCTACTACAAAGAATACCGCATACCCTATACCTGCTGTTATCCAGTATAAGCTTTCATTTTTTACACTTTGCCAAAGTGCGCCCAAGCCCCTATCTTCTTGCTGTGTAAAGTAATTTATTAAGCTTAGAATTAACCCTATCACTACTAATATAGTGAAGATGGGTCCCTGATACACTTTGAACTGATGAAGAATACTTCCAAAGACGTTGTTTAAGATATTTGTTACTTCGTCCTTTGTTTCGTCAGTATTGCCACCAGTTACTTCCTTAAAAGCATACACCTTTAATACCATAGACATCATTAAATTTTTCAACATTGTTTCCTTCACCTCTTTCTTTATTCATATTATTGTTATAGCATAGTTATAGCACATACTATATTAAAAGTGAAGTACAGAAGCTGTTACCCACAATATGCCATAACACATGCCTACAATTACAAAATATATCGTTAATTTTTGTATTTCTTGCCAGAACATTAATACCCTACTTCTTTCATCAGGTGGTGCTGTAATTGTTCTAAAAAGCGCAATTATAAGTAATAAAAGTATCGTAGAAACCAGTATAATATTTTTATAACTATTTAACACATGCATAACCCCACCTATAGCATTTGTTAGTGCATCTTTTAGTTGCTGTTCTGCTTCTTTTTGCGCCTCATTAGCGGCAAAAATAGGTAAAAATGGTAATATTTTCATTAATTGTTCACCTCTCTAGAAAATTGTCATTACTATCTTTGCTTAGTATTTTTATTGGTGCTGTGTCTAGCCATTTACCTAGTTCGTATAGTTGCTTCTTATACCAATTATTAAGCACGCCCATTATTATAGCTTTTTGTATATTGTCATCTACAATATTACCTTTTCTAGTATAGACATCTATAAATTCTGCTATTTCTTTCTTTATATCAGGGTATCTATTTACAGTATTAACAAGAAAGCCTTGGCTTTTTAAATTAAAGGGTTGTAGTATTTCGTATAGCCTTGTATAATTTTTCTGTAGGTATTCTGCCGCACGCTGTACTGTTTCGTAATGTGCTTCCTTAGTAAGGTCAAATGAAAGTACTAGGTGCGCTATACGTTGTAAATACGCTGTATCTACACTTCTACCAGCATGGGCGTGAAAATAGTTCATGAACCCTTCTAACAGTGTATAGTATGTTGTAACTTCATCCCATTTACTGCCATATTTTTCTACACGATGTGCCCTATCTTTAAGGCTACTAATTATTTCTTTTACAGCGTATATCTTTACTTGTTCTTTTATGTCAGATGAAGGCTTTTCTGGATAACTTTTCTTAAAAAGGAAAGAAACATCGTGTAAGTGTAAATAGGCATTAGAAAGCATGTTGTAAGATAGTACCTTATCTTCTATAATTTCTTTATCTGTTACGTTCTTTGTGATATCTTTTTCCTTTATTTCACTATCTGGCTGTAATAAAAAATACTTTTTTAAGATATATTTTTCTATAAATTTTTTTCTTGCATCTGTAGACAACACAGTGTTCCATGTCATCATATTTTTTTCCACCAGCTTTCTTCGTCAATAATTACTGTATCGTTAGCCTTGCTTTCATTTTCTTTTTTCATAGGGTCCATAGGGTCCCTAGGGTCCCTAGGGTACCATTCTTGTAAAAATTTTATAGTGCCTTCTACGTATTCTTTCACGTCCCAAAGCCACCCATAGTGTATGTCCTTTACATCTGTGTCTATAAGATATACCATTATATCTTCTTTTAATTGCTGTAATTTTTCTTCTGTACATACAGCCCAGTAGTCACCCTGTGGCACATACGGGTTCATTAGTTCTTGTAGCCAGCTAATATCTATAGACATGTCATCTTCCATTACCATTTCTATAATATCGGCATAAGTGTACATATTATAAATGTCCACACCATAACGTTGGTAGTCCTGAAGCCTACGTCTAAAAAGTGTATGTTCCCATGTGTCATCTTGGTTAAAAACATCTAGTAAATGTTCTACTACTTCAGGTGTAGCTTCTACACTAGAAAGTACTTTGTTATCTAATGCTTTTCTAACTTCACTTGTAAGCTTTTTCATATCTATTATTGGAGCGCAAGGCTGTTCAATATCGTTATGCTTATCTATTCCACATAGCGATACTAAGTTAGACATATAAAGTATACTGTCTTTTTTCATCATGTCATTAATGTTCATACTGTATTTCACCTCACTTTTTTTTCTTTCATACTAATATTATACCACATCGTACAGCCTTTGTGATATAATATTACTGGAGGTGATACGTAACATGAAAAAAATTATGAAAGATGTGCTAGTAGTTATAGTAGTATTTGCTGTATTTTTCACTCTTACTGCTATAAATGCTATGCCAGTGTATCTGGGTTCATTGCACGGCACAAGTATGGAACCTACTTTACCTTCACACGGCTATGTTCTTATTGCTAACAAGTATATGACAAAAATACAGCACGGTGATATTGTAGTAGCCACAATTTCTATTCCTAAGTATATGTGGACAGATACTGAAACTACAGCTACTACCCCAATTAAAATTAATATTGTAAAGCGTGTTATTGCTGTTCCAGGTGACACAATTTATATTAAAGGTGGACAAGTATATCTTAATGGTGCACCACTATATGAACCCTATGCTATTCCTGATGACATGACATACTTGTTTCCACCTATTACCTTAGGACCCGATGAATATTTCTTAGTAGGTGATAACCGTCCTGCATCTTTAGACAGCCGCTTTTTAGGACCCGTACATGAAAAAGATATACTTGGTAAAGTTATAATGAAATAGATACCATTGAGCGTAATAATGGGCGTACCTTGTCTATTATGTCTTGGTACGTCCTTTTTATTTCTTCTTCAGTTGTGTGATATTTCTTTGCTAACTGTAATGGTGTAATTTGCTTACAATTAACACCACTTAGTGCAAATAAAATATCTATTTCTTCATCACTTAATGTATCTTGTAAAATGTCTATAATACTATTTTCTTCTACGCTTTCCGTATCTTTATACTGCAACATATCTTCTATAGTTTCATACTGTAACATGTCTTCTATTGTTGCACCGCCACGTTCATATATTTCTTCATCAGTTGAAATTGTAGCATGAAATACATATAGTGTCTTTTCAATGGTATCTACACTTTTACCAAGCGCATTTGCTATTTCTTCCACTGTAGCATTACTATGTTCTTCTTTGTAATGTAGTATTTGTGTAAATGTTTCCCATAACCATTGTGGACGATGTACTATGCTTCCTTTTTGTACCATGTAACGCTGTAAAGCTTGTTGTATCCACTGATAAGCATAAGTGCAGAAAGAAGCACCTTTATATGGGTTATATTTTCTTGCCGCTGTAAGAAGCGCTATATAGGCTTCTTGAACAAGGTCTTCTTCTATATTCCACATATTATATTTTCTAGCAAAGCTTCCTACTATACTGCGTACAAAATTATTATATTGCTTTATAAGCTTTTCATGTGCTTCACTATTTCCTGCTTGTACTGCTTTTATAAGTTGCCATTCTTCTGGCTTACACATTTCTTTTTCTTGCTTTTCTATATTAGCAAATAGTTCTAATTGCATATCTGTTCACCCCTTTCATTGTGCTATAATACATATATGAAAAATAGAAGGGCTTTTACACTTATAGAAGTACTTATTGCTATGTCTATATTGGTATTTATCACCGCTTTTATGATACCTTCTTTAGCTTCCCTTCAGCATGTATACACTTCACCCATACCTTCTTCTAACTTTGTTCCTACAGCTACTTTACAATTGCCTACTACTTCTTCTAATATACAATTATACATGTTAACTGCTTCTGATAATACAGCCATTTTTATAAGCGTCCACTAATTACCATATCTTCAAATGGTGAAGCTTCTACTTGTATATGCATATGTGTGTTTCCTGCTATCAGTAGTGCTTGTCCACGTTCCATGCTTTGTAATAAGTTCATTTCCGTTTCAGATAATGTGTATAGGCTTTGTACATAGGGTATATCAGTTTCTGGCTGTCTGAAAAATAGCTTTATAGCACTGTTTCCTAGTATATTTTCTACTTTATTTTTAAATACATCACTTTGCAAGAAGTCCTTTAAGTTCTGAGTTATCATCCATAGCGAACTACTATATTTTCTTAGACGCTTAGACATTTCATTTAAAAAACCTATAGTGTCTGGATGTTCTGGGTCAATTAGCAACCATGCTTCGTCTGCCGCTAGCACCGTCTTTTCTTTTCTATCCCTACGTATGTAGTCCCATATCCATTGCAAAATGTTATAGTATATTGCTTTTCTTACGCTTTCTGCTTGCTGTGATATGTCATGTATGTCAAACACTATAAACACATCTTGTGAAAGGTCTAATTTCTGTGAACTGGGTAAAAAGAACTTTATATAAGGTTCCATTACTGCTACGTCTTTAGCTATCTGTTCATTGTTATTTATATCTGGGTCCCGTGCTGCATCTATAAAGTCTTGAAGCGTTGGGTAGTCTGTATATTGAAGTTCATAATTTTTAACTTTATTCGCATCCATGTTAATACCTTTTTCCCTATAAAGATAAGAAACAATGTGTGCTATGTCGCCTTCACGTGGCAGGATAGAAGGTGGTAGTAGCAACTGCAAAATAGTTTCTACACGTGCCCTTGCCGCACTTGCTGGGTCACTTTGCCTTAGTTCTTCTTCATCTGCTAGTGCACTTCTAACATCCCTTATTTCAAATGGGTTTACACCCCATTGCCCACTACCAGCATTAATGACACGTCCACCTATTGTTTGCGCTATACGTGTATATTCTGCTTCTGGGTCTATTACAATTATACGTGCACCTTTTAGATATTCCCTTAACATATACAGCTTCGTAGCATAACTTTTTCCCATACCTGGTGACCCCAATATTACCATATTAGCATTTGTAAGGCTTTGTTCTTCTTTCGTAGGTTGCTTTGCTTCTTCTGGATACTTTTTCTGGTAGTAGTCTATCCATTTGTTGATGGCAACTATATCTTGCATTTCATTTTTGCTTCCCAGTGTTCCTATAGTATGTCCCATAATTATGCCATGTCGCATGAATATACTGCGCTTAGTAAAAGGAAAGCTTGTAGCTATCTGTCCGTTAGTAAAGAAAAAGCTGCTATAGCGTTGAAGGTCTTTTTCTATGTAACCAAAGGGTAGAACACTGTAAAGCATATCTGCTTGTGTACCAGGAAGTGCATAAAGCTGTATACCACCTATAGCTGCCAGTTTCTGCTTAATATCCTGTATATATGATGTAATATCTGTGCGAAATTCTTTCGTATTAACACTAAGCGGTACGCTGATGAAAAGTAAGATAGACATGTTCATAGGACGTTCGCCATGGTCCAATGCATATAGTACACTTTCAATAGCACTAAGCTTTTCTTGTAATGTGCTTCTGCTTATATCTGCATTTCTGGGGTTCTCCAGTGCTGCATGAATGTTGTTCTGAAAGCTTGTAAGCTGTCTTCTATAACGCTGTATATCACTGTAGGATACTACCCATAAAGAATATGTTAATGGTAAAGCATTTATGTTACTAAGCCACGCTAAATGCTGTACACTGGCAAGGTTCTGTATAAAGTATACTGCTACATAAGCGTCATCGTAAAGCATATAGTTGGAACTGAACTGTACAGCCTGTGGTAATAGTTCTGGATATGTCATTGTTATACTTGTTGTTTCTACTTGTTCTTTTTTAGCCATATTTTCCCTCCTTACATACGGTACTTCTTTAACGGTTCCACAGAAAGTATAGATGCTGATAATGGATGCGCTACTGTATAGAAAAGCTGGTGTAGTTCTTCTTGCGATAAAATATGTGTAGGCATACTTTTACTAAGTATCTGCTGTATATTTTCTGCCGTATTACGTAGGTTCAGGTCCGCTGTAGCACTGAAAGCTTCAGAAATACATATAATGTAATATCTTTCTTGTGCTGTATAGTTACGTAGCCAATTTTCATAACTTGAAAGATACTGTTCCCTGAACTGCAACGCCTGCTTATTTACTAGATAAGAAAAGGCTGACAGCGCTTCTTGATGTAGTTCTTGTATGTACTGTTCCATACTTATGGGCTGAACATAGCTGTATACCTGTAATTCTTGTTCATTGGAAATTGCTTGTAACGCCGTAGAAAATTCACTTACCATGTTCTTTTTTTCTGCTTCACTGTAAAGTGAAAAAGCTACTGGCTCTACACTTAAATATATACACTTTCTTTTTATCGTCTTGTTCCCTTGCTTTAGTTCTGTTACTGCTATACCATATTCGCCATAGCTGTAAATGTCTTTAAGCGGATACAGTGCCGATATGCGTTGTGTCTGTCGCTGTTCTGGTGTAACTGTATTACCTTTTTTCTTAGCCATTTATACTATCACCTCAAGAAGCATACTAACAATTAAAAGTACTGTGCCAATAAACATCATACGTGTTCCTAATATTACTTTTTCATGTCCTGTCATTTTTCTCATTTTTTATACCTCCTTTTTCTTTTATAAGTATATTATACCACATCATATAGCTGTGTAACTATCTTGTGTACTATGTAGCCGTCCCTTTTTATAGGTGGCTGTTGTAGTGCTTCGTTGCAAATTTCTTCTATATCTATGTTGCTTTTATCTATATCTGCTTTTATAATGCTATATATACTTTCTGGTACACTTTGTATTATATCTTTTCCTACTATTGGTAGCTTATATAAGTGTAACCCTGGCTTGTCTTTCAATAGTACTACAAAATAATGTGTAGCTAGGTTTTTTATTTCATCTACTTCTATATCTGTATCTACAATAACAGGCATGCGTTCTATAAATGCATTATTTGTATAAAGCATGTCCCGTACAGGTATGCCGTACCATTTGGCTAGTAAAGAAATTTGCGATGTAACTACCCCCTGCCAGTACGTTACATAGTACCACACTGCTGGTAACACAAGCGGTAGTATCCACTGTTGCTGTGCTTTGTAATTTTCTTTAAGCCATTGTTTTACATTGTCCTTTGTTGTACCTGTTATTGTTTCCTTTACTTTAATTGTAGTTACTATGGCTGGTGGTGGCGATAATACCTTATTTCCTTGTTGTATCGGTTCTTGTTGTGTTTCTGTAAAAGAAATTTCTGGTATTTCTTCTTGTATTTCATTAAAAGAAATTTCTGGTATTTCTTCTTGTGCTTCCTGTGCTTCTTTTTTTTGCTGTTGTTTTTCTACTGTATTTTGTATCTGTAGTTCTGAATACATTGTGGCTGTATCAATAACACTTTGTGCAATACGTATTGTACTGTCTTTTTGTTCTTCAAGCCACAAGGCAAAGCTATTTATCTTTTCATTGTCAGTTTCTATGTCTGCTAAAAATAAATTGTTAAAGTACTGTGCAATTTCATCTTTGCGTTCAAAAGTACTGTACTTCACATATGCTTGTACTACTTCTGGTTTCTGTTGCCATAAATGCCATAAAGAAAGTATCTGTATAAGCATCTTTGTATCTATATCTATATTTTCCCATATATCTTTTATAGTAGGCTTCATCATGTCTGCATATTCCATAATTACACCGTATGCGTCCACTATATAGTATGGGATAATTGGTGCTTTTTCCTTATAAAATATAGGTTCTGTATAGTGTCCCATACTATTTTCTTTTTCAGCATCACGATGCCACAAAAAATATGCTTCAGAAAGTACATAGCTGTTCCCTTGTAACTTATATACATATGATACACATGGTATAAGTGTTTCATCTACACTTAAAAGTAGTTGCTGTAATTGCTGTACTTTTTCTGTTGTTGCATCTTCCATACGATATATATAAAAAGCTTGCGGTAAACAATAAGCGTTCCTTACTACTTTTCCATCAGTAACAAGTGAAAAAGCGTCCTGCACTTTAAATAGTTCTATGTAATTTTTCGCTTTTACTGCTATGGTGCTTCTGTATTCTTCTGCTGTCACTGTTCTTCACCTACCCTTTTAAAAAAAATTGTTCTTTGATACATATTCTATCACACACCTTTCTTTTAGTGCTTCCCAATTAGAAAAATATGTCTTCAGCGTTTCTATGGGTAAAGTAACAAATATACTGTATCGTAGCATGTATATACCCAAAGAAGTTATTGGTGGCATAATATCTGCAAATGTGGGTATGTGTAAATGCATGCGTGTAAAAGTACCATCCTGTACAGCTTCGTATAATATATAATATACCACTTCTTCTTCTATATCATTCAGCGTTATTTCTTCTTTTTCTTCACCCACTACTTTATAAAGGGTGTTATCCCCATAGAAGAAATTATATAAAGATGTTGCACCCACTAAATACTGCATAGCACTCCACTTAGGGCTTATTTGTATTGGTGGCGCAAAGCCCTGTAGCGTCTTGGTGGGTATATATGTCCACATGTTCAATATATCTTGTATATCTTCTATACTGCATTCAGTATCCCAGTACTGAATACCTTCTAAGTATGCATGCGTTATTTCCCCCGCATAATAGCTTGCTTTCACAGCTTGAAGAATTGTCTGCGCTGTAGCATCTGTTCTGTCGTATAAATTTGTGCTTATGAACTTTTTTCTTACTTCTTCAATTTCCTGTATATACTGTGACGCATAAGGTATAGAATGTTCTATGTTATATCTTTCTTGCATATATAAGTAGTTGTATTGTGTTATAGCTTTGGGTGCTAAGTTCTGTAACGTCCAGAAAAATAAATACGTACCTGCTTTTTCTAATGAAGCTTTTCCAGATATTATTGGTGCTACGCATCTTGGCATAGTAAAAGCAATGTTGTTAATAGGTTCTAATGAAAAGCTTTGTAAGAACTTCTTTATACGTTCCATACTACATCCCTGTCTGTTGTAACATTTGTGGTATCATCTGTACAATGGGTTGATATAGTATAAATACCATGCCTGCAACCATTAAAAGCACAAATACTGTTATCATGGGTTCCAGCGCTTTTAACGTAGTACCTGTCTGTATCTTTAACGTATTCACCTTTAGTTCTGTATATGTCTTTAACTGCTTAGCAAGGTTACCTTGTTCACCTGCACGTAAGAACGAAAGAAACATTTTATCTACTACACTACTATACCGCTTTGCATGTTCAGAAAAAGCATCTGTTATTCGTTTCCCTTTCTGCACATCGTCTATAACATTATTTACATATTCCTTTAATGTTACTAGGCGAACTGTTTTTTCCGCATTCATAAGCGCCACATCCACTGGTACACCGCTAGCATATAGTTCTGCGAAAGTAGAAACGAAGTCACCCACAGCTTGACCTTTTTTCATAGGACCAATAAGTGGTACGTGAAATATAAAAGCTTCCCATATCATACCTAGCCTTATATTATGTGTAATAAGGTATCTTACCATAAGCGCAATTAGTAATAAAAGTAAGATAACCCATAACATATTGTGGGATAGAAAAGAAAAGATAGAAAGTAAAAATAATGTTAAAGCTGGCATTTGTAGCCCATTACTAATATATACATCCATCATTTGTGGCGCTACTACCCCCATGTAGAAAAAGCCTGCTACAATAGCAAATATTAATACTATGGCTGGATACATTACAGCTTGTAAAATTTCACCACTAAGTGTCTGTATGCTTTGCAAATATTCTGCCATAGATAAAAAAGCATCGCTTATATTTCCTGTTTCTTCTGCCGCTTCTATTTTTCTTACTAGTATGTCTGGAAATACCCCCATAAGTTCCATAGATGCGGAAAGCCGAACACCACTATTTATCAGCCCACGCAACATGCGCACTGTCTGTGCGTAAATAGGAACATCTTGTTCAAACGCATCAAATATCTGTGTGTAAGTTAGCCCAGCATCTAACATGGCTGCAAATTGGTTACAAAAATTAGCAAGTTCTATATTTGACATCTTTTTTAAGCGTATACGTGGTGCTTCTGCTATGGAACGTATCTGAACTATAGAAGCACGCCGCTGTAACTGTTTCTGCTTTCCATTTACAAAGTATGCTTGTGCCTGTTCTTTCGTGTACGCTTGTATGTCTACAAAGCCTGTATGTGTTTCACCGTTCTTAGTTACATAAGAATAATATATGCGAAAGTTCTTCTTTTTGCTGGCTTTCTGCGCCTTTCCTTTCGCACTATCAGTTACCTTCTTTGGTACTTTTATCTGTACCTTAGGCATTCGTATATTGAACTTCGGCATCTGTATGTTCATACTAATATTATAGCATACTGCAACCCGTAGTGCTATAATAGTTATGAGGTGATGATAATGATATATATGGTGTTCTTCTGTATGCTACTAGGTGCCACACTTGGTTCCTTCGCTAACATGCTTATATGGAGGCTACCTCGCCAGGAAAATTGGATAACTGGGCACAGCTACTGCCCCAACTGCGAACATGAATTAGAACCACTTGACCTTATTCCTATAATAAGCTACATAGCCTTGGGTGGAAAGTGCCGTTACTGTCACAAGCCCATTTCACCACGCTACCTTATAATAGAACTTCTTATGACTGGCTTATTTGTATTATGTCCCATATTGTATGGTTCCTTGGGCTTGCACTATACTGTTGCTTATGCTGTTACAGTATTTTTCTTTATGTGTCTTTCTGTATGGGACATGGAAACTATGGAAGTGCCAGCACTATTTCTTTATATACCACTTGCTGTTAATGCTTTCTTGTTCTACCACAATTATATAGCTGTTCTACTAGCATTAGGCACATTTACTATAGCATACCTTTTACTGTGGCTGTATCATCGTGGTACAGTACATTTGGTTGGTGATGGTGATATTTATGCCATTGCGGCACTTGCTTTTCTTTTACCACCACAAAGTGTTATGTATTTTCTTATAATTACTTGCTTCTTTGCATTAGTGTATGCTATACTACGGAAAAGTGATAAGTTACCCATGATACCTTTTCTTTTTGCTGGCTATATAGTAACTATGTTGCTTCTGTTAGTTCTTTAATAACACGTATAATATACTGTTCTTCCGTTTCTTTTTCTAGTGGCAATATATCTTCTATGTTATTTGTAAGTTGTTTAAGGTCTTTTTCATTTAGACGGAACATTTTTTTATCTAAAGTAATAATTACTTTGTTCACATTTGGTGGTGGTACTTGAAATGCTTGTTCTTTATTTTCACTTTCTTTATCTTTGTCATCACTATTAACTTCTGCACTTAGCATATTTCGTATTTCTTCTGCGGGGAAGCTAGGCTTCCTTGTCCGCTTATTGCGTTTATTATCACGCTGGAAAGGTAAGCTTACAAGCGCATCTTCTTCTTTTGAAGAAGAAAAATAGGGTGGTAGTATATATGGTATACTACTTGCTAGTATTTTTTCTTTCTGCTGTATTTCTGTTGTTCTTATAAATATATTACTTTCTACGGGTACAAAGCGCCTTGTAAGTTCTTTCCACTTTGACATATCATCTAATGTTGCTAGCATAGGCTGTCTTCCCATACCTACTACTACTGCTTGTGGTGGATGTATGCGTCCTACTTCTTCAGGCTTCATTAGTTCCCTTGTATCTAATGATATACTTTCACTATCCTGCTTACTTTTACTAACACTTCTTGTATTTATCGTTGTATGTCCTATCATTTCAGATACTGCTTTTTGTGTCTGTGGGTTAACTGCATTAAGTATTATTGTTGTTCTTAAGTTAGAACGTATATTGCTTGCCACTTTTTCGTCATAATTTTTATCTAGTTGAGCGAAGTCCTGTAACACTATAAGAAAATGTATGCCTTGGCTTCTACTTACCGATATCTTTCTTGTCATATCTGGTATAGGTGGCAAGTTGCCAAATTCATCAAGTACATACCATACTGGAACTGGAAGTTGTGCACTGCTGCCAGGTGTGGGGCTTTCATGTAGACGTGCCGCTTGTACTAGTTCAAAGAAAGAAAAGTTCACTAGTAGCGATACAAAAAAGTCATAGCTGGATATTTCGTATGGTATTACAAGGTACAGCACACTGGGCTTTTCACCAAATTTTCTGAAGTCAATATCATTCTGCGATGTGATAATAGTTAGTGGCGTAAGTGCCGTAAGTGGGTCTATCTTAGTAGATACTGTTGCTAATATAGAACCAAATGTCGGTGGTGAATTTCTTGCATTATAAATGGTCATATACTTAACAGAAAAGTTCTGCTTAGGTGTGTACTGTTCTTCTACATGCTTCAGCCATTCTAGCACTGGGTCTTCTTGGCTTACTGAACCTGCACGTGTAGCTGGTTGCATGCGTTCAAATAGTTCCTGCACAATGTGAATAAAGTTAGCAAATGTTTTTGCTTTTACATCAAGTTCTGGGTCAAAGCACATACCACAAAGTATACTAGTAATGAATGTCTTTGCACTATTGTCCCAGAACGGGTCGCCACTAGAACCTTCCGCCTTTGAAATAGAAATAATACCATCTGCTATTTCATCTATGTGCTTAATGGCTTCATCGTAGTCACCTTCTTTTATTAGCCTATCTATTGTCGTAAATGGGTTCCAGTGTGAACTTATCGCTGGGTTCAGAAAATTTAATACATACACATCATATCCCTGTTCCTTAAGGTAATTAGAAGAATACGTGTATAGTTCACCCTTAAGGTCACTAATTATCATGCTTTGCTTGTTATAGCCTAGTGTCCATATAGAAGGAAATATTACACGTCTTGTCTTGCCACTACCAGTGGTACCCAGCACCAGTATATGTTCTTGTGGCGGTGAAAGCCATGCTGTATCACCTTCTGTACATACAGGTATACCACCTATGTCTGAAGAATACTTTACCTTAGCATTAAAAATAGGTGCGTCTTTAGATACTTTTCTATATATTTCGTCCCTTTCTTTCGGCGTCATCCAGTGTTGGCTACCCTTTGCTATTTTTTCATCTACTTTACTTATACTTTTTGGTGTATTATGCCCAAAATTATCAAATAATATATTTGTTATAGAAAAGAAAACATATGTACCTACTATTGCCAGCATAGCATAAAAATATCCCACTGCTATTTCATTACCACTTTTATACATAGCTAAAAATTGTTGTACGTTATTAAAAATATTCCATAAGTTATCTTGTGCTTCTATGGGCTTACCTATAAAAGAAGGCAAAATAATATACGTTGGATAGAAAATACATGCTAATATAAATAAGGACAGTGTCGCTATAAGTGTTATATTTCTTATTTTCTTCATCATGCTATATATATAGCATAAAAAAAAAAGAAAGGGTGATGCATCTTCAACTGGGAAACACACTTACTAGGTGCCTTATTATTTACGTTCTTATTACCAATTATTATACCAGGACAACTTTTCTGGTGTGTACTTTTTTCTGTACTTTTCTGTTCCTTGCCCGACTACGACATGCAGTTCAATATACCACACCGCACTATTACACATTCTATCTTTACCCCTATACTATGTGTGCTTCTTTCATTTCTTGTATCACAACCATACCGCATGTTACTTATCATTTTCGCTACTGTCATAGGGTCCCATATTCTTTTAGACATGTTGACGTGGGCTGGTGTAGCTATATTTGCCCCACTAAGCAATAAAAAGTATAAGTTCTATGTTTGGCAGTATATACCACGCTTTTCTTATTTACCATATGATACACAGAAAAGCATCTATACCGCTATCACTAATATACTGTTAATTTTAGGTATAATATATAGATGTTCTGTTATACTATAAGCGAATGCCGTACTAGTTCTTCTTGTAAAGCTGGCAAGCCGTTATCATCATAAAGTAGTATAAAAGGGTCTAATACCTTATCTTTAAGTTCTTTTAACTGTATTATTATATCTTCTGTTATTTTACTATGTAATGTTACTGCTAGTATACCATGCCGCATAGTATAAGCTGACGGCTCTGTATCTTCTTGCGTTTTAAAGAACCACCTACCTAGTAAATACCCGTTATTTGTATCATAGTTAAAATACACCATTTGTGCCGCAAATAAGCTAGTTGTACCGCTATTAACATGAAATGTTAACTTTTCTGGCAACACTAAAAGCATTTACGGTACACCTCCTTGGTTATATGCACGGAACGTTATTTGTGTATCTTGTATATTTTTCCATATCATAGGTTGCTTACTGAACATAATTGCTTGTGGTGTAACATTCTTTGGCATACCAGTAAGCCTTATTATTGGTGCATATCCCTTGAAAATGGCTACTATACTATCTTTGCCATCTATATTGTTTCTTATTTGCTTATAACTGTCACTAATATAAGTATTGTTGCTTATGGTATATCCATTATTAGCGATAGCTATTCTATACATACCTTCACTTTTATTAAGTGCATCTGGGCTTTCAGTTGCATACCATCCTGTCCATGTATTGTCTTGCTTCCCCATGTAGTATATGTACCAATTATCATTTTTCACTGCATCCACACCTACATTTGCGGTAAATGGTAAATTTATACGTGTAAAGGGCACATATAGTGTATTTTCATTATCCATTTGTGGTTCTATAGTAACTTTGAAACCTTGCGCCATAGAAGAAAATGGTATACCGTCATTTGCTATACTTACTACGTGACATTGTGCTTGCCAGCAACTTACCCATACACCTGCTTTACCATCTATAGAAAGTTCCATATCATACTTTATTTGCCAATTTTTTGGTTCTGTGTCTTTATTCCATATTATGCTTACCATATCAGGGTCCCAACTAAGAAGCTTTGCTGGGTCTTTATCGCCTGTAAGCGTTAATGTCATATACTGTGTATTTGGCTGTCCATTAATTATGTTAAAAGTAAGCTGTGTGTCAGTATTCCACGTTATATCTTTCCATGGTGTGTGCGCTACTACCTTATTTACTTTTACTGTTACTATGTCTGTAGTAAGTGTTTCATTAATGTTCCAGTTATATGTATCATCTTTACAATTATATGGGTTACCATCTTTGTCATATTGACAAGTGGTTACTACACAACTACCACTATTACTGTAATTTTTCTGAAAAGCACCTTCTGGTGCTACAGTTATTTTTAAGTATAACTGCTTTAACAGCGCATTGTTAAGCGTTACGACATTATTTATAGTTTGCGTATCTTTCTTTTCTACTGTACCTGCATTACAAGCTTGTGGTGGTGACCATGGATATGTATAACTAAGGCTTATCTTATCTTGAAATGAACGTTCTACCTTGGGCTTCACATTATTATTCTGTACTGTAATATTGGCAAAATTATTGCGCATAATAACTACTATGTTCATATTTCCCATTACTTCTGCGCTTAATTTCCCATTAGATAGTTCGTATAGTATATTTGTAGGCACTAGTGAACGTCCATATAGATAGTTACCACTATTTACGTTCTTAAATGCAAGTTCTATTATATCACTAGTAAGAAATATTGTATCATAATTTGGTATCCACCCATTTGCTGTAATTTTATTTGCGGAACGTTGTATATCTAATGAACCATCACCATTTTCATAATAACTATATCTGAAGACGGGCTGGCTTCCCGTTCTATCACCCCATATAGTTAAAGGTGTAACTGGTACATCATATCCCGCAATAGTAACCCAACCAGCCTGTCCCTTCTGCGGTGCTGTATAGTGCACAGCTATGCCCGCATAATACAGTGCTTGCCGTAACAGTATACCTGGAAATTCATTTGTCTTGTAGTCCACCGTATCAGCTTTCATTTGTCTACTTATCAGTTGTGGATAACCTATGGCATCTGATGGTGCTATAGAAGGCGCACCTCTACGTTGCGTATCATATCCTACTACATAAGGAAATTTCATATCGCCTACATAATAAAAAGTACTATAACGCATAGTATCACTTTGTATTACACCATCTATTTTTGTACTTATATTTACGGGCGTATTAAAAGCAATATAAGTTATACTATCTATATCGCTGTAGTTAGGAAAATACGTGCCTTGTCTATACAGCCATGTGTTATTCTGTGCTAATGTCCATATATGCGTTTCACGTGTAAATATATTAATATGTGGCGTAACTATATTATTTCCCACTTGCTTATACATGTTGTTGTAGGGTAAAACACAATATATGTCATATACTATTTTCTTACCATTGTTTAATGTAGCTGTTACAGAAATGCTTTGTAAAGCTATACTATTATTTACATCTGTCTGAAGTGTATTTGCAATATATATTTTTTCTTCCATAGTACTTATAGTATTAAGCTTGCTTTGTATAACAATAGCTGTTACAGAAGATAGTGCGCCTGTTGTAGTATATGTGGGTAAGCTGTTTCTGTTATATATACTATCTATAATACTATTATACTGTTTCCAGTTATCCATCATCGTTATAGTATACTGTGTAGACATTGTCGTATATGAAGAAAAAAGCGGTATAATGCCTAGATATAGCATAGATATCAATATAAGCGCAACTAGAACTTCTATAAGCGTAAAGCCTTTCTTCTTATCCATATATAAGTTATAGCACAATTTTTACGGTTCCGATAATATATCCTTTACATCTGTATACTGCGTTGCTGTACCAAGAAGCCACTGTGCATTAAGCGTCTTGTAAGTAAGTTGTCCTTCTAGTAAATGTGGTAAGTAGTTATTTAAAATATCATCTTTACTAACAGGTGCACCCATCCACATAGTATAAGCACCATTAATAGTATTTTCTACTACTATTAGCGGAATACCGCCCTTGCTTGGGCTTCCTTGTGTAATGATATCTGCTAGCTTATAATAAGATGGTACGTGTACTTGTGCCGATGTAGCATCTATTTGTGCATTTAGTTCATAAAATACTATGTGGTCCATGTCTGTTATTTGTTTTATTAAAGACACTGCTTCTTTGCAATAAGGGCACTGTTCACTACCATAAATATGGAACGTTACACCATAAGTTGCTGTTGGTACGTTAATAGGAATAGGTATAGATGCATTTCCATTATTTAACCCACCATGAAAGAAAAAATATCCTACAAGAAATAGTAAAATGATAATACTTATTACGTTAGTAACTTTTTCTATTGGTGTCTGCTGTATGGGTTCTTTTCCACTTTTCTCTTGCTTTTTTGCCATATTTCTTCACCTCACTTTATTTATTTGTGTTTGATACTTATTATGAAGATGTAGCCTTGCATACTGTGTAACACACAAAGTTGCATCATCTGCTTCTGCTTTTCTTTCTTGTACATTGTCATATATATAGTATAACACATTGTCTATGTACATTCCCACTTCTTTTACATGCTTTACAGTATTTAATGGCATAACAAGGTTGTATATACCTTGCACATCTATGAACTTATTTAAAAATATATTATTAGGCACCTGTACTGCTTGTATTTGTTCTATATAAGTATGGCTAAGTTCTTGCGTCCACCATGGTACGAACATACGATATAAATAAGATATATCATACATCTTATATAGTGCATTAAAGTATGTATCCGCTGTTATAGAAAAAGTTGATATATCTTCTGCACCCCTATATTGTGCAATAGTTGTACAAAGTGTTTCCCACCATTCACCGCTTTCTTCTTTATCTAACCATACTAAGTATAGAAACACTGTACATACACTGTCATCTAAATTTATATTGCGGGCTAAAGAACACCAACTTTTATATAAAGTATCCCGTGTTATTTTTCTTTCAGCTACATTTATCATACACTAATTATAGCATATAATGTGCTATAATTATAGTATGGAAAGTATAAAATTATGGATAATTTTCTTTCTTATAGTAGTATTAGTTGCGATAAATATATGGGAAACACGTATGCTTGTAAAAAATATTGCCAATGGTATTAAGAAAGCCAAAGATACCATACCAATATATAAAGAAAAAATGAAACACATGAAGAAGAAAAAGCATTAACGAACCATACTACGCATACTACGCTGTTCTTGTATCTTCTGTACTTCTTCTGGCGTAATGTTCCCCATAAAAGGATATTGTATAACTTGTATAATATCTTCTTTCTGAAGTACTGGCGCTACAGTGCGTGCATTAAAGGCATCTAGCCGTTCTTGTGAAAGTTCTATACGCACTTCTTCCATACAGCGATAGCGAAGTATATCTACTGGAACTGGTATACCACGTGAAGTGGAAAAAGCAATGTTGCTGTTCTGTTTTACTTCTTTTATTGGAAAATATTCATTAGTTATAATATCATTTACAAGCCACTGTAATACACCTTTCTGAAATAAGAAAAAATTATCGTAGTCACCTATAACGTATATAATTGTATTATCATTCCTGAAAATTCCACTTGGTATCCAGTTAGAAGATGTTACCCTTTCTTCTAGTTCCAAGTATATGTTTCCATATCGCTTCATAAGCCTATCATGTTTCACTTCAACACCTGCACTATTTTCACCTAACACCTGTTCTTCTTTAGTTAAAAAAGGTTCTACTATACATATACCTAATTGTTCTAATACATTATATATATACTGTTCAAAGTACTGCCCATCTTTTAAGCATTCATAATAATATGCATCCATTACTATCAGCCCCTTTCTTCTATATTTATACCTAACATCTTTGCAAAGTTCTGTAATAAATGTAGAAATGGCGCTGATAAAAGAATAAAGATAGTTATTAAGCCAAATAACCACACACCTACATTGTAACTTATATCTTTACCACCTGTCAGATATAAATAAGCATATGTGTTGCCCCAAATACTGTAAAGCAATAAGCCACCTTCTATAAGAAAAGAAAAAGTGAAACGTACTGTATTTTTTAAGCGCTGTGAACCACCAACTAGTAAAGAAAATATCATGCCAGGTATTTCTAAAATATATTCAAAGGCTTTTAATAAGTATGGTAAAATTATTATTCCTATGATAAAAAATGCCGCAACAAACAGTAGAACAAAAATTACAACCCACAAATTACCTACGCCCTGCTTAAATATTTCACCAAATACGTTATACATAAGATACTGCGATAAAAGCACAAATGAACCGTATGTAGATATAGTATGTAAAAATAATGCCGCACCTACAATACTACTTATACTAGTAACAATATACCGTACCTTTTTCTGTGAATGGGGTATGCGTGTCCATGGTATAAGAAAGAACACAGTAAAAAATACAGCTATAGCTAAAAATAACAGCCAATACTGCATAATGAAACTAAAGGCTGGATATAAGCTAATTACTATATTGTAAATTAAATGTGTTAACCCATTCCAGAACTTTGCTAAAAAATTACTATAAGGTTCTATTACATCAGGTGGTAGTGTAGTGGCGGTATTCATTTTTCCACCCCCAAAGTACATTTTTCTAATACAGGCGCAAGGTTCATCTTTTCACTTACACTAATACGTGGTATGGCATACATATTTCCGTCCCATATCGCACAACTATTATTGTCTACAGTAAAAGCTAATAAATAACCATTAAGCTTAAGCATAAGTTCTTTACTATAACTGTAAGAACCATGTGGATAAGCATAGATATTTGTAGGATATACTTTTTGGCTTTGTCTAATATCTTTGTAAAAATTAAGTAAAGAAACAGCATCTATAACATTTACATATTTACCTTGCTTTTCTACAGTACCGTGTAAATTGTAAGAATGCGAACCAATATCATATACATCTTGCATACTAAAAAGTTCATCTAGTGTAATATGTGTGTCAGATGTCTGCTTTTCCATGACAGACATAATTGGAAACACTATAGCACGCATCTTATACTGTTTCAAAATAGGATACACGTCTTTTAATGAAGCATAGCCATCGTCAAATGTAATTACTATCGGGCGTGACACATTTTTTAATTTACCATCATACCATGCTATTAATTGTGTGGCAGAAAGCGTTGTGTAGCCTTGGTTATATATATACTGCATTTGTGCGGCAAAATAAGTAGTGTTTTTTACATCATGATACAGTAACACAGGCATAATGTTGGGGTATACTTGTATAGCACTGATAAAAATACCACCAATTACTATTACAAGTAATACTACTAACACTATGCGTTCTATAAGTTTCATTTTTTATCCCCCTTCCGTGTTATATAAGTTAATAACAATTGGGGTCCCCTTCCGTGTTATATAAGTTAATAACAATTGGGGTCCCCTTCCGTGTTATATAAGTTAATAACAATTGGGGTCCCCTTCCGTGTTATA
>Ga0208938_1000159_pt1 | contig 62882 bp, 49 predicted proteins | sample AD_UKC125_MetaG_FD_184434 | JGI IMG/M metagenome (GOLD analysis project Ga0208938, IMG submission 184434) | Active sludge microbial communities of municipal wastewater-treating anaerobic digesters from USA - AD_UKC125_MetaG (SPAdes) (version 2) | ecosystem: Engineered > Bioreactor > Anaerobic >... | reverse complement strand
GCGCGGGGGGAGGAACCCCTGTTCCGCTACGCTCCACAGGGGTTCCTCCCCCCGCAGAAGCAAGATCAACAGCCACAGCACAAACCAAAGCAAAGGCAAAACCGGGGCAGCGCTGTCCAGCTGCAACTGAAGTCCAGTGCACAGCTTAAACAGACTTCATTCTTGTCTTGACTTCGGGGTCCACTTTAGAGCAGGCCGAAAGAATCTTCGTCGAGTTCTCGCATGATCGCCTGGCGACGTTGGGCGTCTCCCCGCGCGACCTCTTCGCCGCGCTCAACAGCCGCAATGTCATGACACCCGCCGGCTCGATCGAAGCCAAGGGCCCGCGAGTCTTCATCCGCCTGGACGGCGCCATCGACGATCTGGAGACGATCCGCAATACGCCGGTCGTGGCGCGCGGCCGGACGCTGAAGCTCGGCGACATCGCCGAAGTCAAGCGCGGCTATGAAGATCCGGCCACCTTCCTGATCCGCAATAACGGCGAACCGACCTTGCTGCTCGGCGTGGTCATGCGCGAGGGTTGGAACGGCCTCGATCTGGGCAAGGCGCTGGAAGTGGAAGCGGCGACGATCAACGCCGAAATGCCGCTCGGCATGAGCCTGTCCAAGGTCACGGACCAGTCGGTCAATATCCAGTCGGCCGTCGGCGAGTTCATGGTCAAGTTCCTGGTTGCTCTCGGCGTGGTGATCCTGGTCGGTTTTCTCAGCATGGGCTGGCGCGCCGGCGTCGTGGTTGCGGCTGCAGTTCCGCTGACCCTGGCCGCGGTCTTCATCATCATGGCGGCGACCGGCAAGAATTTCGACCGCATCACGCTGGGCTCGTTGATCCTGGCCCTCGGACTCTTGGTCGACGACGCGATCATCGCCATCGAGATGATGGTGGTGAAGATGGAGGAAGGCTACGGCCGCATCCGCGCCGCGGCCTATGCCTGGAGCCACACCGCCGCACCGATGCTGGCCGGCACCCTGGTAACGGCGATCGGCTTCATGCCCAACGGCTTCGCCAGGTCGACCGCCGGCGAGTACACCAGCAACATGTTCTGGATCGTCGGCTCGGCCCTGATCGCCTCGTGGATCGTTGCCGTCGTGTTCACGCCCTACCTCGGGGTGAAGCTGCTGCCGGAATTGGCTGCGCCCCCGGATCGGGACAAGCACCCGAGCCACCCCCCGGGGGGAGCAAGTCAGTCTTGGGGCGGCCCGGCGACTGACTTGGGCGAGAAGCACGCGGGCGGGCACGGGGTCATCTACGCCACGCCGAACTACGAGCGCTTCCGCCGGCTGCTGGGCTGGGTGATCCGGCGCAAATGGCTGGTCGCGGCGAGCGTGATCGGCGCCTTCATGGTCGCGCTCCTCGGCATGGGCGTGGTCAACAAGCAGTTTTTTCCGACCTCCGACCGGCCGGAAGTGCTGGTCGAGGTACAGATGCCGTATGGCACCTCGATCGCGCAAACCAGCGCCGCGACTGCCAAGGTCGAAGCCTGGCTGGCAGAGCAACAGGAGGCCAGGGTCGTGACGTCCTACATCGGCCAGGGCGCGCCCCGCTTCTTCCTGGCGATGTCACCTGAATTGCCCGATCCGTCGTTCGCCAAAATCGTGGTCCTCGCGGGCGATGACAAGGAAAGGGAAGCCCTCAAAGTCAGACTGCGCCAGGCGGCGGCCGACGGCTTGGCGCCCGAGGCGCGGGTGCGCGTGACCCAGATCGTGTTTGGCCCACCTTCGCCGTTTCCCGTGGCCTTCCGCGTCATGGGGCCGGACCCGGACAAGCTGCGCGACATCGCGGCAGAGGTGCGTGGCGTCATGCAGGCCTCGGCACAGATGCGGACCGTCAATACCGACTGGGGCGAGCGCGTGCCCGCACTGCATTTTTCTCTCGACCAGGATCGCCTGCAAAGCCTCGGCCTTTCCTCCGCCGACGTGGCCCAGCAGTTGCAGTTCCTGTTGAGCGGCATCCCGATTACCGAGGTGCGCGAGGACATCCGTTCGGTGCAGGTCACGGCCAGATCGGCCGGCAACACGCGGCTCGATCCGGGTACGATCGGCGATTTCACGCTGGTCGGTGCGGCCGGTCAAAAGATTCCGCTGTCGCAGGTCGGCAAGGTGGATGTCCGCATGGAAGAGCCCATTCTGCGCCGTCGCGATCGCACACCGACGATCACCGTGCGCGGTGATATCGCCGAGGGCCTGCTGCCGCCGGACGTGTCTACCGCCGTGTTGAAGGATCTGCAGCCCATCAGCGCCAAGCTGCCGGCCGGCTACCGGATCGAAATGGCCGGTGCCATCGAGGAATCGGGCAAGGCCAATCGCGCCCTGGCGCCGGTCTTCCCGATCATGATCGCGCTGACCCTGATCACCATCATCTTCCAGGTGCGCTCGATCGCCGCGATGATGATGGTATTCGCCACCGCGCCGCTCGGACTGATCGGTGTCGTGCCTACGCTGCTGCTGTTCCAGCAGCCGTTCGGCATCAACGCGCTGGTCGGTCTGATCGCCCTGTCCGGCATCCTGATGCGCAACACGCTGATCCTGATCGGGCAGATCCGCGACAACGAGAAGGAGGGCCTGGCGCCGTTCGTCGCCGTCGTCGAGGCCACCGTGCAACGTGCCCGTCCGGTCATCCTCACCGCGCTCGCCGCCATGCTGGCCTTCATCCCGCTCACCCAGTCGGTGTTCTGGGGAACGCTGGCCTATACCTTGATCGGTGGCACCTTCGCCGGGACGGTTCTGACCCTGGTGTTTCTGCCAGCCTTGTACGCAATCTGGTTCAAGATCAGGCCAGCAGCTGGGGACGGGCAAGCCGTTCCTGCGCTGCGGACGAAAGCTGTCGCTGCCTAGCGGAAGGAATCTGCGCGCCGGTCCCGCAGTGGAATGCCGGCGTGCCGCTACAAGTACTTTGCTGCGGTGCGCTCGGACCTTACGCTAGATCAAGCTAACTTGCCAGCGTGCGGCGAGTTGTCTGGGAGTGAGATGCATGCGGTTCTCCATGGGGGCGGCACCCTTTTTCGCGTACTCCCCCGAAGCGGGACAATTGCGATCAGCGGTGCTCATGGAGATCCATTTTTCAGACATGCCGCCGGTGAAACCAGGCTTCGTGAGAGATCTTGAGCGCACGCTCCCGAAAACCAGCATCGACGATCTCCGAAGAGCTTACCGGGAAGGACGAGGCGGAACTACACAGCGTCATTCAAGGCGCAGGGGGCTCTGGCGGCGCTGAAGAGCGACAAGACGTTAGCGGAGCTGCCCTTGACACGGGTCGACAACACCCGGGTCAAGGGCAGTTTGCTAATCCAATGGCTGACCAGAAGGTTCAAACCCCAGCGGACAGATGTTTTACCGACGCAGCTGTCCGCGTTCAGCAAAGGCGCACCAAGGCGAGACGGTCGTGGCGCACTGCATCACGGCGCCGCCAGGACGATTTCAGCGGCAGACTCGCCTTCCGTCAATGATGCGGCAAGGGCCAGCGATCACCTCTTTCTCGGGCGCGACAACAACTTCTTTCGTTGGTGCAACGACGACTTCTTTCTTTGGTGCGACCACGACTTCCCTCGCCGGCTCCGCGACGGGCTTACGCACTTCCACTGCGCCCTCGCGACCAACGCATCCGGCGTGCCGGACCCCTTCGGCGCATTCCACGGCAACGGCACTGCTGGCAGCGGCAGTCATGAGCACGGCAGCAGTCAGGGATACCGCAAGACTCTTCATTTTTTTCTCCATTCGATCGGATGGCTGGAAAGCAATCGTACATCGCTTTCATCAACTTTGAACGGGTGTTGGCCAAGCATTGGAGCAGGGCTCCGTGACTCGTGGGAAAGAGCCGCGGCGCACCTGCTGACTCGCCCCTGCTCCACGACTCACGACAAGTGCTGCTGCCGCTACCGTGTTCGGCATTTCGACGTCAATCCACCCACGCCGGCTGTTATTGATTAAGCTTGGTGATCTTGGTGCCCTCAAGACCGACGCCCGCCATCAGTCCTTGCTGGCCGAAGACGAAGGCATAGGCGTCGCTGGTCAGCATCTCCGATGTGAGTGACTTGGCCTTGCCCTGATCGAGGACGACGACACTCGGGCCGACGCCGACCTGGAAACCGCCCGCAGCATTCAAAGCCTGCAACGCCCGCTCGTTCATGAAGAACAACGCGTAACCGAAGGTCTGCGCGCCCGCCTGCAGTCCGTACGATACGCCGGCGGTATTATAGTGCCCGGCGAAGCGTTCGCCCCGGAACATGATGCCGTTGCCGTATTCACCGCCGATCAGGAACCCCGCCTTCGTTACCTCCGGAAACACCAAGACGGCGACCGCGCGCTTTGCGAGCGTGGCAGCGAGGGGATCTTGCGTCTCGAGGCTGCTCAGGGCCGCCCGCGCGTTGGCCTGCAGTTCGGGATGGCCCTGCGCCGCGGCCGGTGCGGAGGCAATAGCGATCCCCAGCGCTCCGGCGAATGCGCAAGTCCACGCCCGAACGACCGCAAACGAAGTTCGCCCACGGGCTCTTGACAGAAAGCTCGCCACGATCGTAAGGACAGAGAAAAATCGATGGCTTGGAATCGTTTGCATTGGGCCTCCTCATTGTCAGGTTTTCACAACTTGCGCGTTGGTGGGTATAGCTTAGAATATGATCCAACCCTCGCGCAATGGGCGACCTATTTCATCGACTCTTAATGGAGGACACGACAAATGGCCATATTCCCCGAATTTTCGGCATCGCATTGGCGGGGGCAATCGCAATGTTGAAACGCGCACTGCTCAGTGGCGCCATGGGCGTCGCCATGGCCGCCGCGCTGCTGGCCGGCTGCAACAAGCCCGCCGACCCCGTCACGCAAGCGGCGAAGAAGGACGCGGCCGCCGGCGTGCCGGCGCCCGGCATCGCGGAAGTCAAGGCCATCGCCGAGGAAGGTTTCATTTACGGCCTGCCAATCGTGATGAACTACGCGGTCATGTATGAATACGTGATCGACAAGAACTCGGGCCAGTTCAAGGCACCGTTCAACGAGATCCACAACGAGGCCCGCGTGTTCACCTACCAGGACACGGCAATCGTCACGCCCAACAGCGACACGCCCTACTCGTTGCTGTGGATGGACCTGCGCGCCGAGCCGCTGGTACTCTCGGTGCCGGCGGTGGACAAGAACCGCTACTACTCGGTGATGCTGAACGACGGCAACACCTTCAACTACGGCTACATCGGCAGCCGCGCCACCGGCAATGACGCCGGCGACTACCTGGTCGTCGGCCCGAACTGGAAGGGCGAGACGCCGCAGGGCGTCAAGAAGGTGTTCCGTTCGACCACCGATTTCTCGCTCGCCGCGTACCGCACGCAACTCATCGACGCCAAGGACATGCCGAACGTCCAGAAGGTGCAGGCGGGCTACAAGGTTCAGCCGCTGTCGGCGTATCTCAAGCAACCGGCTCCTCCAGCAGCGCCGGCGATCGATTTCCCGAAAATCGACAAGGAGATGGTGAAGACCAACTTCTTCGATTACCTGGACTTTGCGCTGCAATTCGCGCCGGCCGGGCCCGAGGAAGCAGCGATCCGCGCCAAGCTCGCCAGCATCGGCATCGGCCCCGGCAAGAAGTTCAACTTCAAAGACCTTTCGCTTGAGCACAAGGCCGCCATCCTGCTGGCGATGAAGGAAGGCGACAGCAAGATCGAGAAGTACCTGGAGGCCGGGCAAAAGGACATCAACGGCTGGAAGGTCGGCTCGCTGTTCGGCGACCGCGCGTTCTACAACGGCGACTGGCTGAAGCGCGCCGCCGCCGCCAAGGGCGGCATCTATGGCAACGATGCCGTCGAAGCCATGTATCCCCTCACCAAGACGCTGGCGAACGGCGAAGTGCTCGACGGCAGCAAGCACAAGTACACGCTGAACTTCGCCAAGGACCAGTTCCCGCCGGTCAACGCCTTCTGGTCGGTGACGATGTACGACGGCAAAACCCAGTTCCTGATCAAGAACCCGATCGACCGCTACCTGATCAACTCGCCGATGCTGCCAGCGATGAAGAAGAACGCGGACGGCTCGCTCACGCTCTATGTCCAGAAGGATTCGCCCGGCAAGGACAAGGAGTCGAACTGGCTGCCCGCGCCGGACGGCCCCATCTACCTGGTAATGCGCCTGTATTGGCCGAAGGCCGAGCCGCCGTCGATCCTGCCGCCTGGTGCGGGCACGTGGAACCCGCCCGAGGTGAAGCGGGTGGGAACATAGGAGTGCCAGCGGCCCACCCGTGTTCCGGAAGTTCATGCTGGCGGAACTGTCGGGTGGCGCGGGCCAACGCGAGCCCCGGAGTCGGTACGAGAGGTGGGCTCGCGGCATTCGCCTCGGGCTGCCCGTCCTGGCAAGCCCGGGCAGGTACACCTCATGTTCACGGGGCAGCAAGCGCAAGTCTGGTGGCGGTACAGATTTCGCGCTTGTCGCGTAACGTCCGCATCCTCGTAGATTAAGCCTTGTAACGGGTCGACTCGACCTGCCGACATGCCGCGCGTATTGGCCGAAAACTGGCCATCACTGTGTTAGTGAATACAGCACCGCCGGTAAGACATAGGAGTAACTGCGGTGAACAAAGCTGTCGAAAAGCTGAAGGAAGAACTTCTGGCCGTATTGCCACCAACCCTCTTCTTCTTGATCGCTCTGCACATCGTCGGTTTGGTCAGAGCCCTTATGGCAAAGGGCACGGGGCTGCCGGTCACATCGTCGGCGCAAATCGCGCTCGCCGCGCTGATCATTGGCAAGGCGGTCTTGCTGGCCGACCATTGGCCGCCAATCAATCGCTTTCCTGAGAAACCGTTGATCTACAACATCGCCTGGAAGACGGTCATCTACTATTTTGTCGCAAGCTTCATCCATTATCTGGAGCGACTTTATGACTTTACCCGGGAGGCTGGAGGAATCCTCGCCGGCAACGAGAAGCTACTGTCCGAAATCGTGTGGCCGCATTTCTGGGCGCTCCAGATCATCCTGCTTGTCGTCATTCTCAACTACTGCGTGATCAGGGAACTGGGCCGAGTGCTAGGCGAAAGACGCATGATTCGAATGTTTTTTCAGCAACCCGTCGCAGCGAGTAGAGAAGAGCGTGACGACTTGCGTGCACCGACCTCCACGACTCCCAAGAGGTGAGTAATCTGGGGGGAAATGGCGGTGAACGCGTTGCCGCCGATGCAGGGGGCATGCCAACTGCACGGCCGCCACATCGCATAGGGAGCGGCGACGTTTCACGAAAGCCGTGCCCCCGACCAGAAATTACGTGACGAAGTCCATGCCAAGATCCGCCGGCGTCTGCTGCGCGCGCTGACCCGACGCGGTGTGCTCGAGCCGTAAGACGCCGAGGCGATGGCGAACTGGGCGCATGGTGGCGGCTTCTCCATCGAAGCCAGCGTGCGCATCGAAGGCACCGACCGCCCGGGTCTGGAACGTCTGCTGCGCTACTGCGCTCGGCCAGCCTTCGCGCTGGAGCGCTTGCGTGAAATCGACGCCGAACACCTGGTCTATGAGAGCATCAAGCCGGGTCCCGGCGGCAGCGATCCTACGTCGCGCCGTCAGTTACGCCTGGGCGCTGCTGCTCGCGCGGAGCTATGAGTTCTTTCCGCTCGTCTGTCCACGCTGTGCCGGCGAGATGCGAATCATCCATCAACCTTCCCCGATCCAGACGCCGCTAGCAGCTGGCGCCTGCGTCTTCCCGGCGCGCCAGTTCCGACCACGTGAAGTCGATGTGAGCAAGCATCGCCTGCCTGGCTTCGTCCGGCTGCTGCGTGCGGATCCGCTCCCAGATGCCAAGGTGCTGCTGGCGAAGGTGTTCGGTGACGTCTCCCGTCGGATCTTCCATGGCCATCAGATTGAGGCAGATGTGCTCGCGCAGCATGCGCACGATGCCTGAGTGCAGGTAGAGAAACATGCTGTTGTGCGAGGCTTCGGCGATGGCCTCGTGAAAGTCGGCGTCGGCCCGGTACTCTTCCTCCTTTTCGCCCGTGTCGTAGGCGTCGGTCAGACGCCTGACGATGCCTTCGATGTTCTCCAGATCGCTGGCGTTGGCGCGTAGCGCGGCGTAGTACGCGGTCGCACCCTCCAGTTCGCGGCGAAACTCCAGCGTATCCCAACGCAAGTCCGGATGCGCGGCCACCAGTTGCCGCCACGGTGACGAGATTGCCGTCTGCAGGCGGTCGCTGACGAAAACGCCGCTGCCGTGCCTGCTGAACAGCAGGCCGCGCTCCTTCAGGCAAAAAATCGCCTCACGTACCGAGTTCCGCGAAACGCCCAGCGTCTCCGCCAGGACCCGCTCGGCCGGCAAACGCATGCCGACCGGCCAGGAACCATCCAGCAGGTGTACTTCGAGTGCCCGCCGGGTCTGCTCTGCAACGCTGTGCAATGCCATGGCCATCCTCCCTGAATGTCCTCACGACCTGCCTGGCGCAAAAAAACAATTGGTACTACCAATTTCCGGTCAATTCTATCTCTGATTAATCTTCGCGCCATCGGTTTTCGTTAAGTGCAACGTATTACCATAGAGTGAATGCCCCGCCGGCGTTGCTGAGAAAGGGGCGTAACCACCCGTCGGGTCTCTGGAGGAGGTAGCCAAAAATGAACTCGCTCATTTCTGCCCTGCGCACGCATTTCCCCGCAACGAGCGTCATCACCGATGAACTGCGACTACTGGCCTGGGGCACCGATGCCAGCTTCTACCGGCTGATCCCACAGGTTGTGGTCGTCGTGGAAAGCGAAGACGATGTGGTGCACGTTCTGGCGGTGGCCGCGCAGCAGGGTGTTCATCTGACCTTCCGCGCCGCCGGTACCAGCCTTTCGGGACAGGCGGTAACCGACGGTATCCTGGTCCTCATCGGTGAAGCCTTCGCCACCTGTGAAATCGGGCCGGACGCCGCCACGGTGCGCGTCGGGCCCGGCATCATCGGCGGCGAGGTCAATTACCGCCTGGCACCACATGGCCGCAAGATCGGTCCCGATCCGGCCTCGATCAGCGCCTGCAAGATTGGTGGCATCGCCGCCAACAACGCCTCCGGCATGTGCTGTGGTACAGCCCAGAACAGTTACCGCACCCTGGCCGGTCTGCGCGTCGTGTTTGCCGACGGGGCAGTCCTCGACACCGAGGACGCGGCCAGCGTCGCCCGTTTCCACGCCAGCCATGCCGCCCTGGTCGACGAACTCGCGCGCCTGGGCGCCGCGACGCGCGCCGACGCGGAGCTGGCGGCGCGCATCCGCCACAAGTACAAGATCAAGAACACTACCGGCTACAGCCTCAATGCCCTGATCGACTACGAAGACCCGATCGATATTCTTGCCCACCTGATGATCGGCTCGGAGGGGACGCTCGGCTTCATGTCACGCATCACCTACCGCACCGTCGTCGAGGACCCTTGCAAGGCGAGCGCACTGGTGTTCTTCCCCACCATCGAGACCGCCTGCCAAGCCGTCATCCGCCTCAAGCAGGAGCCGGTGTCCGCCGTTGAAATGCTCGATCGTCCGGCCCTGCGCTCGGTGGAAGACAAGCCCGGCCTGCCGCCGATCATTCGGACGCTGGGCAACGATGCCGCTGCTCTGCTGATCGAGGTGCGCGCGGACAGCGCCGCGCTCCTGCAACAGCGCATTGACGCCACGCTCGGCGCCTTGACCGGCATCGCCACCGTCGAAGCGCCGACGTTCTCCGCCGATCCCGCCACCTGCGAAATGTACTGGAAGGTCCGCAAGGGCACTTTCCCTTCGGTCGGCGCGATGCGTCGCGCCGGCACCACGGTAATCATCGAGGACGTCGCCTTCCCGATCGAGTCCCTGGCCGCCGCCACGCTCGACCTGCAGGCGCTGTTACGCCAGCACGGCTACAGCGAAGGAATCATCTTCGGGCATGCGCTCGAAGGCAATCTGCATTTCGTGTTCACCCAGGATTTCTCGGATGCGGCGGAGGTGGAACGTTACGCCCGCTTCATGGACGATGTCTGCAAACTGGTCATCGACAAGTACGACGGTTCGCTCAAGGCCGAACACGGGACAGGCCGCAACATGGCACCCTTTGTCGAGATGGAATGGGGCCGGCAGGCCACCGACCTGATGCGCCGGATCAAGACGCTCTTCGATCCCGACAACCGGCTGAATCCCGGAGTGATCATCAACGACGACCCGCAGGCGCACCTGAAGAACCTCAAGCCGATGCCGGCCGCCGAAGACATCATCGACCGCTGCATCGAATGTGGCTTCTGCGAGCCACTGTGCCCTTCACATCGCTTGACCCTGTCGCCTCGCCAGCGCATCGTCAGCTGGCGCGAACTGTCGCGCCGCGCCGCCGCTGGTGAAGAGGCCGCCGACGTCGGCAAGGATTTTGCCTACTTTGGCCTCGATACCTGCGCCGGCTGCGGACTTTGTTCCACCGCCTGTCCGGTCGGCATCGACACCGGCGAGCTGACGCGCCGCCTGCGCGGCCGCGGGCTGGGCAACAAGGCGCCCTCGCATCAGGTCGCGCACTGGACGGCGGAGAATTTCGGCAAGGTAGCCACCGCTTCCCGCGTCGGCCTGTCCATCGGCCATGCCGTCTCCAGCGTGGTTGGCGAAAGCCTCGTCGCTCGCCTCTCGCGTGGCGCCTGGAAGCGGGGAATGCCACACGCTGGCAGGGCGCCCAAACCCCACCGAGGCACCGGTGCGGGCGACCCGGTGGTGTATTTCCCCGCCTGCGGTGGCCGCATCTTTGGCGCCAACACGCCTGACGAGGCGACCCTGCCGGAAGTGGTCATCGAGCTGCTGCTGCGCGCCGGCTACGACCCGCGCCTGCCGGAAGGGTTCGACAAGCTGTGCTGCGGGCAGATGCTGGCGAGCAAGGGCATGGCCGAGGAGGCCGAGCAGATGGCCGAGAGCGTAACCGCTGCGCTGCTCAGGGCGGCGGACGACGGGCATGGCGGCCACTATCCGGTGATCATGGATGCCAGCACCTGCTCGGTACGCATGCAGAAGCACCTCGCCGGTCGCCTGACGATACTCGATTTCCATGAGTTCGCCCACGATGCGCTGCTGCCGCGCCTGATGGTCACGCGCAAGCGCGGCCCCATTGCCCTGCATATCAATTGCAGCGTTCGCCGCGTCGCCTCCGACAGCAAACTGCGTCGCCTGATCGCGGCCTGCGCCGAAGAAATCGTCGAACCCGCCGGCGTCACCTGCTGCGGTTTCGCCGGCGACCGCGGTTTCGTTGTCCCGGAACTCAACGTGCACGCCCTGCGCAAGGTCCACGCGGCACTGCCCGCCAACTGCTGCGAGGGCGTCTCGACCAACCGCACCTGCGAAATCGGCCTCACCGCCGAAACCGGCCGCCCCTACCGCTCCATTGCTTACCTGCTGGAGGAGTGCAGTCGTACGGAACCCCCGGGAGCCTGCTGAGTCCTGGCAACCGTCGTCACAACAGCCACATGCGTGGCATATTACAAAGGAGACTCCCATGACCTGGCAAATGAATGTTGATCCGTTCGGCAACATCGGATTGTCCGCGCTGGTCGCGGCAATCCCGATCTTCTTCCTGTTCTGGGCACTGGCCATCAAGCGCATGAAGGGCCAGTTTGCGGCAATGGGAGGCACCGGACTGGCGATCCTGATCGCGGTGTTCGTCTACAAGATGCCCGCGGATCTGGCGGCGCTCGCGACCCTGTACGGCGGCGCGTTCGGGCTGTTCCCGGTTTGCTGGATCGTCATCACCGCGCTCTTCATCTACAACATGTCCGTGAAGACGGGCCAGTTCGAGGTGATCAAGAACTCGCTGGCCTCGATTTCGGACGACCGGCGCCTGCAGGCGCTGCTCATCGCGTTTTCCTTCGGTGCCTTCATCGAGGGTGCCGCCGGCTTCGGTACCCCGGTGGCGATTACCGCGGCGATGCTGGCTGGCCTTGGCTTCAACCCGCTCTATGCGGCGTCCATCTGTCTGCTGGCCAACACGGCGCCGGTCGCCTGGGGTGCGATCGGGATTCCGATCGTCGTCGGCGGGCAGGTCGCGGGCATTCCCGACTTCGCGCTGAGCCAGATGGTCGGTCGGACCCTGCCGATCGTCAGCGTCTTCATTCCCCTCTATCTCGTCGTCGTCATGTCGGGGTGGAAAAAGGGGCTGGAAGTCTGGCCCGCTTGTCTGGTCAGCGGTGGCTCCTTTGCCATTGCGCAATTCTTCTCGGCCAACTCTCCGGTCACGGCACCGCTGCTTCCCGATATCATTGCCTCGCTGGCTTCGATCGTCTGCACGGTCGCCTTTCTCAAGGTCTGGCATCCGAAAGAGAGCTGGCACTTCGCCGATGAACCGAGGAGCCTGGGCAAAGAGGCTCTCAAGTTCACCGGCGGTCAGATCTTCCGCGCCTGGGCACCCTTCATCATCCTGTCGCTCTTCGTCTGCGCCTGGGGTATCAAGCCGGTCAATCAAGCGCTCAACCAGATGACCAAGATGATCTTCGACTACGCCATACCGATTTCCGGTCTGGACAAGATGGTGATCGATCAGGTCGGCAAGCCCAAGCCTGCCGTCTATAACTTCAATTTCCTCAGCGCGGCCGGCACGGCCATTCTGTTCGCCTGGTTCTTCTCGATCATGGTCATGGGCGCTTCCCTCAAGACCGCCGCGGGCGTCGCGGGCGATACGCTGAAGACTCTCAAATGGCCGATCGTGACCATAGCGACGATCCTCGGCTTTGCCTACATCATGAACTTTTCCGGCATGGCGATCACGCTCGGTTACGCGTTTGCCACGACCGGCGCTGCCTTCCCCTTCTTCGCCAGCCTTCTCGGTTGGCTGGGAGTGTTCATGACGGGTTCCGATACATCGACCAACGCCCTGTTTGGCAAGCTCCAGGCGGTCACTGCCGAGAAGCTCGCCATCGACCCGGTGATCACCATGTCGGCCAACACCTGCGGCGGCGTGTGCGGGAAGATGATCTCGCCGCAATCGATCGCCGTTGCCACAGGCGCTACAGGACTGGTTGGTCGTGAATCCGAGATCTTCCGGTTCACATTCAAGCACTCGATATTCCTGGTGGTGATCATCGGCATCCTGCACATGCTCTGGACGTACGTGTTCCCCGGCATCGTTCCGGCTTACGTCAAGCCGGTGGCTGCAGCGGCCGCTGCTGTGGCCGCCGCCACCGTGAATAGGGACGGCCTGATGTGGTTGGGGATATTCGTGGGCATCGTCGCTCTCGTCACGGTGTTCTCGCGAGTCGTCGGCGCCAATCTGGTTGGCGCGGTCAGAGGCGCCGATCAGGTCCATTTCCACTGAGGCGAAGCGCAAGCAGCAGAAGAGCAAGCGGATGAATTGCACGATAGATCATGCTGCGGGCCAAGCCTACCGTCTTGTCAACGGTGCTCAAAGTTCGGCTCGCCAATGATTTACGAGCACGCTTCCCGGTCCTTCGAACGCCGTCCACCGGGTCCTGTTGAACCAGGGCCCGGGAATTCCCTATTTCTTGTCCATTTCCCGTGCTGCCTTGATCATGTCCGCATCCAGCACGGCCGTGTCCGTACCATAGCAACGCACCATTTCGATTTCCTCGAATACCGGCTCCTGATCGTCGCTGGCTACGGCTACTGGGGGCGTGACCGTCTTCGTCCCGTATTGCTGCCCTCGCCAGCGTGCGATCATCATTTCCTGTTTTGTTAGCCCGGTTTCCATGTTCGGTGGAACCTCGGCCCCCAATTCGATCAGGGTCTTGACGACCTCGGTCCGGCTCCCCCGAATAGCCATCGACAAGGGGGATGTGGGCTGAGTGTTATCTGCGGTATTGACCTTGGCGCCCCGGCGGACCAGTTCGCGGACGATGTCAGCGTAGCCCATGAAGCAGGCCACACCGAGTGGCAACCCGGGGTCGCCACGGCCATCAAGCAATTCAACCGGCGCGCCCGCATCCAGCGCGGCGCGAACCTCGTGCAACCGGCCTGTCCGAATCGCTCTGAGCAGGTCGATGGCAGGGTTCACCGGGTTTCTCCGTTGAGTGGTTGGTCACTGACGATGACCCCATCGCCATCCACATAGATCCATTCGCCGGGCCTGAAAGTGACTCCGCCAAAGCTGATCGCCAGATCGCACTGGCCAACGCCCTTCTTGACGCTCTTCAGCGGATGGGTGTTGAGCGCTCGCAGTCCGATATCGACCTGGCCAATGTCATGCGCGTCACGAATGCAGCCGTAAACAATGATGCCTTCCCAACTGTTCCTGTGGGCCATGAGCGCCAACTGGTCGCCAACCAGTGCGCAACGCAGCGAACCCCCGCCGTCAACAACCAGCACCTTGCCCCTGCCCTCTCCGGACAGGGCTTCGCGCACCAGCGAGTTGTCCTCGAACAGCTTGAGCGTGACGATCTGGCCACTGAAAGAAACCCGCCCGCCGTAAGGCTGAAACATTGGCGCCACCACACGGACGCTACCGTTCTGGGTCTTTTCTTCGTGCCTGTCGAGGAGGTCGGGTGTCTTGAAGCTCATGCTGCCTGCCTTGTGGGTGGTTGAGGGGAAACAGAATCCTTACGGGTTGGTTGGCCAGAGGGGTCGTCGGCGTTCAGGCTACGATCGCCGGCTCTTCTTCAAAAGTCAGTATGACCTTCTGGTTAGCGTCGATGTCCACGGTAACGTGGCCGCCACTGGCAAGCCTGCCGAACAGCAGTTCGTCGGCCAGAGAGGCGCGGATCGTGTCCTGAATCAGGCGCGCCATCGGGCGGGCGCCCATCAGCGGGTCGAAGCCGTGGGCAGCGAGATGCTCCTTCAATGCCGTGGTGAACACCGCTTCGACTTTCTTCTCGTGCAATTGCGCTTCGAGTTGCATCAGGAACTTGTCAACCACACGCAGGACCACCTCGCGGTCGAGCGCCTTGAACGAGATCGTGGCGTCCAGGCGATTGCGGAACTCAGGGGTGAAGATGCGCTTGATCTCGACCATCTCGTCGCCGGCCTGTCTCGATGGGGTGAAGCCCATGGTGGACTTCTGGATCGCTTCCTGCCCGGCGTTGGTGGTCATGATGATCACCACATTCCGGAAGTCGGCCTTGCGCCCGTTGTTGTCGGTCAGCGTGCCATGATCCATCACTTGCAGGAGAATATTGTAGATATCGGGATGCGCCTTCTCGATCTCGTCGAGCAACAGCACGCTGTACGGCTTCCGGGTGACGGCCTCGGTCAGCAGGCCACCCTGGTCGAACCCGACGTAGCCCGGCGGAGCACCAATCAGGCGAGACACTGCGTGCCGTTCCATGTATTCCGACATATCGAAACGGATCAGTTCGTTCCCCAGGCAGTAGGCCAATTGCTTGGCGACCTCGGTCTTGCCGACGCCGGTGGGACCTGAAAACAGGAAGCTGCCAATCGGCTTAATGGGATTGCCCAGTCCGGAACGGGCCATCTTGATCGCCCTGGCGAGCGCGTCGATGGCTGCCTCCTGGCCAAACACGACCGCTTTCAGATCTCGGTCGAGATTCCGCAGGTTGTTCCTGTCGTCGGAGGAAACGTGCGTCGAAGGAATGCGTGCAATCTTGGCGACGATCTCCTCGATGTCGATCTTGCCGATCAGCTTTTTCTGCCTGGACTTCGGCAGGATCCGCTGCGCGGCGCCTGCTTCGTCGATCACATCGATCGCCTTGTCCGGAAGGTGGCGGTCGGTAATAAAACGCACCGACAACTCGACCGCCGAGGTCAGGGCTGCGGCAGAGTACTTGATTCCGTGGTGAGATTCGAACCGCGACTTGAGTCCCTTGAGGATCTCGACCGCTTCGGCACTCGACGGCTCGCTGACGTCGATCTTCTGGAATCGCCGTGACAAGGCGTGGTCCTTTTCAAAGATGCCGCGGTATTCAGTATAGGTCGTCGCACCGATGCATTTCAGCTGTCCGGTGGAGAGCGCCGGCTTGAGCAGGTTCGAAGCGTCGAGTGTGCCGCCAGAAGCCGATCCGGCACCGATCAGCGTATGGATCTCGTCAATGAACAGAATGGCCTGCGGGTTGTCGCTCAATTGCTTGAGAACCCCCTTCAGGCGCTGTTCAAAGTCGCCACGATACTTGGTGCCGGCCAGCAACGAGCCCATGTCGAGACAGTACACGTTGGCTTTGGCAAGAATTTCGGGGATGTCGCACTCGACGATCCTGCGCGCCAATCCTTCTGCTATGGCCGTCTTGCCGACGCCAGCCTCGCCAACCAGCAAGGGGTTGTTCTTCCGCCGGCGGCATAGCGTCTGAATGACGCGCTCAAGCTCGCGGTCACGACCGATCAACGGGTCGATCTTGCCCTGGAGGGCAAGGGCGTTGAGGTTGATCGTGTAACTCTCGAGCGGGCCGGCCGCCACTTGTGGCTCGCTTTCAGTCTCGACCTCAGGATCGCTGCGTGGCGCGTTCTGGGGGACCTTGCTGATTCCGTGGGCGATGAAGTTGACGACATCCAAACGCGTGACACCCTGCTTTTGCAGATAGTAGACCGCGTGCGAATCCTTCTCGCCGAAGATCGCCACCAGGACGTTGGCCCCGTTGACTTCCTTTCGGCCCGATGACTGAACGTGCAGGATCGCACGCTGAATCACGCGCTGGAAACCCAGTGTCGGCTGGGTATCGATCTCGTCATCGCCGGCGACGGTCGGAGTGTGTTCGCCGATAAAGCGGGTCAGATCCTTGCGCAGCTGTTCGATGCTGGCGCCACAGGCGCGCAGGGCTTCCGCTGCCGACGGATTGTCGAGCAGGGCAAGCAGGAGGTGCTCCACGGTTATGAACTCATGACGTTTCTGCCGAGCTTCGACAAATGCCATATGCAAGCTGACTTCGAGTTCCTGCGCAATCATTCAGTTTTCCTCCATTACGCACGCCAGGGGATGCTGGTTGCTGCGTGCGAAGGTTGTGACCTGCTCAACTTTAGTGGACGCGACATCACGCGAGTAGATTCCACAGATTCCCCGCCCTTCGGTGTGGACTTTGAGCATGATCCGCGTCGCTTGTTCTCTATCCAGGCCAAAAAACTTTTGCAGAACGACAATCACGAAATCCATTGGTGTGAAGTCGTCGTTCAGCAGCAGGACCTTGTACAGTGGTGGCGGCGCGAGTTGCGCGCGTCTTGCTTCGAGCAGTGAGCCGTCTTGATGCTTTGTTGCCATGGATGAATTCTAACGAGTCTTTGCGGATGCGCAATACCGCTGTTGGCCAATCTTGGCGCAATTGAGCAGCCTGGGGAGTCGTAAACGCGGAAAACAGTTGACGCGTATGCCTGACTTGGCGTAAAAAGGGCGCATGTTTTTAGTCAAGCAGATGGGTCGTGGTTCCGCGTGTGTCAAATCCCGCTCCGGCCGTTGTTGAGTTAAAAGCATTCAAGTCGGGAAATATGCCCGGATTTAGTCTTTTTTCAAGGAAGTGGCAATATGGCAACTGGTACAGTAAAGTGGTTCAATGACGCCAAAGGTTTCGGCTTCATTACTCCGGACGATGGCAGCGAAGATCTTTTCGCTCATTTCTCCGCGATCACCATGGGTGGATTCAAGACCCTCAAAGAGGGCGAGAAGGTTTCCTTCGACGTGACGCAGGGCCCCAAGGGCAAGCAAGCATCGAATATCGCGCGCGCTTGATCGCGTCAGGTGTGCAACAGGGACCCGCCTCCGGCGGGTTTTTTTTTCGCCCCTACCGGGCGTGACCCACACTGTCCGCGACTCAAGCCCTCCTGGCCCGCCAGCCCGCCGTGATCTGACCGCCACGTTGGCGAAAAGCAGGCGTTGGCGGCCAACGGATTGGAGTCGGCCGGGTCGTGCAGCAGGACTGACCAGGGCTGACCCATTCCCAAGTTTTTTGACGACGTGCGATCGATTGGGTATACTGCGCCACTCGTTGGCCAAGTAGCTCAGTTGGTAGAGCAGCGGACTGAAAATCCGCGTGTCCGTGGTTCGATTCCGCGCTTGGCCACCAAAGAAAACAAGCAAAAAGCCCGACCCAATACGTCGGGCTTTTTGCTTTTTATTCCTGTGTTGGCGTTGTGTAGGTGTTGTGTAGGTGTTGTGTAGGTTTTTTCGGTAGCCGCATGTACTCGCCGAAGAAAACGGCGCCATCGATGCTCGACGGTACCCGGATACCGACCAGCGTGCAGAAGGTTCAGTAGCAGCCGCTCGCCGGCGGCAGCAAGGCGTCTATAACCGCATGCACCTGACCGGCTACTGCGGGCCTTGCCGCTTGCACATCGGCAGGCTAGCCGCACTTTGCAGTTGCGCCGTTGCACTCGTGCTGTCAAAGCCTGTGCGCGCCGACGAAGGCGGGGTGCCGTTCTGGTTATCGGGTCAGTTCGCGAGCCTGGCTGCGGTGCCGGCAACGCCCGGCTGGTCGCTGCCGCCGATGCAAGGCCATTTCTACAACGGCGACGCTGCTGCGAGCAAGGCGCTCCCGCGCGGTGACAGTGTCGCCGCGCGGGCTGTCATCGCGCATGCCACTCGTCCTGTTCCAGCCGAACTACGCCCCCGAAACGAAAGTGCTCGGCGGCCAGCCCGCGCTCGGCGTCGCCTTCGGCTACGGCAGGAACACGACCGAGGCGGATATCTCCGTGTCGCGCGTGACACCGAACTGGGCCGCAGCGACTCCGTATCGGGCTTCACCGACCTGTACCCTTTGTACGCCATCATCGGTAGACCACGGCGTCTGTTGCCGGAAGACTTCTTGCCGAGCGCCTGGCAGGGGTGCGGGAGGGCAGCGGACGACACCATCGGGCCGGGAAGCCGGGCGGATGACCACAGGCGCTGAGCAGGGCAGGATCGGCAGCTGTATCAGGACCATTTGCGCCAATACGCGATGCTATACTCTGCCGGCGGCGGTTACATTTCCTGCCCACAGCGGGTCTCCGCAGTCACTTCATGACCAACTGTCGACGGTCATGCCGCAAATCCAGTCAGGAGAAAGTCAGGAGAAATCCAGTGAGGATTCGATTTTTGGCATTGACGCTCGCTCTTGCTGCTTCGGTGTCCGGGCAGGGCGTGCATGCGCAGACCCAGGGTTCGGTGGCCAACGCCACCTTTACCGCGAATGTTGCGGACGGCGCGCCGGTCGATTTTCGCCAGCAGTTTACCAACAGCACGCCCGTCGTTTATTACTATGGCGAGTTGCTCGGCCTCGCCGGGCAGACCGTGAAGATGCGCTGGAGTCTCGAGGGCCAGCCCATGCAGGAGACATCGGTCGTCGTGACGCGTGCCCGACAGCCCAGCTGGTCGATGATGAAGATGCAGCAGAACTGGACGGGAAACTGGACGGTGGATGTACTGAACGGCGAAGGCAAAGTCATCGATAGCCGGAATTTCGCTTACAACCCACCGCTGTGATTGCCGGTGGCGTGCCGACCGGGCCACCTATTACACCTATTGCCGCCTGATCAGAAATGCGGTGGCGTTGGCCGTTGCTCAACCGGGAGGTGCCGGCGACCTCTCGACCGCCAGGCCGGGACAATTCAGCGACTGGCTCCTTTCCGCAGCGAGCCGCCCCTCCTCGACCTTTCGTCCTGCTGGGGCCAAAGTCATGACCCTGCGCCGTTGAACGGCGGGTCGTCCGGGAATCAGAAGGACCAGCCAGACCACCGATTTGAACTGGTGGTGTCCAGCGATTGCGCGACGACATCGCGCGGCGTCGTGTCGCGCTTGCGTTCAATCAGCACCCATGAGCCATCCGGGGCGATCGCCGGCAGATCAACGCCCCCCACCCTGGCCCGTGTTCTCCTGTCTCCCGATGCGCATCCAGGCGTCGTACTGACCCTCCGGGGTGGCGACGTTCCTGTCTTCGAGCCATGTTTAGCTGGTGAGGAGCGATTCGGTCAGCGGTTGCGGATGGGCGGCAAGCTTTCAGAGGGCAGTGCGGATGGGCATGATGGCTCCGGTATCAGGCGGCTTCGAGTGCGGATTCAATCAGGGTGGTGGCGAGGCGCTGCTGCCGGGCGCGAGATTCGGCGAGGTCGGCCTTGAGGCGATCGCAGAGGGCCATCAGTTCGTCGACTTTGGCGACGATGCGGTGTTGTTCGGCGAGAGGCGGCAAAGAAATTAGCGTTGCTTTGATCTTCCCGACGTTCAAATTGGGCTGTGCGCCACCCGCAGCCTTTTCACGGATTTCGTCGTAGATCTTTTCGAAAAACAGCTTGATGTATTTGCGTAATTCAATGTTTGGCAAGAGCGGAGTAATGGCCGAGCAAGCCTGATTTGTACTTGCTTCAATCCGCAACTCGGAAATTTGGCCACGGGTTTTTCCCTGACCATACATTGCAACTATCAGTGTACCCACTGGGTAAACCGTCAGACTTGTTTCTTTGAGAGCGAGCGGAGAAACCTTTTCATCTGTCATCGCGATAAACGGATCGCGCGTCTCGCCGCTGGTGACCCAAGGGATCAACGGTGGATTGAAATACGCTGGATTAGTTCGCGAGGGAGTCGTACCCGTCCCAACAAATGAAATCGATTCTACGGTCGTCCAAACCCATCCTCTTGGAATGGGGAATGGCTGCTCATCCGCCCGCACCAGTGGCAGCGGCCTGGATTGCTTACAAGCTCCCACTGCCTTCAGCCGCGCCCGTTCCTTGGCAATCCGCTTTAGTAGTTCACTCGCCGGTTCGTCGTTCGGATCCTGCGGCACCAGTTTACCCAAGACGGCGAGTTGGAGGATGGTTTGCTTGAGGGCGTCGAGGCTGGATTCGGTGGTGAGGAGAGTGTCGAAGTGTTCGGCGAGGCGCTGCCAGTTGGCGGCGAGTTCGGCGGCGTCGGTGCTTTGGGTGAGCGTGCCGAGCAGGGTTGCGACGAGCCTGGCGTGCGCCGCGCCGGCGTCCGTCTGCTCCGCTTCCAGCCGGTCGCAGAGGGCCAACAGTTCATCGACTTTGGCGACGATGCGGTGTTGTTCGGCGAGGGGCGGAACCGCGATGGGCATTACGCGCAGCGCACCGAGGGTAACTGTTTTCTGTGCGATACCCGTTGCCACTAAATCGGCAAACGATTTAGCCGATGGTGATTGAAGGTATCTCAAGAGAAAGGATGTCGGAGAACTCGGAACCGACTTAAGGATTGCAACGTGTCGCTGAACACAAAATGCTGCATCAGTTGTGACCGGGATGGTTATCCCGTATGAGCCGGTAACCGTATAAAGTAGGTCGCCAGTGGTCGGGCGTCTCGACCAGTCAAGTTCATTGAAGTACGTCTCTGGAACAAATCGACAACCATCAAACGATATCCGCCCCGCGTTCAGATTGCCAATCACCAAGAACGGAATTCCGTCGTCTGCTTTTGGCGGAGGTAGATGGTCTCCATCGGTAACAATTGCAAGCAAATCGGCAAGTCTCGTCCATTCCCAGCCTTTTGGCAGCGTAAGCAACTGTTCCTCTTCACCTACCGCCGGCAGTGGCTTCGATTTCTTGCAACTTCCTTCTGCCTCTAGCCGTGCCCGTTCCCTGGCAATCCGCTTGAGCAACTCGCTCGCCGGCTCGTCGTTGGGGTCTTGCGGCACGAGCCTGCCGCGCACCGCCAGTTCCAGAATCAGCCCACGCAGCTTCCGGACGCCCTCCGGCGCGGTGGCGATGAGGTCGAGGTACTCGGGAAGACGAACGGTCATGCTTATCTCATGAATTGACGGCGCGCATCGGGCAAAAACGGGACGGCGGATTGGCGTCCTTCAGCCCTGCCTTTGAGCAAATCGAGCACGAAACCGAAGGGCAAATCTGGATTGTCCGCAATCACCTGCCGGGCAAAGGGAAACCGTCAGACCCGGCCGAGCAAGTCGACCAGCAAGGTGGTAACGAGGGCATCCTGGTCGACATTGGCAAACAGGCGCTTGCACTCCTCGGCCAATTCATCCGGCACAGCTACGGTCAAGGTCGCCATGGCGAATCAGGCCGCCTCGGACTGCCCGATCGGCTTCGATTCCAGGTAGAGCGTGTCGGGGTCGAAATCGATGTTCTGCGGCCAGGCGACAGTGCCATGATCGCAGCGCGCCAGCAAGAAGAATGCGGTTTGCTTCAGCGGCTCGAAGCATGGGTAGTGAAGATAGGGCGCCAAATCGAAACGCCGGATCTCGCCATTGGCAAGGGTCAGCATTAAGGTATGGTCGGCGAGGGGCGTGACTTCAGTGATGCGTGGATTCATGATCAACCTCAATCCAGTGGTGCAATTTTGAACGTGGTTTCGCCCTTGATGGCGAGCGACCAGTCGGCCATTAGTTCGTCGCGATGGATTTCTATCCAAGCTTGCACGAGGCGCAACTGACGACGGGGAAGTGCGCCGTCCAGCAAGTCGCCGGATTCGATGTCGAAGATGCCCTCATCGCCAGCGTACTTCGCATGGATATGCGGGTGGTGATGTTGCTTGTTATCGTTCCAGTACATGTAAATCAGGATGCCGTAAAACGTGCTGATCAGCGGCATGGTCATTGGCCTCCGTGTAGTGCGGCGTTCAGAACACCTTTAAGTGTAGCCCGCGTCTCGCCAATTTGCGCCTGCAAGGCCGCGTATTCTGCCAGCAGTAGTGCCGGGTCATGGACGACGGCATCCGGGCTGTGCGGATTCCTGAAGTCGAGGTTGTAGTTGCGCGCCTTGATGTCGTCGGCGCTGACCTTCCACGCGTGTTCGTTCTCGACGCGATCGTTCCACCAGGCCTTCTCGGCGTCGAACTCCTCGATGCGCATCGGCCGGGTCTTGTTGTAGTTCTTCACGCCGGGCGGATAGGGGTGTTCGTAGAACCAGACGTCCTGCGTCGGCGAGCCCTTGGTGAAGAACAGCAGGTTGGTCTTGATGCCGGTGTAGGGGGCAAAGACGCCGTTGGGCAGGCGCACGATGGTGTGCAGCCTGCAGGTTTCGAGCAGTTGCTCCTTGATGCGCGTCTTGATGCCTTCGCCGAACAGCGTGCCGTCGGGCAGCACCAGCGCAGCGCGGCCGCCATCTTTCAGCAGGTGCATGATCAGCACCAGGAAGAGGTCGGCGGTTTCGCGGGTGCGGAAGCTGGCGGGGAAGTTGTTTTCGATGCCGTCTTCTTCCATGCCGCCGAACGGCGGGTTGGTAACGATGACGTCCACCCGATCCTTCGGGCCGTAGTCGCGCAGCGGCCGCGCCAGCGTGTTGTCGTGGCGGACGTTGGTCGGCACGTCGAACCCGTGCAGGATCATGTTGGTGGTGCACAAGAGGTGCGGCAGCGGCTTTTTCTCGACGCCGTGGATGCTCTGCTGCAGCCGCCGCTCGTCGTCGACGGTCCTGACCTGGTGCTGGCGCACGTGCTCGATGGCGCAGGTGAGAAAGCCGCCGGTGCCGCACGCCGGGTCGAGAATCTTCTCGCCGAGCTGCGGGTTGACCCTGTCGACGATGAATTGGGTGACCGGCCGCGGCGTGTAGTACTCGCCGGCGTTGCCGGCGTTCTGCAGGTCGCGCAGGATCTGCTCGTAGAGGTCGCCGAAGAGGTGGCGGTCCTGCGCCTTGTTGAAGTCGACGCCGCCGACGATCCTGTTGATCACCTGACGCATCAGGTGACCCGACTTCATGTAGTTGTAGGCATCCTCGAAAACGCTGCGGATGACGAAGCCGCGCTGGTCGTGCGGCGCCGGTTGCAGGTTCTTGAGCGTCGGGAAGAGCTGGTTGTTGACGAAGTCGAGGAGGTCGTCGCCGGTGATGCCTTCGGCGTCGGCGGCCCAGTTGCGCCAGCGCAGGGGCGCGGGGATCGGCGAGCGATAGGCGTCGTCAAGCAGCTCGTATTCGCTTTCCTTGTCGTCGTAAATCTTCAGGAAGAACATCCAGACCAGCTGGCCGATGCGCTGCGCGTCGCCGTCGACGCCGACATCCTTGCGCATGATGTCCTGGATGGATTTGATGGTGGTGCTGATCGACATGGCGTGGGTGGCTCAGGCGTAGAGTTGTTGTTCGAGGTCGTGGACGGCCTTGAGGTAGGCGGGCTTGCCGCCGAAGGCGCGGACCAGCTCGTGCGGGGTGCCAAGCCGGTTGAAGGGATCGAGGGTGAGGATGCTGATGTTTTCGAGGTCCTGAATGCCGGCGTCGGCGTACTTGTCGAGCAGCCCGGCCAGGACCCGCTGGGCCTGCTCGCCGTATCGGCTGAAAATGTCCCGCGTTCTGATCTGCTCGACGCGCTCCCGGCGGGAGAGGGGCGGACGGTCGAAGGCGACGTGGCAGATCAGGTCGAACGGATCGAAGGACTTCCCGAGTGTCTTGCCGACTTCATCGGCCAGCGCTTCGAGGAGCACGCCCTGGGCTTCGAGTGCTTCGACGACGGCCTGCTTCCTGTCGGCGCTGCTCCAGCGACGCAGGAAGTCATCGAGCGAGGCGAATTCCTTGCGCACCGCGCGGCGGGTGTAGTCCCTGAGCGATTCAGTGATCAACCGGCCATCGGGGCCGTAGTACTGCACGCGCTCGGCGACGACGTAGACCACGACTTCGCCGCCGATGACGTACCTGACGCGCCCTTCGCCCGGTGGTTCTGGCGGCAGTGGCGGTTCGGGTGGCGGCAGCGCATCGTCGTCTCCGGGCAGGCCAGGCGCATCGGGAGGCACGGGTGATTCTTCGCCTTGCGGCTCGAAGATCTGCACCGGATCGCCATCAAAAGCCGGGTCGGCGAACAACTCGGTCGCCTTCTTGAAATCCATGATGGTGAACCAGTATTTGTCGAAATCCTCGTTGATGCGCGTGCCGCGACCGATCATCTGCTTGAATTCGGTCATCGACAGGATGCGCTGGTCGAGGACGACGAATTTGCAGGTCTGCGCATCGACGCCGGTGGTCAGCAGCTTGCTGGTGGTGGCGATGACCGGATAGCGACTTTCCGGGTTGATGAAATTGTCGAGTTCGGCCTTGCCTTCCTGCTCATCGCCGGTGATGCGCATCACATACTTGCGGTTTTCCTTGATGCGCTCGGGGTTGAGGTTGACCAGCGCCTGGCGCATGCGCTCGGCGTGGTCGATGTCCTCGCAGAAGACGATCGTCTTGGCGAACGGGTCGATGGCCTTGAGGTATTCGGTGATCTTGCGGGCGACGAGTTCGGTGCGCGTCTCGAGGACCAGCGTACGGTCGAAATCCTTCTGGTTGTAGATGCGGTCTTCGATCAACTGGCCGTGCTTGTCGGTCTGTCCCTTTGCGGGGCGCCAGCCCTGCAGGTCCTTGTCGATGTCGATGCGCACGACCTTGTAGGGTGCGAGGAAGCCGTCGTCGATGCCTTGCCGCAGCGAGTAGGTGTACACCGCTTCGCCGAAGTATTGGGTGCTGGAAACGTCCCGCGTTTCCTTGGGCGTCGCGGTGAGGCCGATGTGCGTGGCGCCGGAGAAGTAGTCGAGTACTTCGCGCCAGGCCGAATCTTCGGCGGCGCTGCCGCGGTGGCATTCGTCGATGACCACCAGGTCGAAGAAGTCCGGCGAAAACTGCTTGTAGATGTTTTTCTCCTCGTCATGGCCGGTGACCGCCTGATAGAGCGAGAGGTAAATTTCGAAGGCCTTGTTGGCCTGACGGTTGCTGATCTTGGTCATCGCCGGGCCGAAGGGCTTGAAATCGTTGGTCCGGGTCTGATCGACGAGGATGTTGCGGTCGGCCAGGAAGAGGATTCGTTTCCTGGCCTTTGACTTCCACAGCCGCCAGATGATCTGGAAGGCGGTATAGGTCTTGCCGGTGCCGGTCGCCATGACCAGCAGGAGGCGCCTCTGCCCCCTGGCGATGGCTTCGATGGTGCGGTTGATGGCGATGACCTGGTAGTAGCGTGGCGTCTTGCCACTGCCGTCGTCGTAGTACGGCGTTTCGACCGTTGCCCGCTTTTCAGTGCTGGCGATGCCCTTCCAGCAGCAATAACGCTGCCAGAGTTCCTCTGGTCCGGGGAAATCGTCGAGGGCAAGCGCCTGCTCGATCGGGGTGTGCTGCCCGGTTCGGTCATGCATCAGGAAGCCGTCACCGTTGCTGCTGAAGGCGAAGGGCGTGTCCAGCGTTTCCGCATAACCCAGCGCCTGTTGCATGCCGTCGCCGAGCGTGTGCCTGTTGTCCTTGGCCTCGATCACGGCGATCGGCAGGTTGGGCGCGTAGTAGAGGACGTGGTCGGCGCGTTTCTGCCTGCCACGGGTGTGCAGCTTGCCACGCACGATGACGCGGCCTTTGGTGAAGCTGACCTCTTCCCGCACCTGCATGGCGAAGTCCCAGCCCGCACGCTGCAGGGCCGGGTTGATGTACTGGGTGCAGATGTCGCGCTCGGAGAGCTTCTTCTTGTCGGACAACCGGGGATGCTCCGCAGGGCAATGGGCGTATTGTTTGGCATATTACGCCGGCTTGCCGCATCAACGGCAGGTTTTGCCGGAAATGGCGGCACTGGGCAAGCAATGCTCGGCCGCGACGGCGGTGCTTCAGCCATCGGCGGCCCGCAAAGCGCTTGGCGTGCAGGCCTCGTAACGTCGCCAGACGCGCCGGAAATCGCGCGCCGAGGCAAATCCGGCCAGCTCGGCGACGCGCTCGACCGACAGTTGCCGGTCGGCAAGCAGTTCGCGCGCGCGGGCGATTCGCAGCCCTTGCTGGTAACCGACGACGCCGATCCCTGCGTGCTCGGCAAACAACCGCGTCAGGTGCCGGGCGCTGACGTGCGCCTGCCCGGCCAGTTCTTCGAGCGACCAGGAGCGGGCAGGATCCTGCGCGATGGCGTCCTGCACGCGATGAACCGCCGGATGCAGGTGGTTGCGATGGTCCAGCCACGCGGAAAGCTGCGGGTCATTGCCGCTGCGGCGCTGGTAGACGACCTGCCGACGCGCGACGCGAGCGGCCAGCTCAGCGCCGGCGTGACGTTCGATCAGGTACAGGGCCAGGTCGATACCCGTGGTAATGCCGGCGCTGGTGAGGACCGGCCCGTCTTCGACGAAGACGCGGTTCTCCTCGACCTTCGCCGTCGGTGCGGCTGCCCGCAGCTCCTCGATCAGGCTGTGGTGCGTGGTGCAATGGCGGCGGCCATCGAGCAGACCGGCCGCGGCCAGCAGCAGCGCACCGGAGCAGATGCTGGCGACGCGGGTATCGGGCTGCGGCGCACGGCGCAGCCAGGAGACAACGGCGTGCGCCTCGGGACGCGCATAGTCTTCGGCCTCATGGCTGTTGCCGGCAACGATCACCAGGCTGCGCGGCGGCAGATGCGCCGGCAAGGCCGCGAGTCCGGCCAGTTCGACACCGAGCGAAGTACGCAGCCGGGGTACCGGCGCACAGGTATGGACGACCAGTTGGCCGCCCATTTCGGCGGCCATGCGCAGCGTCTCGGCCGGGCCGGCATAGTCGAGCATCAGGACGTTGGGCGTCAGCACAAACCACACCGCGAGGGTCATGCGCGACTCCGGAGCCAGGCCAGCAGGCGGGTGGCGAAAAGCTTGACCACCAGCATTGCCAGCGCAAGATCCAGCGGTCGCATCGCTTCAGCGCGCCGTCGTTTCGGCGACCCCGACCGTCGCGACGCTCGGCGTGCCGGCGAGCGGCCTGAAGACGCGCCGCGTCGACGCCGGATGGTGCGCCAGTCTGTCTGCGGGGCGAATCGGCCGGCGCTGCAACTCGCCACCGCAGTTCGGGCAGCGGCCGGCCAGGCGTGTGCGCACGCAATCGGTACAGAAAGTACACTCGAAGGAGCAGATCATCGCCTCCGGCGAATCGGGCGGCAAGTCGCGATTGCAGGCCTCGCAGTTGGGGCGCAGTTCAAGCACGTCCGTCTCCCAGGCCAGCCAGGCATTCATCGACGTTCACGATGCGCGCAAAGCGTCCGGCCAGCACGAGTTCGGCATGTTCCTTGATTTCCGCGGGCGTATAGGTCCGGCCGCTGGACGCATGCGTCATCGGGAAGGTCAGCGTCGCTTCGGTCACGAAATCGACCGGGTAACCGATGTCCGACGCGACCCGCGTCGTCGTCTCGCAGCATTGCTCGGTGCGGATGCCGGCAATGATCAGACGCTCGATGCCGCGGCGGCGCAGCCACAAATCAAGCCCGGTATCCGAAAAGGCGTTGTGGGTGTGCTTGCAGAAGCTCACCGATGGCGAACCCGGCAACCAGTCGAGCGCGCGTACGTAGCCGGAGTCCTCGGTGAATGGCCCCGACTGACCGACGTGAAAAATGTGTACCACCGGCACGTGCTGTGCGCGACAGCCGGCGTCGAGTCGCAGCAAGGCCTCCTTGAAGGCCGGTACGTCGGCCTCGGACCAGAACGGCATCCGGCGGAACGACTCCTGCACGTCGATCACCAGCAGCGCACTACGGCGCCCCCCCACGACATGATCATCAGCGGACATTTCAGGACCTCCTCTTGTTGAATGTGAGGCGATCTTAAAGGGCAATGACTGGCCTGACGATACCGCAACCGGACAACAAGAGGACGAAATCCGCCAACGGCGACCGGTCAGCGGCGGCGCGAACCGCCGCTACCACCGCCGAGAATCGAACCCAGTACGCCCCGGATGATCTCGCGGCCCACCTGCGATCCGATGGCGCGTGCGGCGCTCTTGGCCGCGGTCTCGATCACCGAGTCGCCGGCGCGTGCCCGACCGCCGCCGGAACCGCCGAACAGATCGCTCAGGCCACCGAGCCAGCCACCACCGCCTGGCTGCGCGCCGACCGGCGCCGGAGCATCCGCGTTCTGCGCCGTTGCGGCGGCTGTGCCCTTGAGCTTCTCGTAGGCCGATTCGCGATCGATCACGTTCTCGTAATGGCCATAGATCGCCGAAGTGGTGATCGTCGCCTGCCGTTCTGCGGCGGTCTGCGGACCGATGCGCGACGCCGGCGGCAGAATGGCGGCCCGCTCGACGACACCCGGCCTCCCCTTGTCGTCGAGGAAGGAAACCAGCGCCTCGCCGACACCGAGTTCGGTAATCGCCGTCTCGGCATCGAACTTCGGGTTGGCCCGCAAGGTCTGGGCGGCGGCCTTCACCGCCTTCTGGTCGCGCGGCGTGAAGGCCCGCAGCGCGTGCTGCACGCGGTTGCCGAGTTGCCCGAGGACGGTGTCGGGGATATCGAGCGGATTCTGCGTGACGAAATAGATGCCCACGCCTTTCGAGCGGATCAGCCGCACCACCTGCTCGATCTTTTCCAGCAGGGCCGCAGGCGCCTCGTTGAACAGCAGGTGCGCCTCGTCGAAGAAGAAGACCAGCTTCGGCTTGTCGAGGTCGCCGACTTCGGGCAGTTGCTCGAACAACTCGGAAAGCAGCCACAGCAGGAACGTCGAGTAGAGTCGCGGCGACCCCATCAGCTTGTCGCCGGCAAGGATGTTGACCACGCCCCGGCCGTCGTCGGTCTGCATCAGGTCGGCGATGTCCAGCATCGGTTCGCCGAAGAAAACCTCGGCACCCTGCTCGCCGAGAGTCAGCAGGCCGCGCTGGATGGCGCCGATGGAGGCCGCCGAGACGTTGCCGTATTCGGTGGTAAAGCTCTTGGCATTCTCCCCGACATACTGGATCATCGCCCGCAAGTCCTTCAGATCGAGCAGCAGCAGGCCGTTGTCGTCGGCAATGCGGAACACCAGTTGCAGCACGCCGGCCTGCGTGTCGTTGAGATTCAGCAGCCGCGCGAGCAGGACCGGCCCCATGTCGGAAATGGTTGCCCGCACCGGGTGTCCCTGCGCGCCGAAGACATCCCAGTGGGTGACCGGACATTTCGCCGGCGCGTAGTCCTCGACGCCGAGCGCCTGCAGGCGCTCCTGCAGCTTGGGAGTTACGCTGCCGGGCGCCGCCAGGCCCGACAGATCGCCCTTCACGTCAGCCATGAACACCGGCACACCGATCGCTGAAAAGCGTTCGGCCAGAAGCTGCAGGGTAATCGTCTTGCCGGTACCGGTGGCCCCGGTAATCAGGCCGTGCCGGTTGGCCAGCGCCGGCAGCAGCGCCAGTTCAATGTCTTCGTGTTTGGCGATGAGAAGAGGTTTGACCATGATGAGCTCCGGGAAATGGTGACAGAGAGGGAGGACAATACCGGAAGTGCTAGAATGCGGGGCTTGATTATCAACCATTTGCGGTCAGCTTTGTTGCTCCGGGCAACACCCGCACCAAACCAGCAAACATCAGAGGTCAGCATGGCAGGACACTCCAAGTGGGCCAACATCCAGCACCGCAAGGGCCGCCAGGATGAAAAGCGCAGCGCATCCTTTTCCAAGATCGCCAAGGAAATCACCGTCGCCGCCAAGATGGGCGGCGGCGACCCGTCGTTCAACCCGCGCCTGCGACTGGCGATCGACAAGGGCAAGGGCGTCAACATGCCCAAGGACAAGATCGACAACGCGATCAAGAAGGGAACCGGCGAGCTCGAAGGCGTCGAATACGTGGAAATTCGTTACGAAGGTTACGGCATCGGCGGTGCGGCGGTGATCGTCGATTGCCTGACCGACAACAAGACCCGCACCGTCGCCGACGTCCGGCATGCCTTCAACAAGTATGGCGGCAACCTCGGCACCGATGGCTGCGTCGCCTTCCAGTTCAGGCACTGCGGCCAGATGCTGTTTGCTCCGGGCACCGACGAGGCGGCACTGATGGACGCCGCGATCGAAGCCGGGGCGGACGACGTGTTGACCAACGACGATGGCTCGGTGGAAGTGATCACCGCCGCCAGCGACTACATGGCGGTCAGGGACGCGCTCGCCGCCGCCGGCTTCAAGGCCGAGTTCGGCGACGTCACGATGAAGGCCGAGAACGAAACACCACTCACCGGTGACGAAGCGCTGCGCATGCAGAAGCTGATCGACGTACTCGAAAGCCTCGATGACGTGCAGGAGGTGTACACCAGCGTCGTGCTCGACGATTGACCGCGGATGGCCGTGCCGACGACACGGCCCTGGTCAGGGAAGTTGTCAGGCTCCGGCAAAGCGCTCGCGCAGCGACTGCGCATAGGCTGCGGCTGCCGGCTCGCCTTCGCCGGGTGCCCATGCGGCGCGTTCGTTTTTCGGTAGCGCGCTCATTGGAGGTTCCGGGATCAAGTCAGGCGTAGTCTACACTGACATTGTCACTGCTCAGCCACTCACGCAGCGCGGCCAGCAGATCGTCTTCGAGACGAACCCGGTTGGCGTCGCCGAAAGCCAGTTCGCAGGCCGCGTCAGCGTTGCGATAGGACAGGCGTACCGGGCAATCGCCGGGGGTGTATGGGGCGAGCAGGCTGCGCAGGCGCTGCGCGGCGCTGCGCGCATTGCTGCCGCTGGCCTGGCCATTGAGCGACAGGCGCAGGTGACGGGCAAAGCGGCTGCGCGCTTCGGCGAGCGTCAGCAGGCGCTCGGCGACGATCTTCACCCGGCCCTCGCCGGCGAAATCGTCGCGCTGGACACGGCCTTCGATGATCAGCACCTCGTCTTCCCTGATCTTGGCGCGCTCGGCCTCCAGCAATTCGTTGAACACCGAGACTTCGAGCGCCGTGGTACCGTCGTCGATCTGGATGAAAGCCATCTTGCCGCGCGCCGTGAACTTGCTGCGCACGCCGACCACCAGGCCGGCAAGCAACTGCGTTTCCTTCCTGGCTTCGAGTGCGGCCAGCGGCCGGCCTACGAAGCGCGACACTTCGGCCTGGACACCATGGAAGGGGTGACCCGAAAAGTAGAAGCCCAATGCCAGCTTCTCCTCGTTGAGCTTCTGCCTTTCGCTCCACGGCGGCACGTCGACGTACCTCGGACCCTGTTCGCCGCCGCTGTCGGCGGCATCGAAGATGTCGAACAGGCTGACCTGCATGGCGTTGCGTTCGGCCTGCTCGGCGGCTTCCATGGCGATGCCGACAGAAGCCAGCAGGCGCGCTCGATGCTTGTCTAGCGCATCGAATGCGCCGGCGCGGACCAAGGCTTCGATGGTGCGCCGGTTGACCAGGCGCTTGTCGGCGCGCCGGCAGAAATCGAAGAGATCCTTGAACACACCGCCGGCTTCGCGGACCTTGAGAATCGCGTTCACCGCCTGTTCGCCGGTTCCCTTGACCGCCCCGAGGCCATAGCGAATCGTGCTCGGGTCGACTGGCGTGAACCGGTATTCGGAGGCATTCACGTCGGGTCCCAGGATGCGCAGACCGTTGGCCACGGCGTCGTCATGGAAGATTTTCACCGAGTCGGTAACGTCCATGTCCGACGACAGCGTTGCCGCCATGAAGGCGGCGCAATGGTGCGCCTTCAGCCAGGCGGTGTGGTAAGTGACGACGGCGTAGGCCGCGGTGTGGGACTTGTTGAAGCCGTACTCGGCGAACTTCTCCATGAGGTCGAAAAGCTGCATCGCCAGCTTTTCGTCGTAGCCCTTCTTCTTCGCCCCGTCGCGCATCAGGTCGCGATGCAGGGCCATCTCCTCGGCCTTCTTCTTGCCCATTGCCCGCCGCAACAGGTCGGCCGCACCCAGCGTATAGCCGCCGATGATCTGGGCGATCTGCATCACCTGTTCCTGGTATACGATGACCCCGTAGGTCGGTTCGAGGCAGACCTTCAGATCGTCGATGTAGTAGTCGATCTTCTGCTGGCCCTTCTTGCGCAGGATGAAGTCGTCGACCATCCCCGAACCGAGCGGACCCGGCCGGTAGAGGGCAAGCACGGCGATGATGTCCTCGAAACGGTCGGGCGCGAGCTTCCTGACCAGTTTCTTCATGCCCTCCGATTCGACCTGGAAAATCGCCGTCGTGTTGCCGTCCTTGAGAATCTGGTAGGCCCGCGGATCGTCGAAGGCCAACGCTGCCAGATCGGGGCGCTGGCCACTGAGTTTTTCAACGTAGTCGACTGCCAGCTTGATGATCGTCAGATTGCGCAGACCGAGGAAGTCGAACTTCACCAGGCCGACTTTTTCGACGTCGTCCTTGTCGTACTGGGAAACCACTGAGCCGCCGCCATCGGCAGAATAGACCGGGCAGAAATCGGTGAGTTTGCCGGGGGCGATCAATACTCCACCGGCATGCATGCCGACATTGCGCGTCAGATCTTCGAGACGCGCCGCCAGGTCGAACAGATCCCGGACTTCTTCCTCGTTTTCGATGCGCGCCTTCAGTTGCGGCTCGGCGGCAATCGCCTTGGCCAGCGACAGCGGCTTGTTGGTCTCGACCGGAATCAGCTTGGACAACTGGTCGCAAAAGCTGTACGGCAGGTCGAGCACGCGCCCGACGTCGCGAATGACCGCCTTCGACGACATGGTGCCGAAGGTGACGATCTGCGACACAGCCGCCGCCCCATATTTCTGGCGCACGTACTCGATCACCCGCCAGCGATTGTCCTGACAGAAGTCGATGTCGAAGTCGGGCATCGAAACCCGCTCGGGATTCAGGAAGCGCTCGAAGAGCAGAGCGTAGCGCAGCGGGTCGAGGTCGGTAATACCCAGGGCGTAGGCGACGACCGAACCGGCACCCGAGCCGCGTCCGGGACCGACCGGACAGCCGTTGTGTTTGGCCCAGTTGATGAAGTCGGCAACGATCAGGAAGTAGCCCGGAAACCCCATCTGGACGACGGTATCGGTTTCCAGTTGCAGGCGCGCGTCGTAGGCGGGACGCTGCGCCGCCCGCTCGGCGGGGTCAGGGAAGAGCTGCTGCAGGCGCACTTCAAGGCCGGCGACCGCCTCGCGGCGGAGGAAATCGTCGAGCGTCACCCCCGGTGGCGTCGGGAAATCCGGCAGGTAGCTCTTGCCAAGCGTGATCTGCAGATTGCAGCGCCTGGCGATTTCCACCGCGTTCGCCAGCGCGTCGGGAAGGTCGGCAAACAACTCGACCATCTCGGCGGCCGACTTGAAGTACTGTTCCTCGGTGTACAGGCGCGGACGGCGGGCATCCCCGAGCATGTAACCCTCGGCAATGCACACCCGCGCTTCGTGCGCCTTGAAATCGTCGCGTTCGAGAAACTGGATCGGATGCGTGGCCACCAGCGGCAACTCGAGTTCCGCCGCCAGATCGGCGGTGGCAGCGACCAGCTGATCCTGCTGCGCCTGCCCATAACGCTGCACTTCAAGGTAGAAGGCGCCGCGAAACAGATCTTCCCAACGCCGTGCGCGACTTGCCGCCTGTTCGCGGTTGCCCTGCAGCAGCGCCTCGCCGACGTCGCCAGCGGCGGCGCCCGACAACGCGATCAGGCCATCGACGCCGACCTCCTGCAGCATCCGGCGCGTGATTTCGGCCCGCCCGCGCACGCGCGGCGCGAGGTAGGCGCGCGACAGCAACTCGCAGAGCTGCAGGTAACCTTGCCGGGAGCGGCAGAGCAGCAACAAGCGACCGGGACGGTCGGGATCGGTCTCGTTGGCGATGCAGACGTCGCTGCCGAGCAGCGGCTTGATTCCCTTGCTGCGCGCCGCGTAATAGAACTTGACCAGGCCGAAGAGGTTGCTGAGATCGGTCAGCGCCAGCGCCGGCATGCCGTAGCTGGCAGCGCGCGCGATCGCGTCGTTCAGGCGAACGATGCCATCGGTGATCGAGTATTCGCTGTGCAGGCGAAGGTGGATGAACGGGGTTTCAGGCATCCCGCCATTTTACCCCGAGGCGGAATGCCCAACGCGACGATCGCAGAGCGGCGCGCGATTCGGTCAGCGGCGCTGACCGGTCATGTTCGGAGAGGTGCGGCGGTGCGGACAGCGCCAGCCCACGGCTAGCTGTTCACCCACTCGATAATCGCCTGCCACTGTTCGAGATCCTTGGCTGCACGCGACGCCGACAGATCGAACATGGTCATCCCGTTCAACGTCGTCTGCACGTAGAGTTGCGTATTGCGCAGATGGGTGAGCACCGGCAGGTCGTACTGGGAGAGAAAGCGCTCGAGTTCAGCGGCAGCGCGGGTGCGTGGATCGACCCGCATGCCCACGACGGCCACGAACGCATGCTCGTTGCGCACGGCCTTTTCTTCGAGCAGTGCCTCGATGAAGTGGCGGGTGGCGAGGATGTCGAACAGCGACGGCTGCACCGGAACGATCACCCGGTTCACCTGCTTGACGACCGTGTCGAGCGCCTTGCCATGCAGGCCTGCCGGCGTGTCCAGCACGACATGCGTGGTCCCTTTCGGTGGGCGCGCGGTTTTTCCGGGTTCGATCTCCCAACTGCGAATCGTCGGCAGGATCGATGGCCGCAAGCGCAGCCATTCCCGCGACGACTGCTGACGATCGACGTCACCGAGCATCACCCGATGCCCACTGCGCGCGAGATGGCCGGCCAGGTTGATCGCCAGCGTCGATTTTCCGGAACCGCCCTTGGGATTCGCAATCAGGAAGGATTTCATTCTCTATTGTCCTTGTCATGGTCAGCGGCGAGCCGGCGTAGCTCGTCACGAACCAGGTTGATATGCTCACGCAGAGTGTAAAGCAGATCGCTGAAAGCCAGTGGGATATTGAGTGTGCTGGCGTCGTTTTCGATGCGGTCGAGCTGCTGCACGTATTCCTGCTGGCAGGCCGGCTCGTAGTGTCGGCGCAGATCGTTCTCGAGGAACTTCAGGTCACCGTAACAGCGTACGATCTTCGAGCGCACGCGCCAACTGTACAGGGCTGGAGCGAACTTCAGCAGCGGCAGCGAGAGCATCAGCAGCGGCAGGATCATCACCAGCAGCCGCTCGACGAGCACCGCCATCCAGAACGGCAGATAACGTTGCAGGAAGGGCGGACCGGACTTGTAATAACGCGCCGCGTCGCTCGACAGCGGAAAGCTCTGGTCCTTGTACGACGGAAACTCACCGGCACGCTGAAAGAAACCGCCCCTGCCGTTAACCTCGCTCATCGCCTGCAACAGCAGACCGGCGACGGCCGGGTGCAGGTCTTCGCGGACAATGACGTTGGCCGTCGTCGCCAGCAGCACGGTGTCCCGGGGCGGCACGTCGCGCACCAGGTCGACGACCCCGCGCGGCAGCACGATCTTCGACAGGAACGGGAAGCGCCGCAGGTAGGCATCGGCCTGGCTCAGGCTGACCACCCGCAATCCCGGCGAACGCAGCATCACCTGCACTACTGGCGCTTCCTGCGCGGCGACGATGAACGCGGCGTCGATCTGTTCCTGCTGCAGCGCTTCGGCAGCGTTCAAGCCGGCAAGCGGCAGCAGGTTCGGGCTATTGGCGGGAATTTCGTTGGCTTCCAGCAACTGCAGGGCCAGGCCCCGGATACCACTGCCCTCCTCGCCGACGGCGATGCGCCTGCCGTCGAGCTGGTGCAGCCTGTCGACCCGCTGCGCGCCCCGATAGAACACCCACACCGGCTCATACGAGACGCTGCCGAGCGAACGCAGAGGACCCGCTTCTTCGTCATCGTCGGGCGCCCGCAGGGCAATGCCCCCTTGCACGAAGGCCACGTCGGCCTCGCCATTTTCGATGCGCTCGAGGTTCTGGTGCGAACCCGCCGAGGTTCTGATCTCCACGGTGATGCCTTTACCGGCCAGCAGCGCGGCATAGCGCTGCGCGTAGGCGTAGTAGGCGCCGTTTTCGCTACCGGTGCTGATGCTGATGCGTCGAGGCGGTTCCGGCTCGACGAACTGGTAAGCGACGGCAAGGCCGATGGCCGTGATCAGGACGATCGGCCATGCCGTCGCCAGCAGATAGCGCAGAGCGACCAGGCGGGCCTGCAAGCGCTTCATCAAGGCAACAGGATGGTCGATCCGGTATGCTTGCGTGCTTCCAGGTCGCGATGCGCGCGCGCCACTTCTGCCAGCGGGTAGGTCTGGTTGACTTCAATCCTGACCTTGCCCGAACCGACGACCTCGAACAGCTCGGCGCCCAGCGCAACCAGATCGGCACGCTTGGCCGTGTAATGCATCAACGTCGGGCGCGTCAGGAACAGCGAGCCCTTCTGCGACAGCAGCAGGGGATCGAAGGGGGGCACGGGACCCGAGGCGTTGCCGAAGCTGACCATCATCCCGCAGGTCCGCAGGCTGTCGAGCGAGCCGCCGAAGGTGTCCTTGCCGACGCCATCGTAGACTACGGCCACGCCCTCGCCGGCGGTGATTTCACGGACCCGCCGGGGAAAATCCTCGCGCGAGTAGTCGATCACGTGGTCGCAGCCGTGCGCCAGGGCCAGCGCCGCCTTGGCTGCGCCTGCAACCGTACCGAGCACCGTGGCACCCAGGGCCTTGGCCCACTGGCAGGCAATCAGGCCAACGCCACCCGCCGCCGCGTGGATCAGCACGCTATCGCCGGCCTGCACGCGATAGGTCCGGCGCAGCAGATAGGCGCTGGTCAAACCCTGTAGCATCATCGCCGCCGCGGTACGGAAATCGATGTTCTCGGGCAGCTTGAGCAGACGGTCGGCGGGCAGGCAGCGCACCTGACTGTAGGCGCCGACCGGTCCCCCGGCGTAGGCGACCCGGTCGCCGGGATGCAGCTCACTGACCCCGGCGCCGACGGCTTCGACGCAGCCGGCGGCTTCGAGCCCGAGACCGTTCGGCAACTGCAACGGATAGAGGCCGCTACGATGATAGATGTCGATGTAGTTGAGACCGACCGCCTGGTGACGCACGCGCGCCTCGCCAGGCGCCGGGTCGCCGACCTCAAGCTCCTCCCAGCGCATGACTTCGGGGCCACCGGTCTGGTGCATACGAATGGCAAACGGCATGACTATCTCCTCCTCTGGTGTAAGGCTACAGTCTAGTGGTCTGCCCGCTTTCCGGGCAAGTGCAAAAAAACCATTGCTGTCTGCCACTTGAACCCTGCATGGACAGTCCTTCCACAGGCTTATGCACACAAACCGTGCGCAAATGCCGTTGCCGATGCACGGCAGCAGCTTCGTCGTCCGGCCGGTTCTCGCGCTCCGCTCGGCTCAGAGCGGCGCCAGCCGCGCATACTCGAGCGCCAGCCACTTCATGCCGCCGGCGCCGAAATTGACCTGCACGCGCGCTTCCGGCCCGGAACCCTCGGCGGACACGATGACGCCGACGCCAAACCGGGCATGCCGCACGTTCTGGCCGACGCGCAGCGCCCCGGCGCCGGCCGAGACCGCCGCTTGCCCGCTTCCGGCGGCCACCGGACGCGCGACCGCGGCCGCCCGACCGACCTTGCGCAGCAGCTCCGGCGGCAGTTCGTCGAGGAACGCCGAAGGCAGGCAATAGCGTGTCTGCCCGTGCAGCAGGCGCGTCTGTGCGTGGCTCAGGTACAGACGGTGGCGGGCACGCGTGACGGCGACGTACATCAGCCGCCGCTCTTCCTCGAGGCCGTCGCGTTCGAGCGTGGCATTCTCGTGCGGGAAAAGGCCCTGCTCCAGGCCGGAGATGAAGACGACGTCGAACTCCAGGCCCTTGGCGGCGTGCACGGTCATCAACTGGACCGCTTCCTGTCCCTCGCCGGCCTGATGCTCACCGGCCTCCAGCGAAGCATGCGCCAGGAACGCGGCAAGCGGCCCGCCATCCGGCACAGCATCGCCATCACCCGACGTAGCCCCCTCCTCGCGGAGGAAGCCCGTGGCCGCGTTGATCAGTTCGTCCAGGTTCTCGAGTCGGTCCTGGCCTTCCTTGTCGGTCAGATAGTGCTGGCGCAGACCGCTCCGGTCGATGATCCGGTCGATCACCTCGGGCAGGAGCAAATCCCTGGTCTCGCTGCGCAAGTCCTCGATCAGGCGGACGAAGCGGGCGAGTGACGTGCCCGTTTTGCCGGCAAGACTCGCCGCCGCGTTGTACAGGCTTGCATTGGCGCAACGCGCCGCTTCCTGCAGGGCTTCGATGCTGCGCGTTCCGATCCCGCGCGTCGGAAAATTCACGACGCGGGCAAAGGCCGTGTCGTCGTCGGGATTGGCAATCAGGCGCAGGTAGGCCAGGGCATGTTTGACTTCCTGGCGATCGAAGAAGCGCAGGCCGCCATGCACACGATACGGCACCGCCAGGGTGAACAACTGGTGTTCGAGCACCCGCGATTGTGCGTTGGAGCGGTACAGGACGGCCATCTGATCGCGCGGTGCGCCTGCGCGCACGAGATCGCAAATCTCCTCGACGATGAAACGCGCTTCATCGACGTCGGAAAAAGCCTCGAAGACGCGGATCGGTTCGCCGGCGCCGGCTTCGGTCCACAGGTTCTTGCCGAGGCGGCCGCGGTTCTGTTTGATCAGCGAATTGGCGGCGTCGAGGATATTGCCATGCGAGCGATAGTTCTGTTCCAGGCGAATCACGTTCGCCAGTTCGAATTCGCGCTGCAGGTCGCGCATGTTGCCGATCTCGGCGCCGCGGAAGGCGTAGATCGACTGGTCGTCGTCGCCCACCGCGAAGAGACAGGCGCCGCCGCCTTCCGGAGGCACGCCGCCGCGACCGGCCAGCAGCTTCAGCCAGGCGTACTGCAGGCGGTTGGTGTCCTGAAACTCATCGACCAGAATGTGCCGGAAGCGCGCCTGATAGTGGTGGCACAGCGGCTCGTTGCGTTGCAGCAGTTCGTACGACCGCAGCAACAGTTCGGCAAAGTCGACCACCCCTTCACGCTGGCATTGCGCTTCATACTCGGCGTACCACGCGACGCGGCGACTGGTGAACTGGTCGTAGGCTTCGGCCTGTGCGGCGCGAATCCCCTGCTCCTTGTGGGCATTGATGAAGTGCATCAGTTCGCGCGGCGGAAACTTCTGGTCGTCGACGTTGAGGTTCTTGAGCAGGCGCTTGATCGCCGCCAACTGGTCCGCGGCATCGAGAATCTGGAACTGCGCGGGCAACCCGGCCTCGCGGTAGTGCGCGCGCAGGAAGCGGTTGCAGAGGCCGTGGAAGGTACCGATCCACATGCCGCGGGTGTTGATCGGCAGCATCGCCGCCAGGCGGGACTGCATCTCCCTGGCTGCCTTGTTGGTAAAGGTCACCGCCAGAATCCCCTGTGGCCCGACCTGTCCGGTCGAGATCAGCCAGGCGATGCGGGTGGTCAGTACCCGCGTCTTGCCGCTGCCGGCACCGGCGAGGATCAGGGCATGTTGCGGCGGCAGCGTGACGGCGGCCAGCTGAGGCGCATTGAGATTCGCGAGCAGATCGGGCATGGATCAGGTATTCCTGGCTATCGGGCCTTGATTATAGCCGCCATGAGGTAGCCGGAAGCTTCACGTGACACCGCCGACGGTTGGTGATTACAATACGCAAACTGGCCTTCCATCCACAAGGATTTGGTCAGCTTGTGGTGCCCGAAAATGACGGCTGCCGGCCGTGGTCGTGACAGGTGCGCATCAGGCGGGATAAGCTGCTTCCTGGCGATAAAGACACGGCCGCTTGGTGAGAGAAGAAATGCCGAAGTTGATACCACCAGAGGTGATCGAGAAAACCCTGAAGGGCATCGCGATTCCCTCCAGACCCCAGGTCCTGGTGCAACTCCATAACGAACTTGCGAAAGACGACCCCGACCCGCGGGTCATCGCTCGTCTGATCAGCGGCGATGTTGGCCTCTCGGCCGCCGTACTGAAAACGGTGAATTCCCCGTATTTTGGCCTGTCCAGAAGGATGAGCTCGGTCGAACAGGCGGTGAGCCTGCTCGGCATGCGATCCGCCACGCAGATCGTTACCGGTCTTTTGCTGAGGACGGCAATCGCGGGCAAGGCGGGATCCCTGGAGCGCTTCTGGGACAGTGCCGAGAAAGTGGCCGGCATCGCCAGCCACATCGCCTTGTCCATCCCCCATGGACCTCGGGACGAGGCCTATTGCTTCGGCCTGTTCCACGACATTGGCATCGCCATCCTGATGCAGAAGTTTCCGGATTACCGGCAGACTCTGGCGATGGCAGAACAGATCATCGACCGGCCGATCACAGCCGTGGAGGAGGAGCGCCACGCCACCGATCATGCGACGCTTGGCTATCTGGTAGCCAAGGGTTGGTTCCTGCCCGAAGTCATCTGCGATGGAATTCTCTACCACCATGACCCGTCGGTCTTCGATGACCGGGAGGTCACCAGCTCGCAGGCATTGACGTTGATCGCCATCAATGCCTTGGCCGAGCATTTTCATGACGAATACTTGCACCTGCGCCACAACAGCAACTGGCAAAGAATGGGAGATCGAGCACTCGATCAGCTGGGACTGCGGGAGGACGAGTACTGCGACTTGCGGGAAGATTTGACGAAGATGGCCGGCTGAGCGGAGTCGGCAACCACCTGAGCAGCGGCGCGACCGAACTGGCAGGTGACTAACTGGATGGCCGGAAGACGCCGGCCTCGGTGACCATCACGTCGAGGCGTTGATCGTGCGGCTCAGGGCAGATCGAGTCCAGTCGCGCCAACTCGAAACCGACGCCGACCGCGAGCGGCCGAGGGGAAACCGAAGCCAGCGTGCGGTCGAAATAACCTCCGCCATAACCGATGCGGTAGCCTGCGGCATCGAAGCCATTGACCGGGATCAGCACTACCTCGGGGATCAGGAATTCGCCCGCTGCCGGCACCGGAATGCCGTAGCGGTCGGCGAGCATCACCGTGTCCGGCGACCAGGCGCGAAAGGCCAGCGCCCGATGTTGATCGATCACTACCGGCAACAATGCGGTGAAACCCTTCTTGCCCGCCCTGAGCCAATTTTCGACCAGCGGCCTGAGGTCCGGCTCCTGCTTGAATGGCCAGCAGAAAGCGACGCGCATGCCCGAGAACTCCGGGAAAGCCGCCTGCAGGAGCGCACAGATTCTGCTGGAGAAGCGCACACAATCCTCTGCGGACAAGCCGCGCCGGCGTTCGATCAGTGCCTTGCGCAGTGCGCATCGCTGAGCGAAGCGAGAGCTTGCGTGGCTCTCGTCGGCAATGATTGCAGGCGTCAACCCGACAGCCATGTGATATGCTCAAAATCAGTGTTTTTCGAGAAATTCAGCTTACCATGAAGCTCCGCCATACGCTCCTCCTGTTCCTCCCGCTCCTCCTGCAACTGTTCCTGTTCCTGGTCCCGAGCGCCGCTTTGGCACTGAGCAGCGACGAGCAATTCCTGGCCGCGCGTGACGCGGTCCGCGCCGGCGACCGGGCGAAACTGGAGCGCGCGGCGGCGGCACTCCAGGGCTATGAGCTTGAAGCCTACGTCGAGTACTGGCGCCTGCTCCTCGACCTGAAGGACAGCGACCCGACCACTGTCGGCGCCTTCCTGAGCCGTCATGAAAACACCTTCGTGGCCGAGAAGCTGCGCCTCGACTGGCTCCGGCAACTGGGCCGGAAGCAGCAATGGGCGCTGTTTGACGCCGAGTATCCACGACTCGCGCAACCCGATCAGGAAATGGCCTGTTATGCGCTGCAGAGCCGACGGGCACAGGGCGATGCGCGGGTGCTCGACGACGCCTTGCCACTGTGGGCGACCCTGCTCGAACCACCCGAGCCCTGCTACCCCGTACTCGAGGCACTGATCGTCGAGAAGCGCGTGCTGGCCGATGCCGTCTGGGCGCGCATCCGCCGCCAGTTCGAAGCCAACAAGATGGCCGCCGCGCTGTACAGCATGAATTATCTCCCGGCCAGCCAGACGCCGGACAAGAAGCTGGCGCAGACAGTCATCGACACCCCCCTGCCCTGGCTGAGCAGGCTGCCGGGAGACCTCTCGGCCAGTCGCATGCAGCGCGAACTGGCGGCGCTGGCGATCCAGCGCATCGCGCGCAACGACCCGCGCGTGGCTGCCGAGCAACTGACCCGCATCGCACCGGCGCTGAACGCTGGCGAAAAGGCCTGGGCGTGGAGTCAAATCGGCTGGCAGGCGGCGCAGCGGCACATGCCGGAGGCCATGGAGTGGTACCGCCAGGCCGGCGATGCGCCCTTGTCCGACGAGGTGGCGGAGTGGAAGGTGCGCGCCGCCCTGCGGGCGAACGACTGGGGCAGCGTCCGGGCGACGATCGAAAGGATGCCGCCGGCGCTCGCCGCGCAGCCGGCCTGGACCTACTGGCTGGGGCGCGCGTACCGCGCCGGCGGCCGGCTCGAAGAGGCCAACACGCTATTCGCGAAGATCGCCGGACAGCCCGATTTCTACGGCAATCTGGCCAACGACGAACTCGGACGGCCGACCAGCACACCACCCAAGGCGGCGCCACCGAGCCGTGAGGAGCTGCTGCAGGTCAGCGCCAGTCCAGGCGTGCAGCGCGCATTGGCCTTCTTTCGCCTGAACCTGCGTACGGAAGGCGTCCGGGAGTGGACTTGGGGCCTGCGGCGAATGAGCGACCGTGAACTCCTGGCTGCATCGGAAATCGCCCTGCGTTCGGGCAATTACGACCGCGCGATTGCCGCGGCCGACCGCACCCGTAGCGAACACGACTACTCGCTGCGTTATCTCGCGCCGTACAGCGATCAGGTGCGACCGGCAGCACGCAGCCAGGCTCTGGATGATGCCTGGGTTTACGGCCTGATGCGCCAGGAGAGTCGCTTCATCACCAGCGCCAGGTCGAACGTCGGTGCTTCCGGCCTGATGCAACTGATGCCGGCCACGGCCAAGTGGGTGGCCAACAAGATCGGTCTCAAGGATTTCAACCAAGCGCGGGTCAACGATACCGAAACCAATCTCCTGCTTGGCACCACCTACATGCGCCTGGTCCTCGAAAGCCTCGACAACCACCCGGTGCTGGCCTCGGCGGCCTACAACGCCGGACCGGGTCGGGCACGCAAGTGGCGTGCCGATCGCCCGCTGGAAGGCGCCATCTATGCGGAGACCATCCCCTTCAGCGAAACGCGGGACTACGTGAAGAAGGTGATGAGCAATTCGCTGTATTACTCGGCCCTCTTCGACGGCAAGCCGCAAACCCTCAAGAACCGCCTGGGGGTCATCGCCGCGCGTAGCGGCGGCGAGGTCAAGGGCGAGGATTTGCCTTAAAATTACGGTTTCGAACATTTACTTCACCGGTAGGGCGCCATGGAACTCGAGAACGTGTTGTTGATCGGCGGTAGTGGTTTTGTCGGCGGCTGGATTGCCAGCCGCCTTTCGGAACGCGGTGTCCGGGTGACGATACCGACCCGCCATCGCGACAACACCAAGAAGCTGATCATGCTGCCGACGGTGGACATGGTCGAGGCCAACGTTCAGGATCCGCAGACCCTCGCCAGGCTGATGCAGGGGCAGGACGCGGTGATCAACCTGGTCGGCATACTGCACGACAGCGATTCGCGGCTGCCTTACGGCAAGGGTTTCGCTGCAGCGCATGTCGATCTGCCGCGCAAGATCGTCGCCGCGATGAAGGCAAGCGGCGTCAGCCGCCTGGTGCACATGAGCGCGCTCAAGGCGGCGATCAACGCGCCTTCCGAGTACCTCTGTTCGAAAGGCGAGGGCGAGGCCTGTATCGACGCGGCTGCCGATGACCTGGCGGTCACGATCTTCCGTCCTTCGGTGATCTTTGGTCCGGATGACGCCTTTCTCAACACCTTCGCCAAGCTGATCAGGCTCTTCCCCGTCCTGCCCCTGGGTGCCGGCGAGGCGCGCTTCCAGCCGGTCTATGTCGGCGACGTCGCCAGGTCCTTCGTCGATTGCCTGGGCGACAGTACCACTTTTGGAAAGACTTACGAGCTCTGTGGACCCAAGGTCTACACCCTGCGCGAAATGGTCGAGTACACCGCTCGCCTGGTCGGCAAATCGCCACGGATCATCGACCTCGGCACCGGCGGCTGGGCCTACCTGCAGGCTGGCCTGCTGTGGCTGTTGCCGAATCCGCCGCTGTCCCCCGACAATCTGCGTTCGATGGAAGTCGACAGCGTCACCGACGGTGCGCACAACTATCCCGGCTGGCATCCGACGGCACTCGAGGCGGTGGCGCCAGGTTATCTTTCGTCAATCGAAATGCCGCAACCTCGCCTTGACCGTTATCGCTACCGGGCCGGTCGCTGAGCGAATGACCGGGAGAGCATACTCATGCTGACGCTCGTCATCGGCGATCGCAACTTTTCTTCGTGGTCCCTGCGGCCCTGGCTGACCGCCAGGCAGGCGGGACTGCCGTTCACCGAGGTCGCGATTCGCCTGGACCGCAGCAACACCAGGGAAGAAATTCTCCAGTATTCGCCATCGGGCAAGGTACCTTGCCTGATCGACGATCAAGGAGGCGAACGCCTGCTGATCTGGGACTCGCTGGCGATCTGCGAATACCTCGCCGAACTCGTGCCCTCGCTGTGGCCCGACGAGCGGGCGCAGCGAGCCGAGGCACGCGCGCTCTGCGCCGAAATGCATTCGGGATTCCTGCCACTGCGCCAGGAAATGCCGATGGATGTTCGCGCCAGCAGGCCGGGGCAGCCGCGAAGCCCGGCCGTCTGTGCCGACATCCGGCGCATCGTGGCCATCTGGGAGGCTTGTCGCAGTCGCTTTGCGACGTCCGGACCCTTTCTGTTCGGCGCCTTCTCGATTGTCGATGCCATGTATGCCCCGGTGGTGTGGCGTTTTATCACCTACGGTGTCGGCGTGCCACCGGCTTCGCAAGCCTGGCTGCAAAGTATGTTGACCTTGCCGGCAATGGCCGAATGGCAGGCCGGGGCTCTGGCCGAAACGTCCTAGACACCGGCTACAGCCAACATGCGGATCTTCACGGTGGGCGGCGCGATTCGCGACGAGTTGCTCGGCCTGCCGGTGCAGGATCGCGACTACGTCGTGGTCGGAGCCTCGCCCGAAGACATGCGGGCTCTTGGCTTCAGGCCGGTTGGCAAGGATTTCCCGGTATTCCTGCACCCGTCGTCGCACGAGGAATATGCGCTGGCACGTACCGAGCGCAAGACCGGTCATGGCTACAAGGGCTTTGCCTTTCATGCCGCGCCGGATGTCAGCCTCGAAGAGGATCTGGCGCGCCGTGATCTGACCATCAACGCCATCGCGCGCGCCGCCGATGGATCGCTGATCGATCCCTACCACGGTGTCGACGATCTGGCCGCGCGCGTCCTGCGGCATGTCGGTCCGGCCTTCGGCGAAGACCCGGTGCGGGTGCTGCGTGTCGCCCGCTTCGCCGCGCGTCTGGTCGATTTCAGCGTCGCACCGGAAACCCTGGCACTGATGCAGGCGATGGTCGACGGCGGCGAACTCGACCATCTGGTGGCCGAACGCGTCTGGCAGGAACTGGCCAAGGGGCTGATGGAAGTCCGCCCTTCACGGATGTTCGTCATCCTGCGCGCATGCGGGGCACTGGCCCGCCTGCTCCCCGAGCTCGACCGCCTTTTCGGCGTTCCACAGCGCGCCGACTACCATCCGGAGGTGGACACCGGTGTGCATGTGATGATGGTCGTCGACCAGTCGGCGCTGCGCGGCTGCGCGCTGCCGGTTCGCTTCGCGGCACTACTCCACGATCTCGGCAAAGGCACGACGCCCGCAACCGATCTGCCACGACATCCGGGACATGAGGCACGCAGTGTCGACCTGGTCGGCGAGGTCTGCGCACGCTTCAAGGTCCCGGTGGACTGCCGCGATCTGGCGCTACTGGTAGCACGCTACCATGGCGACATCCATCGCGGACCGGAACTGGCGGCGGCAACCATCGTCAGGCTGCTCGAAGCTACTGACGCCTTGCGCCGACCCGCCCGCTTCGAACAACTCCTCGCGGCTTGTGCCTGCGACTTTCATGGCCGTCGCGGCTGGCAGGACGTGCCCTATCGACCACCGGCGCTTTTCCGTCAGGCCCTGGCGCTGCTGCGCGGAGTCGACGCCGCAGCGATTGCGCGGGCCTGCGACGATCGAGCCGGCATTGCTGCGCGGGTGCACGCGGCGCGCGTCGCGGCGGTGCGGATCGGGCTGTCAAATCGCAGCGATGCGGCTTTCGGGCAGGCGGGTCCGGCGCTGAACGAGGGAGGATGAGCGACTGGCCAGGTTCACAAGGTCGCGCTGCGGTCGCCGTTCGCGAAACCCAGCAGGGGTTCGCTGATGCCTTTGCCCAGGGCGATGACCTTGAAGAGTTCGCCCATTTCTGCCGGTGAGATCAGCTTCTGAACGGCGCTCGCCAGCGGCAGGTAGCGCAGCGGTTCGCTCGCCGGCGTGCGGGCCAGGATTTCGGTCAGCCCGCAGTTGAAAAGAAAGCTCGCCTGCGTACTGTAGCCCAACAACTCAAGTCCGGCCTCGCAGCCGGCTTCGACGATGGCCGTGAAATCGACATGCGCGGTCATGTCCTGCAGGCCCGGCAGGAAGAAGGGCTCGGCGTGCGCGTGCTGGCGATAGTGGCACATCAACGTCCCGGCGTCGCGCTGCGGATGGTAATACTCGTGCCGCGGGAAACCGTAGTCGATCAACAACAGCGCACCGCGTCGCAGGATCGCTGCCCATTGTGCAATCCAGGCCGGAGCAAGCAGGGAAATTTCGCTGAGATACCCCGGCGCGATCGCGCATGCGGCGGCCAGCGCCTGCGCGCGTTCACGCAAGCGCCCGCCGGCCGGGCGATCGCGCCAGGTAAACTGCCCGTTGTCCATGGCCACCCCCCGCTCGGCAATGTCTTCCCCGTTCCACACCACAAGGTGCACCGGCATCGCATCGAGGACTTCGTTGGCCAATACCAGACCGTCGAAATCCTCGGGCAGGCACTCAAGCCAGCAGAGGCGCGGCAGGAACTGCGGAACGCGCGTGCCCAGCGTTGCCTGCTGGCGCGCGCGCAATTCACCGGACAGTTCGAGAATGCAGTAGCGTTCAGGCAGCCGGTCGCGCCGGTCGAGTTCGAGCAACAGGTCGGCGGCGAGTTGTCCGCTGCCGGCGCCGACCTCGATGATCTGCGGCGCACCGAGCGCGAGTAGCTGCGCGACCTGAGCGCCGAGCGCCTGGGCGAAGACATCGGAGAGTTCCGGAGCGGTCAGAAAATCTCCGGCAGCGCCGAATTTGTGTGCCCCACCCGCGTAATAGCCCATGCCGGGCGTGTAGAGCGTGAGGTCCATGAAGCGATCGAAACCGATCCAGCCGCCGGCCGCGTCGATTTCGGCGACGATTCGGGAACACAACGCGGCGCTGCAGGCCAGGGCATCCGCCGTCGGAAGTGGCAGAGTGCCTGGGGTTCGGGGGATCAGCATGCCGATCAGGTCATGCTTCAGAGTTCACAGATTTCGAAGCGGACCTGTCCGTACAATTCCGGGTGCGTACTCGCCAGCCAGTGCTCGGCCTCGGATTCCGCGCGCGTCCAGGTCGCGGCGCGCAAAGGCACGTACTGGGTGCGCCCGTCACCATCGGCCGGCCACTCGAGGGTGTAGCTGTGGAAACCGCCGTGCCCCTGCAGGTGGATCTTGCGCGTCGTATGCGGTGGCTCGCGGCGCAACCGAGCGGTCGCGCCATCGCCCAGACGCAGCCGATAGGTCGGCCCCTTGCCCTGGTGCTGCACGACGAACTCCTTGTTCTCGACGCACTCTTCCATCACCTGCCACTCGGCACAGCCCTCGATGATCGCACCGAAGGCCAGGCCCGTTTCCTCGCGAACGACCTCGGCGTCGACGCGATGCGAGCGCTGCCCCGAGTCCTCCAGCAGTTCGTGCCAGGGCAAGCCCTGGCGGGTCGGCGGCGGGAATGGCAAGGCATGTTTGCCCTGGCGAATGCGCGCGAAAAGCGAGGACTTCCTGACATCTTCGAGGTCGATCGCCGGAAAGGCCGAACGCGGTTGCGAACGGAAACTGCCGGCCCCCATGTAGCCGACGTTCCACAGCGTTCGCAACCACTCGGCGGTGTCGAGAGCAACCTGCGCCAGTTGGTCGTCGAGTTCACCGCTGTGCGCCTCGGTTTCGTGCCGGACGCTGGCTTGTTCGGCCAGCAACTCCGCTTCGCGCGCGCGCGCGCGCAGCAACTCCCGCAGCAGCATGCCAACCCACTCGGCATCGGCTGCCGGCAGTTGGGCGATTCGCTCGGCAAGCGTGATCAGTTCGTCGGCGTCGAGTGGTCTGTCCAGGTTGCTCATCAACGATCTCCCATTCTTACACGTGAATTCCTCGCAGTTTAGCGCGCTGGCGCCCGAAAGGACTGCTTTTTCCGAAGGTTGGGGCAGGAATCCGTTAAAATCAAATTCTTGTTGGTGCAGGCCTGGATCTGGAGATGAACCGCAAAACGATATTGGTAACCGGCGCTGCCAGACGGGTGGGCAGTGCGATCGCGCGCGCGCTGCACGCCACCGGAGCCAACATCCTGGTGCACTACCATCTGGCGTCGGAAGCGGCTGCGGCTCTGGTTGCCGAACTGAATCTGGCAAGACCGTCTTCGGCGGCCTGCCTGCAGGCCGATCTGCGGCAGGTCGAAACCTCGCCGCCGTTGGTCGCCGCCACCATCGACCGTTTCGGTCGCCTCGACGCTTTGGTGAACAACGCTTCCAGCTTCTTCCCGACCCCTTTCGGCAGCATCGACGTGGCCGCCTGGGACGAGTTGCTCGACAGCAACCTCAAGGCCCCCCTGTTTCTGACGCAGGCGGCGGCGCCGCACCTGGCAGACACCCGCGGCGCGGTGGTCAACATCACCGATATTCATGCCGAACGCCCGCTCGCCGGCTACCCCCTGTATTGCGCCGCCAAGGCGGGCCTGCTCGGACTGACGCGGGCCCTGGCCATCGAACTGGCGCCGCTGGTACGGGTCAACGCCGTGGCGCCGGGTCCGATCCTGTGGCCGGAGAGTGATCTCTTTGACAGCGCCGCGCGCGCCGAGATCCTGGCGCATACCTTGTTGCAACGAGCCGGTTGTCCGCAGGACATCGCGCACGCGGTACGCTACCTGCTCGAGGACGCGGCCTACGTTACCGGCCAGGTCATCAACGTCGATGGCGGCCGTACCGCGCATCTGTAGTCCGTCACGCCATCAGAGAGGACTCCTTGGAACTGTCAAACACCTTGCTGCGCCTCAAAAAGCGGCTTGAAGGCAAGGTCGGCAAGGCGATCGCCGACTACCACATGATCGCGCACGGCGACACTGTCCTGGTTTGCCTTTCCGGCGGCAAGGACTCGTACACACTGCTGTCGATACTGATGGCATTGCGCGAGCGGGCGCCGGTGAATTTCCGTCTGATCGCCATGAACCTTGACCAGAAGCAGCCGGGCTTCCCGGCTGACGTGCTGCCGAATTATCTGGCGGCCATCGGGGTCGAGTACCGGATCGTCGAGCAGGACACCTACAGTGTCGTCAAGAGCAAGATTCCGGAGGGCAAGACCACCTGCTCGCTGTGCTCCCGTCTGCGGCGCGGCATCATTTATCGGACCGCCAAGGAAGTCGGCGCCAACAAGATCGCCCTCGGCCATCATCGCGATGACATCGTCCATACGTTGTTTCTCAATCTGCTCTTCGGCGGCCAACTCAAGGCGATGCCGCCCAAACTGGTCACCGACGATTGCGCACACGTGGTGATTCGACCCCTGGCCTACTGCAGCGAAGCGGACATCGCGCGTTTCGCGCGCGCCATGGAATACCCGATCATCCCCTGCAATCTCTGCGGCTCGCAGGACAATCTGCAGCGCCAGAAGATTCGCGAAATGATGGGAGACTGGGATCGACGCTACCCCGGTCGCACGCTATCGGTGTTTTCTGCACTCCAGAAGGTGATTCCCTCACATCTGGCCGACCATGCCCTGTTCGACTTCAGGGGCCTGCGCCCGGGCGCTGATCTGACGACGATGGCTGGCGGCGATACCGTGTTCGACCCGCAGCCGCATGACACGGTTGCGACTGCACCGGCAGCATTCCCTTTGCCGGTGGTAAGCGCATGACACGATCGAGCATGCCTGCCGCGCGCAGTGCTGGCCACACGCTAACCGGCAGCCGGGAGAGTGGCATTCATGAGTAGCCAGGAAAGGACGCTGTCGGTCGTCGTCGCCGTCGTTGATGAAACTCCGCGTCTGTTCGAGAAGCTTGGCGGCGCCGAGGCACTGCATGCCATCGAGCGTTGCATGAAACGCATGTTGCGCGGCATTGACGGTTTCCACGGTCGTGTGGTGCGTAGCCGCCGGGATGATCTCACGGCAATCTTCGCGAACGCCAACGATGCCTGTCAGGCAACCATCGCCATGCAGCAGCGCATCGCCGACCTGCCGCCTGTTTCAGGCATGCAACTCGCCATCCGGGTCGGCCTTCAGCACGGCACGGTGTTCGAGCAGGGGGGCGAGTTCCTTGGCGACTGCGTCAATACTGCGGAGTGTCTGGCCGAACTGGCGGTCGCCGGACAGGTGCTGACCAGCGGCGAAGCGCGGGCCTTGTTGTCGCCGCATCTGCAATCGTCGACCCGCCACCTGCAGCACCTGGACACCAGCGACCTGCCCACGAAATCACAGGTTTTCGAAGTGCCCTGGCTGGACCCGAGGGCTGCGGCAGCGCCGGTGGTGATACCGCCAAGGCCGGCCGCGGAGCGCGACCTGCGACTTTGCGTACGTTATGGCGGGGACGTGAAACTGCTCGACAAGCAACGACCGACACTGGTCATGGGACGTGATGCGGCGTGCGATATCAACGTTCGTGATCGGCGCGCGTCGCGTCACCACGCACGCATCGAACGGCGAGGCGAGCACTTCGTGCTGCGCGATCTCAGTACCAACGGGACTTTCATCACCGTCAGCGGCGAGCGCGAACTGTTTCTGAGGCACGAAGAGTTCGTGCTGCGCGGCAGCGGCATCATCTCCTTCGCCTCCTCGGCAAACCACCCGAACGCGGACATCGCCGAATTCGAACATCTTTGAGTCGTGGCACCGCCGATCCGCTGCCGCATGGCCGGCATTTGCCGATTGTTCCAGGAGATTACGGCGGCAAGGCGCGGGCAAGCACCAGCAGCGTCACCTCGGCTGCACCATGCAATTTGACGGTGCATGCCAATTCGTTGAGGGACGCACCCGTGGTCATCACGTCGTCAATCAGGATCACCCGCCTGCCGGTGAAATCCGCCGCGCAAGCGAAGGCTCCGCGAACATTCCCGGCCCTTTCGCGCCAGGGAAGTTCGGCCTGGGCAGCGGTATGGCGGATTCGGCAACAACTGCGTGCGTCGACGGGCATGCGCCAGGCCTTGCCGACCGGACGAGCCAGTTCGAGCGCCTGGTTGAAGCCACGCTCGCGCAGGCGCTGGGGATGCAGCGGCATGGGGATGAGCAGGTCCGCCGCGAAACGCCCGGTCTGCGCGGCGAGCTGCCGACCGAAGTAGCTGCCGAGCGCCAGGCGATGTCCATACTTGAACGACTGAACCAGCTTGTCGATCGGAAAACCATAACGAAAGACGGCCAGGGTGGCGTCGTAATGTGGCATCCTCGCGAGACAGCGGCCGCAGACTTCGCCACCGGGCGTCGGCAACGCGCAGCGTGGACAGCGTGCCGTCGCGAGTCGCGGCAAGTCGTTCTCGCAGGCCGGGCAGAGCAGATTATTGCCACTTTCGGCGCTGCACAGCAGGCAGTCCTGAGCCAGCAGTCGTGCGCACGATCTGCGGACCAAGGCGGCGCTTTGAGTTAAGATTGACACCCGTGCAGTGCTCGTAAAGAATCCGTGATGACGGACCTTACATTATTCCAGCAGACGTGACTTTGCCAGCCCCCGTGAGCATGCAGGTCATACCCGTCCCGCTCAATCCGACCCTTCTCCCGCATCCGGAGGAAGGGAGATTCATCTTCGTGAGTCGCCGAAGCGACGTTCACGGTAACTCTCAGGTCTACAACTCATGAACGCAATCCCTCAAGCCGCCGCGCTTACCCCCGATACCGCCGCAGCGGGCCAAGCCGCCCGCTGGACCGTCGCCGAAATCGAAAAGCTCTATCAGTTGCCGCTGATGGACCTGATCTTTCGTGCGCAGCAGGTACACCGCGAGCACTTCGACGCCAACGAGATTCAACGCTCGACGCTGCTCTCGGTCAAGACCGGCGGCTGTTCCGAGGACTGTGGCTATTGCTCGCAGTCCGCCCGCTACAGCACCGACACCGAACGCGAAGCCTTGCTGCCGCTCGACGAAGTGGTCGCCGCGGCGCAGGCTGCCAAGGACAAGGGCGCCTCGCGTTTCTGCATGGGCGCGGCCTGGCGTGGTCCCAAGGACAAGGACCTGGCGAAAGTGAGCGAGATGATTCGCGCCGTCAAGGGCCTGGGGTTGCAGACCTGCGTCACCCTGGGCATGCTCAAGGAAGGCCAGGCCAGCGAACTCAAGGAAGCGGGACTCGATTACTACAACCACAACCTCGATACCGATGCCTCCTTCTATGGGCAGGTGATCACCACCCACCAGCACGCCGACCGCGTCGATACACTGGGGCAGGTTCGCGAGGCCGGCATCAAGGTCTGTTCCGGGGGCATCATCGGCATGGGCGAGGGACGCCGGAACCGCGCGGCGCTGATCGCGCAGCTCGCCAACCTCAACCCGCCGCCGGAATCGGTACCCATCAACAATCTGGTCCCCATTCCCGGTACGCCGCTGGCCAACGTCGCACCAATCGACAATTTCGAGTTCGTGCGCACCATTGCCGCCGCGCGCATCACCATGCCGACGAGCTTCGTACGGCTCTCCGCGGGGCGCCAGGCGATGCCCGAAGAAGTGCAGGCGCTGTGTTTTCTGGCTGGCGCCAACTCGATCTTCTACGGCGACAAACTGTTGACCACCGGTAACCCGGAAGCCGACCGCGATGAAGCCCTGTTCGCGAAGCTCGGGCTGCGGCCGATCTAGTTGCTCGTTGCCGCGCAGTGCCCAGAGCCATGCCGTTCGGCCTGAGCGTGTCAAGGGCCGGCAGGCCAGCCGCTCCGGCACTCCGGTACCTTCACCACGAGTGGTAACGGTTTGGCTGGAACACTCTACTGGTCGTCGATGAAGACTGCCGCGCAGTTCCTCGACCAGCGCCAGGTGCGACGGAATTTTGCGCGCGCGGCCTCGACCTACGATCAGGTCGCGGTTCTGCAGCGCGAAATCGGCCGGCGCATGCTGGAACGGCTGGATTACGTGCGCCTTGAACCGCAGTGCGTCCTCGACCTCGGCTGCGGCACCGGCGCCAGTCTCACCGCTCTGCACGAACGCTATCCCAAGGCTGCGGTGATCGGCGTCGACCTCAGCGAAGCCATGTTGCGCATCGGACAGAAACAGCGCTCGCGCTTGCGCTGGTTGCTACCGTTTCTGCCCGGCCGGCGGCCAGCGCTGCTGGCCGCGGACGCGGCAGCCTTGCCCTTCAAGCCGCAGTCGATCGGTCTGCTGTGGTCGAACCTGTTGCTGCACTGGCTCGACGATCCGCTGCTGGGCTTCCGCGAGGCGCATCGACTGCTCGAAGTTGACGGGCTGCTGATGTTCTCGACCTTCGGCCCGGACACCCTGAAGGAACTGCGCGCCAGTTTTGGCGACGGCTACCCGCATACCCAGCGCTTTACCGACATGCACGACTACGGCGACATGCTCGTCGCCTGCGGCTTCGCCGATCCGGTGATGGACGCGGAGGTGCTGACCATGACCTATGCCAGCTTTGACGACCTGCTCACCGACCTGCGCCAGAGCGGTTCCGGATGCGCGATGCGGGCGCGTCGGCATGGCCTGATGGGGCGTTCGGCGTGGGCGGCGGCGCGCGCCGCCTATGATCAGTTGGCACGCGATGGCCGCTTGCCGGCGACAGTTGAAGTGGTCTATGGACACTCCTGGAAATCGCAACCGAAGAAATCGGCGGACGGGCGGACAATTGTCCGTTTTGACCCTAAGGAACGACTTCGTTGATCCGGCCAGGTACGGCAATCGGGGCGGAGGGTCAGCGGCTTGCCGCTCATTTCTTGTTAGCGAACAGGATCACTGCCGCCAGCTACAGGCGCAGAGGTAGCTTGTGGAGGGCGCAAACCGTCCCGGACGTGACGGAGAAATCCTCCTGGCAGCCTACACAGCGCCAAATCTGGCGCGCCGGCCGGAAGTAGTGCCGGTGCACCAGCCCGCAGTGCGGGCAGATCACTTCGTCCCCATCGCCCCAGCGCACGCGCCGAAACGGGGTAAAGCCATCATCGTCGCTCATGCCCAGGACTTCCACCAGGGACCGCGTCCGGGCGTCGGCTTTCCGCAGGAAATGCAGACTCATGGTATTGGCTCATGGGAGAACGTCATGAGGACCAGTGTAACCACGGCTGGGCTCACAGTATGCGCCTTCCGGAAAGAAATCGTCGTCGCCGGGACGTCCTCCAGGGGGTTGGGGTGGCTGCTCCATAATGCCGATTCTTTCACGGTAAGCATCGTCTACCAGCCGGGGACCCCTATAATCGCCCCGGCGGCCAAGAGCGGCCAGCGAGAATGCCCCTAGAACCAGCGACCAGAATCCAAACCATGATCAAGCATCGACTGCCCTTCCGTCCGCGCAGCAGCGCACTGGCACTTGAACCTCGGGTTCTCTTCGACGGCGCCGCCGCTGTGGCAGCCGACGCACAGCTGGCCGACTGGCATCCCGTAGCGGAAAAGGCCTCCGCTTCTACTGGGGAAACCACCGCGCCGAACCAAACGACCCCGATGGCGCCGGCTACCGATCAGACTCCGGTCGTCCCGACCGTACCCAGCACCCTTCTGGTGGTCGATGCCCGCGTAGCCGACTATCAAAGTCTTCTGGGCGACCTGCCGGGCAATGTCATGGTGCGTGTGATCAAGGTCGACGAGTCCGGCATCGACGCGATCACCCAGTCCATCGACGAGGCGAGCACCGTACAGTCACTTCAGATCATCAGCCACGGCAGCAGCGGGCGCCTGGCCCTCGGACAGGATCTTCTCGACAGCACCACCCTGAGCAAGCACCGCACATCAATCGACAATTGGGCACGCCATCTGTCGACCGAAGCCGACATCCTCCTTTACGGCTGCGACATCGCCGCGGGCGCCAGCGGCAGCACCTTCCTCAACAAACTTGCCGCCCTCAGCGGCGCCGACGTTGCTGCCTCTAGCGATGCGACCGGCAGTGCGGCCAGGAACGGCAACTGGCTGCTTGAACGACAAACCGGACCCATCGACAGCCGGTTGGCCGTGAGCAACGCCACGCTGGCCGGCTACGATGGCCTGCTGGCCGCGCCCGTCATTGGCGCTACCACGCCAACAACAACGATTGACGACAACCTCACCGCCACACCTTTCTCGACGGTCAGCATCACCGACGCAGATGGCGACGCCAGCCAAATCCTGACCGTTACGCTGAGTGACCCGGCAAGAGGCCGTCTGACCAACCTGGCCGGCGGCACCTATGACGTTGGTACAGGCGTATACACGTTCTCCGGCACCGCCAGCAGCGCGCAAGCGGCAATCCGGGGACTGATCTTCACCCCGACAGCCAATCGGGTTCTGCCGGGTAACAGCGAAACGACGGGATTCACCATAGCGGTTGACGACGGTTCCACGACCACCACCGACAATACCACCACGGTGATTGCCACCTCGATCAACGACACGCCGATCATTGCTGGCACCTCGGCCAATCAGCCGGTGAACGACAACGCCAGCCTGTCGCCCTTTGCGGGCATCACGATCGTTGATCCGGATACGGCGCAAGCGCAAACCGTGACCATAAGCCTTGATACAGCGACGAAAGGCAGCTTGTCGAACCTGGCAGGTGGCACTTACGACGCCGGCCTATACACCATCTCCGGTACAGCCAGTGCGACGCAAGCAGCCATCCGGGGTCTCGTCTTCACTCCCACAGCCAACCGCGTTGGCCCCGGCAACACCGAGACCACCGTTTTCACCATCTCGGTCAGCGATGGCGGCACAGCGGTGACCGATAGCAACACGACGGTGATTGCCACTTCGATCAACGACACACCCACCGCAGTTGACGACGCCGTCGCCATTGCCGAAGACACGGTCAGCATTACCGGCAACCTCCTGGCCAACGACACCGACCCGGACACCAGCGATCCCCATGCGGTCACCAGCGTCCGCGTCGGAGGCACCCCCGGGACGGGCACCAGCGGCAGCCTGGGTAGCCCCCTCAGCAGCCTCTACGGCAGATTGACCCTGGCCGCCGATGGCGGGTACATCTACAACCTGGCCAACGACTCGGCAGCCGTCCAGGCCCTGGGGGTCGGTCAGCAGCTGACCGAGCAGTTCAATTACACCCTGCAGGATTCGACAGGCGCGACCGCATCTGCGGTGATTACGGTAACCATCGACGGCACCAACGATGCGCCGGTGGCGACAGCCTCGACCTTCACGGTCACCACGCCGGTACCGGAAAATGCCACCGATCCGGAGAATCCAGGAACGCCGGTCTCTTCCCTGCTGCTCTCGGCGGCAGGCGCCTCGCTGGTCTCGGATATCGACGCCAGCGATATTACCCCGGGAATTGCGGTGTATGGCAGCAGCCTCACCAACGGCATGACTGGAACTTGGCAATACAAGTTGAGTGGGGGAGTCTGGACCGACTTCACGCCAGCCGTAGCGACGGCCACACTGCTTCCGCATGCGGCCCTGCTCCGTTTCGTGGCTGACGCCAAGACCGACGACCGCATGGAATCCGGTGCGGCCACTCTCCAGTACCATGCCTGGGATGGCCGATTGCACGCTCCCGGCTCGACCACCAGCGTTGCCGATGGCGACCGCGGCGGTAGCAGCGCCATCAGTCTGAACAGCTTGAGCGCCACCATCAATGTGGCCTCGCGCAATGATCTGCCAACACTCACTCAGGACACCATCAGCCTGCCCGAACGCGGACCGGGCAGTACTATCGTTCTGACAGGCAACGCCAGTCCACAAAGTGTGGGCACGGAAATGCTCCGACTGGCCGACCCGGACAACAGCGCCGAACAGATTCTTTACCGCCTCGAGGTTTTGCCGGGCAATGGCAGCCTGAGCCGAAACGGCGTGCTGATGGCTGTCGGCACCTTGTTCAGCCAGGCTGATCTGGCCAGTGGTGCGATCCGCTACAGCTATACCGGCAGCGAACTCTCGGCCGACACCACCGATACCTTCCGGGTCAGCGTCCGCGACGGCGCTGGCGGCGTGATCGGCGTCGACGGTGCTGTGGGCGCCAACCCCTGGGCGAGCATCACCCTGAACATTACCGACGTGAACGCGCAGGTGGGTGTGGGAAGCACCAGCTTCAGCACCTTCGAGAACACCGTTGCCAATCCGGTTACGCTGACGCTCACCGGTCTCCTGCCCAGCGATGCGGATGCTGCCGCGTCGCCAGCGGGCTACCCACGGCTGGCGTTGACTTCACTTCCTGGGCAGGGCACCCTCAACTACTGGGACGGAAGCACCTATACGGCGCTGACGGCAGCCGGCCTGAAAGACGCTGGCGCCACCGTATGGTTGACCACGGCGGCGTTGACCGCACATCCACTGCAGTACGTTCCGGCAATGGGAGAGCCGATCGATTATGGTTCGCAGGTGACTTTCGGGGTCTTTGTCGATGACGGTGGGCGCCCAGGCCAACCCCTGCTGGCCACGACCGGCACCGACACGATCACCATCACGGTGTCGCCGGTGAATGACCCGCCAACCCCGAACAACACCGCCTTGAGCATCGCGGGTGGCACCAGCAGCACCATTGCCGGTTTTGCTGTCAATGATGTCAGTTCGACCGGCAGCGGCGGGAGTCGCCTCGGTATTCAGGATGACGACAGCACCACCGCCCTGCGCCAGGTCTACACCCTGACCGCCATGCCGACCAAGGGCTGGCTGCTGCTCAATGGCCTGCGCCTGGGCGTCGGCTCGACCTTCACGCAGGCCGATGTCATCGACGGCAAGCTGAGCTACCATAACCTGTCGAGTGCATCGGATCACGACTCGGACAGCTTCAGCTACAAGATCAACGACAGCGATGGCGGCATTGGCAATGGCAGCTTCAATATCAATCTGACCACTCTCCATGCGCCTAGCGGCGGCGACGGCGGGACTCTCGACAAGCTGTTGCCTGAAGGCGACGCCCAGATCATCAGCAATGTAGAACTCCAGGGTTCTGATGCTTACACCCTGACGACAGCCACCACCCACGGTACGCTGCAAAAATGGGACGGGACGGCGTGGACGCTCCTGAATACCGGCGACACTTTCAGCCAGGGTGATATCGATGCCAACCTCATCCGCTATGTAAACGACGGCGCCGTCGAACCGCTCGCCTACACCCCGAGCTCGCAGATCGACTCATTTGCCGTCAGCCGCACCGGCGGCACCGTCAGCGGAACCAGCACTTTCATGCTCACCGTCACCCCGGTCAACGATACGCCGAGCATCACCCAGATCTCACCGGCTCTCAACCTTTCCGAAGGAACCCCGGCAGATGTTCTGCCGACAACGTTTGATCCTGGTATTCAAGCCAACGTGGTGAAGCTCACCACGGCCCAGTTGCAATGGCGTGATCCGGAAAGCGAGCAGTTTCTCAGCGGCACCTCGATACCCACCGAAGACCCCGCCAAGCTGCGTTACGTGATCGACACCGCCTTCGCGGATGGTTCACAACTGGTGCAGTGGAATGGTTCCGCCTGGGCGACGTTGGCGGTTGGCGAGCGCTTTGCCGCGCAGGATGTCGCGGACGGAAAAATCGCCTATTGGCACAACCCGCACAGCGAAACTCGCACCAACACGCTGACCGTGCACCTGATTGACGGCGGAACCTCGGGCGGCGCGGAAGCCGCCAGCGCGCTGACCACCGTGACCTTCAACATTACCCCGGTCAACGACTCCCCGGTAGCCCACGATGGCAATTTTGCCCTCGATGAAGGCGCGGTCCGGGTCATCAGCACCGGCATCCTGTCGGTCACGGACAGCGACAACACGGTCGCCGATTTCAACGCTGGTACAGGTGAAGGGTACTACGAACTGACCCAGCTGCCGACTCACGGAAAGCTGTATCTCAATGGCGTTGAGATCAGTTCAATCGGCAGCCCTATCGCCTATTCGGATATTGCCGGAAACCGGCTCGAATACCGTCATGATGGCACCGAGCCGTCCGGATACAGCTATGTCGACAGCTTCAAGTATCGCTCGGCGGATCCGTCCATAACAGGCAACGAAGCCACCGTGGCCATCGACATCCGGCCGGTCAATGATCCGCCGATAGTGCACAACAATGCGCCCATTACGGTGGCGGAAGGCAGCCTGGCCAACACCATCGATGCCGCGCACCTGGGCTCCCCGGAATCGCAAACCGACGCCGACAACACCAGCCTGCAGACCCAGTTCCGCATTACGGCTGGGGTACAGTACGGCACGCTGTATCTCGACAGGGGCGGCATCATCACCACTCTGGGCACTGGCGCCGCCTTTACCCTTGACGACATTCAAAAGGGCTATCTGAAGTACACCCACAACGGCAGCGAGCCGCACCTGAACAGCCCACCCTTCAAGGATGGTTTTGATTTCACCATTTCCGATGCTTCGGGCATGACCGAGCCCCTCGGCCATTTCGTGATCAATCTTACAGCCCTCAATGATGCGCCTACCCTGACGCCCACCTTCTTCGGCACCACAGCCTATGTGGAAGACGGCGTGCCGGTAGCAGTCGGCGCCACAGTGCTATTTTCCGATCCGGACTTGAACAGCCCCGACGGCGTGACGCCCACGCTGGCTGGCGGCACCCTGGAAATAACCATCGCTGACCTCCAGGCAGGCGACCTGCTGTCGGTCATCCACACGGGCATCGGACCAGGCCAGATCGGCGTTTCCGGTACCGACATAAGTTATGCCTCCACCGTCATTGGCACCATCGATGGCGTCAGGAACGGCACCGGTGGCCAGCCTCTGCTGATCACCTTCAACGACCACGTCACTTCGGACGTCGTCGTCCAGGCGCTGATCCGCGCCATTGCCTTCAGTAACAGCGACACGGCCAACCCGACAACTCCAGACCGAAACCTGACGATCGTCTACGACGCGGACGGAGCGGGCGCTGATGCAACGCAGAAGATAACGGGTACCTCCACGGTCAGCGTCGCACGCGCCAACGATGCTCCAACCCTGGCCGTGGCGACGGTCGATCTGGCCAACGACGGCTACACGCTCAATGAAGACAGCAACGCCAACGGCGGCATCCTGGTTTCCACCTTTGTCGCCGCCGGCAGCTCGACTGCCGGACGCCAGAGCGGCATCAGTGACGTCGACATCGACAACATGCCAGCCCAGAGCAGCAAAATCGGCATTGCCGTCACCGCCGCCACGACGGCCAACGGGCATTGGGAGTATGCGCTCGACAATGGCAGCGGGGGCTACGACGCCTGGCAGACGCTGACCGGCACCGCCGATAGCGCCGCCAGATTGCTCCGCCCGATCGACAAGGTGCGTTTCATCCCTGATACCCTCAACGGGACCACCGCCACCTTCAACTACCGAGCCTGGGACCAGTTTTCCGGCGCCGCTGGAGAGACCGCCGACACCGGCAGCAATGGGGGGACGACAGCCTTCTCCAGTGCCACCGATAGCGCCAGCATAATCATCACCCCGGTAAATGATGCACCAACGGGGCTCGGCAACACCACACTACCCACGATCTACGAGGACAACCAGAGCGCTCCAGGCTTGGCCATCGCCGCCCTGGTCGGCCTGAATTTCCAGGATGTCGATAGTGGCGCGAGCCTTTACGGCATTGCGGTAGTCGGCAACACGGCCAATGCCGGCACGCAGGGCGCTTGGCAGTATAGTAGCGACGGCGCCAGCTGGCGAGCGATCGGGAGCGTGGACGACACCAGCAACGCTTTGGTGCTTGCGGCGTCAACCAGGGTACGCTTCGTGCCCGTGGCCGACTACAACGGCCAGCCACCCGCGTTGACTACCCGTGCGCTGGACAACACCTATGGCGGAGGCGGCAGCACCTGGGATGGCGCAACAGAAATGCGCGTCACGCTGGCCACCGGCGCAGGCAGCCGAGGCGGCACAACCGCAGTTGCCGAAGTCACCAATACCATTGACATCACGGTCCTGGCAACCAACGACGCACCAACAATTGCCAGCTCGCTCGATGCGGTGAACGCCGGCAACGAAAACACGCTGGTGACGATGGGTTCGAACTTTACGCTCACCGACGCAGATCTCGCGCGCAATGAGGGAACGGGTATCGGCCGGATCACCCTCGGCGTCCCACATGGTGCCTTCCTCCTCGGCAGCGGCTCGGGCGTGACCGTGACCAGCGGCAACCAGGCGTCCGACCGGGGCGCTGGCGACTGGGGAGGTGGTACGAGCACGCTGGTTTTCACCGGCACGCTGGCGCAGCTCAAGGTTGCGCTGGATGGCCTCAGCTACATCCCCGGTGACAATCCGGCCACCTCCGAGATCATCAGTGTCACGCTCAATGACCTGGGCAACGCTGGGGTCGAGGACAACGGGGGATCGTCCGTTCACTCTGCCAGCACGACCATAAACGTAAATGGTATCGCTCCGGTCAACGACGCCCCAGTCATTACGCGCCCCATCGGCGTTACCGCGATCGAGGATACCGATTACACTTTTGCCCCTGGCGCGATCAGCATTACCGACGTTGATGCCGGCAGCGGACTGGTCAAGCTGACCCTGGGAATACCTTCCGGTATGTTCCGCCTGAGCGGTAGTGCGGGAATTTACACTGACGCAAGCGGTTCCACCTCATACACAGTGGCCGACGAGACCGGCAGTCTGACCATTTATGGCACGGTCAGCAAGCTCAATGCGGCACTTGGCGGCCTGGTCTACAGGCCGTCAGCCAACGCCAACTCAGTGACCCTTGTCGCCGAATCCGACCGGACATTGAGCATCGCTGTCGATGACATGGGTTACGGCGAGGATGGCAATCCAGCCACCCGACTGACCGACAGCAAGGCGATCGTCATTGCCATCACCCCGGTCAACGATCAGCCGCTCATCGTCGGCCCCACGGCCAGCAGCGACTACAGCGAACAGGCGACGGCAACAGTCCTCGGCGCCGGAGTCACGGTCTCAGATCCGATCGACGACAGCCAGTGCTCCAGCGCCACGGCGGTCATTTCCACCAATTACCGTGCCGGCGACATGCTGGCAGCGGTGACCACCGGCACCCTGATCACTGCCACTTACGACGGCACGGGCACGCTCACCCTGAGTGGTGTCGACAGCATCGACAACTACAACGCTGTCCTGCGATCGGTCAGTTTCTGGTCGACCTCAGATTCGCCCACCTCCGGCGGCGCCACCACCCGGACTATTACCTGGCAGGCCACCGACAATAACGCCCACAACGCTGCCAACGGGCCACTCGCGGCAACAGCCGTCACCAGCACCATTAACCTCGTGCCGCTGCCCGACGTACCGGTCATCACGGGTCTTGGCACGGCGAACTTCACCGAGAACGGCGCGGCCGTCACGCTGGCCAGTGGCCTGACGGTGAGTGACCCTGACGACAGCCAACTGATTGGCGCGGTGGTCAGTA
>Ga0208938_1000154_pt1 | contig 63376 bp, 58 predicted proteins | sample AD_UKC125_MetaG_FD_184434 | JGI IMG/M metagenome (GOLD analysis project Ga0208938, IMG submission 184434) | Active sludge microbial communities of municipal wastewater-treating anaerobic digesters from USA - AD_UKC125_MetaG (SPAdes) (version 2) | ecosystem: Engineered > Bioreactor > Anaerobic >... | reverse complement strand
TTCGGTGCCGGGATCCGCTTTGCCTATCCTGACAGATAAGTACAGCGCAAACAGCAGGGCTAAAGCGCCACCAGCGGGGGCAAACAGTGCAAGATTTTCCATGGTCCTCCATCAACTCCTTACATTAGTGCGTCTAATCAACAATCCCACCCTAAATGACTTTGCACCGGCAATCTCAGCAGTTATCACCTGATAAACGCAGCAAAAACAAGAAATGCAATCTCAACAAGGCAATAACCAGGTTTGCTGCGCCTCGCAATGACAGGGTGAGGGCTATTTTTACAGCAGCGACAGCAGCAGGGTAGTTATCAGGAATACCACTGCAATATAGGCAGTTAACTTGGAAAAGAAATCATCCAGCCCCTTCTTTTTCCCAAATATTGCCTCGCTGCCGCCGGCAATGCTTCCAGACAGACCAGCACTCTTTCCTGACTGGAGAAGTACTGTAGCGATTAAGCCGAGCGAACAAAGTATTTGCACGATTAGTACCACGGTTTTGAGCACGTCTTCACCTCCGTTAACCACATTCCTTAAAAGCCGTCTTTTAATTTTAGCATAGTAACTTTAAATAAGACAAGGAAACTACCTAATATAGGTTATAAAAGGCTTTTAAACCGCGGTACCGGGCCATGTTATCCAGTTCTTCCTCGATACGCAGAAGCTGATTATACTTGGCGACTCGATCAGTACGTGCCGGTGCTCCCGATTTAATCTGACCGGCATTGGTGGCTACGGCAATATCGGCAATGGTGGAATCCTCAGTTTCTCCGGAACGGTGGGAAATTATGCAGGTATAGCCGGCCTCTTTCGCCATTTGAATAGTCTGCAGGGTTTCCGTGAGGGTGCCGATTTGGTTTACTTTAACCAGGATACTATTGCAAACCCCCATCTCAATGCCCTGTCTCAGTCTCTCCGGATTGGTGACGAAGAGGTCATCGCCCACCAGCTGAATCTTATGCCCTAACCTGTCGGTAAGCAGTTTCCAACCTTCCCAGTCATCTTCGGCCAAACCGTCCTCCAGAGAGATTAAGGGATAGGTGTCAGCCAGGCGGGTATAAAAGTCCACCATTTCTGCCGAGGTCAGCTTCTGCCCGCTGCTCTGCAGGTGGTAATATCCATCCTTGTATAATTCAGTGGCAGCTACGTCCAAAGCCAGGTAAATGTCTTTGCCGGGAACATAGCCCGCCATCAGGATAGCTTCTACAATAACTTCCAGTGCTGCCTCATTGGATGGGAGGTTGGGAGCAAATCCGCCTTCATCTCCTACGGCTGTAGCCAAACCCTTTTGACTCAATACTTTTTTCAGACTGTGGTACACTTCCACACCCATGCGAATAGCTTCCGCTACGCTCTCCGCCCCAACCGGCACGATCATGAACTCCTGAATATCCACATTGTTGTCGGCGTGTTTGCCTCCGTTGAGGATATTCATCATCGGTACCGGCAGATCCCGGGCATTTACCCCGCCTATATACTGGTAAAGGGGCAGATCCAGGAAGTTGGCTGCCGCCCGGGCTACCGCCAGGGATACGCCCAGAATGGCATTAGCCCCTAATTTTCCTTTATTGGGAGTCCCGTCCAATTCGATCATAAGCTGATCGATTTCCACTTGCCGGGTGACATCCTGACCAACTACTTTAGGGGCAATAACAGTATTGACATTATTTACCGCGTTTAATACCCCTTTGCCCAGGTATCTTTCCTTGTCTCCATCCCGCAGTTCCACGGCTTCATGGGCTCCGGTGGAAGCCCCGGAAGGCACTATAGCCCGTCCCATAGTACCGTCTTCCAGCACCACTTCTACTTCAACAGTGGGATTGCCCCGGGAATCCAGCACTTCACGAGCATATACATCGATAATGGAACTCATCTTTTCTACTCCCTTCACAACATCAGTTTTTATGAGAAATAGGTATTCTGTTACAAATCCGACGTCTTTGGTATCATTTCTGTGAAAACAGCTTTTTTTGTGTCATCGCGAGGCACGAAGTGCCGTGGCGATCTCGTTCACATACCTGCAGCCACCGTTAGAGATTGCTTCGCTGCGCTCGCAATTATCACCTGAAGAACAGGCCACGATAAATGAAAAGTCCTCTTATGTGTCATTGCGAGCCCCTGAAAGGGGCGTGGCAATCTCATTCATAATCAGCCGGGCTTACCGGTTGAGATCGCCACGTCGCTTCGCTCCTCGCGATGACACAGCGCAGTCATTTTCACAGCAATGACACAAAGAGGAGCTATTTTCACGGCAATGACGCATAAAGGTAGTTTTCGTTTATCGTATTAACGAGCGGCCGGTCATCTCTTCAGGTATAGGTATTCCCAACAGCTCAAGCATGGTAGGGGCTATATCCCTCAAGGCGCCCTCCTTCCTGAGCTGGCAGTGGCGATGCTGATCCGATACCAGGATAAAGGGGACCAGGTCAGTGGTGTGGGATGTCAGAGGACAACCGGTATTGGGGCAGACCATCATTTCGCAGTTGCCGTGGTCAGCGGTCACCAGGGCGCAGCCTTCCCGCGCCAGCACTGCTTCTACTACCCGCCGCAGGCATTTGTCCACTACGCTGCAGGCTTCAATAGCCGCCTCCAGCACCCCGGTATGCCCTACCATATCCGGATTGGCATAGTTCAAGATAATCACATCATAGTAATCCCGTTCTATTTCCTGAATAACCCGGTCGGTTACCTCCACCGCACTCATAGCAGGCTGCAAATCATAAGTCGGCACCTTGGGAGAAGGAATGAGAATACGGTCTTCTCCGGGATTGGGCTCTTCCACCCCGCCATTGAAAAAGAAGGTAACATGGGCGTATTTCTCGGTCTCCGCAATCCGCAGTTGCTTGAGACCGTTTTTAGACAGCACTTCTCCTAGAGTGTTGTTCAAGTTCTGGGGCGGAAAGGCCACCGGAGCATTTATATCCGCATCATACTGGGTCATACATACATAATGAACCTGGGGCCATTTGCGGCGCTCAAAACCGGCAAAGTCCTTATCAACCAGGGCCCGGGTTATCTGGCGGGCCCGGTCAGCCCGGAAATTGAAGAATATCACGCTGTCCCCGTCCTGTATGGTTCCCCGGGGATTGCCCTGCTCGTCAACTATTACCACCGGTTCCACAAACTCGTCGGAAATGTCCTGCTCGTAACTTTTCTCCACCGCTTCCGCAGCATCACAGGCTTTGTGGCCTTCTCCCAGTACGATGGCATCATAACTGGCCTGGATCCGCTCCCAGCGTTTATCCCGGTCCATCCCGTAGAAACGACCGGCGATGGTAGCAAATTCCCCTACCTGCAACTGCCGCATGGTTTCCTGCAATTCCTTGATATACAGCAGGGCACTGCGGGGGGGCACATCCCGGCCGTCCAGAAAAGCATGGACGTATACCCACTGCAGGTTGTGCCGGCGGCACAGCTCCAACAGGGCTTCTATATGCTCCATATGGCTGTGTACCCCGCCATCGGATAAAAGCCCCATAAGATGCAGGGCACTGTTATTCCGCTGGACATTGCGCACCGCATCCAGCAGTACAGGATTGGTAAAGAAAGATCCATCATCTATGGCGGTGCTGATCCGGGTGATGTCCTGGTACACTATGCGCCCCGAGCCTATGTTCAGGTGGCCAACTTCCGAATTGCCCATAAGGCCCTTGGGCAAGCCCACATCCAGTCCGGAACAGACCAGTTCAGTGTAGGGATAATGGCTGCACAAGTAATTATAGAAAGAAGGATCGCAGCAGCTTACTGCATTATCGGGTGCCGGGGGCCGCACGCCCCAGCCATCCAAAACTATTAGCATCATCGGTTTTTTAGGCATTGGCAATTAACCTCGCTATAGCGGCGAAAGAATCTGCCTGCAGGCTGGCACCGCCGATTAAAGCCCCGTCAATATCTTCTTCCGCCATTATTTCTGCTATGTTGTTACTGTTAACGCTGCCTCCATAGAGAATAGGTGTGCCAGCAGCGAATTCCCTCCCCAGGTATTGGGCCAGGCGCTCTCTGATGAAGCTGATCATTTCCTGGGCATCGTCACTGGAAGCGTTAACCCCGGTACCGATAGCCCAAATGGGTTCATAAGCTATAACCAGTCCGCCGGCGGGAGCTACCAGGTTGCGCAGATCTTGATCCAGTTGTTCTTTCACCACTTCCCGGGCCCGGTGGTTTTCCCTCTCCTGCAGGGATTCCCCTACACAGAGTACAGGAATGAGTCCGGCTTCTATGGCGGCGATTAATTTGCGATTTATGACGGCATCGGTTTCGCCCAGGATCTGGCGCCGTTCGGAGTGTCCCAGAATAACATAACTGCAGCCCAGATCACGGAGCATCAGGGGAGAAATTTCGCCGGTATAGGCACCTTGTCTTTCCCAAAAACAGTTCTGGGCTCCCCAGCGCATTTCTGTATCTCCCAGCTCTTGTGCCACCACGTCCAGTGATGTGAAAGGCGGGCAAATCACCACTTCCACTCCGGTCAAGTCCGGTGCTACCTGGCGGAGTTGCTGGCAGAACTCCCGGGTCTCTGCCCGGCTTTTATTCATCTTCCAGTTGGCAATAGCTAATTTTTTACGCATTTAGCCGTTAACCTCACTGTCTTAATTAAGTACTTTGGCCCCTTCTACTACCGCTACTCCCGGTAAAGTGCGCCCTTCCAGGAACTCCAGGGTTGCTCCGCCGCCGGTAGAAATATGGGTAATGTCCTTTTCCAAGCCCAGGTTTTGCACGGCGGCTGCGGAATCTCCCCCGCCAATGACACTTACCGCCTGGGAACGAGCTATAGCCCGGGCTATCTCTTGGGTTCCATTGGCAAACTGTTCGTATTCATATACCCCTAAGGGGCCATTCCAGACGATAGTCCTGGCTTTTTCAATAGCTTCAGCGAACCGGGCAATGGTCTGGGGGCCGATATCCACAATCATTTTATCGGCGGGAACACGGTCCACCGGATATGTTTCCGCCACTCCCTCAGCGGATATAGTATCGGTTACCACTACATCTACGGGCAGCAAAATGCTGACGCGCCGCTCCTGGGCAGTCTGCAGCAGCTGTTTGGCTTGCTCCAGCAGTTCATCCTCACATATGGATTTTCCGATCTCATAGCCCTGAGCTTTAAGGAAGGTGTTGGCCATTCCGCCGCCGATCAGCAGGATATCCATTTTATTAATTAAATTGCCGATGAGGGCCAATTTGTCCGCTACTTTGGCCCCTCCCAGGATAGCCATGCGCGGCGGTTCCGGATGGTCCAATACCTGGCGCAGCATTTTAACTTCCTGTTCCATCAAGAAGCCCGCATAAGCCGGCAGGTAATCAGCCACTCCGGCGGTAGAAGCATGAGCCCGGTGAGCGGTACCAAAGGCATCATTGACATACACATCAGCCAGGTCAGCTAGCTGCCGGGCATACCCGGCATCATTTTTCTCCTCTTCCGCATGGAAGCGCAGGTTCTCCAGCAGCAATATTTCTCCGGGCTGGAGCTGATTAACCGCTTCCTGCACCTGAGGCCCTACACTGTCCTCGGCCATGATTACTTTAGTATTTACCAGGCTCTGCAGGTGACTGGCCACTGGTTTCAGGCTGTATTTAGGGTCGGGCTGACCTTTGGGCCGGCCCAAATGGCTCATGGCAATCAACTTGGCCCCCTGGCTCAGTATATACTCTATGGTGGGCAGAGCGGCTCTCATCTTGCTGTCATCAATAATACTTCCGTCCTTATTCATCGGCACATTGAAGTCTACCCTCAGTAGAACCGTCTTACCCTGCAGTTGTACTTCTTTTACGGTCTGCAAAATCAAGCACCCCTATCTTTCTTAGTTATAGGCCCTGGCTGGCAATATAGGAAACAGTATCCACTATACGAGTGGCATAAGCCCATTCATTATCATACCAGGCAATTACTTTCGCCATCCGGTCGCCTATAGTCATGGTCAGAAGACCATCTACAATAGCGGAATACTCAGTTCCCCGGAAGTCGCTGGAAACCAGCGGCACCTCGGTGTAGTCGAGAACTCCCTTCAGGCTGCCCTTACTGGCGGCAAAGAAAGCTGCATTGATTTGTTCCTGGGTAGCCGGGTTTTCCAGTTCCACGGTCAGATCCAACAGGGATACGGTGGGTGTAGGCACCCGTATTGCCAGGCCATCCAGTTTGCCGTCCAGTTCCGGTATTACCAGCCCTATAGCACTGGCCGCACCGGTAGTGGTCGGGATCATAGACTGGGCTGCAGCCCGGGCTCTGCGCAGATCACTGTGCTCCAGGTCCAGGATGCGCTGGTCATTGGTATAGGAATGGACCGTATTCATAAATCCTTTGACAATGCCGAATTCATCCATGAGTACTTTGGCCACCGGGGCCAGGCAATTGGTGGTGCAAGAGGCCATAGATATGACCTGGTATTCCGGCCGGTACTTCTGGTGGTTGACGCCCATAACCAAAGTAAACTCTACATCTTTACCTGGAGCAGTGATGATAACCTTCTTGGCTCCCGCTTTGATATGCTTGCCGGCTTTATCCTGGGAACGAAACTTTCCGGTTCCCTCCACAACGATTTGCACCCCTAGATCTTTCCAGGGCAGGCTTTCCGGATCCTTTTCCGTGAGATAAGGAATCGAATGCCCATCAATTATTAAGTTTTTCCCATCCTCCTCTACTGTTCCCTTATACTGACCGTGCAGGGAATCATACTTAAACAGGTGCGCACTAGCCGAAATACTGCCCAGATCATTAATAGCGGCGATTTCTACGTCATTGCGCTGCATGGCTATACGCCCTACCAGTCTGCCTATACGACCAAACCCGTTGATAGCTATCTTGACTGCCATACCATCACCCTTTCTAATTTTCCTTATTGCCGTTGTCATTATTTAAAATTTTCTGTGCAGCACCTTCATCAGTAATCAAAGCGGTGGTGCGGCAGCCATTTAGTACCGCCCGGATGGCTTCCCCTTTATGGCTCCCGCCTGCTACCGCAACGACCTCGGGAATTTTGTCCAAATCAGTCCTTTCCAGACCAATACCGGCAACTTCAAAAACTATTTTGCCCTCTTTATTGAAATAATATCGCAGGGCTTCGCCCACCGCCCCAAGCTCCCAGAGCTGTTTCAGTTCATCGGCCGTAAAGTTGCGGCGGCTGGCCATCTCCAGAGCCGCGCCGATGCCCAGCACTAAAATATCGCTGGATTTAATGGTTTGAACGATTTTGTTGACATGACTATCCTGTCGCAGGACTTCCGCCGTGCTTTCCTCCAGATTATCGGGAACATGCAGCAGACGGTACTGGCCTCCCAGGCTTTTGGCAATACGCGCAGCAATGGTGCCGGCCTGTTGCTCCACATCTTCCCCCAATCCGCCCCGGGCCGGAACTACTAAAATATTGCCTATCGCCGGACCCTGTTCCATGGCAGCAGCCATTTCTGCCAGGGTAGTACCGCCGGAGACCGCCAGGATACAGCCGGGCTTTAAAATACGATGCAGGAAGCGGGCTGCAGCAGCCCCCAGATCTTTTTTTACCAGGGGATTATGATAAGAATCTCCGGGTACTACTATCACTTCCTGCAGGTTAAACATATGTTTAATTTCGTAAGCTAATGTTTGGGTTTGATATAGGAAAGGGATGTATTGATCTATCTCCTGGAGTAAGGATTTACCAGCGGGAGTAAGGAAGATTCCGGCAGCGGTAGTATATAAAGCATTTCTGGAACGCAGTACCTCGATTTCTCCCCGTACGGTTCTTTCCGGGTAGTTAAGGGCTTTGCTGATCTGACGCCGGCCTATGGGCTGGTGGTAAAACACCTGACGCAGTATCTGATAACGCATAGTTATGATCTCCAGCGCTTCCGGCGCAAAGCGCTCCATCAAACTGAAAAGCTGATCCACAACTACACCTCACCTTGGGACAAAATTAGGCGTCAGGGTCAAAAACGTCCCACTAAAATTATAGAAAAGAAAAAACAGTCAACTGAATCGCATATTTATTATAGCACAAATAATAATATTTGATGCACATTTCCGGGGAAAAATATATAACCCTAATACCGGCGGCGGGCCATGGTGCAGGCAATACCCAGTTCGTTGCGGTATTTGGCCACGGTGCGGCGGGATATGCAGATACCCTGCTCCTGCAGAATCTGAGCGATGGCTTCATCACTCAAAGGACGGGTAGGATCTTCATTGGCCACCAGCTCTTCTATCATCTTCTTTATGCTGCGAGCGGAAACTTTTTCATCTCCTTTGGTACTTTGAACACCAGTACTGAAAAAGTACTTCAGCTCAAACAAGCCCTGGGGAGTCTGGATATACTTGTTGGTAGTGGCGCGGCTTACCGTGGACTCATGCACTTCCACAATATCGGCTACTTCCCGCAAGGTAAGGGGCTTTAAATGAGCAACCCCATGATCCAGAAAGTCTTTTTGAATATCCACTATGCAGCGGGCTACTTTATACAGGGTCATGCGCCGCTGCTCGATACTGCGGATCAGCCACAAGGCCGACCCCATTTTTTCCTCCAGATACTTGCGGGTCTCCGGGGTAAATCCTGACTCGTTTTGGTGCAGCATCTTTTCATAAAGCCGGTTGACGGTCAGACGGGGGAACTGGAAATCATTGACTATCACTACATATTCTCCATCAACTTTTTCCACAAAAACATCGGGGACTATATACTTAATCTGATCGGCGTTGCTGTACTGCAAACCTGGTCTGGGATCCAGGGTGCGGATTAAATCGCATATCTCCTGAACCTGCTGGATGGAAAGGTTGACCGCCTGGGCTATACGATTGAGCCGGCCCCGGCCAATATCCTCCAGGTGATTGGTTACTATAGTTGTTATTACCGGATCGTCCTTTCCGTAATGCTTCAGCTGGATCAGCAGGCATTCCGGCAAATCCCGGGCCCCCACCCCATAGGGATGGAAGGAATGAATCATCTCCAGGACTTCTTCCACCCGGCACTCGGGGACTCCCATCTGTTCGGCCACCTCCTTGAGTTCCACGGTCAGGTAGCCATTATGATCAATGCTGCCGATGAGATACTCCCCAATGCGCAGGTCCAAATCATCTCTGGTCACCATGCGCAGTTGGAACTCCAGGTGATCATACAAGCTGGGCCGGCTGGTGATGAAGTTTTCCAGGGACTTTTCTTCCTCTTTCTCCTGGGGCATATAGGCCGTGTCCCGATCACTGTGATATTCTATCCATTGTTCCAGCACCCTCTTGGCCTCGGCCTCCGCCTCGTGTTCTTCTCTTTCCGGAAGCTCTTCCGGTTCCCGTTCATCGAGAAAAGGATTTTCCTCCAGCTCTTTTTGTATATATTCACTCAGCTCCAGGGTGGACATTTGCAAAATAGCAATGGCCTGGCGGAGTTCGGGCGTCATGAGCAGCTTTTGCTGTTGTTCCAGGAAAATGTCATGGGTAAGTTTCATACTAATACTCCCCTGCGTTCAGCGAAAAGTTCTCACTAAGTTAGTTATTCGTTAAACCGGGCTAATGTCCTGCTACTATTCTCCCAGCATAATCCGATCGGCCAAATCTTCCAACTTGCGCATGCGGTGAGCTACTCCTGATTTAGTCAGGGGCGGGACCATCATTTCCCCCAATTCCTTCAGGGAGGAATCGGGATACTCCAGCCGTAATTGGGCCAGGGTCCGCAATCCGGGGGGGATACCCTCCCAGCCGCGGGAGTCAACTATCTGTTTGATAGTCTCTATTTGCCTTACGGAAGCATCTACTGTTTTAACCAGATTGGCGGTTTCAAAATTCACCTGGCGGTTGATATTGTTGCGCATGGATTTCAGAATACGCACATTTTCGAAATCCAGCAGAGCTTTGCTGGCTCCCACCGTCGCCAGGAAATCTACAATGCTTTCCGCATCCTTGATGTACAAAACCAGGCTGTTCTTCCTTTCTGTCTGGCGGGCCTCCAGATTCAAGCGGGCCATAAGTTTCTGCACCTCATTGGCCATGGTCTGATCATGGAGTACAATCTCCAGGTGGTAATTGCCTTCCGGCCTGCTGATGAACCCCCGGCTTAAAAATACTCCTCTGAGATAAGCCCGTTTACAGCAGTTGCGGGTCAGCAGTTTCCATCTTATCCGCGGCTTGAACTGCCCGTGGGCATTGATCAGGCCTAGTTCTCGCAGCATATTGGAGCAGGCCTCATCCAGTTCGCTTTTTACCTGGTAAACCCTGGTTTTTCGAAAGCGCTTCCTTTTTTCAGCGCTTACCGAAACAGGCAGAGTATACAGTTCCTTTATCAACAGAAACGCTTTCCGCGCTGTAGCCGCATTTTCAAATTCTGCCACCAGCCACTGCTGCCCTTCATTTTCCTGCAAGGCAGCATTCAGGGCCAGCAGCGCTGCCAGTTCTGCCTTACGGCAGCAGAACCGCTCCGCATTAAGCCGGGCCAGTTCACCGCGTACCTGCATGGCAAAACTCATTTTATATTCCTCCATTATGGTTTTCCCCGATACAGAGTATCAAAGATCACTTTGGCCAGCTTGTCGGGATCATGCCAGGCTACTTCCGTATCGCTGACCAGATCCGCCGCAATGACCTCCACACCCATCTGCTTCAGTTCCTCTACCGAGGGAGCCACGGGAACAGCCCGTTCCTGCAGGTAACGGTCCAACCGCTCCTGGTCGATAAAGCCGTTATTTACCACCACGTAATCAAAGATCTGGTCACCTATATGACTGGTTATGACCGAGATGTGATCGGCAGCTGTATAATTATCAGTTTCTCCGTTCTCGGTCATTATATTGCACACATAAAAGGTCAGAGCCGGTGACTGGCGAATGGCTTCTACCACCCCGTTTACCAGCAGATTGGGAATAATGCTGGTGAAAAGGCTTCCCGGGCCGACCACTATGGCATCAGCCTCCATTATGGCCTCCAGGGTGGCTGGAACCGGTGCACAGGATTCCGGTACCAGGTACAGCCGTTCAATGGGTTCGCCATATTCCCGGATGGAGGTTTCCCCGAAAACGGTAACTCCATCCTTCATCACCGCACCCAGAACAACCTGTTCCAGAGTAGAAGGAATGACGTTGCCTCTTACTTTCAGCACTTTGCTGACTTCCTTAATGGCGGAGACAAAATCACCGGTTATCTCCGACATTGCCACCAGCAGCAAATTGCCCAGATTATGCCCCTGCAGGCTGCCCTCCTGGGAAAAACGGTGCTGAAATACCTTGTCCATCAGAGTTTCCGTCTCAGCTAAAGCCACCAGGCAGTTGCGGATATCCCCGGGGGGAAGTACCCCCAACTCAGCCCGCAGCCGGCCGGAGCTGCCCCCGTCATCAGTCACGGTAACTACCGCGGTAAGCTGAGAGGTGTATTGTTTAAGACCTTTAAGCAGTACCGCCAGACCGGTACCGCCTCCTATAACCACTACTTTGGGTTCTGTCAGAAAAGGAGCCATTTATTCCTCCATCTTATACTTTGCAATATCTCTATGCTGTATCAGCACATTGTATCCCAGTTTCCTCAACTGCTTGCCGATATATTCTCCCAAAACCACGGAGCGATGCTGGCCTCCTGTGCAGCCTATCGCTACCGTTAAGTTAGTTTTCCCTTCTTTGATATAGTAGGGTATCAAGAATTTCAAAAGATTTAGAAACCGGCGGGTAAAAGATTTGGTGACCGGCGAATCCAGAACATAATCAATTACCTGCTGATCCATGCCGGTCATGGTCCGCATTACCGGGTCATAATAAGGGTTGGCCAGAAAGCGCACATCGATAACCAAATCTGAGTCCATGGGGATACCGGCTTTGTAGCCAAAGGACACCAGGTTCACCGTAAAAGGATGGGGCTGGTGCTGGCTGAATTGATTCTGCAGCTTTTCCTTTAGTTCCCGGGGATCGAGGTTAGACGTGTCCACCACAACATGGGCCTGCCCGCGCAGTTCCTTCAACATATCCCTTTCCAGCTGAATAGCTTCCAGCAGGCTGCGGTTGTGGGCCAGAGGGTGACGGCGCCGGGATTCCTTGAAACGGCGTACCAGCACTTCGTTGGAGGCTTCCAGAAACAAAATCTCAAAAGGAATGTGGCCATCCTTGAGTTCCTGCAATGCCTGGGAAAGATCATGGAAGAATTCTCCTCCCCGCACATCGATTACCAGAGCTACCTTGTCGATTTTCCCTTCGGACTGCAGGCTGAGTTCCACAAATTTATTCAGCAAAGCGGGGGGCAGGTTATCCACACAGTAGTAGCCCATATCTTCCAGGCAGTTGACAGCCTGGGATTTGCCTGCGCCGGATAGACCGGTAATTATCAAAATGTGAATGCCCTGTGTTTCTTGGCCCACCGGATATGTCCTCCCCCATCCAAAGCGTTGGCGATGCGCTCCGGTTCTATCTCCAATGCATCAATTATCTCGCTGCCGTAGCGCAGCCTGCCCACCGTCTCTGTAAAATGGGCGTCACTGTTGACAATAAAACTGACGCCTTCTCTCTCTGCTATTATTATATCAGAAACATCCGGGTGCTCATGGCCACAATTGATTTCAAACAAAACCTCCTGTTTTACACAAGCCCGGGCTACTTCCTCCATATCCACGTTGAAGAACAATCCGGGATGAGAAAGGATGTCCAGCTGGGGATTGTTGTATATAGCTTCGATGGTAGCCTTGGTGTTGGCATTGATGGCTTTCTCCCGCTGGGCTCTGCTGAGATGGCGCAGGGAGTTCTGCACGAAAATACCCATACCATCCTGCATTGAAGTGGGCAGGGTGTATGGGTGAAGTCCGGCGATAACTATATCCATTTGATCGAGAACCTCAGGGGGTACATCCAGGGTCCCCTGCAGATCGCGGATATTGGCCTCCACCCCCACCAGAATGGTCAGGTCGGGGTACAGAGGCTGCATATCTTCGATCCGTTCCTTCAGTTCCAGATATACCTGGGGGTTTTTCACTCCGATGCCGGCGGCCAGGGGCCCATGATCTGTAAGGGCTATTTCCTTTAACCCCCGTTCCAAAGCGGCCAGGATGGCCTGCTCTTCACTTTGCCGCCCGTCACTGCGCCGGGTGTGGATATGATAATCTCCATAGAACTGCATCACCAAGCCCCCTGTAAAAGCGGTTTTTACCTAGGATGTCCAGAAGGGGCGAAAGCTAGACAACTCAGATAGGCATTACAAATCTTCATTAGCTGCGAAAATAGCTTTCGCTGTGTCATCGCGAGGAGCGCAGCGACGTGGCGATCTCATTCACATACCAGCAGTCAACATTTGAGATTGCTTCGCTGTGTTCGCAATTATCACCTGAATAACAGGCCACGATAAACGAAACCTTAAGTCTGTCATCGCGAGGAGCGAAGCGACGTGGCGATCTGTTAACTCACACCCTTAGTTGCCGTAGAGATTGCCACGCGCTACGCGCTCGCAATGACACAATTGGGAGCTATTTTCACAACCATGACATACTAGGGAAGCTGTTTTCACAGCAATGACACCAAAGGTGTCTTTTCTTTCTCCGTGGCCTGCGCCGCAGGAGTATTAGCCAGGCGAGCGATTTACGACGAGCCGTTGCAACCCACGGCGAAACTGAGGGCTGCGAAGGGGAGCGAGAAACAGGATGTTTCGAGCAGCGAGTACTGAGTGCAGGGATGCCGAATTACGAGCGGTCCCCTTCGCACTTAAAGTTTGCCGATGGGTTGCAGGCGAGGAGTACCGGAGCGAGCCGGCTAATACTCCAGCTTCCCGGCTGGCACTTGTGCCGAGTGTCTTTTTGGCAGCCCGTTGGCCTATTTAGCCAATTCTGCTTTCAGGTAATCAATCACCTGCACCGGAGTGGGGTTGATGCCGTATTCATGGGCCAGGTAAACGCTGGTGTAATCCCCCAGGTATACCAGGCTGTAAAAACGGGCCAGGAAGGATTGTCCCTGGCTGGATACCTCTACTACTTCTTTCACCCGGCTTTCAATAATCTGCCGGGTTATGGCCATACGTTTTTGCACCTGGGGGTGGTCTCCCTGATCCCGTAATATGACTACCGCCATGTGAGCCAGGAGTTGGGCCGGTACTTCGAAGCCTACAATTTCATTATGGTTTAATTCCGGAAAAAGGTTGTAATAGGCTGGACTTTTGGCGTTTTCATTGATCTGGGCTTTCCAGCGCAAAGCTGCCGCTTCGGTAAGGCCGGAGGAACCCCATATAACCGGAATAGAGTCTTTTAATTTCTGTGCCAGCTGCCGGGCGGGATTATCCGGCAGGTTAACCTGGGGATTTAATATTTCCCGCTGCTCTTTTAATACCTGAACAGTCTCTTCAATTTCCCCCCGCACATTGTCCAGCAATCCTATTTCTTCCAGGAATAAGGCCAAAGGTGCAAACAGGTAGCCGGTAGCAGCCCGGGGAACCAGATTTCCCGGCACCTTGATAACCGGGTATCCGTCACTGGCTGCCATCTGTGCCAGTTTTCCCCCGCTGGTTAAGCATACAACAGCCGCCCTTTTTTCCCGGGCCTGCTGGTAAGCACTTAAGGTTTCTTCCGTGTTGCCGGAATAGCTCACTGCCACAAAAAGAGTATTCTGGTTTACAAAAGCCGGCAGATTATAATCCCGGTTTACCACCACCGGCAGAGGTGCCCGGCCGGCTGCCAGGGTACGCACTATATCCCCGCCGATGGCCGATCCCCCCAAACCGGATATGACTATATTCTGAAAAGGTTTCCGGTATTCACCGGCAAAGTCAAAAGTCATATCCAGGCTGTCAGCAAACTGATCAGGTAGTCCATACAAAAATTCCATCATGTGTTCCGCGGTGAGTGTGGTCACTTCCATTCCCCCTGCTCTTTTTTATACTTCCTTCAGTTCATACTCCATAGTCCCCAGGCCAATCTTCTGGGCATGGATAAGCTGATATTTCCAGTCAATATTGGGATGGACCGCCTTGAATTTATCTTGCCCTGCAGCTAGCCCTTCTATGACCGAACCCATTTGCGCCGGCCGGCTGTTGACCAGGTCTACACAGGCTTTGTCCAGGGCCACCGGGTCAGTGGAAGCCAGGATACCGATATCAGCCACAATAGGCAGGTCATTAAAATGAGTACAGTCGCAGTCCGGACTGATATTCATAACAAAGTTGATGTACCCTACTTTCCCCTCTTTACCCTTTACGGCCCCCAGGGCATATTCGGCTACTTTCTCCTGAGCCGCCTGGGGAGTAGTACGCCAGTTAGGCTTCATAGCTCCGAAGTTACAGGTAACAATACATTCCCCGCATCCCCAGCATTTTTCTTCTACAATCGAGGAAAGACGCCCGGCTTTATTGCCTTCCCATTCAATCATGACAATGGCTTCTGCCGGGCACCAGCGCATACACTTGCTGCAGCCAGTACAGTTTTCCTGGCGAACCCGGGGGAGTACATCAGAGTGCATCTGCTGCTTTCCGCTGCGGGAGCCGAGCCCCATGCCTACATTTTTAATGGCACCGCCAAAGCCCGTTAACTCATGCCCCTTGAAATGGGTCATAACGATCATAGCGTCGGCATGATAGGCAGCACTGCCGATATTAACCTCATTAAAATGCTCCCCGTTGATGGGCACTTTCACATAATCCTTGCCGGTCAAACCATCGGCAATAATCAGGGGTGCCCCTACCACCGCATAGTCGAAGCCATTTGCTATGGCCGTCTCCAGATGGTCCACTGCATTGGAGCGGCTGCCCACGTACAGGGTATTGGCATCTGTCAAAAAGGGTTTCCCTCCCAGCTTCTTTATAATCTGCACCAAACGGCGCAGGTAAGGAGGACGTATGTAAGCCAGATTTCCCAGTTCGCCAAAATGCAGCTTGATCGCTACCAGGTCTCCTTTATCGATTACCTTGTTCAGTCCGGCCGCTTTGAAAAGGCGTTCCATTTTGTCCAGCAGACCGGCTTTGCTGTCGGCACGCAGGTTAGTATAGTAGACTTTGGCTGGCATATAATCACTCCCCGATAATATTTAGTCATCTATCGTGTCATTGCTGTGAAAACGGCTTCCTTTTGTGTCATCGCGAGGAGCGAAGCGACGTGGCGATCTGTTAACTCACACCGTTAGTTGCCATAGAGATTGCCACGCGCTACGCGCTCGCAATGACACAATTGGGAGCTATTTTCACAGCCATGACATACTAGGGAAGCCTTTTTTCCAGCAATGACACAAAAGGTGACTTTTTTCATTCATCATGGCCTACGTCGAAGAAGTCAATTATGAGGCACGGAGCGACGTAGCGATCTCTGCCTCATCAATATTTATCCAGTATAAACCGGTGCAGCGCCTCGGCCACACCCGCCTCGTCATTGCTGCTGGTTACATAATCAGCGGCATCCTTGACCACATCCCGGGCATTGCCCATAGCCACACCTATTCCTGCCCATTCAATCATGGCCAGATCATTGTAGCTGTCCCCCACAGCCAGAACCTCCTTGCGATCTATGTCAAAGTGCTCAGCTACTACCTGCAGGGCCTGGCCTTTGTTGGCCGACTGGTCCATGACCTCCAAAAAGTAGGGCTTGGAGCGGGTTATATTCAGCTGCTTGCTGTAGCGGGACTTTAGCTCCACTTCCATATCCAAAAGGGCCCGTTCATTTTCTGTGATGGCCATTATCTTCAGAGGCGGGGCCTGGCGCACCGCTTCCATCAGATCGGGAACGATACGGGGCTCCACCCTGGCCATATTGGCATAGGCTCGCCCTTCTTCGGTCAGGCTTTCCAGGTACAGTTCATCATCCAGGTAAGTATGATAATGCACCCGGGCCTGGCGGAAGTATTCCATAATCTCGAGAGCTAGTTCCTGGGGAACCGGCCGGTGATAGAGAACTTCTCCCGACAGGGAGTTTTTTACCAGGGCTCCCTGGTAGGTGATAAGGGGCAGATCCGCCTTTATCTGCCGGGCATAAGGCAGAGCAGAACGATACATGCGTCCGGTAGCCAGCGTAACTTTGATGCCCAGTTCCTGGACCCGGCGTATGGCTTCCAGGCAGGACGGGGCTATCTGCAGACCGGAATCCAGCAGAGTATCATCCAGATCGATAGCTACCAGCTTTATAGCCATAGTTATCTCCTCCGCACTCAGGGTAAAAATAAGCCAGGCGGAAAGCCCGGCCGGTTATCTGTATAATATCATCATTTATCAGCGGAATCTAAATCCCTGATCATCTATAAATATGCTGATTATGAAGCTGATTAAACTAAACAGTACAGCACTTAATAAAGCCCATCCAAATCCATCAATATCAAAGCCGCGAATAGTAGCTGAGGTGAGCCAGAACATCAGGCCATTGATTACAAAGGTGAATAACCCCAGGGTAATGATATTCAGCGGCAGAGTCAAAACCAGGAGCAAAGGACGAATAACCGCGTTGATAATACCTAAGAAAACAGATCCGACCACTGCTCCCCAAACAGACAGCTGAAAACCTGGCAGGAGTGCCGCAGTTAAAATCAGAGCGGCGATGTTAAGTAACCAGCGCGTTATTAATCCTGTCATTTAGTGTCCCCCTTTCCCAGCTGGTGCTTTGTTTTCTGGAATTATGGCATTATTCTACCATATTTCTGGCATTAATAGTCGTCTAGGATGAAGATCCGTGAAAATATGCAAAAACGCGTTGGGCTGCAGTCCGGTTCATGCCCGGTACAGCCGCCAGTTCCTGCAGGGACGCTTCCCGGATGCGGTTAACCGAACCGAAATGCTTCAGCAGCGCCCGGCGGCGCTGGGGTCCTATCCCTTCGATATTATCCAGAGCCGAAGCGGTCATGCGCCGGGTGCGGCGCTGCCGGTTGTACTCCACCGCAAAACGGTGGGCTTCGTCCCGCAAGCGCTGCAAAAGCCGCAGCCCTTCATCCCGCCGGGGAAGTACCAGGGGCTCACTTACCCGGGGCCTGTATATCTCCTCATTTTTTTTGGCCAAACTGATCAGGGGGATATCTACCCCCAGTTCCTCCAGAACACCCTGCACGGCGTTGACTTGTCCCAAGCCTCCGTCAATAACAATTAAATCCGGTTCGGGCAAAAAGGCGGGGTTTTGCTCCCGGGCCTGGTTAAAACGGCGCCGCAGGGCTTCCCGCAGGGAAGCGAAATCGTCATTTTGGTCCTGTTTTATCTTAAAGCGGCGGTAGGCACTGCCATCCGGCTCTCCCCCGGTGAAAACCACCATGGAAGCCACCGTCTCCTGCCCGCCCAGATGGGAAATATCGTAACACTCTATCCTCTCCGGTACCACAGGAAGCTGGAGGACCCGGCTGAGGTGCACCAGGATTTCCTGCTGCCGGGCGTCTTTCTCATGCCGTTCCTTCCAGAGCAGGTAAGCATTCTCCATCATCATATCCATCAGGTTGCGCTTGTCGCCCCGCTGGGGCACTTTGATGCTCACCCGGTGCCTGGTGATCTGCTGCAGCCAGGCTTCCACCAGTTCCTGCTCCGCCGGCTGTACACTCACCGCCAGTTCCCGGGGTATGTCGTCATTATCCGTATAATAGCGGCGCAGGAACTGGCTCATCAATTCCCCTTCTTCCTGGCCGGTGGGCCGGTCCAGCCAAAAGGTATCCTTGGCAATGATCTTGCCGCTGCGAATCTTGAAAACCAGAGCCAGGCTTTCCTTTTCCCCCATGACGAGTCCTACCAGATCCAGGTTCCAGGGAGATTCCAGGTGTACTTTCTGGGTTTCCCCGATCTTTTTGATAGCATAGATCTGGTCCCGCAGACGGGCAGCCTTTTCAAAATCCAGATTGGCAGCAGCTTCTTTCATCTCGGCTTCCTTGGCCTGCAGTATTCCCTGGCTGTTTCCTTCCAGAAAATCGATAACCTGATTCACCACCGCCTGGTAATCCTCAGGGGAAACCTCACCGGTGCAGGGAGCCAGGCATTTCTGCAAATCCCGGTTCAAGCAGGGCCGCTGACCGGTGCGCAGGGTTTTGCAGGTGCGCAGGGGAAACAGGGTGGTGAGCAGGCGCAAGGTTTCCTTCAGGGATCCCACATCGGTATATGGTCCGAAATAGCGGGATACTTTATCCTTTTTCTCCCGGGTGATATATATGCGCGGGAAGGGGTCACCGGTACTTATCTTCAAATAGGGATAGGTCTTGTCATCCCGCAGATCTATGTTGTAACGGGGCTGGTAAGCCTTGATCAGGTTGTTTTCCAGAATCAGGGCTTCTACTTCCGTATTGGTGACTATAAAGTCAAAGTCAGCTACCCGGTCCATCATGGCCCGCACTTTGGGATGCAAATTATCTGTACTCTGGAAATAAGAGCGCATCCTGTTGCGCAGGGCCTTGGCCTTGCCCACATAGATGACCTGCCCGTTCTGGTCTTTATACAGGTAAACCCCGGGCTGGAGTGGTACTTTTTTCAAACGCTCTTTCAATTCCTCATGCTTCATGAAACACACATCCTGGTTTAAGACAGTCTACTGTGAAAATGACTACGCTCTGTCATCGCGAGGCACGAAGTGCCGTGGCGATCTTGTTCACATACCTGCAGCGCCGTTAGAGATTGCTTCGCTGCGCTCGCAATTATCACCTGAAGCACAGGCCACGATAAATGAAAACTTAAGTCTGTCATCGCGAGGAGCGAAGCGACGTGGCGATCTGTTAACTCACACCGTTAGTTGCCATAGAGATTGCCACGCGCTACGCGCTCGCAATGACACAATTGGGAGCCATTTTCACAGCAATGACACAAATGGTGACTTATCATTCACCGTGGCCTAAATTGCAGGTGAAAATTGCAGTGAAAACGCCTTACGCGGGGCGATATTGGCATCGTCCCCCATACCCCATGCAGGAGTATTAGCCGCCTCGCTCCGGTGCTCCTCGCCTGCAACATCGGCAAACTTTAAGTGCGAAGGGGACCGCTCGTAATTCGGCATCCATGCACTCAGTACTCGCTGCTCGAAACATCCTGTTTCTCGCTCCCCTTCGCAGCCCTCAGTTGCGCCGTGGGTTGCAACGGCTCGTCGTAAGTCCCTCGCCCGGCTAATACTCCTGCCTTCCGACTAATACTCCTGCCTTACGATTAAGCCATTCTCTCTCATTGCGCTTGGCGCAACTGGCGGCAACTGTCCAGCAGCGGCCGCAGGTAGCGTCCGGTATAGGAGGCGGGGCACTGGGCCACTTCTTCCGGGGTACCCTCGGCCAGGATCTGTCCCCCTCTTTCCCCGCCTTCCGGTCCCAGGTCAATTATATGATCCGCCGATTTGATTACATCCAGATTATGCTCAATGATTAAAACCGTGTTGCCCGCATCCACCAGCCGGTTGAGAACCCCCAGCAGGTGCTTGACATCATGCTTGTGCAGCCCGGTAGTGGGTTCATCCAGTATATACATGGTCCTGCCGGTGGAGCGGCGGGACAGTTCCGTAGCCAGCTTTACCCGCTGGGCTTCCCCGCCGGACAGGGTAGTAGCAGGCTGCCCCAGCTGGATATATCCTAGCCCCACATCCTGCAGCACTTTCAGCTTGCGATGAATGCGGGGGATGTTTTCAAAAAAGTCCACGGCCTCGTCTACGGTCATGGCCAGTACATCGGCAATATTCTTGCCCCGGTACTTGACTTCCAGGGTTTCCCGGTTGTAGCGTTTCCCCTTGCACACCTCACAGGGCACATAAACATCGGGCAAAAAGTGCATCTCGATTTTGATAATACCATCGCCGGAGCAGGCTTCACAACGACCTCCCCGTACATTGAAGCTGAAACGTCCCGGCTTGTAGCCCCGCATCTTGGCTTCGGTGGTTTCCGCGAACAATTCCCGGATGTGGTCAAAGGCTCCCGTGTAAGTAGCCGGGTTGGAGCGGGGTGTCCGGCCGATGGGGGATTGATCAATGTTCACTACTTTGTCGATATTTTCCAAGCCCTCGATGCCCTGATGGACGCCGGGACGGTAACGCCCGCCATGCAAGCTTTTCATCAAAGCCGGGTAAAGAATCTCCTCCACCAGGGTACTTTTGCCGGAACCGGAAACTCCGGTGATAACCACCATTTTCCCTAAAGGAATAGTTACATCAATATTTTTTAAATTATGCTGGCTGGCCCCTTTTATGACCAGCTTGCAGCCATTGCCCGGGCGCCGTTTTTCCGGTACCTCTATATCCAGTTTGCCGGACAGGTATTGCCCGGTCAGGGACCTTTCACAGGCCACAATGTCCTCCACCGTGCCCTGGGCTACTACTTCTCCCCCGTGGACTCCCGCCAGAGGGCCGATGTCCACTATATGGTCGGCACTGCGGATGGTTTCCTCGTCGTGTTCCACCACAATAACAGTATTGCCCAGGTCCCGCAGCCGCTTCAGAGTAGCCAGCAGGCGCTCGTTGTCCCGGGGATGCAGGCCGATACTGGGTTCGTCCAGCACATATAATACTCCCACCAGGCTGGAACCTACCTGGGTTGCCAGGCGTATGCGCTGGGCTTCTCCTCCCGACAGGCTTCCCGCTTTGCGGTCCAGAGTCAGGTAATCCAGGCCCACGTCCACCAGGAATTGCAGCCGGGCTCTGATCTCTTTAAGTATCTGCCTGGCAATCAGCATCTCCCGCTCACTTAACTGGAGCTGCTCAAAGAAGTTGATGGCTTCCCGTACCGACAGGGCGGTAACATCATTGATCGATTTGCCGCCTACCAGCACCCACAGGATTTCTTCCCGCAGGCGCTTGCCTTCACATTTGGGGCAAAGGGAATAGGTCATGTATTTTTCGATTTCTTCCCGGGAGTAATCACTGCGAGTCTCCATGTAACGGCGGCTGAGATTATTGATCACCCCTTCATAAGCAGAGCGGAAGGTGCCGGTCTCTCCATAGGAATTGGTGTAGGTCACCACGAACCGTTCGCCGCCATTGCCGTAGAGAATAAAGTCAATCTGTTTCTTGGTTAACTCCTTCAAAGGACGGTCCAGGGGTATGTGGTAGTGCTGGGCGGCGGCGGCCAAAATCTGATTATAGTAAGTGAAAAAGTTGTTGGACCAGGGAATAATCGCACCATCTTCCAGGCTCTTATCCATATCCAAAACCAGGCTGGGATCTATTTCCCGCTTCCAGCCTAGCCCATCGCATTCCGGACAGGCCCCATAGGGATTGTTGAAGGAAAACATGCGCGGGCTTAATTCGGGCAAACTGAAGCCGCAGTCCGGGCAGGCAAATTCCTGGCTGAACACCAGTTCTTCCTCCCCTTCTTCTTTCAGCCACAGCACAACAATGGGTCCTTCGCTGAGTTCAAAAGCCAGTTCCAAAGATTCCGCCAGGCGGCTGTTGATACCTTCCTTGATAACCAGCCGGTCCACCACCGCACTGATATTATGTTTCTTGTTCTTATCCAGCTTTATCTCCTCATCGGAGGTGTACTCATAGCCGTCCACCATTACCCGCACAAACCCGTCTTTGAAAAGGTTCTGCAGGACTTTGCGATGCTCACCTTTTTGTCCCCTGATAATGGGTGCCAGTATTTTAATGCGGCTCCCAGACGGCAGGCCCATCAGGATATCCACAATCTGGTCCACGGTCTGGCGCTGTATAGGTTTATGGCAATGGGGGCAGTGAGGCCGTCCCACCCGGGCAAACAGAAGGCGCAGGTAGTCATAGATCTCCGTCACGGTTCCCACAGTAGAGCGGGGATTATTGGAAGTGGATTTCTGGTCTATGGAAATAGAGGGCGACAGCCCCTCGATATAGTCTACATCCGGTTTGTCCATCTGCCCCAAAAACTGGCGGGCATAAGTAGACAGGGACTCCACATAGCGGCGCTGTCCCTCACTGTAGATGGTGTCAAAAGCCAAACTGGATTTACCGGAGCCGGAGACTCCCGTAAACACCACCAGCCGGTCACGGGGTATGACCACATCTATATTCTTCAGATTGTGCTCCCGGGCACCTTTAACAATAATCTGGTTTTTTATCATGTTCTCTCTCCTATCCACGGATTGCCCTGACTTCTTTTATCGTAAACTAATTCTGTTAGAGTTTGCTTCGTCGCTGCGCTCCTCGCAATGACATAAAAGACGTCCTTTATCGAAAATAGCTCTTGCCTTGTCATCGCGAGGCACGAAGTGCCGTGGCGATCTGGTTTTTACATGACCTGCAATTTGCGTTAGAGATTGCTTCGCTGCGCTCGCAATTGTCACCTGAATAACAGGCCACGATGAATGAAAAGTCCTCTTATGTGTCATTGCGAGCCCCTGAAAGGGGCGCGGCAATCTCATTCGTCTATCTGTCTCCCCGATTGAGATCGCCACGCGCTACGCGCTCGCGATGACACAGCGCAGTCATTTTCACAGCTATTAGAAAGCCGTTTTGACAGCAACTACCTGCGGCGGCGACGACTTTTCTTAGCCGGGGTGGAACCGGTCAGCTCTTTGATCATGTCCCGCAGCTGGGCAGCTCGTTCAAATTCCAGGTTTTCTGCAGCCTGGCGCATTTCTGCCTCCATTTCCCGGGCCAGCCGCAATCTTTCCTCTTTGGGCAGATTGCGATAGCCCAAAACCTCGTACTCTACCGGAGCTTCGGCTATGGTAGCTTCCACCGCCGCATACACTGCTTTCTTTATGGATTCCGGAGTAATATTATGCAGCCGGTTGTATTCCATTTGCTTGGCGCGGCGCCGGTTGGTCTCGTCCAGAGCGGACCGCATGGAAGGAGTAATGGTGTCGGCATACATAATGACCCGGCCTTCCACATTGCGGGCCGCCCGGCCAATGGTCTGAATCAAGGAACGCTCGGAACGCAGGAAACCTTCCTTATCGGCATCCAGGATAGCCACCAAAGCCACCTCGGGCAGGTCCAAGCCTTCCCGCAGCAGGTTAATCCCTACCAGTATATCAAATTCCCCATTGCGCAGATCCCGCAAAATCTCCAACCGTTCCAGAGCATCTATGTCTGAATGCATGTAGCGCACTCTGAGCCCGGCCTTATCCAGGTAATCACACAGGTCTTCAGCCATGCGCTTTGTCAAAGTGGTCACCAGAACGCGATATCCTTTGTCCACGGTAATGCGAATCTCATTGATCAAATCATCTATCTGGTTTTCCGTAGGCCGCACCTGGACTTGCGGGTCGACCAGGCCGGTGGGACGGATGATCTGCTCTACCACTTGCTGGCTGCGCTTCAGTTCATAATCCCCGGGAGTGGCGCTGACATAAATCACCTGCTTGATCTTCTGGTCAAACTCTTCAAATTTAAGAGGCCGGTTGTCCAGAGCCGAAGGTAGGCGGAACCCGTACTCTACCAGGTTGAGTTTGCGGGACCGGTCCCCCTCGTACATACCTCTCAGCTGGGGCACTCCGATATGGGATTCATCGATAAACATAATAAAGTCTTCCGGGAAAAAGTCGATTAACGTGTAGGGGGGCTCTCCCGGAGCTCGTCCCGTAATATAGCGGGAATAATTCTCAATGCCCTTGCAGTATCCCACTTCCCTGATCATCTCCAGGTCAAAGCGGGTGCGCTGTTCCAGGCGCTGGGCCTCCAGCAGTTTACCCTCCCGCTTGAATTTCTCCACCTGCTGGGCCAGCTCGGCTTCGATTTCCTGGGCCGCTTCCAGCATCCTTTCCCGGCTGGTTACATAGTGGGAGGCGGGAAATACGAAAGCATGCAGCCGGCGCCCTATTACTTCCCCGGTGAGGGGGTTGAACTCTATGATACGGTCGATCTCATCTCCGAAAAACTCCACCCGCAGGGCGTGCTCCCCGGAGGAGGCAGGAAAAATTTCTACCACATCTCCCCGCACCCGGAACTGTCCCCGGGTGAAGGCTACTTCATTGCGGGTGTAATGGGTCTCTACCAGCCGCCGCAGGACTTCGTCCCGGGAGATCTCCATTTTGGGACGCAGGGACAAAGCCATGGTAAAGTAATCTTCCGGCGCACCCAGGCCATATATACAGGAAACACTGGCTACGATGATAACATCCCGGCGTTCCAGGAGGGCGGCTGTGGCCGAGTGGCGCAGCTTATCAATCTCATCATTTATGGAGGAATCCTTTTCAATATAGGTATCAGTCTGGGGCACATAGGCCTCAGGCTGGTAATAGTCATAATAGCTGATAAAATACTCTACGGCATTTTCCGGAAAGAACTGCTTAAACTCAGAGTAAAGCTGGCCAGCCAGGGTTTTGTTGGGGGCTATGACCAAGCAGGGCCGCTGCACTTCTTCGATGATACGGGCCATGGTAAAAGTCTTTCCGGAACCGGTAACCCCCAGCAAGGTCTGGTCCCGGTAACCCTTATTGAGCCCTTCCACCAGGCGGCGAATCGCCTGAGGCTGATCACCCTGCTCGCGGTAATCCGAATGAATGCGGAATTGCGGCATAAAATCACTTCCCTTACGGCCTCTTACGACCTCTATTAAGAATATTAATATATCATAATAGGGATGCAAAGGGGATGCAAGAGGCCACGATGAATCAATCTAAACAAAGCAGGAGTATTAGCCGGCGAGTGACTTACGACGAGCCGTCGCAACCCACGGCGAAACTGAGGGCTGCGAAGGGGAGCGAGAAACAGGACGTTTCGAGCAGCGAATACTGAGTGCATGGATGCCGAATTACGAGCGGTCCCCTTCGCACTTAAAGTTTGCCGATGGGTTGCAGGCGAGGAGTCACGGAACGAGCCGGCTAATACTCCTGCCGAGCTGGTTCCAGCCTCTCAAGCAGAAGCTAAAGCTTTAGTTACTATTAAGTGATTGGCGGTTTTCACAGCAATGAAAAGTCACCTTTCGTGTCATTGCTAGCGTAGCGAAGCAATCTCAAACGGGATAGCAGTTATGTTGGATGAGATCGCCACGTCGCTGCGCTCCTCGCGATGACACAGCGCAGTCATTTTCACAGCAATGCCAATATAGCTACCTCTAATATGACGTGAGAGTGTTTTTCACAGGCTTATTAATTCGTTTCTTACCTGCTGGCGCTTGCGGTCCAAGGCTGCAAAGTCCATAGCCCGGGAATAGATTTTTTTCAATCCCTTCAGACACCACCGGCTTTGTTCCAGCTCCTGCTGGGCTTCCAGCAAAAGGCTTTCCAATATGCGCAAGGCTTCACTGGACTCCTGGAGCAGCTCCACCTCATCGTAACCTTCCAGGTACTCACTCATGTCAATCACTACATCCCAGGGCTTGACAGCCAGGTCCAGATTGCCGGCATCTATCAGAGCAATCTGCAGATTGCGGATAATAATCATCTGAATACTGTCAGCATCCAGCCCGCAATGATAATACTCCAAAGAATAGCCTTTGCCCCGGGCCCGGTTGGCCAGTTCCATTATCGCGCTGGATTTGCCGCTGCCGGCCGGTCCCTTGAAAACGTAGCGTTTCTTGCAGAATGAGCTGATTTCATCGATATAGTTTATCATTCCTTCGGCAGTGACAGCACTGGCAAAATAGTGCTTTTCCGCTGACCCGGTGTCCAGGATCTCCCTGGCCAGCTGCCCCACCAACTCCTGCAATCTTCCCAGATTTAAATAGGCAGCTGTCTTTTTCTTGATACTGTCCCTGACCTCGGCGGCTCTTTTCAAAACCAGAGTAGCCTGCTGGCGATGCTGCTCATGCTCTTCATAAAGATTTATGATTTCCTGACTGTAATCTTGCAGTATATTTTTGTCCCAGTAATCACCCAGGTAAATAATATCTCCGGTCACTCCCGGATAAGAAGGATCAATAGGGGAAGATAGACTTCCATTGACAACAGCCGCCTTCAGCTGGGGAATAAATACCCCTTCCGGGCTGACCGGATCATCGGCTGATACCCAGAACTCCACCTCATAACCCTGATCGGAAAAGGATTCTCCCAATAGCCTTATAAAAGTGGATTTCCCTGTTCCGGGAGCACCTTTCAGCACAAAAACTTTGGCCACACCCTGGAGCAGTTCCGGCAAAAAAGTACGAAATCCGTGGCTGGTGTTGCTGCTGGTGAGCACATAGCGCACTTTACCCCTCATAGCAAAGACTCCTCGTCGCTAACCTTATGCCCTAGCATATTCAAAGTGGGGGTATAATGTGAATACTTTCCCTTTTGGCGGCGATAACTGTCAGCTGGTTCTTTTCAAACGGCGCCACAAGCGCCGGAAGGCCAGAAAGATAGTATCTTCCTGAAAGGCTAAATAGCGGGGAGTATTATAATCAGGTACCGGTATTAATCCCACCTGACCGGCTCTGGGGCGGATCATCCTAATGCTGAGGGGTCGGCCATTGCGCAGGATGTTTAGAGAAATCCCCTGCCAGGACCATTTAAGAACATTGATCAGCTCTTCCCTACGGTTCACGGGTATTCCATTCACCGCCAGGACAATATCCCGGGATCTAAGACCAGCCTGGGCAGCAGGAGTTCCCGGACGCACATCCAGTATCATCACTCCCTGGGCAGGATTAACATAATAAGCAGGCCGGTTGCGCTCGGCTCTCATCCCCAGCCAGATGACCATTTCATGGCCCAGGGGGCTGAACAGGGCTGCCAGCCATGTTACCGGAGTCCAACGAGAACCAGCCAGAGCCAGCAGCAGCAAACTCAAGCTGAATACAAATAAATGCAAGGCAGACTCTCGTACTTTTTCCCGGGGGGAAGTAGTAGTAGTTATCTCTCCATATCCCAGTATGGCTAATACCGGGATAAATGTATAAACCTGCTGGGCATTCTCCGGTGAGTATCCTTTAATCAACGGCCACCAATCAGGCATGGACAGGCCGGCTCCATTGGGTTCCATCCAGCCCACAGTTATAAGGGCAACCAGGGGAAGGGGCCAGAATTTCTGCAGGTTGAATCCCCCCTGGACCTGACTGCTCTTTTTTACATATATGGGTACCGGATGCAGGTGCCCGTTCCCCAGTATGAGGATACTCTCGGCCATATGCAGAATAGCCACCAAAGCCAGCAGCTGAGGTACATCGATATCCGGATAGCCCGTTGCCAGACTGGCCAGGGATAGCAGACCGCCCGCGTAGGCAAAACAGAGAAAGCGGGGATTGATGAGCATCAGCAGTAAAGCCGCTATCCATAGCTGCATAATGCCTACGCTTAATAAATCAATCCCTACCAGTACCAGCAATATGCTGGCCAGAAATCCTCCCCCCAGCCCCAGCAAGGTGGAAACCAAGGCGGCACTCAGGTAACTGCGTTGGGTCATGCCCAGGAGTCTGCCGGACATATCCTCCAGGCGTTTATACTGCCAGGCCACCAGGACAAAGAGCAAAAGATAAATAACCAGGAATAGCGGGGTGGTTAAAGTCTCCGCCAGTTTTTGCCCTATAAGGGCCAGCAATAGCATTATAGTTTCCATTATTATCACCTGGGCTTTTTATTCTTTAAGGACAAACCTGCACCTGACACAGAGAGGGAAAACTTTCCCGCTTTCCCTCTCTAACCATAGTCGTTATTTAGTTTCCTGACAGCTTATGTGTCATCAATCAGCACCCAGCTCGCAGCGATCTCATTTCACACATTACCGTGTAATAGCTCGTTTGAGAATGCTTCGCCGCTGCCCTCCTCACAATTATCACCTGCGGAACAGGCCAAGATGAATAAAAAGTCATCTTTGGTGTCATTGCTGTGAAAACGGCTTCCCTAGTATGTCATGGCTGGGATAATAGCTCCCAATTGTGTCATTGCTGTGAAAATGGCTTTCATGTTAGTAAAAAGGCAACCATTGTGTCATCGCGAGCGCGTAGCGCGTGGCGATCTCTATGGCAACTAACGGTGTGAGTTAACAGATCGCCACGTCGCTTCGCTCCTCGCGATGACACAGCGCAGTCATTACAGCAATGACATCTTTTGTATAGCAATTCCCGGGGTTGCTGTTTTTCCTGGTCAATCTAGAGAATCTCTTTTTTCAATAATTCCACTGCTTTCTCCAGCTGCAGATCTTTCTGGGCATCGGTGTCCTGCTCCACTATATAATCCGGTACAATACCTATTTCATTGATATCAATGCCCTTGGGAGTAAAGTATTTCTGTGTGGTCAGCTTCAGGGCGCTGCCGTCCCGCAGGGGATAGATGGTCTGTACCAGTCCTTTGCCATAGGTTTTTTCCCCTACCAGCACCGCCCGCTGGTTATCCTGCAGGGCGCCGGCTAATATTTCCGCAGCGCTGGCACTGTCTTCATTGACCAGAACTACCATAGGAATATCCACACTGCCTCCGGAAGCCCGGTGGACTGTTTCATTGTTCCTGGCATCCACAACCTTTACCACTTCCTGGTCATCCAAGAACAGGTTGGCGATCTCTACGCTGGCTTCAAATTCGCCCCCGCCATTGCCCCGTAAATCCAGAACCAATCCTTCCATACGGTGGTCCTTCAGCATACCGTTCAGGGCATCGGCCATTTCCTGGGCTGACCGGGCATGGAACTGGTTCAGTTTTATATAACCGATAGCCGGGCTGTCATCCAGCATGCGGTATTCTACCGATGGCACATTGATTATTTCCCGAATAATGGTAAACTCGTGCTCTTTGCCGTCCGATTCCCGGTATATTGTTAACACCACCTGGGTCCCAGGTTCCCCCCGCATCAAATGAACTGCTTCATCCTGCGTCATATTAAGAGCACTTTCCCCGTTAATGCGGATAATAATGTCTCCATTCTGAAGTCCTGCCTTATATGCGGGAGTACCTTTGATGGGGTTCACAATTTTTAAGCGACCGGCTTCATCCTGAAGGATGTAAACACCGATACCGCCAAATTGGGCTTTCAGCCGTACTTGCAGATCTTCCCAGGTTTGTTTGTCCAAAAGCTTGGAGTAAGGATCGCCCAGAGAGTCTACTATACCAGCGGTGGCTCCTTGGATCATTTTCGGCGTAGTAGTGTCAAAAAGGGACTGGCTTTTTACCAGTCCGATTACACTCAATAGCGTACCCAGGCCGGCCGCATTGGTTATGATCAGGAAGATAAAGGCGGCTGTTACCGCCACTCCTACCGCTGAAAAGAAAATATTTAGTCCCCGCCATAAACTACGGTTTTTCAAAACTTCACCACCAGTAGTATTGTATTAACGAAAATCAATTATTATGTTATCCCACCTTTAACCAGATTACAATTCCCATCCCAGGAAAGGAAAGCCGGCAAGAAGTGCAAGAGGGGATGGGGGATCTCAACCGTTCACTCCCGTAACAAAAGCAGCGGAAGTTTCCGCTGCTGAATTACCATCATTTGAACTCTGTTACAGCCGTTCCCTCTGGCTGTCGTTTATTTAAGATACGGCATGGGATCGGTGTAGGAACCGTTGATACGTACTTCAAAATGCAGATGGGGGCCGGTGCTCCACCCGGTAGATCCGACTTTGCCGATGGCTTGTCCCTTGGTAACCGTCTGCCCGTTACTGACCAGGAAAGCAGACTGATGAGCATAGAGGGTAGAGAGGCCATTGCCATGATCGATTACCAACACCTGACCATAACCTTCCATCCAGCCGGCGTAAATGACCTTGCCGCTGTCGGCGGCAACAATAGTGGCAGACATGGGGGCACCTATGTCCACACCAGTATGCATTTTGCGCGTCTTGAGTATAGGATGATAGCGCATGCCGTATGGGGAAGTTATAGTGGTATAGCCTGGAGTAGGCCACGTAAAGACTCCGGTTCCCAGAGCTTCAGAACTGCCGCCCTGCAGCTGGCGAATCATAGCTTCCAACTTGCGGGAGCTCTCTTCCAGTTCGGCCAGAGCTTTTTCATAGGCTTCTCTTTCCTGCTGAACACTGGCGAGGATCTGCTGTTTCTCCTTCTTCTGCAGATCCAACTGTTCCTTCATGGATTCCTGTTGCTGGAGAGCCCTCTCCAGCTCTTTCTTCTTGACTTCCAGGTCGCTCTTCTTCATCTCCAGGTCCTGCTTTTCCTGGCAGATGGAATCGATTAATTCGGCATCCTGTTCAATTATGCTGTTTATCATTTCATAACGGGTCAGAAAATCCTTGAAATCAGTAGCACACAGCAGGACTTCCAGGTAAGTGACCTCTCCTTCTTCATGGAGCACCACCAGGCGCTCACTCAGCAGGTCGATCTTTTCCTCCAAATCCTTTTCCTTTTCTTCAATCTCCGTTTCGGTTTTGGCTATACTGTCCTGCAGAAAAGCTATCCGGTCTTCGGTGGCGGTCATCTCATTTTCGGTACGCTGGATATTCTTTTCCAGATTCTGAATCTGGCCCATTATGCTTTGTTCTTGTTTTTTCGCGCTGTTTACTTTGCTTTGGGTAGCATCAATACTGCGGCTGATGGCTTCCAACTGTTTCCGGGTTTCCTCCAGTTCGTCAGCATAAACCGGCAAGATAGCGCTGCTGAAGAAAACAGCCATCAAAGATATAGCCAGGATTTTTCTCCCCAATGACACTTGCCATACCCTCCCATGCAATTCTCCATATTAAGAATCCAGCTATATATCGCTAAACATTCAGGAAGCGGTTCAGTGAAATATAAGTACCTAAAACCCCTAACACGGCTCCGGTTCCCACCAGTGCCAGGTACACTTTCCCCAATACAGCCATATCGCTGACCAGGGTAATTATTGCCATAGAGGTTATATTCTGCAGCAGGGCTCCGTAGCCCGCAGCCAGCAGCGCTACTGCCAGCAGACTTCCCACCACCCCTAAAAATATTCCTTCTATGAAAAAGGGCCAGCGGATAAACCAGTCAGTAGCACCGATCAGTTTCATCAGATAAATCTCTTTGCGGCGGGCGAAAACCGACAGCCGGGTGGTAGTAGCTATCAAAAACACCGCCCCCGCAGCCAGTACTATGATAAAAGCCAGGCTGATAATGCGAACCCAGTGAGTAACCTGGAATAATCGCTCTACTACTCCCTGACCGTAGTTGACCTTGTACACACCTGGTATCCGGTAAACCAGCTCAGCTATCTTGGGTACATCCTGGGGGTTTTTAGCTTCGATTTCAAAAGTATGGGGCAGGGGATTTTTCCCCAGGGTAGCTTTCAGGTCATATTGGCTGCCATAGGTTTCCTGCAGCTCTCTCAGGGATTCATCCCGGGATACGAATTTAATGGATTTAATGCCGTCGATTTTTTCGATCTCCTCCTGGACTTCGTCAATTTCAGCGTCACTCAAGGACCGGTCCAGGAAAGCTATCATCTGCACATCAGATTCCAGGCGGCTCATAAAACGCTCCGCGTTCAGGCTAAGCAAGACCGCCATTCCCAGTATCAAAATGCAGATAGTAACGGTGCTAATAGTAGCAAAGGTCAGCAAACGGTTGCGCGACAGGGATTTGGCTGCTTCTCTGAAGAAATACAATATGTTGCTTAGTCTCATACCAGTGACTCCCCATGGGGGGTATCGTTTACTATCCGGCCGCGCTCCAGCATAATGACACGCTTATGCGCTTGCTTCACCAGTTCCCGGGCATGGGTCGCCATTATAACTGTGGTGCCCTTACGATTTATATCAAAGAGCAGTTCCATAATCTCTTGTGAGGTCTCCATATCCAGATTACCAGTTGGTTCATCAGCAATCAGCATAAGGGGTTGGTTAGCCAGAGCCCGGGCAATACCCACTCGTTGTTGTTCCCCGCCGGATAACTCGGTAGGCAGGCAGTTTTCCTTACCTTTCAACCCCACCATGTTAATGACCTCGGGGACCCGTTGTCTGATATCACGATGGCTTGCTCCCACCACTTTCATGGCAAAAGCTATATTCTCGGCTACTGTTTTGTTTTCCAAAAGCTTAAAATCCTGAAACACTATACCCATATTGCGCCGCAGCAAAGGAACCTCGCTGCGTTTCATCCGTACGATACTGCGGGATGCTACAAAGATTTGACCCCGCGTAGGCAGTTCTTCCCGAAAAAGCATCTTAATCAAGGTTGATTTGCCGGCACCGCTGGGGCCCATCAAGAACAGGAATTCCCCGCGATCTATCTTCAGGGAAATGTCATCTAAGGCTTTAACACCATTAGGGTAAATCTTGGAGACATTGTAGAATTGAACTAGCATGATTACCTCCAAAAATAAGGCACAAAAAAACCACCATTACTGGTGGTTCTACAAAATAGCCTAAAATTCCTCCTTTAGAGAGGGCGTTTTTCAAGTAATTTATGGATATTGCGAACTATATCATCAACTGTCAAACCATAGTGTTCCAGCAGATCATCCGGTGTCCCGGATTGGCCGAAAGCATCGGCAATGCCCATCCGTAAAACGGGTACGGGATAATGCTCGCTGACCGTTTCACATACTGCGCTGCCCAGTCCTCCTATAATTGAGTGCTCTTCCACAGTGAGCAGAGCTCCGGTCTGGCGGGCTAACTTTATTACGAGTTCCTGGTCCAGAGGTTTAATGGTATGCATATCAGCCACTGCCACCAGAATACCCTCGGCCGCCAGTTTCTCTGCCGCCTGCAATGCTTTGGCTACCATAATCCCGCAGGCTATGATAGCCGCATCATTGCCATCCCGCAGCAGGTTGCCCTTGCCTATTTCTATAGTATCCTCTTCCCTGTACAGTACGGGTACCGCCGGGCGTCCCAGGCGCATATAGGCAGGTCCTTCCATTTTATATAGATTGTGCAGCATCTTCTTGACCGATACCCCGTCAGCAGGTACCACCACGGTCATATTGGGCAGGCTGCGCATCAAGGAAATATCCTCTACCGCCTGGTGGGAACCGCCGTCTTCGCCTACGGTTAGTCCGGCATGGGTAGCGCATATTTTCACATTTAAATGGGGATAGGCTATGGAGTTGCGCACCTGCTCAAAAGCCCGGCCGGTAGCAAAAATGGCGAAAGAACTGGCAAATACCACTTTGCCGCAAGCAGCCAGGCCTGCCGCCATGCCCATCATGTTCTGTTCGGCTATGCCGGCATTGAAAAAGCGTTCCGGGAATGCTTTGGCAAAATCCGCAGTTTTGGTGGACTTGGACAAGTCCGCGTCCAGAACCACCACATTATCATAGGTCCGGCCCAGCTCTGCCAGAGCTTTACCATAGGCATCTCTTGTAGCCTGTTTTTCCATGGTTTCCTCCCTTGAATTCTGGTCCTGTCATCGCGAGGCACAAAGTGCCCGATGCAAGAGGGGACGGTTCTTTCTGTCATGTCTTATCAAATTATACCTAAAAGGAGTACGGATCCTACATGACAGAAAGAACCGTCCCCTCTTGCAATCAGCCGGGCTTACCGGTTGAGATCGCCACGTCGCTGCGCTCCTCGCGATGACACAGCGCAGTCATTTTCACAGCAATGACACGTAAGATAACCTATCAACTGCGCAGTTCGGCCAGTGCTCTCTCCACCTCATCAGGTTTTGGGGCTACGCCGTGCCATTCCACCCGGTTTTCCATGAAGGAGCAGCCTTTGCCCTTGGTGGTCCGGGCTACTATGGCTGTTGGGCATCCCTTGGTCTGCCGGGCGGCATTTAAGGCAGCCATAATTTCAGCGATATTATGCCCGTCAATTTCCACCACATGACAGCCAAAAGCCGCAAACTTTTCCCCTATAGGTTCGGGAGACATAACCTCGCTGATAGGTCCGTCTATCTGCAGGCCGTTGTAATCAATAATCAATACCAGGTTGTCCAGTTTATAATGAGCCGCCGCCATGGTGGCTTCCCATACCATGCCTTCTTCAAGTTCTCCATCTCCCAGGAGAGCATAAACCCGATAGGATTTTTTATCCAGCCGGGCAGCCAGGGCCATACCTACCGCCCAGGAAATACCCTGTCCCAATGATCCGGTGGAGGCTTCAACCCCGGCCAGTTTGCGCATATCCGGGTGCCCCTGCAGGGGACTGCCCAGTTTTCTTAAGGTTTGCAGCCATTCCTCCGGGAAAAAGCCTTTTTCCGCCAAGGCAGCGTATAATACCGGAGCTGCGTGCCCCTTACTGAGAACGAAGCGATCCCGGTCCGGCCAGTGGGGCCGCTGGGGATCCAGGTTCATTTCCCAGAAATAAAGGCAGGCTACTATATCGGCAGCGGACAGGGACCCTCCGGTATGACCGGAGCCGGCCTGTCCCAGCATGGAAATAATGTTTTCCCGAATGCGGCGGGCTTTCTCTTCCACCATTCTTATGGTGTCTATGTTGATTGGGCGCACTTCTCTTCCTCCAGACTCAAACTAAACCTACACAAGCTTATTTTTGCTCCGCAGGCAGGCACTTATGAATTCATCTAGGTTACCGTCCAGTACAGCATTGGCGTTGCCTACTTCCAAACCGGTGCGGTGATCCTTGACCAGAGTAAAGGGGTTCAAGGTATAGGTGCGAATCTGACTGCCCCAGGCAATTTCCTTATACTCTCCCTTGAGCTTTTGCAGATTCTCTTCCATTTCCCTTTGTTTTAACTCGTAGAGCTTGGCCTGCAAAATTTTCATGGCGGCCAGGCGATTGGCATGCTGGGATCTTTCATTCTGGCACTGCACCACTATGCCGGTGGGTATATGAGTTATGCGTACGGCAGAATCCGTCTTGTTAACATGCTGTCCGCCCGCTCCTCCGGATCGGAAGGTGTCAATCCGCAGGTCGTCCGGATCAATATTTACCTCTACGGTTTCGCTGATTTCCGGTAAAACCGACAGGGAAGCAAAGGAAGTATGCCGGCGGCCGGAAGCATCAAAGGGGGAAATGCGAATCAGTCGGTGCACACCTTCTTCGCATTTCAACTTGCCGTAGGCATAATCTCCCTTCACCAGGAAGGTAACACTTTTGATCCCGGCTTCGTCCCCGGCCAGGTAATCCAATATCTCTACCTGATAGCCTGAGTCCTCCGCCCAGCGAGTATACATCCTGAAAAGCATTTCCACCCAATCCTGGGCTTCGGTACCTCCTGCTCCCGCATGGAGGGTAACTATGGCATCTTTGCGATCGTGCTCCCCGGAAAACAAAATCAGCATTTCATACTTCTGGAATTCCTTGTAAAGCACTTCCAGGTCGCTTACTACTTGCCGGTAAAGCTCTTCTTCTTCCTCCTGTTCGGCCATATCCAGCAGGTCATTCAGGTAAACGGCCTGGTCATATAGGGTTTCAAAGGCTTCTACGTCTTCTTTTATTTCACTGATGCGCTTTAGCACCCGCTGGGCTTCCTGCTGATCATCCCAAAAGTTTTCCCGGGCAGCCCGGGCTTCCAGTTCCTGAATTTCCTTCTTGGCACCATCTATGTCAAAGAGAAACCCTCAATTCGCGGAGGCGGTCAACGATATCCCGGCATAGGCCTCTTGGATTTTCAATCATGACAATCCCTCCTCCCACAAATGTCATGGTATTAAATTAGCAGAATACCCCGGTGAATGCAAGATAAAACCCCCGGTTGTGCAGGCTTACTCAATGCTTGGGGGTTCGAAGTAATCATATTTCTGTTTCAGAATTACTATATCAACCCGCCGGTTCATAGCCCGGCTCAGATCATCTTCATTAGGCACCAGGGGGCGATATTCTCCATAGCCAATAATTGATAATCTATCCGGGGGTATGCCGCCCTCATCCTGGAGTACGTGAACTACATTGGAAGCCCGTAATACTGACAGTTCCCAATTGGATGGGAATCTGGCGGTATGGATGGGCAAATTGTCCGTATGTCCTTCCACCCGGATATAGTTGGGCAAGTCTTTCAGGGCTTCCCCCACCTGGCGGATAATGCTGCGAGCCTGGGGAGTCAATTCATCAGAACCGCTGGCAAAGAGCAGAGTATCCTTAAAACTGATTACCAGGCCCCTTTCCTGCTCATACACCACGATATATTCACCCAGTTTGGTGGTTTTACCCCCAGTCTCCCCGCTGCCTAACTCCAGATCCTGGGTTTCTATAAACTCCTGAATGAGATTCTTTACCTCCTGCAGCTGTCCCTGATTGGCGGGAATCTCTCCTTCTCCTTCAGGAATCTGCTGGCCGGAAAGGCCCTCTGCCAGGGAAGGACCCTGGGTATCCAGGACTGATATGGCCTGTCCGGTTAAAACGATACTGATGGAGTTTACTACCGCTTTATACTTCTTGACATCCACCTGGCTCATGGTATACATGAGGACGAAAAAAATCATCAACAGGGTGATCAAGTCAGCATAAGTTACCAGCCAGCGGTCCATATTTTCTTTCTTTTCTTCATTGTTGTTTTTATTGTTGCGACGAGAGCCGTTCAAATGATCACATCCTCATCTGCTCTTCCTGGGCTGCAGGGCTTTCCTTTAATTCCGAAGGCAGGAAGGTCATCAGCTTCTCGCGGATTACCCGGGGATTTTCACCGGCTTGAATGGAAAGTATTCCTTCTAATATCAATTCCATCAGCAATACCTGCCGCTCAGCCTTGATTCTTAACTTGGTGCCAAAGGGAATCCACAGCACATTGGCAGAAGCCACACCGTACAGGGTGGCCAAAAAAGCTACCGCAATAGCCCCACCCAATTTATCAGGCTCATTTACATTGCTCAATACATGTACCAATCCCATAACCGTACCAATAATACCCATGGTGGGAGCCAACCCGCCCATGGTCATAAAGATATCGCTGCCGACCTGTTCATTTTTCTCAAAGGCTTCAATTTCCATCTCCAGCATGTTGCGGGTCAGTTCCGGATCAGTACCGTCAATAACCAACTGCAGTCCCCGGGCCATAAACTCATTGTCCATTTCCGTCAGCTGAGCTTCCAAGCTCAATAACCCTTCCCGGCGGGCTTTGTCAGCGGTTCTTACCAGCTGTTCCACCGCTCCTATATAATCAATTGTTTGGTTAATAAACACAAGCTTAAGAAAATAGGGGAATTTTTTCAGACTGTCCAGGGGATAGCTGATAATAGTAGCCCCAAAGGTACCTCCGAACACTATCATGGCTGCAGTTCCCACCAGAAGCATGCCGGCATGTCCACCCTCCAGCAGGAATCCTCCGATCAATCCTCCCAGTCCAATTAATAAGCCAATTAGTGTCGCAAGGTCCATTGATTAATCCCCTTTCCCACAACATTTCTTGTACTTTTTACCGCTGCCGCATGGACAGGGATCGTTGCGACCCACTTTTTTCTCCACGCGGATGGGTTTCCTTTCTACCTCGTCGCCCTGATTTTCAAAGGTTTTGCGCTCTTCCCGCTGCTGCACCATCTTGACCCGGAAAATGTAGCGCACCACATCTTCCTTGATACTGTAAATCATAGACTGAAAAGCATCATAAGCTTCAAATTTGTATTCAATCAGCGGGTCTTTTTGCCCGTAGGCCCGCAGGGAAATGCCGTTGCGCAGCTGGTCCATGGCATCGATGTGATCCATCCATTTCTGGTCGATGATGTTCAGCATCAACGCCTTTTCCAGTTCCCGCATAGTCTCAGGACCAAGTTCGGCCTCCCGCTCTTCATAAAGCTGGTAAGCCCGTTCCCGCAGGAACTCCTTCATATCGTGCCGGGTCATGCCCTTCAGGTCATCAACGGCAAAATCCACCTTGGGCAGGATATTGCGCTCAATATACGTTAAAAGTCCGGGCAGATCCCAGTCATCGGAGTATTTCACTTCGCCGGCAAAGCTATCTACTACCTGATCAATGACATCATCTATCATACTGATGATGGTAGGTTTCAAGTCCTGCCCAAACAGTACTTTGCGGCGCTCTCCGTAGATCACTTCCCGCTGCTGATTTATTACATCATCATATTCCAATACATTTTTACGGATGTTGAAGTTGCGGCTTTCCACCTTCTTCTGGGCATTTTCAATAGCCCGGGTGATCATCTTGTTCTCGATGGGCATGTCGTCATTCATGCCCAGTTTATCCATCAAACCTTCGATGCTGGCTGAGCCAAACAGCCGCATCAGGTCATCTTCCAGAGATACATAAAAACGGGATTCTCCAGGATCTCCCTGACGGCCGGAACGACCCCGCAGCTGGTTATCAATGCGCCGCGCCTCGTGACGTTCCGTACCTAAAACATATAATCCGCCCAGCTCCGCTATGCCTTCTCCCAGTACAATATCCGTACCGCGCCCGGCCATGTTGGTGGCAATGGTGACCGTGCCCCGCTGCCCGGCCTGGGCAATGATCTGGGCTTCCTTTTCATGATACTTGGCATTCAGAACCTGGTGAGGAATACCTCTTTTTTTCAGCATATTGCTGAGCATTTCCGATTTCTCAATGGAAATCGTGCCCACCAGCACCGGCTGCCCGGTGCGGTACCGTTCCACAATATCCTCCACCACAGCCTGAAACTTGCCCATTTCCGTACGGTAGATTACATCCGGGTGGTCCACGCGGATCATCGGCTTATTGGTGGGGATCACCACCACATCCATGCCGTAAATCTTGCGGAATTCCTCTTCTTCCGTCTTGGCAGTACCGGTCATACCCGCCAATTTCTTGTACATACGGAAGTAGTTTTGGAAAGTAATGGTGGCCAAAGTCTGGGATTCCTTTTCAATCTTTACCCCTTCCTTGGCCTCGATAGCCTGATGCAAACCGTCGCTGTAACGGCGCCCAAACATAAGGCGGCCGGTAAACTCGTCCACGATAATAACCTGACCGTCCTTGACCACGTAATCCCGGTCCCTTTTCATCAGGCAGTGTGCCCGTAAGCCCTGGTTTACATGGTGGGCAATTTCCATATTCTCAGAAAGATTGTCAATGTCAAAGAACCTTTCGACCTTGCGGACCCCTTCTTCAGTCAAAGTCACCACATGGGCTTTCTCATCCACCTTGTAGTCCACATCTTTTTCCAGGCGGGGAACAAACTTGGCGATCCGGTAATATAAGTCGGTGGGTTTATCCCCTTCCCCGGAAATAATCAGCGGAGTACGGGCTTCATCGATCAGGATGGAGTCCACTTCGTCAATTATGGCGTAATGCAGATCCCGCTGCACCATATTTTCAGCCCGGACTACCATATTGTCACGCAGGTAGTCAAAGCCGAACTCATTGTTGGTTCCATAGGTTATGTCACAGGCATAGGCCTGTTTTCGTTCCATGTAATTAAGGCCATGGACGATCAGGCCTACCGACATACCGCAATACTCATAGATCGGCCCCATCCAGGATGCGTCACGGCTGGCCAAATAGTCGTTAACCGTAACAATATGCACCCCTTTGCCTTCCAGAGCATTTAAATAAGCTGGCAGAGTAGCCACCAGGGTTTTTCCTTCCCCGGTTTTCATCTCGGCGATGCGTCCTTCATGGAGGGTTATCCCGCCGATAAGCTGCACGTCAAAGTGCCGCATGCCCAAGGTTCGCCGGGAGGCTTCCCTAACCAGTGCAAAGGCCTCTGGTAATATATCGTTTAAAGTCTCTCCATTCTTTAGTCTCTGGCGGAATTCTTCGGTTTTGGCGGGAAAATCTTCCGGAGCAAGAGCTTGGAACTGGGGTTCAAGAGAATTGATTATCTCAACGGTTTTGCGCATGCGCTTTATTTCTCTTTCATTATCATCCAGCAAGTTCTTGACTAAACTCTTAATCATCCGATCACGACCTCTCATGGAAAAGAGGAACCATCAGGTTCCTCTTATATAAGTTTGCAATTTTAATCTTAACACTTTTGGCAACCAGGCTTCAACCAATCAGAACTCGGGTTCGATCAACCCGTAGTTGCCATCTTTGCGCCGGTAGACCACATTAACCTCTTCCGAACGGGAGTTGAAGAATACAAAGAACGTGTGTCCCAAGAGGTTCATCTGCATGATGGCTTCCTCTTCATCCATAGGCTTCAGGGCAAAACGCTTGGTCCGCACTATCTTGAATTTTTCCACATCCTGATCGGATTCCAGGTCCCGTTTGGATTCTTCCAGCCAGGCTTTTTTCAGCCCCACGCCGCGGTTATTGCGGTACAACCGGGTCTTGTACTTTTCAATCTGCTTTTCCAGTTTTTCCACAACCAGGTCAATAGAGGAGTACATATCCTCGCTGGCTTCTTCACCGCGCAGGATTACTCCGTTCAAGGGAATAGTAACCTCCACCTTATGTCCTTCACCCTCGACGGATAGAGCCACCTGAGCCTCCTTCATATCATCAATGTACTTTTCCAGCTTGGAGAGTCGCTTGGTGGTGTAATCTTTGAGTGCCTCAGTTACTTCCAAATTTTTACCTCGGATGTCTAGCCTCATACGACCAACTCCTTTCCCGGTTGTCTATATTTTATTCTACTAGTTTTCAGCAAAAACCACCAACCACCATTTACCATACCTTTATCGGCGGTTTCACCCAATAGCTTGTTTGGGGGACATAATTAGCTTTTTTCTAGTATGCACAAGTTTTGCCAAACAACACCTGCTGCAAGCCAATAAAAAACCGGGCTTAAAAAGCCCGGTACATCTTGCCGTTATCAGTATTAAAGAGCGGCCCGTTGCCTTTGGAAGCATTCCTGGCAGTAAACCGGTCGACCTTCCACAGGACGGAATGGTACCTCCGTCTCGGCTCCACACTCTGCACAAACTGCGGCATACATCTCCCGCGGAGCCCGGTTGCCAGTGCGGCTGTTACTGCGGCGTTGGTTACGGCATTCCCGGCAGCGCTTGGGTTCATTCTCAAAACCTTTTTCGGCGAAGAATTCCTGTTCACCTGCGGTGAAAATGAACTCCCGGCCGCAATCCTGGCACACTATGATTTTGTCTTCAAACATTTAATAGGATCCCTCACTTTTTTGGATATTAAGGCAAAATTCCCGGTCTTGACCGGTTCCTCGGCCCGTACTCACAATTATAAACTTCACATGCTAAAATAGCAAGGAAATCACAAGCAAACTGAATCAATTCCAGGTTAAGCCTGGGGTTTGGGGGTGTCCTTTTTATAGGCTTGCTGAGCCCGCTGGAGGGTGGCACGAGGGCGGTTGCGTGAGGACAGTTGCTGGTTTAACAGATCCTGAATGTTTTTATCCACGGTCTCTATCTGCTGCAGCACATGAGCAATTTCTTTAAGTACCTGACTCAGTTCTTCTATCTCAGCACTATTTACCATTGATTTAATTCTGCTGAGATTGAAAGCCTGTATCCCTGCTGCCTGGCAGAAAGCCTCCTGCCATACATGGTTCTGCTGGTTTAAACTGTTGATCTCCTCCATCAAGCGATGGCGTTCCGCCAAAATGTTATCCGCAGGCAATTTCTTTTCCACCAATTCCAATTGCTGTCGAGCCAGTTCCAGCATGAGCTGATACAAATCTATCTGTTCCTTGTAGTTGTTGATGATATCAGCTATGGCCGTGCTGTTCATTGCCGGTATCCTCCCAACCGTTAACTAACCCTTCCGGTCAAAAAACCAGGCTTCCGTGGGCTCATCCTGCCCACCATAAGCCCGGTTAGCCTTTTTCATATCCTGCAATTGGCCTAGTTTGCCACTGGTCGCTTTCAGGATCTCCTGCAGTTTTTTCTGACTTTGGCTGTCCAGATTAAGAATCCGCCTTATTGTGGCCTCAAGACCTTTGTGTTCTGCCAGGGCGGATTTTTGTTTCTCATTTAGACCGCTTAAAATCTGGTCAATTTCGTCCATATACTCCTGCCGCTGGTTAATGAGTTCCTGCAGAGGGTTCAAAATCTTCTCCAGGGATTGCCCGGACTCAGCCAACTCTGCCTGCTGCAGGGCTGCTTTTTCTATTTGCTCATACAACCGTATTACTCTTTGAGTTATATTTTCCATAATTATTGCCTAACCCATAATATTGAGTTTTTTGGCTTCAGTATTATTTGGAATACGAGATCTTCCGGCTTCACGGGCAGCCTGAGCGAAAGCATCCCGCAATTCCCTGAGAAAATGACTGGCTTCGTCAATTATAGCCGGGTCTTTTTTAATATTAGCCTCAACTAACCGGCGATGAATATAGTCATATAGAGCATAAAGCTGATTGGACAGCGGGATATCCATATTCAAGGTTGCCATTAATTCCACAACTATATCCTGAGCCCTGACGATCTGGCTATGAGCCCGGGGAATATCCTTTTCCTCGATGGCTTTTTTAGCATTGCTCAAGAAGTTCAGAGCTCCATCATACAGCATTAACAGCAGCTTAGCCGGTGACAGAGTCTCCACCGATGTTTTGCGGTATTGATCATAGACCTGAGCATTCATGTGCATAGCTCACGTCCCCCTTTATTGCCATGTAGTAATATTATGTTCCCTTACCCATACTTTATTTCTTCAAGCTATTTCATCCACCAGGAGTCCCATAGCCTTATCCAGAAGTTGCTTGATATGGGCCGAAAACTCCAACATCTTTTCCGGCGGAATCTCTCTTATGACCTCCTGGCTTTGGGAATCGATCACTTTCACCTGATAGCGACCGCTGTCTTGATGGAGCCTGAATTCCAGATGATAATTGGTGATACGGATAGCATCATTGGTTAATTCAATCGCAGCCCGTAATTTTTCCGCATCTACAGGTTTGTCATTTTTATTCTCTGCTGCCCGGTCCCGCCGCTTAACCTCGGCCGATTCCTGAGGCTCAGAGCGAAACTGATCGTCCCTAGCGGGATAATCTATGGTTGCCATCCTTTGCATATCAACCCGCATTTATTTCGCCTCCCTGCTGAGTCTTATATTATTTATCGTAATGTTTGACCTGTAGCTTTAAAATTTTTGCCTTGCAGCATGATAGGGGCAAATTGCCTGACATTACTGTGATAATAGCTTTCCCTGTGTCACGCCAGGAGCCAAGGACCATGGCGATCTCAGCCGGATAGCTCTTTCTCAAGCTAACAAGTCAACCTGCTGGATGCTGCCGGCAGTGCCGTTTTCCCTCAAGAATATACCCGTGCTGCGCAGCTGACCGTTTTCCTGGTTCTGGCTATCCCGCATGCTGAAGTCGGTATCGGCATAGCCCAGGTATATGGCACCGATGCCTTTCTCCCCTAAAGCAAACAGGACCTCATTGTCCTGCTCATCCCGGGTCCATATCCGCAAGCGGTGATAAATCTCGTCAGCTTCATCTATCCACCCATTGCCGTCCTGATCATAAGCCGCTAATTCAGCGAAACCGTTACCCGTTTGGGGTCCGAACAGTTCAGAGCCATCATTTATCAAACCGTCACCATTCTTATCCAGAACCAAGAAACCGCTGCCTGGTCCTACAAACGAAATCTGATCAGGATTGCCGTCACAGTCCAGATCAAACCGGAAATTGCGCTCCGTCAAAGCGGCCGCCGGTGCATCGAAATTTATCACCAGAGGATCTATGGGTACAGCATCGCCAGCCCGTATGCTGATGCTCTGGTGACTGTAAAAAGTCCGGCTCATGTTCAACTGTATAGAAATATTAATTGTCTTGCCATCGGCAGTTTTTACCTGGCCTCTTGCCTGGAAGGTCGTCTGTTCATGCTCAAACCTGGTTTCCCGGAAATCGTACTGCAATCCCCAGCCTGCTTGAGCCGGCTGGCTTTGCATCTGCATTGGTTGGGAAATCAGAGTGAGGCTCTTATCCGGCAGCTTGGGAATTTTAAGCTTTACCTTTTTCCCGGTCAAGAATTCCAGCAAAGACTCAATCAACCTGATTTTCAGCTTTTCCTCCGGAGTAAGCTCCACTTCCTCGCAGTTCTCTCCGGTGTCCAAGCGCTGGATGGATCGGGCCTGGGAAGACAAATCTACCCGGTCAACAATATCTTCCAGTGCTGCTTGGGATAAATTGGATTGAGCGGAATTTTGCGGATTTTCCCGGTTGCCCACCCAAAACTGCAGCCTTTCTTCGCGGGTGACGGATTCTTTCAGAAAATGAGAAGATTGCATGGCAATATTACTGCTGGCTATTATCATCAGTAAACACTCCCATCCTTGGGTTTTAAATGGTGCCGAGCATCCTTGCCGGGCATTAATTAATAAATTATATGATTTAAAGCTTATATCGAAAAAGTAAGTATATTCCTTGAGTAAATACCGGTGCTAAAAATGAAGCTATGTATCTCTTTCAGACCAATACCTTACCTTGGTATATTCTTAGAAAAAATAATCAGTTCAGCTATTTCTCTAACTGCGCCCCGCCCTCCATTTAACTTAGCTACATAGTCAGCTATTGACTTTACCTTATCCATAGCATCATTAACTGAAAACTTAATGCCCACATGCTGCATAGCAGGCAGATCATTAATGTCATCTCCTATATAAGCGATTTCATCTAAAGTGATGTTCTCCTTGCTAATTATCTCCCGTATTACAGCAAGTTTGTCTTTTATTCCTAAATAAACATAATCCGCATTTAATTTATCAGCACGCCTTTTGACTAGTTCATTATTTTCTCCGGTGATAATAGCAGTTTTGATTCCATTTTGATGGAGCAGGGCAATACCCATCCCATCTCGAGTATTAAATTTTTTCAGTTCTGTCCCATCATCAGAATAGTACATTCCCCCATCAGTCAGCACCCCATCACAGTCCATAGCAACTAATTTAACTCTGTTTATCTTTTCTTGCAGGGTACTTTCTAATGTTGAACAATTTCTGTGCAACAGCAACTGTTCGACAATTATCCAATCAGAAGGTTCATCGATCTCAAAATAAGTTTCTTCCGGCATCTCATAAAATCCGATTCGCCCTGATATCCGACAGCCTGTATCAAGTAATCTTTGCCGAGTGGTTATGTAGAATGAACCATTTTCAACCAAGAACCCACTCATTTCCTGTCGTCTTGGCCGATTTTGCGGATCATAATTAACAGGCTTGACAATTCCTTCAACATCCTCATGCCAAATAAAACGTTTTTGCCGCACCAGAGACAACATACTATCATATTGGCCAAGGTTATACTTGCAGATAGCTTGTTCTAGATGAAATGAAGTCAGTAATGGACTGGTCGCTTGAATTAAAACGATGATTTCAAATATATGGCTACGGGCAAATTCCAGCATAGCTGATTCTGTACTGGCAGTATCCGTGGCAGTTTCGGGGCTCCGCCCGATGCACTGTATCTTATTACGGTCATTAAAAGAAAGTTTTTCCCGATAGTATTCCACTGTCTGGGCTATATCTTGGCTATCCGTGCTTACATAAACATAATCTATGTACTTACAACCTAACGCAGCATCAAGAGTCCAAAAAATCAAAGGTCTACCTGCCAAAGGCTTAATATTTTTAAGATATATGGATTTGCTTCCTCCACGCACTGGTATGAAGGCAACTATTGATTGCGGTTCCATCTCAGCTTTCTCCTCTGTGGTTCTTCTATTTCGAGTATGTCAACTTGTTTGAATTGAAGGGCTTCGTAAGCAGCCATCAAATCTCTCTTTAATTTTCTTAACCCATCAGGTTCAAGAGATGCAGCGTGATCAGTCCCCTTCCAGGTTCTGTCAAGTGTATAATGCCTCTCAATAATAGATGCTCCAAGCGTATAAGCAGCAATATCTATAGCAATTCCATTATGATGTCCAGAAAAACCAATTGCCTTTACAATATCTCCATATTCTTTTCTAAGACGAACGATTTCTAGCAAACAGGCATCCTTGAATTCAATAGGATATCCTGATGTACAGTGATAAAGCACCAGATCATGGTTACGTTTATGCTTAATAAAGAAATCCACTATGCTTTTTATTTCGTGCTTAGTTGTCATACCAGTAGAAACATGTATATCCCCCGAATAGTTAGAGCATAACCATCCTAACACTTCATAATTGTCACTCAAAGCGGAAGGAATTTTTATGAATGGAGGGTCTAACGAGGCAATTTCTTTTGCAGATGTCAAATCCCATACTGAGCAGCTATAAGTAATACCCTGTTCATCGCATAATTTTTTTAGTTCCAGGTGTTGTTCCAAGGAAAATTCCAAAAATTCTCTATGCTCCCCGTATGTTTTGCCGTAAGAATGATATGGGTTCGGATGGGGAGCATTGTATTCCTCCGGGGTTAAAATTTCCTTGACACTTCTTTTCTGAAATTTCACTGCATCCACCTTGCAAAATACCTTCGCTGTAAGAATCATCTCTTTGGCAATTTCCAAATCTCCTTTATGATTACAGCCAATTTCAGCAATTACAATGGGGGGTTCTATTCTCATGAAATTCATTCTCTTATAGCCTCCTGTATTTTATTTAGTAAAATCCTCCATATCTTTTTTAAGAATTTGCATTACAGGCGCTATAATTTGCAGATCTTTCAAACTTTCATAGATAGCTTGACCCAAACTTGATGTAATTACATCCGCTTTCATTTTTTGGTCAGGTTCAAAACGTACACTCGGCAGTTTCTCAAAATACAAGTTGTAGGTAACCCGATTCATGGGTTGTATAACCTGCTTATAAAAGGTATTTCTCTTAACTTTATTAAACACTTGGTCTAACTTAGGCCAGCTACGGCTAATCTGCCCATAGTTGCGATTCTCTTTAAGAACTCGGATTTCTTCAAGAGTACGGTTAACCTGCTCCAATAATGCTGGCAACTGCTGATAATCTTTCTCCAAGCGGTTAAACTGTTTGTATAGATAGTCTCTGTCGTAAACCGTAGGCGGTATTTTGTACCATTCAGGTTCTACAACCTTCCGAGATAAAACACCCGATGAAATAAGGTCATCCATTTTTTGATAGGTAGTTCCCTCAATATGAGCTCCACCCCGGGTGGTGTTGATAACGTTGACACCGGTCATTTGCTTAATAAAGTGCTCCATATTGGTCCGCATCCGATTAAAACTGGAATTTGTATATATTTCATGTCCTTCTACGTCTTTTACACGTATTAAATCTTGTGTTTTGTCTGTATCAATATTAAAATCCTTACCATACTCAATACCCTTTGCATAATGACGGTTTTCTGAATAAGCTAAGTTCTGACCGACCAAAATAATTGGATTAAAACCTAGTTTATAGAGTAACTGAAGAGTAACTACAGCTATAGACGGAGCATCCATCACTCCATCTAATTGCATATCATTATCCAGCTTTAATAAAAATGAGGAAATAGTATCCTGGCTTGTAATCATGTGAAGCTTATGATTTCCTGGATAGTTTTGCAGAACTTCAAACCCTACACTGCTGCCAAAAATAAGCGGAATATCAGTAATACCTTCCTTGGTAATGCGTGCAAACACCATATTCTGGTTATTTGCCCCCGGATCATATGTACATTGAGCATCAGGATGAATACCAGCTGAGAGAAGAGAATTTACTGCTGATCCTACTGAGAAGATGTAAGCCGATCCATCCTTCTTTATCTGTCTGAGATTTTCTATTTCATAATCAAGGGAAGGGCCAGCTGCAACCAAGATAGCTGGCTGGTTTTTAAAGTGACCAGTCCGTTCTGCCAAAATATTAGGTGTTTCCAATACAGTCTTGAAATTAAACATACTGTTAATAATCCAGCGCTTTTCAAAGGCTAGATCAGTAGCTAAAGAATTACGCCGATCACTGACGATTTCCTGAAACAATTTTACAAAGGCATTATACTGCTCCGGGAAAGCATTTCGATAGCTGGGCAAATCCACAAATATTATGTTTTTTTGAATCTGGGTAATGGTGCGCTGCAAAAAATTACGGGCATCCTGAGGAGAGGTTTCCACCACTATTTCCCGTAGACGGCGTTGCGGCAAATTTCTCAAATCAAAATAGGAAAGATAAGTCTCAAATACTTTTGGGATTGGTTCATAAATAGAAAAACTCAGGTGAGGATATTTATTAAGGAAAGCTTGGATATGATAGCCCAAGCCGATGCCATAGAATATAACATGGTCATAGCTGTTAGCATCTATATTGTCCGTAATAGTCTGGGCCTCCCGCAAAGGGTCATAGCGGCTGTGGAGATAATAACTGCGATCTCCTCGGTGAACACATAGGGTAGGATAGTTTTCCAACCTGGTAGGCATCTCTTCTATTATATATTCATCCTGTTTCAGTTCTATCTCACGATAAGCATCCCATACCATAGGAAAGCGTTCTTTCATAAATAAAATATTATCCACTAAAATCATTAGCATTCACCCACTATATAAGCAATAATAAGTTAGAATAAAGCTTTTCCATGGCTGGTTTTATTTCGTACAATATAATATCGCTTACACTAACCTGATCTGTATACTGTAACGGTTCACTAATTGTGGTGACAACTTCTACCAACTCATTAAGTGCCTGAGAATACAAGTTCCACTGTTCATAGTCATTCACCAGGTTTGATAAATTTGGTAGTTTATCCATAGCTGTAAAACTATCGTGAAGCCACTGAATACCTTCAATAAGCTGGCTGATTTGCTGCCAGGTATTAGTATCCATCTCAGCATAAATAGACTCAGCCAACTGCTCTACTGCAGGAATAGCTCTTTGCAGGTATTCACTGGCGGAAACCAAAATGTCTTGCATGTATTCTTTTAGGCTTATAAACTGTACTTCTACAACTTGGATATTAGCCAGATTGTTATGCAGATAAGCAGCGAAATCATCATACACTTCTACTCCGTCAATTATCAGGTGGCTGAATACCAGTTGTGTATTAGCTGCTTTTTCTTCAATGGTGTCAAAAAGTTGTTCAATACCTTCATCAGTATTGTCAACTTCGATTAATTCTTCTCCAATAATAAGCTGCACCTGTGTGTCCCTCCCAGGTCTTCGTAAATTTATATGTGTAATATCGTTAAGTAAAGGTTACTTCTTTAGGGGGCCAACAGGTTGGTGAATAATGCCAGATAAAAATATAGCGGGAGCTGCAGCCCCCGCTACGAACATCAATGATAAGCTACTATCTGAGTAACTGTAATACAGTCTGTGGTTGCTGGTTGGCTTGAGCCAGCATAGCGGTCGCTGCTTGCTGCAGGATGCTGTTCTTGGTGAATGCCATAATCTCTTCAGCCATATCCAGGTCACGGATCCGGGATTCAGCAGCCTGGAGGTTCTCAGCAGAAGTACCCAGGTTGGCTATAGTGTGCTCCAAGCGGTTTTGGATGGCACCGAGTTTGGAACGTTCCGCGGAAACCTGCTCGATCGCCCTGTTAATGATGGTTATGGCAGCATTAGCGCCAGACTGTGTTAATACACCGCCACTTGTAGCGTTATCAACATCATCCACTCTTAGAGAACTAATAGTTCCTGAGCCGCTTCCACCCAAAACATCAGTTCTCATATCACCAATGGTAATATCCATATTTTGCCCTTCATTGGCGCCGATATGGATTTTTTTGGCTGAATAGGTCCCGTCAAGAAGTTTCTGGGTATTGAACTCGGTGTTGTTACCGATCCTATCGATTTCGTCCAGAAGCTGGTTAATTTCCTTCTGGAGTTCCTTCCGGTCAGTCATCGTATTTGTATCGGTTGCTGCTTGTACAGCCAGTTCTCTCATTCTCTGCAGGATTGCATGAGTTTCGCTGAGGGCGCCTTCAGCGGTCTGGATCAAGCTGATGCCGTCCTGGGCATTTCTCATTGCCTGTTTCAAACCGCGAATCTGGCCTCTCATTTTTTCGGAGATGGCCAAGCCGGCAGCGTCATCGCCGGCGCGGTTGATGCGGAATCCGGATGAGAGTTTCTCCATGGATTTGGAAGTCGCCGTATTGTTGATTCCCAACTGGCGATGGGTGTTCATAGCCATAAGGTTGTGGTTAATTATCATTAAGCATTCCTCCTTGAAATTTTTCCCACCTGCTTCCATGCTGGTGGTGCATTAATGATCAGCAGATGCTCTAGATGCTTATATTACCGGTGAATTGAGCCTCCTTTCCTTGAGTGATGGTTAACATAAGCTATGTGCATCTATTATTTATAACTATCGATGTTAAGGCGATAGTTATAAATGACTATAATATGTGTTTATTTAGGTTTTTTGGTTAATTTCTGTGATTTTGGAGCGATATCTATAGGTAATAATTCCAATTAAACAAAAGAGATTGCTTCGTCGTTACGCTCCTCGCAATTATCACCTGAAGAACAGGCTACGATAAATGAAAACTTAAGCCTGTCATCGCGAGGAGCGAAGCGACGTGGCGATCTGTTAACTCACACCGTTAGTTGCCATAGAGATTGCCACGCGCTCGCAATGACACAATTGGGAGCTATTCTCACAGCAATGACATACAAGCCACTTCATGACATGGTGCAGGCTATTTCACATCAATGACAATATAATCGCCCATTAAACATCACATGGGTTATGCTCGACCGATTACCGGGATGATGACAAAGATCCCATCATAGAAGCAAGCCAATTGCTTTGACTCTGCATCTGCTGGAGGGCAGATTCCATTGCGGTGAACTGTGCCCAGTAGCGTTCCTCCACTCTGGTCAGGTAATCCTCCATCCTGTCAATACGGTCATTCAAGTCATCGATCTGCCTGCCTAAAAAGCTCTGATCAACTGCACTGCCGGCAGAGCCAGCCTGGCTGGTAATGGATTTCATGCCATTATTAACTACGTTATACAAACGAGAGGCTATGCCATCAATGCCGTCATTGTCCTGAGTTGCGGTAAAAAGTTTTATTACTCCGTCAAAATCTTCAGTTAAAGCAGTACGCAGCTTGTTTTCGTCTATATACAATTTCCCCTGGTCATACCAAGAGAGCGTAGTAATGCCTATAGAACTAAGGGTGCGGTATTTGCCTTCACCTTCAATTGCACTGGAAGCGGCTATGCGGATATTGCTGTATAAACTGTTAAGCAGGGTGTCCCCCCTCAGTAACCCGCTCCTGGCCTTTTCTTCCCATAGCTTTATATCTGATTCTTCCAATTCCCTTTTCTGTTCATCAGTAAGCGGCTCAAAATCCCGATACCTCTTCTCGGTAAGTTTGGTACTAATCTTCTCCATTACGCTATTGTAAACTTCAACAAAGGACTTGATCTTGTCCACTATAGAGTCAATATCGCTGTCCACGGAGAGAGTAACAGTGGTATTAGGATCAGCCCGTCTTAAATCAAAGCTAATATTATTAAAGGTAAACTGGTTAGAGGCAAATTCTATATCGATGCCGCTATTAAAAGTTATAATAGCGTTTTGCCCTGGTGCAGAAGCAAAATCTTGTAAAAACGAAACATCACTAAACTCACTGTCAGTTATGGTAATAGCGGCCTCGCTGCCGGTATTGGTGGTCATCAGGTAGAACATTTTCTTTTCTGTATCGTAAGTGGCTTTGACTTTGGTTTCGCTGGCTACCGCGTTTATCTTCGCCGCAATGGCGGCCACAGTGTCTCCCTCTTCCAAAGTGATGGTCACTCCGTTAAGCTTAAAAGTACCTCCTTGGAGCAATTTATCATCAACAATGCCAGAATCACCGCTATAGCTGTATTCCTGGGTTACACCCCTGGCTAATTGCTTCACTACTATTTCAAATCGTCCTTCTACAGCTGTGTTATTAGCAGTAGCTTTTAAAATGGATTCATCGGAGGAAGTTACTTTTTTGCCCAAAAAGGTTCCCTGTAATTTCAAATCAAAGACTGAATTGCGCAGAGCCAGTAATTTGGTATTGATTTCCCGGTAATCTTCTCGCTTCCACTCCAGAGTCTGCCTCTGCTTTGTAATACCGGTGACTTTCATGCGTTCCACTTGCATAAGCTGTTTGACAATGCTTTCCGTATCCAGACCGCTGGCTAAGCCGCTGAAGCGGATGTTACTGATATTTGCCATTATAATCACCTCTTTTAGTCTTTTAGTCGAGTAGGAAGCTGAAGCTTCCGCTACGATCCCTTATACAGGACTCAGCAATTAAGTTTGGTTTACATGAAAACAGATGTCTGAGATTGCCACGTCGCTTCGCTCCTCGCAATGACACTGGAGAGAAATTCTGGGTGCAAGAGGGGACGGTTCTTTCTTTCACGTTAAGGAGATATTCGCTTAACCCGGATCTACTTCAAACGTGCAAGGAAGAACCGTCCCCTCTTGCACCCGCGTTGACATAAATGATATCAAGCATCTATGCCTTATCTTTTTTATCTATGTTCTTGCTCAGTTCGGTTAACTGGCGGAGTTTTATTTCTAAGCCCTGGCTTTGCTGCAAGGCTTGCTGGTTTTCGGCTTTAATCTGTTGGAACACCTCCTGGCGATGGACGGTTATCTCCCGGGGAGCATTGATGCCTATACGCACCATATCCCCTTGGACATCTACGACAGTAATTTCTATACTGTCTCCTATAACTATGCTCTGTCCTTTTTTGCGGCTCAGTACCAGCATAACTATTTTCCCTCTCCGGCAGCATTTTTTTGTTGACTTGGGGGGAAAATAGGGTGCTTGGTAGTATAATCGGAATTTTCCGGGATAAACTGAAGTCCCAAATTAGCACGGGTATTTATAACCACCGGCGCCAACAGGTTGGCAGTGGTCTGGCGAAAATCTTCCGGTATGGTCAGAATGGTCAGCAAAGCAATGTCCTCGGGACCTTTGATCTCCAACACTTCACATTCCTGATCTCCCAAATCAATCTGATAGTCCGGGAAAAACCGGAAGGGATCACACACTATCAAGCACAAGTCCACATCCTTAAGCGACTGCATATAGAAGAAAGTGCCTTCATCGTCAAAGGGCAGGAATACAAACTGCTGGTGGTCTTCGAAAGCAGGCACTCCCTTGGGGAAGCGGAATATCTGGTTTTCTTCCACATCAACGGTTCCCAGGTACTTGGTTTGGATTTGCATGAGGTTCCTCCTTTGGCGGAAGATGAAGATTCGATTGCGTTGAGATCGCCACGCGCTGCGCGCTCGCGATGACACATAAGAGGTCTTTGAATAGTAACGTCGCTTCGCTCCTTGCGATGACACAGCGCAGTTATTTTCGCAACAATGACACATATGTGAGTTTAAACTTTATGCAATTAAATCGACTTTGTTGTTTTCTACCCAATTTATCTCCAAATAATTCTTCTGGCGAAGGTATATGTTTACTTTGCCCCATTGCAGGTTCCCTTCCACTGTTCCCATCTGCAACCGGGTTTCAACGTAACCTGGGTCAAATTCAAACTGAACCGGATAGGTATCAAACCAAACACGAGGCGGTTGCTTGGGAATAGCAGTAACATTGAAATCAGCAATTTCCCCTAAGTTCTGCGCGGCTAATTTTTCAATGGTATAACCTTTATGGATTTGAGCCAGCATGTCCCCTTCCTGAGCCCGGCGGGCAATACCCTCCATGGAATCTGACCAGGCCATCTCCGCGTAATACGCGGCAAAATCCGAAGGAGTCCTCTTGCCGGCATCGGCAAAACACTGGGTTTGATCAATATGCAGCTCAGGTCGGGGTGAATGGATACGCAATTCCGGTTTTTTGATCTGCAGATTTATCTGCGGCCTAGTGGTGCGCAGGTGTAAAAATGGCTTGCTGATTTCCAGGCCAATTAAAGCCAATTGCGATCTCATCTGCAGCTGCATAATATCTCCCCTAAATTATTTCAGGAAATCCACCAGGCTGGGCTGAATTATCCGGGCTCCCGCAGCCAGGGAAGCCTGGTATACGCTTTCCTGCATCTTCAGATTCATTATGACTTCAGCTATATCCGCATCTTCATTTTGGACCAGCAAACTGGTATAGGAAACCTGAGTGGATTCCAATCGGCTCCGCTGCAGTTCCAATCGGTTAATTTTAGCTCCAATGGTGGACCGAGCCGCCAACAGGTTATCTATCAATTTATCAGCGGTAGTCAGAGCCGCATCTACCTGATCCAGTACACCTTTTTCAATATTATCAGCCAAGTCATTACAAAACTGTATTATACCTGGAACAGTTCCATCGCCGGTGAAAAAGTTCTTCATAGCATCATCAGTCAGGTTTATAGTTAGTTTAACACCCACACCGATTTCTAACTCCAAAGCCTCATTGTTACCCGTCCACAATTCTCCTTGATAAGGAGGCTGGGTAACATTACTACCTGCAAAAATATGCTTGGTGCCGTAGGTGGTATTGGCTACCAGTACTATCTGTTCGGTCAACTGGCGAATTTCATCGGCAATAGCTCTGCGGGCACTGTCATCATTGGTGCTGGTAGCAGCGTTAACGGATAATTCCCGAATCCTCTGCAGGATAGCACTTAAATTATCCAGTGCTGCATCGGTGGTTTCCATGAAATTGATACCCTCATTAATATTGGCCAAATATTGCTCGCCTTCCACCAGGTTGGTGCGCAGGCGCAGGGATTTGACCAGACCAGCCGGGTTATCGGAAGGCAAATTTATCTTGCGTCCGGTAGCAAGCTGGCGCTGGTATTTATCAAAATTGATCATGTTATTGTTCAAATTGCGCTTTAAATCATTTACCAGCATATTGTTGGTAATGCGTATCATCTAAGTCTACCTCCCTACTACGCCCATGCGGTTTATTATCACTTCAATAGCTTCATCGATGGCAGTAATATAACGGGAAGCCGCATTATAGGCGTGCTGGAATTTAATCATATTGGTCATTTCCTCATCCAGGGACACCCCTGATACCGACTGGCGCTTGTTTTCCAATTCATTGAGCAGAATCTCCTGGTTGTGGACCATGCGCACGGATTCCTGGGCCATGACCCCCACTTGAGCACAAATAGAGCGCCAGAAGTCATCGGTGGTTGTGGTGCCTCCCATTATAAGAGTATGTTTTAGTTGGGCGATTTTTAGGGCATTGCTTCCATCTCCGAAGTTACTCTCAACACCATCTTTCCAGGTCTCTTCTGAAGCAGCCGCAATTTTCTTGGGATCATTGTAAATGGCGTTATCCACTTGGATCATAGCTGCCCATTGATAACCATCAGAAGCACTAGTTGGTTCATTAAAAAAGTTGAGGTTGGTTTCATTGGTAAGACTATAACCGTTCCTGTGAACACTGTTAGTTTCCAGTACTATCGCTTTCGCCAGCTCATTCAACTTATCAATCATATTAGGAATAATTTCTTTATAATTCGAAGATGTGTCCAATTCCGTGGCCCCGCGGGCATCCAACAGTCCCCTCAGTTCACCGCCGTCAATGCGAGCCACAGCCCTGGTATCAGCCCAGATAACCTGAAACATTCCCTTGGTATCAGCCACGGTATCTAAAAGGGCATGGTCTTTGCCCTGCACCAGGGGTCTTCCCCCCAGCTGTACCGATACCATACCGTATTGATCATAATTAACTGTTATATCCACGATCTTGCTTAATTCATCAAGGAGCAAATCCCGCTTGTCCAATAGATCATTGGGCTGTTTGCCGGCAATGGTGATTGATAGGATCTGCTGATTTAAGTCAGCCAGTTGCTGGGCAATAGAATTGATTTCATTCACTTTGACCTGCACAAAAGCATTTACATCCTCACGGAGTTCGGTAAGCTGCTTGTGAATATGATTAAAAGCATCCGCCAAAGCCGCACCTCTTTGGACCACCACTGCCCGTACTGATTCGTTTTCCGGATGGGCCGACAGGTCCTGCCAGGATTCCCAGAATTGGTCCATAACCGTACGCAGTCCGTTCTCGGATGGCTCATTAAGGATAACCTCAATTTTGGCCAGGGTATCATATATGGCCTCCCAGTAACCCAGAGTTTTATTTTCATTGCGAATCTGCCCGTCTAAAAAGGAATCCCGTATCCGTTCCAGAGTGGCTACTTCCACCCCGGTTCCCAGTTGCCCCACCCCGGAATTGGCGGTCAGAGTAGGGGTATAGTATGGGCGGGTGGTTACCAGGTTGGCTACCTGGCGAGTATACCCGGCAGTATTAGCATTAGCAACGTTGTGCCCGGTAACACTCAGAGCAGTCTGATGGGTCATTATAGAGCGCTTGCCAATTTCCAAACTCAGAAAATTAGACATACTGCATCCTCTCTTTACTTAACTTCAGGCCCGGGTATCCAGCAGATTAATCCGGCGGCCTGTTTTTTCATCTGCTAAATCGCCTCTGTCAGTATAGGTTCCGGCTATGTCCCCGTTTAACAAGGCCTGGATGCTCTCAATATATTGAAGGGACTGTTCGATTAACTCGTTATTATGTTTATTGATAACTTTCAGCCGGTCCAAGTTATAACTCAGCCGGTCCACCGTTTCCTGGAATTCTTCTTTCAGCTGCGGATACTCCTGTCCAACCCATTCCACCAGTTCCCGAGCGGTGGTTTCAGACCGGTTTAACTTTTGCTGCAACTTAAAGCGCTGGCTCTCCAGCTTTTCCAGGTGAGCTACCAATCCTGACTCCTTTTGAATGAGGCTGTCCAACTCCTTAACCTCACCAGCGATAATAATCTGCTGCTTCTGCTCCCCCAAAACAGCCAGCTGGTCGAGGATTTGGTTCTGCTTGGCCATAACCTCGATAAACTCCCGGAGTATCCCTTCCATATTATCTTTCTCCTCTTAAATTAGCCGGTCAACAATGGCTCTTTCGATCATCTTTTCTGCTACTTCGCCCTCAGTCAAGGTATAAGTCCCGGCGGAAATCCGCTCCCGCAATTCCTGGACCTTTTCCATCCGGACATCATCAGCCTGCCTGATAGCCTGCATAGCCTTCTGTTTAATACGGCTTTCATCAGATATAGCCAGGGCGTCTTTTTTGATTGACCGGGCCGCTGGTGCTAAATCGGCACGGTTAACACCTTTGTTCCTGGCATACACCTGCAGCAAGTTTTGCACCTGAGCTTTGGAAATTATCATTTTATATTTCACCTCATCCGTTGGGGTGCATAGTAATACTTATATTTGTTTCGCAAAAAAAAAGGAAGTTCTTCACTCCCTTAATAAGCGTTTTTCTTTAATTAGCTCATTGTTATGTAAAAATGCACTGGTTTTTAGCTGCAAGATCAGCTAAAGTCTGGTAATAAATGCTGAAACCGGGTCTGACAAGTATCTCATGCAATCCTTTGGAAATAACTAGTCCTTAATATGCATACGCTCCCGGGAAGATCGCTTTTCCTGAGTGTCAGGTTTATTGGGACGATTGGTGGAAATAACCTGCTTAAACTGGCTATCCAGTTCTTGCAGGCATTTAGCACAGTACTTGCCGCTCTCTATGTATGTACCACAGCGCTGGCACTGTACAACCTCCACAAAGCCCCTCGACTGCAGGCGGCCCTCCCGTAAAAACTGCAAAATCAGTTCTTCATCTACACCAGTCGCTTCTGCTACTTCAAAAACAGTCGCTCCCGGGTGATCGCGCACATATCTGCGTACCACCATATATTTCTCCTCTTCCTGGTCCCGGCAACGGGAGCAAACCGTCCTGCCGCCCGGCTGGTAGGCAAACAAGCGGCCACATATCGAACAGTTTCTTAACTCTGGTGCCATTACCATCCCTCCTTTGCTAGCAACCCTTACCCGTAGCCCAGGTAATAACGTTCACTTGGTTGGCTCCATTATCCAGCAGAGTTCGGGCACACTCCCGACTGGTTGATCCCGTAGTAAAAACATCGTCCACCAACAGGATATTCTTTCCCTTTATGCAATCAGCCTTACGGACATCAAAGGCTTGCAGCAGGTTTTTTTCCCGTTCTTCCCGGGTACATTCCCTTTGGGACGGTGTTTCCTTCACCCTTATCAGGAGATGGGGATACATTTTTACCTTCAGTTCTTTGCTGATCTGTTGAGCCAGGAGTTCGGTCTGGCTGAACCCCCGCTGTTTTATGCTGGCTTTAGTGGATGGTACGGGAATAATCATATCAATAGGCCAGAAACGCGGTTCTTTTTTCACCACGGCCGCCATCATCTTGCCCATGCGGTAGGCCAACTGGCGTCGCCCCAAAAACTTTAAAACTTTGGTAGAAATACGGTAGGGTTCCTCGTAAGGCCCCACCGCCCGGGAAAGCTTAAAAGGAGGAGTACGGGTCTGACAATCCTGGCACAGGGGTCCATCACCTTCCACCAGATACTTGCCGCACCGGTCACATATGGGGAGCATTCCCTGGAGCTTTATCAATTGCTCCTGGCAGGACCTGCACCAGGGCCTTCTGGTGCTGTACAAGCCTGGTTGCCGGCAAATACAACATTCCATTTGGGGGAATAACAAGTCCATAAAAAAGTTAACCATAAACCCCACCCCTGCCTGTGATCTTATTATATTGTATTCCATTCGGTGACACGAATCTACCAAAAAAGGACAGATCTTTACAAAACCATTGGCTCAAAACCAGACACCGGAGCTGTTCTCTTGCTTGCTGCCCTTGACTTGACGACGGGAAGTACGCCGGACCGCTGCAATCAGCACCAACATAATACCCAACCATATGCCAAAACCCAGGGTTTTCAGAAAAATAACCACAAAAAAGACCTCCTCCTGGCCTATCAGTATATGCTTATGCTGGAAAGAGGTCTCTTGATTACCTGTAGGATTAATATTCGTCTGTCACAATATTGTTTTTCAGGGCATATACAGCAGCTTGCGTACGATCTTTTACCCCTAGTTTGCGGAATATGCTGGTGAGATGATTTTTGACAGTTTTTTCACTTATAAACATCATATCGGCCATTTCTTTGTTGGTATGTCCTCTGACCAGGCAGGCGAGCACGTCCCGTTCTCGTTTAGTGAGACGCACCGTCTCTTTTTTCTTGTCGCTGCGGGTTATTTCCTTTACCAGGCGATTGGCTACCCGGGGATGAATCACCACCTCGCCGTCCATCACCTTATAAATAGTATCGATCAACTCGCTGCCGGCTACATCTTTTAATACATAGGCAGAAACACCGGCCTTTACCATTTCTATTACTTCTTCATCTTCGTAAATAGTCAGAGCCACCACTCGCACGGAAGGCATTTCCCGTTTTATCACCCGGGTGGCTATGATGCCATCGGTGCCAGGCATATTAACGTCCATGAGCACTATGTCCGGCCTGAGCTTTCGGACCATATTTATGGCTCCCTGCCCATCGCCTACTTCGGTTAGTACCTCGATATTGGGGTCCAGCTCCAGTAATCGCCGTAATCCTTCTCTTACCAGGGCATGATCATCAGCTATTATCACCTTTATTTTGTCCATCGCTTGCCTCCCCTTCCAATGGCACCTTTATAATAACTTGGGTCCCCTCTCCTGGTTGAGTAAGAATCTGCAGTTCCCCGCCAAACAGTCGGGCCCTTTCTTTCATACCCAAAATTCCATAGCTTTCCCGCTGTTGATTGATTTTATCCAGGTCGAATCCGCAGCCCTCATCCTTGATCACTATAGTCAGCAGGGACCCTTTATCCTCCATTTTCACCAAAGCCTTGTTAACCCCAGCATGCTTGCGCACATTGGTGATGGCTTCCTGCACCATTCTAAACAAGCCTACTTCCAAAGCCAGATCATATTGCCGCTGCTTTCCGAACAATACGTAATCGATTTGGAAGTTATACTTGGCTTCATAATCGTTAAAATAATCCTTCAAAGTGCTGAAAAGGCCTTGTTCATGCAACAGGGTGGGCTTCAGGTCATACATAATGCTGCGCACATCCCTAAGGCTTTCAGCCCCAATAGCTTTCAGGTTCTGCAGTTCATCCCGGATCTGGACAGCATCTTCCGGTATCATGCGCATAACCAGGTCCAGGCGAATTAACATGCTGGCCAGGCTCTGAGCCGGGCCATCGTGGAGTTCCCGGGCTATTTTGCGCCGCTCTGCTTCCTGGGTTTCCACAATCCATAATTCCAACTGATTTTTGCGGTTTACCTGTTCCAGGGTATCACTTAATTTATCGGAGGAGCTCTCCATGAGCTTTAGAGCTATAGAGGTAGTGTCTAAAAGACTTTCAGCCTTTTGATTGATACTCCGGTACTGGCGGATTTGATTCTCTATCTTATGCCGGCGCAGCTTTAAATAGTTTTCCAGCTGGCGCGCTTCCTGGTATTTAATCTGCAAGGCCTGGGCAGTCTCGTAAGCATTCTTAATATCCTTCTCAGTCATAATATCGAAGCGCCTGCTGACCTCCATTAGACGCAGACGAGCCTGCCGGGCCAGTTTATTATATTTGTCACCTGCTGCAATAGCTTGTTCGATCTGCTTATTTATCTCCTGCAGCTCAGTTTCCAGCAGCATACACTGTTTTTCACAGTCCTGGTTTATCTCAAATATTTCCTCCCTGCTTTTCTGCAGGGCTTCAATCACCTGGGAGAAGACATTATCTAATTGTTCCAGCCATCTTGGTCCTATATTGTCAGTACTTTTATTACTTTCGTCATACTGCATGGAAAACCCTTCCCCGTTTTCGATCTGTTTTTATCTATAATTTCCCCACAAAAAAAGCCCGATAGCAATCGGGCAAAGAGATCTTCTCTACGCACTTATCCCCAAACCCTGCAGAACCTCTTTTTGTATTGCCGTCAAGCACTCATCTTTACCGGTTTCCACATATATCCTGAATACAGGTTCCGTTCCGGAAGGCCGGATTAACACCCAGCTGCCATTTTCCAGTATCAGCCTCAAGCCCTCCAGGTTATCGCTGGCTTCTACCGGAATCCCGGCCAGGCTCTTAGGCCGGTATTCTTCCAACCTGGCCAATATGGCAGCCTTTTCCCCGGAGCTAACTTTCACATCCATGCGCCGGCTCACCATGTCCCCGTATTTTTCCGTCAATTCTGCCTGCAACTCCTCAAAAGTCTTCCCGCTCCAGGCCAGCATCTCCGCCGCCAGCAGGCAGGCCAGTATACCGTCTTTCTCGGGAACATGTCCTAAAATACTTAAGCCTCCGCTTTCCTCTCCGCCCAACATGCAGCCCTTTTCCCGCAGGCACTGGCCTATATATTTAAAGCCAACGGGGGTCTCAATTGTGGCCAGTCCATTTTTGCGGGCAATACGATCCAGCATGTGGGTAGTAGCAATAGTTCTGGCCACCGGTCCGCGAAACTGGCGAGTAAGGAGCAGGTGCTCCAGCAATAAGGCCATAAAACGGTTGGCACTGATAAAATTACCCTGGTTATCAATGATGCCAAAGCGATCTGCATCCCCGTCCAAAGCCAAACCCACATTAGCCTTGTAGGTGCCCACTGCCCGTTTCAGGTCGGCCAAGTTGGCATCGGTTGGCTCCGGCAGCAAGCCCCCGAATAAAGCATCCCGGTAGTTGTTGATAGCAAAAACTTCACAGCCCAACCGGGACAGAATCTTATCCAGATAACCTATTCCCGCCCCAAACATGGGGTCTACCACTATTCGCAGGGGATGGTTTTTGAAAGCTTCCGGGTTGGTCATTTTCAACAGCTGAGCCTGGTACTCTTTATCCACATTTAGTTCTTCAAAAAGATCAAACTTGGTTGCTTCTTCGATGGACAGTTCATAAACTTTACCGGTGTCAATGACATGCTGGATCTCCTGTTCGATGGCGTCAGTGACATCAGGCAGAGCCGGCCCCGCATACTCGGGAATAAACTTTATGCCGTTATACTCAGGGGGATTGTGGCTGGCAGTAATCATTATCGCTCCGCCGGTTTCCTTGACCTGAATGGCAAAGGCAGTCACCGGCGTGGGTGTTGGACGGGACATCAAGTAGACTTTAATTCCATTTCCCAATAATACCCGAGCACATTCCCGGGCAAAGTCACCAGACATAAAGCGATTGTCATAACCGATCACTATACCTCTTTTGGCTAACCCGACTGAGTTCACATAGCCGGCAATACCCTGGGCTACCAACCGGCAGTTGGCAAAGGTAAAGTCCCGGGCTATTACTGCTCTCCAGCCGTCGGTGCCAAACTTTATGGTTGACATATTCATCCTCCTCTGGGAGTAACCGCGATCGCTTAATCGGATATATCAGTCATATGGTCGAGACGATCGCGTCTATCATCCACATACAGGTTGCCTTCACTATCCAAACTGGCATAGGCAATTTCTTTTGGACTGTTGTAGCCCATACTGTTGAGCCGGGCTATCAACCAGGCCTCGTCCAAATTGTTCTGCTTCAAGTTCTGATGAATTACCTCTCCGTCTACAATAATTTCTGAGGGTATCCCCTCATATTTAGTATCTATTCCCAAATCCGCCGGGGTAACCGGCCGGTGCTGGGATTTTTTTAAGACGGTCAGATAACCGTCAGTTTCTGCTATGGCGAATTCCACCTCAGAAATATCAAATGCATCCCGTTCCCGGAGTTGCATCATGAGATTTTCCATATTATAGCCGCTTTTGGCCATGTTATGTTCCAGGATTTTACCATTGTGAACCAGAATTACCGGTTCACCTTCGATCAGCTTGCGCAATGGCCGGCTTTTTTCCGTAATCACCCCCATCCCAAAGGTCAGAATGGCAAATGCTACTAGCGCAAACATATAATACAACGGACTGCGCCCTGAATCAATAGCGATACTGGCGGCTATGTCCCCCATGGTAATGCCGGTAATGTACTCATAAAAAGTAAGCTGGCTGAGCTGCTGTTTTCCCAGCAGCCGGGCTACTACAAACACAGTTACGAAGGCCAGAGTCGTCCTGATCAAAACGGATAAATACTCCATGTGAATCCTCCCAGCAGACATTAGTACCAACTAATAGTCTCCCTGAGAGGCCAGAATATCATGCACCAGCGGGGAGGACAACTTTTCTCAACGAATGCTTACCGTCTAAACAAAAGTCAATATGGGTAAGATCGTTCCCTCTTCTATCCATACTTTATTTGCACAACCTAGCTGGCATTACTGCGCTCCGATCCGGGAATATAAAAAGTCCTTAATCACATTTACTATGCGCCGCGAGGCATAGCCATCCCCATAGGGGTTAATAGCCCGGGCCATCTTCTCATATTCATTTTTGTCCGTTAACAGCAGCTTAGCTGCTTCATATATTTTCTGCTGATTGGTTCCCACCAGCTTTACCGTG